>Ga0302325_10025172_pt1 | contig 12370 bp, 13 predicted proteins | sample Palsa_T0_2_FD_201948 | JGI IMG/M metagenome (GOLD analysis project Ga0302325, IMG submission 201948) | Peat permafrost microbial communities from Stordalen Mire near Abisko, Sweden - Palsa_T0_2 | ecosystem: Environmental > Terrestrial > Soil > Palsa > Peat permafrost | place: Sweden: Abisko...
GGCTGCAAATTTTCAAATACAACTCACTCGTGTGTTGAGCCGTGGGTGGAGTTTTGGGTCGCCGGATGCTACTTTTGTCCCGGGAGCGCCCGGTGCGGCAACGGCTCGCTCCGCAGAGGGTGAATCGCGATGACATGGGGTAAACGGCGGGCAATCGTTGTCGGTGTTCTAATTTTGTTTTTAGTGTTGATTATCTGGGCCGCCTCGAAACCCAAACGTCTCGCGCCGAATTCCGTTCTTGTGATTGACGCCGAAGGAACGATCGAAGAACAGCCCGCGGTGAGCCTTTTCGGCAGTCTGAGCGGCAACTCCGAACCGGTTCTCCACGATTATCTGGACGCGATCGATTCGGCGCGGACCGATTCGCACATCACCGGCATTGTGGTGAGGATCGCGCCTCTTTCGACGGGCTGGGCAAAGCTGGAAGAAATTCGCGCGCACCTCCTCACCTTCCGGACGAGCCACAAACCGAGTATCTGCTACCTCGGCTATGACGGCGTCGGGAACCCCGAATATTACCTGGCCAGCGCCTGCGAGCAGGTATGGCTGGTTCCCTCCAACTCGGTGAGCATCCGGGGAATGATGGCCGAAGCGCTGTTTTTCCGCGGCTCGCTAGACAAGCTGAAGATCATCCCCGAGTTCTACCACGTGGCCGAGTTCAAGACGGCCTATAACATGTTCACGGAGAAAAAGTTCACACCGCCTCACCGCGAGGAGGTGGAATCGGTCCTGCGCAGCATTTACGAGCAATATGTAACCGACGCATCCTCGGCGCGCAGCATCGACCGTTCGAAATTCGAATCGTTCGTGAACGCCGGGCCTCCTCTTACAAGCGATGCGGTGCAGGACAAGATCGTTGACCGGCTGGGCTACTGGGACCAGGTGCAGGACTACTTCAAGTCCCGCTATGGGGGATGGAATCCGGTCTCGCTCAACCAATACCGTTCGTCGCTCGGCACGGACAGCCTTCGCGGCCAGAAAATCGCCGTGGTACACGCGACAGGGCTGATCGTTTCCGGCGAATCCCAGGCGACGCCCGGCGGCGGGTTTGTGATGGGCGGCGATTCGGTGGCCGCGGACCTTCGCAACGCGCGGAACGATGCGAGCATTCGCGCGATTGTGCTGCGAATCGATTCGGGTGGCGGCTCCGTGGTGGGAAGCGAAGTGATACGCCGCGAGGTGGAGCTGGCGGAAGGGCAGAAGCCCGTAGTTGTTTCCATGTCGGACGTAGCTGCTTCCGGAGGCTATTGGATTGCGACGCCGGCCGCTAAGATCATCGCCGACGCCAATACCATCACCGGCTCGATTGGCGTGCTCACCGGAAAGTTGAATCTTTCCGGGCTGTACAATCTGCTCGGTATCAGCAGCGATTATGTCGCCACGAGCGACAACGCGACGCTCTTCTCCGACCAGCAGAATTTCACGCCCGCCCAGGAAGCCTACATCCAGAAATCGCTCGACGAAACCTACGCGCAGTTCACCGAGGGTGTTGCCAAGGGCCGGCACATGTCCGTGGCGGCGGTCGACAAGATTGCCAAGGGCCGCGAATGGTCCGGAACGCAGGGCAAGGATTTAGGACTGGTCGATGAGCTGGGGGGATTCGACCGCGCCATCGACGTAGCCAAGGAACTCGCGCACATTCCCGCTGACGAGTCGATCCGCATCGTCCGCTTCCCGGAAGAAAAGAGCCTCTTCGAAGAGCTTCTGCAACGGGAAAAGGACACTGTGACGGAGTCGCGCTCGATCGAAGAGACAGTGCGGCGGTTCGTGGGCGTGATGGACCCGGTGCAAGCCCGCGTCCCCTACGAACTTCACATACGTTAAGGCCAGAAAACCTGCATCGCATCGGCTGCGCGGCTAATCAAATCTGCAGTACTGCAACGCGTCAAAACCCCGGGAGGATTCGACCGAAATGGAAAAGCCGGCAGCCGTTGAAGTTCCGATCCACAATCTGCTCAAGCACCGCTGGAGCCCGCGAGCCTTTGCCGATCGCGACGTAGAGCCCGCGGTTTTGCGGAGCCTGTTCGAAGCCGCTCGCTGGGCGCCCTCTTCCTACAACGGGCAGCCTTGGTCTTTCGTCGTTGCGACTCGTAAGGAACCGGAAGCCTTTCAACGGGTGCTGAGCTGCTTCGTTGAATTCAACATCGGATGGGCCAAGGGCGCGCCGGTGATCGGCATTTCCATCGCAAGGCTGAACTTCGAGAATAACAACAACCCGAATCGCCACGCCTACCATGACGTCGGGCAGGCGATGGCCAACCTGGCAATCGAGGCTGTGGCGAATGGGCTACAGGTCCATCAAATGGCGGGCATCTTGGTGGACGAGGCGCGCAAAACACTCTCGATTCCCGAAGGTTTCGATCCCGTCGCAGGTTTTGCGCTGGGCTATCCGGGCGAGCCGCACCAATTGCCCGATCACCTTCGCGAGCGGGAATTGGCGCCGAGCGAACGCAAAAAGGCTTCCGCGTTTGTCTTCGATGGGAAATGGGAACATAAGTCACCAATCTTCGGCTAGCAAATCGGGTAGCAAAGAGGAGCCGCGATGGAGCGCCCGGTCAAAGAAACTGACTGGTCCACGAAGCGGCGCTGCCCGCGAGACCGCGAAGAACTTCCGCGTCGCTCTTTCCGGATGCTTTGAGTACGTGGAAGGAATGGTCGGCGCCTTCCACCACTTCCAGCGTGGCGCGTGATCCCAGCTGAGCACAGATCGGACGCAGAAGCTGCAAATCGGCGAATGCGTCGCGCGTCCCTTGAAGAAACAGCATGGGAACGGTGACGCGCGACAGGTGGTCAGCTCGTTTCGTCCCCGGGCGATTGGGCGGATGAAGCGGAAAACCGAAGAATACCAAACCCCTCACTCCTTCCAGCGGATGTTCCGAGGCTGCGGTCGAAGTCATGCGGCCCCCCATCGACTTGCCGCCCGCAAACAGGGGAAGATTCGGAGCCAGTTCCTTCGCTTTATCCACCGCGGCTCTTACGGCGGCGGTGAGCACGGCGGGCTTGTCGGGAATCTTCCGGCGTTTTTCCATGTACGGAAATTGATAGCGAAGCGTTGCGATACCGGCGGAGTTCAGTTCGCCGCTGAGCGCCTCGAGAAAAGGGTGAGCCATTCCCGCCCCGGCGCCGTGAGCCAGCACCAAGAGGCTGCGCGGCTTGGCCGGCTGATCGAAGAGCGCCGACATTGCGTCGCCATCCGGCAGATCGATTCGTATTTCGCGCGAGGCAGCCATTTCGGCAAGACTTTAGCACAGACTTTTGGCTCGTATCTTCGGCCGCAGAATTCGACCACGCTTCTGTAATGTGGCAACATACTCAGTAGGATTTTTGAGAGGAGCGAAAGCTATGGCAAAGGCTACGTTTGCCGCCGGATGTTTCTGGGGCGTGGAAGACGCGTTCCGGCAGCTCAAGGGCGTAACCTCGACGGCTGTCGGCTATACCGGTGGAACCAAAGTGAATCCGACCTACAAGGACGTCTGCTCCGGAACGACCGGCCACGCCGAAGCCGTGGAAGTCGAATTCAATCCCCAGGAGGTTTCCTACCTTGAGCTTCTTGCCACCTTCTGGAAGAGCCACGATCCCACGACGCTAAATCGCCAGGGACCGGACTTCGGCACACAATACCGCTCGGCGATTTTCTTCCACGATCCCGAACAGGAAGCAGCCGCGCGCGATTCCAAAGCGATCCTGGAAAAGGAAGGCGTTTTCAAGCGCCCTATCGTCACGCAGATCGTGCCGGCAGCAACGTTCTATCGCGCCGAAGAATATCACCAGCAGTACTTCGAAAAGCAGGGCATACGCTCCTGCCACACGTAGAGTTCACGGGCTCGGCCCAGGAAATCCATCGCGCCGGCTTTAGCGCGACCCAGGCGGCTGCTACAATGGCTGTTTCTTGTAATCCCAAACTACATATCGAGGCCTGATGGCTGAAATCCAACCGTTTCGCGCGTATCGCTACGACACCAATCGCGTCGCTCTGAAGGACGTGCTCACCCAGCCCTACGACAAGATCAGCCCCGAGATGCAGGATCGCTATTACGCGGGCAGCGCCTACAACCTGATCACCATCGAAAAGGGACGCGTGCTTCCGGGCGATTCCGACGCGAACAACGTCTACACGCGCGCCGCGAAAAAAGTGGACGAATGGATCGCGGAGAAGATTCTCGCGCAGGACGCCGCGCCCGGCATTTACATCTACTCGCAGGAGTTTCTCGTGCCGGGGACGCAAACACGGCGCGTCCGCATCGGCTTTATCGCCCTGGGCCGCGTGGAGGATTACGATGCCCACGTCGTCTTCCGCCACGAGCGTACGCTCTCCGCGCCCAAAGCGGACCGCATCGAATTGCTGCGGCAAACGCGCGTTCAAACCGGGCAGCTCTTTCTTCTGTATGACGATCCCTCGCGCATCATTGACAGCCTTCTCGAAGACACGGCGCGCAAAAGCGCTCCGCTCGAGCTTACTGACGAGTACGGCGTGATCCATCGGCTCTGGCCCGTGGACGATCCGGCGTTTGTGCGGCGCATCCAAAGCGCGATGAAAGATAAAAAGCTCGTGATTGCCGACGGGCATCACCGCTACGAAACGGCCTTGAACTATCGCAACGAAGGCCGCGCCAAAGCCGGCAAGGCGGACCCGCTCGCCGCTTACGAATTCGCGATGATGACGTTCATCAATACCCACTCCAAGGGTCTCACGGTTCTCCCCACGCATCGCGTGGTGGGTAATCTTGCGAATTTCGATTTCGAGAAGTTCCGCAAGTCGTTGGCTCCCTATTTTGATTGGTACGCCTACCCCTTTCAGAATCCCGAGGAGCGCGCCACCGCGTTTGCGGAATTCCGTAAGGACCTCGAAGGCGAGAGCCATGGACGCCGGGCGATTGGCGTCTACCCGGGAGGCGGGTCGTTTTTTCTGTTTCTCTTGCGGCGCGACGCCGACCTTGAAAGCGTGCTGCCGGATATTTCCGAAGGGCAACGCGGATTGGATGTGGTGCTGCTGCACCGGCTGATTCTCGACAAAGGACTGGGCATTTCGGCGGAGGCGGTAGCTGCGGAAAAAAACGTGGGCTACGAGCGGGAAATCGAAGCGGCGATTGCGCGGGTCGATCGGGGCGAGGCGCAGATTGCGTTTCTGCTCAAAGCCGTCCGCGTGCAACAGGTGGCCGATATCGCGCTCGCCGGCGATGTGCTCCCACAAAAATCCACGGACTTTTATCCCAAGCTGCTGAGCGGCGTGGCCATCTACCGCCCGGAAGGCCGGCTCTAGCGCGTTTGCGAAGGCGCAAAGGGCGCAAACTGAGCGTCTTAGCTTGACACTCGCTGAGCCAGGGCGTATTTTTGCACCTCCACGGAACGGGAAGACGCCCCGCGTTCCGCGTTGACGTGGAGGCCTAATGACCACCCCAGCGAGTCATTCGGATTCTCGAGTCAATTTATCCGTCACCCCAGTGAAGAAGGGAAGTGCCGGTCTTCGCTTACATCTGTTAACTCTCGCTCTTAGTGCGCTTTTCTTCGCAACGCTCCTTTTCGCCCAGGGACAACCCACTCCTAAAATCACCAAGGTAGATCCGTCGTCGGGAAAGGTTAGTGACAGCATTACTGTTTCAGGCGCCGACCTGGGGAAAGATGCGGTAGCAGGCGTATTTCTCTCGGACGACAAGTCGGACTACAAAGCAACGATCGTAAGCCAGGCTGCTGACAAGATCGTGATGAAGGTTCCCCAAGTAAAGCCAGGCGGCTACAACCTCTCGATCCAGGTGGGGGGCACCACACTAATCGAGCCGGTCCGTTTCACCGTCCAGGAATAATTCTCCGCTCCGCGGCCCGAATGCATTTCGATGGCGAATCCCAAGCTATTTTTCCGGCTGGATCAGGTATATTTATGCCGAAAACCAGAATGGACACGGGGAGGTTTTTAGATGGAGCGGAAAAAGGCGTCTGATTTTCCTCAGGAATTGCTGGATATATTTGACGGCTACGTTCACGGCGACATCGACCGCCGCGCATTTCTCGACGCGGCGAAAAAATATGCCGTTGGCGGGCTGACGGCGACGGCCATCTGGGAAAGCCTCCGCCCCAACTACGCTTTCGGCCAGCAGGTCCCCAAAGACGACCCGCGGATCGAGACCGAATACACGACCCTCCAGTCGCTGCAAGGCAACGGAACCGTCAACGGCTACTACGCGCGGCCCGCGAAAGCATCCGGAAAGCTGCCTGGAGTGCTGGTCGTCCACGAAAACCGCGGTCTGAACCCTCACATCGAAGACGTGACCCGCAGGCTCGCCGTGGCGAACTTTCTGGCCTTCGCGCCCGATGGCCTCACTTCGGTCGGCGGCTATCCCGGTGACGAAGAGAAGGCCACCAATATTTTCCGAACGGTGGACGGCAAGAAGATGTTCGAGGATTTTGTAGTTTCTGCTGCGTGGCTGAAAGCCCGGCCGGAATGTACCGGCAAGATCGGTGTCGTCGGTTTCTGTTACGGCGGCACGATGGCGAATTCCCTGGCGGTTCGTCTCCCCTATCTTTCGGCGGTGGTTCCCTTTTATGGCGGCCAGCCCACGGCCGCGGATGCGGCGAAGATCAAGGCGCCGCTGCTGCTTCACTACGCCGCGCTCGACACGCGCTTCACCGGCGGATGGCCCGCGTACGAGGAAGCGCTCAAGGCCAACCACGTCACCTATGAAGCGTACATTTACGAGGGAGTGAATCACGGTTTCCATAACGACACCACGCCGCGGTACGACAAAGCCGCAGCAACGCTCGCCTGGCAGCGGACGCTCGACTTTTTGAACAAATATCTGCGCAGCTGAAGCCTTTCAGCGATCGCTGAAACCCGAGCCGTTGACTTCAATGTCTGGCGATTCTTTCCAGCAGGCTCGCGGAGTCTGCGGTAGACTTCCATTTACTTTCATTCGTTCGAGGACTATCCTCCCGGACATAGGAGATGCATATGGCGCGCAAATATATCGATTGCAGGCATATTCCCAGCGACAAGAATTGCACCGTGGCAATTTCAGGTTCGGAAGAGGAAGTTCTCGATCTCGCGGTGATCCACGCCGTCGTTTCCCACGGGCACGACGACCCGTACGAATTGCGCAAGCAGCTTCGCCCATTGCTGATGGACGCGCCCGATGCCATGAGCGCCACCGCTTAAGCGCAGGCACGCAAAGCTGAACAGACGGATCGGCGTAAGCCTATTCGTACACGCTGGCGGGTGTTGTTTCGACCTTTTTCTGGGGTCGTTGTAGCGTATCTTTCCGCTTCATTACATCCGGCGTTCCTCCCTGCGGATCCAGCAAGTCCACAAGTTGCAGCCGGAGGTTGCCCACGTTGGTGGCATAGGAAAGGCCCACTTCTATGTCGATGACGCCGGCGCGGATCAGCTTCTCGATTTCGATGTCGAAGCACTGCATGCCGTCGGTATCGCCGTCGCGCATGGCATCGAGAAGGGTCTTTCCTTCGGTCTCGCCGCGTTCCACGTACTCGCGAGTCCGCATCGTCGATTTGAGTATCTCGAATGCGGCGACGCGGCCGGTGCCATCCCGCCGCGGGATCAGCCTCTGCGACACGATATAGCGGAAAGCCTTGGCCAGTCGATTTCGCACGGCCCCCTGATCGCCTAACGGAAATGCTCCGATCAAACGCTCCACAGTTTTCGAGGCGTCGGTCGTGTGCAAAGTGGAGAAGACCAGATGGCCAGTCTCTGCTGCTTCGAGTGCCACTTCGATCGTTTCCCGGTCGCGCATTTCTCCCACAAGAATCACCTCCGGCGCCTGCCGCAACGCGGCCCGCAAGGCGAGGCCGAAATTCAGGGTGTCGCTATGGAGTTCGCGCTGGTGCACGGTGGCTGTCTTGTGGGCGTGCAGGAACTCGATGGGGTCTTCAATGGTGATGATGTGATAGGCGTTCTCTTCGTTGATTTTGTTCAAAATGGCCGCGAGCGTCGATGATTTTCCGCTGCCGGTGGGACCCGTGACCAGCACGATTCCATTGCGCAGCAGGGCCGTCTCTTTCAATTGCTCGGGCAGGTTCAGGATCGCGAAATCCGGCACGGAGCTGGGAATCACGCGCATGACGATGGCGCAACTGCCGCGCTGGCTGAAAACGTTCACGCGAAAGCGCGCGACCTTGGTCAATCCGTAAGAAATGTCGCAGGAACCTTCCTCCTTCAGCTTCTGTGCGGCTTGCGCGTTTCGCCCCATGAGATCGGCCGCGATCTGCGCGGTGTCTGCAGGGGTGAGCATTGCAACCCCTTGAATGTTTACTGGCACAAGCCTTCCGTTCACTTTTACCTGAGGCAGTCTGCCGGGAGAAAAGACGAGGTCGCTGGTGTTGGGCGCGCCTTTCAGCATAGTGGCAATCAGGCTGGGAGTCGGCAGCCTTGCCGGAGCAGCCACCTGCGGCGCAGGTAAAGTCCGCGCTTCCGGCGATGGCTGGGCGGGTTGTGAAATACTGGGTGTTTGCATGGAACCTCTTCGCCGCCCGGAGGGAAGTCCGGCCGGGAGGGACATTGTGGCCAATACCATTATGTAGGAGGCAGGCTTGGCGCCCCCGAAGGAACGAACCGCTCTGTTTTCAATCGATCAGCTACCCCGCCTAAGCGGTGTATTTTCAGGGGGGTTCGTTCGCTGGGAAGGGGCCTATGTACTGCGGAGGAAGTTGGCGACGGCGGAATTGAAGAGTTGAGGCTGCTCGACGTTGGAGAGATGCGCGGTATCGAGGCGCAATTCCTTGGCGCCGGGGATTTCGCGAGCCAGAACTTCGCCATGCCCCGCCCAGGGAAGGGAGGCGTCCCGCTCGCTCCCGATCACAAGCGTGGGAACGGCGATCCCGCGAAGCATTTCCCGATGATCCATGTCGCGGACGGCCGAGCAGCAGGCGGCGTAACCCGCGGGTTTCGTGGAGAGGAAGGTTGTGCGGCTCGAATTGACGAGCGGATCGTTCTTCGCAAGTGTCTCAGGCGAGAAAAAGCGGCCCATCGCCGCATCAACGATTGCCGGCATGCCGCGATCGAGAACGGTGCGTCGCCGCTCGTCCCAATTCGTTTTCGGCGGAACATAGGGAGAAGTATTGGCCAGCACCAGTCCGGTAAGGCGGTCAGCCGCGTTGGCACCCAGCCATTGTCCGATCATCCCGCCGAGCGAAAGCCCCAGGAAAGAAAACTTCGGTAGCTGAAGCGCGTCGGCCAGGGCAAGAACATCGCGCCCCAATCGCTCCATCGTGTAGTCCCCGGAAGGAGCATCCGAGGCTCCCAGGCCGCGTGTGTCGTATCGCAGAACGCGGAACAGCGGCAGCAGATCCGGTATTTGAAGAGTCCACATTCCGATGTCGGTGCCCAGAGCATTGGACAAAATCAGAACCGGATTCTGATCGTTTCCCTCAATCTGGTATGACAGGCGCGTACCGTCGATGGTAATCACCGGCATGGCGTTTCCAGTATATATGCGGCCTCCCGATCTTGCCTGCCGGTCAAAATCCGAAGCCCCGTTGAAAACTGCACTCTTTGGCATATACTCCGCCGATGAGCGAATCGAAAACCAGTCACTCCCCGTTCGTCCCGGACTACCCCATGCTTCTCCCGCGCCGATTTTTCGCGGTTGCATTGCTCGCCGCGATTCTGATTCCCGCCTTCGCGAGCGCTAAGAATCCCGGCGGCAAAGGTTACCTGGTCTACATCGGCACGTACACGGCCAGCAAGGGCATCTACGCCTATCGTTTCACGCCCGCCACGGGAGACATCGTTCCGCTGGGCGTTGTCGCCGAAACCGCTCACCCGTCCTACCTGATCGTGCATCCCAACCATCGCTTTCTTTACGCCGTGAACGAGCACGAGACCGCCACGGAGCCCGGGAACACGATCACCGCCTTCGCGATGGACACCAAAACCGGGAAGCTTACGTTTTTGAACCGCGTCTCTTCGAAGGGCGTTGGCCCATGCCACATTGCCATCGACAAAACCGGGAAAATTCTCGTCGCAGCAAACTTCGGGAGCGGAAGCGTCGCCGCGTTCCCGATCCATAGCGACGGCAAATTGGGCGAGGCGTCCGCCTTCATTCAACACCAAGGATCGAGCATTGACCCGGAGCGCCAGGCAGGCCCGCACGCCCACTGCGTGGTTTTCTCGCCGGACAATCGCTTCGTCATCGTCGCCGACCGCGGCCTCGACAAGGTCTTCGTCTACCGCCTCAACCTCTCCACCGGTTCGCTCGAGCCGAACGATCCGCCTTTTATCGCTTTGCATCCCGGCTGGGGACCGCGCCACCTCGCGTTTCATCCCAACGGCAGGTATTTATACGTAGTCAGCGAAATGGGATCCCGGCTGACCACACTCGATTACAACGCCGCCAATGGCACGTTGAAGGAACTCCAGACTGTTTCGGCTCTGCCGGATGGCTTTACGGGCCGCAATGTCTCCGCGGAGGTCCAGGTGGATCGTGCGGGCAGGTTCGTATACGGCTCCAATCGCGGGGACAATAGCATCGGCGTGTTCGCCATCGATTCAAACACCGGAACGCTCACGCTCGTCGAACACGTTTCCACCCAGGGCAAAACGCCGCGCAACTTCTCGCTCGACCCCACCGGCGCCTACCTCTTCGCCGCCAACCAGGATTCCGCCAGCATCGTAATCTTCCGCGTGGATTCGGCCACGGGGAAGTTGACGCCCACGGGAAAGGTTCTCACCGACGCAACCGAACCAACCTGCGTCCTCTTTGTGGCAGCAAAATGAGAGGCAAAGCACTGCCCGCAGACGCAATCACATTTAGAACTCAGCAATTTCGAGAATTTGCTCCATGGGGGATTTTTCGTTAGAAGGAGCCGCTTCCTTGCCAGAGTTGTCCATCCGCAGTAATCTTCGGGCGTCCAGACTGGGTCTTGCGAGGTGTTTCCGCAAAAGTCTAACCCACGCAATTTCGATCCTTTGGTCTTGAAGGAGGAAAACTCATGAGCGCAACGCCAATAGGTCTATCGTCGCTGGTCGGAAAATCGATTCGCTGGTCGATCATCCTCAGCGTGCTGATGATAGTGGCGGGCCTTCTAGCCATTCTCGTCCCGCCGACTGCCGGAATTGCAGTCACACTCCTCGTTGGGTGGCTGCTCGTCTTCAGTGGCCTGATGCACTTTGTCTATGCCTGGCACACCCGCAGTACCGGTGCAACGGTTTGGGAGATCCTGGTAGGAGTCGCCTACGTGCTTATCGGTGGCTACGTGTTGGCCCACCCACTTTTCGGTATGGCTTCGCTTACCTTGGCAATCGCCATCTACCTTTTTGCTGAAGCAATCTTGGAAGTTATCCTGGGACTTCAGCTTCGGCCTCACGCTGGTTCCGGCTGGCTATTTTTCGACGCCGTGATCACTCTTACTCTGGCCGTCATGATTTGGCGCACTTGGCCTTCCAGCACGGCATGGGTGCTCGGCACTCTGGTCGGAATCAGCATGCTGTTCAGTGGAATGAGTCGGCTGATGATTTCTATGGCAGCCCGAAAGCTTCTTCCTCAAACGGTTTGATCGGGAACGCCAACAATTAAAAGGGGCTAGTCGTCTGTTTGTGACGACGTCCATTTAAAGTGTCGCTTCGCTTTTCCGGTTTCGGCATCGCCCAAGCGGGGCGCTCTGCTTCTCGACAATTGCGACAGGGTAGGTTTCGCTTGCCTTGCTTGAACTGCGAGCGTACCGTAGCGTACATGAAGCCCATACAAGCAGTCTGCGACAAATGCAAAAAGACAGTGGAAGCAAAACCGTTGCTCAGCGAAAACGAGCTCTGGTTGGCGCTGAATAAAGGCGACGAAATCGAAGTCATGCATCTTGCCGATGATGTCCATCACACCTGGAAGCTCACTGGACAGGACAAAGAGAATCTACGTAAAGCGAGAGCTGCAGGAACAGCTTAGCCCGTCCTGCTTCATTTCGTGTTCATTCCAGCGTCTCCATAAACCCTTCGTAGCCGTCTACTTGAAGAATCGCTTCGCTTTTCCGAGTACCGCCTTTATCGGGCGTTGACTCTCGCTTGATGCTGCTAGTCACCCATTAGCGACCCGGCTGTATTAACATGCACCCGGACTTGCTGTTCTCAGCGGTTCTTTGTGCCAAGGCGACAGAGATCACAGATAAGGAGAAAAATTATGAAGTGCAAAATAGCGGGAGCGGCGGGATTGGCTGGGGCGTTTATTGCGGGCATGGTGGTGGCGACCGCGTTGGCCGGGGGAATGGCTGCAGGGGAGGCGGAGACGCCGGTGGCAGCGGGGCAGCAGCAAGTTACCGTGCAGAGGGTCATCAGCCCGACGGTGACGGACGAGGACATTGCTTTGCTGCGCCAAGATCTACGGGCTACGAAAATGCAGGTGATCGGGCAGAATATGTCGCTTTCCGAAGCGCAGGG
>Ga0302325_10025173_pt1 | contig 12370 bp, 12 predicted proteins | sample Palsa_T0_2_FD_201948 | JGI IMG/M metagenome (GOLD analysis project Ga0302325, IMG submission 201948) | Peat permafrost microbial communities from Stordalen Mire near Abisko, Sweden - Palsa_T0_2 | ecosystem: Environmental > Terrestrial > Soil > Palsa > Peat permafrost | place: Sweden: Abisko...
TGAGACCAGCCCACTTTTGCCAATGATTCAAAGCAAGCGGGGTAAGAGCTCGTGGGGGATGGGGAACATGTGCGCCTCACGAATGGGAAACACAATATGGGTCTGAGAAAGAGGATTTGAAATGGAACTCCTGCATGCATGTGGATGTTAAAGACAAAGTAGAGGTGATTAGAACTCTGTAATTTGTGAGGCGGTGGCTAAGCTTGTTGCATGCTCACACTTGCCCAAAGATCACAAGAAGCTCTTGACCTGGCCGTTGTCCTCGCCAGACTCCAGCAAACTTTGCAGGATCCTCAGATCCATCAGCGCCTGCTGAGGCGTCGCTCTTTCATCTCCTTTTCCAGCCTCTATCGACTGCGCAAACGACAAAATTTCGGGTTTGACCCCAGAACTGTATTCAAACTTCTCCACCTTGTCTTCCTTCTCACCTGAAGAGTTCTTTGTAGTGGTAGTAACATCGGTAGGCGTTACAGTAACAGCGCCTTTGTCTGTCACTACTTGGATCTCGAATCCAGACTTGAATTCGCATCCAAATGAGACGTTGAATGTTCCATTGTTGCCATTCGTGAGTTTCATAGTGGCGTGAACTGTGTCAACAGGAGCGAGCTTTTTCTGCAGAAGAGAAGTGAAAGCTGCTAGAAGAGTAATTTGCTCCTTGCCAGAAGCCAACATATGTCTCAATCCCGCAACAAAATGTACTCCGCCATCCAGCAGAAAGCCTCCTTGATAGTCAGGAACTTGACGCCTAGAGTCCATCAGCGCCATTCCCAGAGTTGAGTGAAGAACCATACCATGGTGTTTTGAAGAACTTGTCATTCTCATCAATAAATCCATATAATTTCATGCTGAAAGTCGTGACACTCCCTCCAATTTTCCCAACCTGATCAGCACCAAACTGGACTGCCTCAAGGAACCGGAAGTTCTCTGCAACACTCCAAATCCGGTCACTATGTTTCTTCGCATGCCATTCGATCAATTCCTGCGCAGTAGCAACATCCTTCGCGATGGGCTTCTCGCTCAGTACGTGTTTCCCCGCAGCAAGTGCCTTCTTAATGACATCTGGCTGCACAAGTATTGGCAATGCTACCACGACGGCATGAATATCTTCGCGTGCAAGGAGATCGTGAAGGGATTTCGAAGGTGTTGAAGGATCGTCGAAATATGCGTCTACGTTTGCTGAACCTGCGAGTGCAGTTGCAGACTTTTCGGAGCGCGAATAGATGGCTTTCAAGGAGAGAGTCTTGACCGCTTGAATTGCAGGGAGATGTTCTGCCAGTTGTCAGTATATGGCACATTTGCTTCTTCTGCAGAATCAGTACCTTCTTTGGCGAAGATTCCAGCACCTAGAATGGCGATTCCAATCGTCATTTTGAAGATATTCTGTGCTGTTCAGCAACTTCGAGACGAGAGTGGGATCAGTTTTGACTCCATTTCACATCTCCGCAATTCCAAATCTGTCGGTACAAAGAGCCCCGAAAGTCCAAAAGTGGGATCCGCCCCCCACCCGCTTGCACATGGACGCCTTCATTCGTTCTGAATCCGCTTGTACCGTAGTGATTGTTGATGATCGGCGCGTCAAACGCGCTTCGGGGAGACAAAAGCTTCCCGAACCGACATCCCGACGGCCCGAGCTTTACACTTCACTTCTTCAAGATCTCCACAACTCCGCACCTTGAAATACTTCCCCGCATTATCTAAAAGTTTAGCTGATAGTTCGTGGAGTGTGGGGTCAGCATTTCTGTTTAGCCAGCATGAATCTGAGCTGTTCCATGCCGATGAGCCGGCCTATTGAACTTTTGCTTTCTGATGTGTATCAAGGATGCGCGTCGATTACAACCACTCGCGGACACATACCAAGATTCTGGACCTCAAATGCCATTTGATCCTTTGAAAATAGACGTCTTATAAATTTCTATCTCTCTTCAAGAACAAGAGGATCTCTTGCGTCAAAGTCAGCAACAAAGTTTTCTGTTCATCCACCTCTAGTCGACATGCCTTCAGCAAAGATGCCTCTCCAGTTCCAATCAGCTACCACAGTCCCTCTTTCAGATCACGAACGTACCACGCAGACCATCACTCCAGAAAATGTCGGCAGAGCACTCAGTGCCCTCCATCGGGACGGCATCGTTGTCCTCTCCAATGCCGTGGATATCCAGCATATTGAGAAGTTAAATTCAATTCTATCAAGCGAGGCAGAAATCATGGCCAAGCTGCCTACCACCCACTTCAATGATGTATGCTTCTTCTTTCCCACCCCTTTCACGATCTCTTGCTAAACTTCAAAGAACTCGTCGGATGGCAAACCAACGGGAAACATGTCCCAAGGGCCACCGCTGAAGCCAGAGCTCATGTACGAAGACATCTGGGCCAATGGCCCTGCCACAACAGTCATTTCCTCTATCCTCGGACCAAAACCACACGTAAACTACGTGAACGGTAACACGGCACTTGGTGGCTTCAACGGCGCGAGACAGAACGTGCATGCCGACCTGACCTTCAACCACGGCCTCTTCCCATTCGCCATGGTCACAAACTACTACCTCGTTGATACCTCACCTGCAAACGGCTCAACAGAGATCTGGCTCGGCACACATCGCGATACCTCGTTCGCTGACCACAAGAACTGCGTGGAAGACGCTTCAGCTGACGAGATCAAATTTGGGATCAAAGAGGAGTTGCTCGAAGCTCGACGGGAATATGCGCCACCGATTCAAGGAGTAGTGAAGCGTGGTAGTGTCGTGATTAGAGATCTTAGGCTATGGCATGCGGGACTTTGCAACCCGTCTCCTGACCCGAGGATTATGTTGGCTTTTGTGCATACGCCGTGGTGGTACCAATGTCCGGCCAAAGTTGTGCTTCCCGAGGCAGCGAGAGCGTTGGTGGAGGGGTGGAGCAAACGGGACGCACCAATTGTTTATGATGCACATTTTGTCCCGGCCGACTTGGATCACACGAAAGTTGTGTTTAATCCGAACTTTAGCAGTGCTAATGAAGGGTATCTGGCAAGTTTGCCGGATTTGCCAAGGGGGTTTGTGTTTGGCAAGGATGGAAAGGATGTAAAGGATGGAATGGGAAAGATGAACGCCTAGCTACATTTTGACAATTTTTTGGCAGTAATCTATTTCATTCGCTTTATAATGTACCAGCTATTTTCCATCAATACTTCTCGTTAGTGTTTCCATAAGGATTCCAATTCTCCTCATAATTCTCATGGAAATCATTCGACGTATGCTCCGGTGCTGACAATTGGTCTTCCGGCTCAGTGGCCAGCCCAACTCTCTCCATCACCCCCGTTATTCTCTTCACGGCATTTCTGACGCTTGGACTCGCCTCCCATATTTTCATAATTGCCAGGCCTTTCCTTATTGCAGGCCCATGCTCTGGCATCTGTATCTGCCGTAGCTGCGGAACCTGATACGTTGCCAATAATAACATAGTCTGGCAGTGAAGCCTGGACCACACCACTTTAGCCACTTTCCCTTTTAAAACCATACCCTGCATATGCAACTGAACGAGTAAGTGGAAGTACGTACCCAATAAAGTTGGGGAAAACAAGCATATGCCTAAAGTTCAGAAGGCCCTCAATAGTATCAATATACCTCATCGCACTCTCCAGGCAGTCTCTTCCCTCTCTGACCAGCAATTCCTGCTCTCCCCTGAAATCAGGGTGTTGAGCGACAAAGCGTACGATGAAAGGCCATTTAGTGATGCAGAGGATGCTGTAGTACTGTGCCTTGAGGAAAGCTTTTTGCGGATCTAGAGTTATGGAGGGAGCTGATGATAGGTCGAGCGAGAAGGAAAGCGCCGGGGGAAGGTTGGCGTACCATTGGGAGAGCTGGGAGCAAAGTTCGAACGATAGAACGGGAGCATAGCGCGTTTGACCGGCGGAGAAGCCGATATTATCTAGAACGTTGGCGAGAAGTTGGCGGAGCGCGATCTCGGACAGGAAATAGAAAAACCCTGGTTCCTCGGTTTCGCTGGAGGGAAGATCCATTGTGCCGTGGATTTGGTGAAGTTCTCGATCGTGGAAGCCGATTTGGCCTCGCAGTTCACTGGTGGCAATTAGCGTTTTAGTGCATCTTGTGCTGTAAGTGCTCACTATTCCAGGATGTAGCATGCCCAGTATGCTCTTCTCGCCATCTCGCCAAGCAGTCGATCAGAGCTCATCCTTGTCTTCAAATGACAGAGAACGATGGCATCGCGCATTGCTTCGTTGATGACATTCCAGGCTTGCAATGGTCGCACGCAATGTAGCAGGTACATCCTTCCACACCGTTAGCACAACAAACTCACTCAACCTCAAACATTGCTCAGCCTACGCCCAAAGGATACGACACTGAACTACAGTGATCGTATTGCATTCTGCACGGTTCGAGTCAATAATCTGATACCCCTGCACAAAATATTCTATCCCAGCGAAATCCTCAGGTGAATCCCCTGTATTCAAATCATCATTTGAGATAGCCCCTAGTGCAAAAATAAACATCACCAGCGCAAGAGACACGTTTCTGTTTTGAAACCTGTTACTAGAAGCACTGGCGACCAACTGGTGACAGTATTCGGGATCGAACAAGGGAATCCAAGGCAGGACATTGGTCGCGAACAGTCTTTGCAGCTTCAAGCATATCCTTGGCGAAGTATCTGGAGCCTTGGAAGGTGTGTATCCGTATAGGCGAGCCCCTTGCCGGATCTCGGTTTGGAAATAGAGTTCTCCTTCGTTGTACTCGATTTGGTTTAGAGGCAGTAAACACGACCATTTCTCTAGGTTTGGCAGGGAGATCCTGTGCGTCTCAGGTGATAGGTAGCTGCTTGGACGCCTCTCTGACAGAGATAGGGGTCGAGCCAAAGAGTCGGGGAGCTCGCTGTGACTAGACCGCGACTCCGGCGTGGGTCCGGGCACAAATTGGTCAATGGCCGGACCCTCGTTATGAGACGGAAAGTCCCAATCATCCTCCTCTAGCACATCCTCATGGGCATGGGTTTGGCTGGGGGCCTTTCCAATACCGGAAATCAAACTCTCCATACGCTCCAGCCGTTCCATGACCTTGGACATGGGATCTTCATTCTGCTTGGGTCTAGATGGATCCGAATTGGACTTTCGGTAGGTACATTCTGCGCCAATATCCTTGCAGAAGGAGCAGCAGGGGCGGCTGGCGTCGCATCTTGTCTTTCGAGATCGGCCTGTGGTTCGGGGTTCGGATCAGCCTCAGTTCACTGATCAGCACTGAAAAGATCTAACATACAGATATCGCACTAAATCCAGAAATTAGCTTCTAGCTCTGCAAACATTCTCCATAATACTGACAGCAATAGAAACTCGTTTGCGTGGATAGTCAATTTTAGATCGGGGGCCTCCTGCAGCCACACTCCTCTTTCGTTTCCCCGCGGAGCTCGAGACTTCTGAAGGACTGTTCCCAGGAGAGTCCATAATGCCTATAAAATATTCGCGTATTGTCGGATCAGGAATTGTTTGAGTTTCGGGGAAGGGTGTGCTTTTGAAATGGCTCGGGTATCGGCAGGCTCCCGGGTCAGCTGGGCCAAGAGAGAGGGGAAATGAAAACAAACTGCGCTTCCACACTAGGGGCGTCTCTTTCCCCGCAATCGCCCCATTCTTCGAAATATTGGGGGTTCCGCGTTCTGCAGCTCCAGTTCTGCGATTGGACATATGTAGTTTGAAGGGAGAGTCTTTTCACGAGCTTTGCGGGCCAGAACTATGCGCGGATCCTCGCTCAAGTTCGGGTATCCTCCTGGGGCGTACCACCCATGACCATGGTAGCCTTGGTCTTGTTTTACTTCTTGTCTTCTTCCGTGTGGAGCTGAGTCCATGACATGAAAGTTGAACTGAGACATGCAGCCACTATCTCCATACTCCGGATTTCCCCAGATTATGTACCTGGAGAGTGTACATGCTATGTTTTGATTTCACTACATGCTTCATTATTAGTATCCCTCTTTCCCCCATCTCGATATCTCATTTGAATATTGTATCAATCTCAAAGTATTCTTCGCATAAGAATTTTCAAACACTCACGACAAAGAAGGCAGCTATGGCTTCAAACATCATCAACTGGTCTGAGGTCCAACCTCATCTCAAATGGCAAGTCTTAGCCAAACAAAAGAGGTTCCTAGCCTGGGCTCTCTACAGCTCTATTGGCTCCATGATGCTTGGTACGTCCCTGAATCCTCAAAGTAATTATCCTAGGTCTGACGCTCCTAGGTTTCGACTTTGGTGTCGCAGGGACCTGCACTGCGTTCCCAGCTTTCCAACAAAAATTCGGTATTCCTTTCCCGTCTCAGCCATCTGGCTACTTGGTTCCAGCCCATATTCAGTCTGGCTGGTCAGGTGCCTCGTCCGCTGGTAGTATCGTGGGTGAAATCATTGTTAGCTTATTCTTGCTTGATAAAATTGGAAGGAAGCATACTATAGCTGTTGGAGGGATCATTACCGCTATTGGGATAGCCATACAAGTGGCTTCGACTGAGTGGAAGCTGTTCCTTGCTGGTCGACTGGTCAATGGTAAGTACTTTTCTGAATTCGGTTTTGGAATTTGCCCTGCTAATGAGGGAATAGCTATCGGATTTGGTATTGTGTTCTTGGAGAGCCCGGTTTGGATTGGCGAGAACTGTCGTCCGGAACTTCGTGGATTCTTCCTTTGCATTATGAACGGCTCAATCGTCGTGGGGCAATTTCTCCTATCGTTTGTCTTCCAAACCAGCCTTCACGATCAAAAGAACTTACGATTTGCAGATGTATTTCAAAAGGCACCTCTACAATCGAAGGAAAGTGGTCGTATGAGATCCTTATCATTCTTCAGTTTGCCTTTGTTGGTGGGTATCCTTCTATAATTTTAGTCTGCTTCCTTGCTAAGCAATCTCAGCGGCTCTTCTCCTTGTCTATCCCTTCTATCCCGAGTCGCCTTACTACCTCATCAAGAAAGGAAGACCAGAACAAGCCAGAAAAGCACTCGACAAGATTCACGGAAGAGGCGATCTCGCTTTGCTTGAGGCCGAGATGGCAAGACTCACAGAAGTTGTTCAGTTCAGCGAAGCGATCCAAGAAGCAGCTGCAACGAAGGGATCTCTTCTTATGCAATGTTTCCAGGGGACAAATCTGGTATTGTCCTCAGGCTCACTTCTTGATATCTCAATCTGACAAGAGTAACAGAAACGAACTCTCATTGCTGCGCTACCAGCAGCGGGTCAGCAGCTAATCGGCGCTGCGTTTGTTCTTGGCTATGTAACTTACTTCCTTTCCCTCATTGGTAAGTTCCAAAGCTCCTGTTCGAGCCACAGGAACATATATAGTGTTCGTATGCTAAACATCTTACAGGCGTCAAACAATACTTTACAGTCTCAGTTGTCCTCTACGTCGTTATGCTAGTTAGCAATATTTCCGCCTTTGTCGGCATCGAATGGATCGGTCGCCGCGCACTTCTCGTACCAGGGATCATCGCACTTACACTCATCTTGCTAGTCATGGGTATAATGGGTTGTCTTCACAGCTCTGGAGCTCTTTGGGTTATCGTCGTTTGCATCTTCCTATGGTAGGAAATTCGTCCCCTCGCACAGGAGCTTGTTATGGCTGACGATAAACCAGGGCCATTGCATACCAGCTCACAATCGGAGCAGTTGGATTTGCTATCGGCGCTGAGGTCTCTTCGCCACCTTTGAGATCAAAAGTCCAAGGTGTCGTGGGCATCACGCAGGGCGTTTTGTACGTCATCTTATCCCCTTCCAAACCCCGATAAAACGCTGATAACTATCACAGTGGCTGGCTAGTAGGCTTTGTCAGTCCTTACATGATAAACCCCGATGCTGGCAACCTCGGCGCAAAAGTCGGCTTCGTCTTCACAGGTCTCGGTATTCCCTTATGTATCTTATTCTACTTCCTCATGCCTGAAACTCGAGGACTTAGCTTCGAAGAGGTCAGTCATCTTTCACTTCTTTTGATTCGCAGAAAACATGCGAGGCTGACTTGAAATACAGATTGATTACCTCTTCGCGAATAAGACGAGCTGTCGCCGTTTCCAGGATACTATCAAAGTCCACAGGGCGACTTATGGTGATGTGTTGGAGATCCCTGGTGAGGTGACTGGGAAGCACTTTGATGACAAGGTGGCAATTGGAGTTGAGCAGGTTGAGGATAATTCTGTGTAAGCAGGATTGAGAATCAATCTAATGAGGAACTGAGATGGGATTCGTGGCTGCTTAGCGCTCTGTTTCAATGACAGCGGACAATCTCAAGAGCATAAACACGTCTTATGAGTTAATACTAGGATACGTTTAGTTAAAATCAACATAAAGTGGTCAATACTTCTATAATTCCTTACGCATGCTTCGTCAAATTTACGTACCACGCCTCTGTCCCCGCTTCAAGCCATTCCTTCGGTCATTAATCTTCCAATTAATCCAGCCATATCTCGCATAATTGTAATGATAATACTTTCGATCGATATCCCATACGGTTCACCTCAAATATGAGGACCAGAGAGGGTAAAAACATCAACCTGCTTCCAGCCAGGAAATAACATGCTATTCTCGCCTCTCCTTTGCGAAGACAGTCTCATCGTCTACCCAAGCTCTGATCAACACTATTTATCTTTGCACCATAGGTATAACTCCGAGCAACAAGACTTCCCGTGAGGTAAAAATCTATGAACATCTTCTCCGTGTTCTTCTGCAACTCTTTGTTGCAGCGAGACAGGAAGCGCCAGATCAATACCACCGATAAATTAAATACAAATATCAGGCATATTTCCTTTCAAGCCAATCTCTGGCGAAGCCATAGATTTCGTAAAATTTTGCTCCAGAACTTGTCCAAATCGTTCAATTATGAGTCAGGGAAGTCAAAGAGAAAAGACTTTAAATTTACTCTATATAGCGAGGTGAGTTTGGATTTAGAAGACTTACGGATCGAGGCTCGAAGAAATAATTCTGTGAAATTTGAAGACAGCAGGCAGAGAAACCCTTTTAAGTTAGAAAGGACTTTCTATTTCTAAGCGTCATAGCCTCGGTTCGACGGCGGGCGATTATAGTTGTGATAAAGCGAAGATATAAAGTACCAGAATGAATGGAAATGGAGATTAAATCATATGCAGTACAGGCTGAGGTATTCAGCATCGATTTATAATCACAAAGCACAACTTTAAGTAAGTTGTAATGTGAATTCATTATTAGAAACGGTCAGAAAGCGAACTTCCTAGATGTTACTTCGTAATATAACAAGAGTAATCTATTTAGAATCCTATGGGATGAGTGCTTCGACCTGTGGATTATTTTCTAATTTCCCACTTTTTCAATTTTGCTTGATATTCCTCGACACCAGTGTACAAGCTCTCACCTGCCTTCTGAAAGTGCCTAAGTCCTTCGCTCTGAGAAGAAATTTGGTCAGTTGCAGAATCAAATACAGCAAGATGACCTACCTGTAGATAGTTTTTTGCATCTTCGGCTTTTGCCCAACCCCAAATACAGACCACGACTTGCTCATTTTCTCTCGAGGGAGCCGCAACAAAGAATATAGGTCCTTGCTTTTCAAACAAGGAAGATATATGCTTGTCCAAATTCAAACCAAATTCTTGGTGTTTTGACACTGGGACTGTATAAAATCTTACGAGATAAACTCCTGCCTCCGGTGTTGCTGCGGGTCCCGTGAGAATGAGATGGTGACTTACTCCTGTATCAGCTATTGACTTTCAGAATACATCCGGGTAGCTTACCAAGCAAAATCCGTATTCTCGGGACTGATAAGTTCTCCGAACGCAGGCTTGATGCTTTGATATTGTTCGCCTATCTCTCATCAGCCATCACATAACTGCCTAGTCGTGAAAGTTGATTTTACTTACCAGGTTCAAAGACATCCTTTTCTTCAGCACTCGTCCAGTCCGCAATCAGTACTGAGATATCCTGTTGATCGATTTTCTTTCCATAAAGTGATTGACGAGAAATAGGGAATTTGGAGGTGATGGCGGTTATTCCGTCGAAAACTTCGTCGTACTAGAACGGTATTAGGAGGGAAAAATTCTGAGAAGGAATGTTTGTACGCGAGACTCAGATATTTTGCTTCGACGGAAACTGCAAAGTTCTAGGAGGCGACCAGGTCCATTTTGCGAAGGGCATACAATGGGAAACGGCATTTTTACGTCAAGTATTGACGTTTGGATGAGTATTGAAAGTGACTGCGTTTGCACCAGAAGAGACTTGGAGGAGGATTTTATAAACTATTTTAATTCGGATCCACTCTGTATTTCATATTTAAAGTGGTTCCCGCTGTTGACACACGTATTCCTCAGAAACAACCTAGGTAGGATATATTAGTCACGTGACTGATACCGGCTCGGGAACAATGGCTGCGTCGGGGATGCTCGGGAGTCGGTAACTACAAGTATACTCAGACAAAAAAGGGTTTGAGCATAATTCCAGCATCGTGCGGGGCCATGCGGGGCCGGGGGTAACTTCATGTCGAGAAGAATTGCTGGAAATATTGTCTCTATCTATTCAGCTGAAGCTCGCGATAAGGTACCCATGTTCTAATCTTAGCATCAAAACCGTGAGGATCGACCACGATACTAGGTGATTATCACACGCCAATCCTGACATGAAGAAAATCTGTTTCTGTTCGGAAAGGTGAGCAGAGCTGCTTTACCAGCGGTTTTAGGTAAATCAAGGTGAGCAAGGGTGAGTCGAAGGTGAGTGGATAAATTACGCTTATAAAATCCTTTTCTGGCTCCTTCGAGAATTATTTATAGTTTCTATATTATTTATATATAAACTTTTATAAATTCTATTATTATATTTTTAAGTTTATTAAAATATTATATCAATAACTATTTTTAGTTTTATATTATATTTATTAAAAAACTTTATTTAATATTTTTTTTAAATATTTTTTTTAAATATTTTTTTAAATATTTTTTCAAATATTTTTATTTAAATAATTTAATTTATATAAAACGAGGTATAGTCTTTTTAAAAGCGAAGTTATAGTAAATAAAGGGAATATAATGCTCCGGTGTTTCTGTTTAATAAAGTGCTGTGCAGGATTAGGGAATATAGGCACGCCCCTGTAGTTTAAGAAGAGCAGGTGTATATACAAGTAGACCCCGGCTTGTCTTATAAAGATCGTGCGCATATTCACTCGCGAATAGAACTCCGCGAGCTCTTCCCTACTATCTAAGACGATAATATTCGATTATAGCTACTCGAGGACTTCTGCTTAATAAAACACGTTATTACTATAATATATACATTTCTTAAAGATATAAAATACCTCGAACCTTGCACAAGGATATTAAAAAAGATTCTGCCAGGTAAAAGCAAGGGCTCTCTCTCTCCTATTAGTTCAAGGGTCTATACAATAGTCAGCACAATACGAAGCCGTCGTGCGGACACAGACTTACAGTTTGTTCTGAAGCTACTTAGATTCTTCTTATCTTTTCAAATTCATGCACTTCTCTCCCGTGCTTTGCATGGTCATCAACCCTAACCCAGATCTTTCTTATATTCCTGAAAGCCATTAAGACACTCGAGTCTTGCAAAATCAAAAGCTGCCGTCCATTCCCGGAGAAGATACAGTATGAGCTCTCTGTCTTTATAGGCAAAAGCTTGGCAAATGAGATCGTAATTTCGTTCATGCACTAATAGGAACTCGTCTCTTCGCATGTACAGCAGCAGCTTTAAAATCTCGAGAGATTCACCAAAGATATCCGACTCGGGTAACCCTAAGACTTTCACAAAATAAGGGATCCCCACACGACGGGGAAGTATAACTACTTGTAGTGGTGTCATGCCAGCATAGTCTTGATCATGTAAGCTGGCAGTCCTGATGCCGAGGATGAGTTCAATCATGTTGATATTTCTGGAAATCGCTGCGTGATGCAGGACTGAGCGTTGCATGAGATCAACTAGATCGGTTTCAACATCCGGTCGATCTAGAATCTCCTGGACGATCCGTGTGTGATTCCTCTTCGCAGCGTACATGAGTGGCGTCACTCCTAGCCGGATCTGCCCATTGATATCGAATCTGGGGCTGTTGATCAATACGTATGCCGCTTCTTCGTGGCCTAGATGTAGGCAATATAAGAAGCCAAGAAGCAACGGGAGCTGAGCAGTCGCACTCGCTGGACGTGAAGTACTTTGCGTTTCGCACTGTGGTGGAAGGTCTTCGGTTGGAGATAGCTCGGAAGTGTCATCATCGTGTAATAGCGAGAATAAGTGGTCAGAGTCACCTGTGCGGCAGGAGGAGAGTACATCTTGGTAAAACATGGGCAATTGGGTCCAAATGGTTCTCATAGAGCCCCTGGACCCACTCTTTGCCACACTCTTTCCTTTGGGACTGGCACAGGGACCAGTGGCAAATTCCCGAGTAATGTTT
>Ga0302325_10025174_pt1 | contig 12369 bp, 7 predicted proteins | sample Palsa_T0_2_FD_201948 | JGI IMG/M metagenome (GOLD analysis project Ga0302325, IMG submission 201948) | Peat permafrost microbial communities from Stordalen Mire near Abisko, Sweden - Palsa_T0_2 | ecosystem: Environmental > Terrestrial > Soil > Palsa > Peat permafrost | place: Sweden: Abisko...
ACTGCCCAGCGCATTCTGGCCGAGGCAGTGCAGGCCGGCCCGGCCGCGGCGGCTGAAGCCGAGGCAGCGTCAGAAGAGGCGCTCTAATCCGGCTTCGGGAGCGCTGCCCAGCGCGCCGGACCATCGCGCCATGTCCATTTGCAAACGGCGCCCATCGCTCTGGACGGTGATCAGACCATCCACATCGGTGCGCAGTACGCAGGACTGGTCTTCCTGGAAACGGCGCAGCACGTCGCCGTTGGGGTGCCCGTAGGAGTTCTCGAATCCATCCGATATTAAGGCGAAGGTGGGCCGCGCCAAGTCTAAAAACGCCGCCGTGCTGGAGGTCTTGCTGCCATGGTGCGCCACTTTCAATACGTCGGTCTTGTGGACCAGGCCATCGGCCACCAGTTCGGCTTCGACGGGGCGCTCGATGTCGCCGCTCAGCATGAACGAGTGCCGGCCGTACTCGATGCGGAAGGCCAGCGAATCGTTATTGTGGGGCGAGGGCTTGGGCGCATACTCCTCGCCCGGCGCCAGCACCTCCAGCTCCGTGCCGCCAAAGTGGAAGCACTGCCCGCGGTGCAGCGGAACGATGCGGACGCCGTCCTTGCGTGCCCTTTCCCGGAACGCGTCCCAAATCGAGTTGTCCGAATTGGCACCGGTCCATATCTCCCTGGCATGGAAGTTTTCCATCAGCGCCGGCATGCCGCCGATGTGATCCGCGTGCGCGTGCGTGCAGACCATCACATCGATGTTGCGGATGGAGCGGTCCCACAGGTAGGGGGACACTACGTCCTCACCGATATCCATCTGGGCCGGCGCGCGATGCCCGAAGGTTGGGATGCCGCCCCCGTCTACCAGCATCAGCTTGCCGTCGGGGAAGGTGAGCAGGATACTGTCGCCCTGTCCCACGTCCACTACGGTAATGGCGAGCTTGTTTTTGGCTATCTCGGGCGGAAACGGATGCCATATCAGCAGGGTGATCAGCGCGGCCAACACGCTCCCGGCCAGGGCGAACCAAAGGCGGCCCGCGCGTCTCGACAGTGCCGCCACGATCAGGGCCGCGCCGATGGCGATGGAGAGCCACGCGGGCGGCGTCGGAATGCGCCAGTTGGGCTCCACGCGCATGTGCCAGTCGACTACTATGTGCGACAGCGCCAGCAGTCCGCCGGCCACTTTTCCCACCCAGACCCAACCGGTGAAAATGGCGATGAAGCCGACTGGAATCACCGCCGCCATCAAGGGCACTACAATGGCGTTGGCGGAGATGCCCGAAAACCCGATGCGGTGAAAATAGACCACCATGGGGAGCGCCAGCCCGACCTGCACGACGGCTGAGATCGCCACAAGCTGGAACAGGATGAACAGCAGGCGCGCCGGGACGGTTACCATCAGGCAACTGGCGCGCTCGGGGAGCCGGGTCCAGAGCCGCACGGTCTCGGCGAGCAGGCGCATCTCGACGCGAAACTGGGCGACTATGGGCGTCAGGTGCAGGTCGCGCCCGGTATCCGGCAGATCCGCCAGGGCGCGGGTGCGGGGATACGCAGTGCGCTCCAACAGCGGCGTGGCAAACGCGCCGATGAATCCGACCGCCAGAAACGTGAGCTGGAAACTGGCCTCGAACATTTGTTCGGGATCCACTACCAGAAAGGCCAGGGCCACCGCCGCCAGGATGTTCAGCACACGCCGCCGCCGGAAGAAATAGCTGGCAATGGCGAAGAGCGTAAAGCCGGCCGCGCAGCGCACGCAGGGCGCTCCCCACCCTGTCACCAGCGCATACAGCCACAGGGCTGCCGCGGTCAAAGGCAGCGCGATATCCCGCCTGACGAAGCACAGGCGCAGTATAAGCATCAGGAAGGCGGCCAGCACCGCTACGTGCATGCCGGAGATGACCAGCGCGTGGTACGTGCCGGTATTGCGGAACTGCTCCGTCCATACACGCTGCATCTGGTAGGTCTCGCCGATCATGACGGCCTGCATCATGCCGGCCTCATAGGGCTTGCCGTTGTAGATCTGCGCCAGCCGTTCGAGTGTCCATACCCGCAGGCCCATGATGGCCGCCTGGAAACGCGATCCGCAGGTTCCCGGCAGTACGGTCACTGGGGTGCCCGTACTCACCGCGGCAGTCCAATAGATCTTGCGGCGCGCCAGATATCGTTCGTAGTCGAACGCGCCGGGATTGCCGAAATTGCGCGGCCGCCGTACGCGCGCCTCGAACTCCACTCGCTGGCCGTAGTGCAAAATGGGCGGCGGCTGCCCCTCCCGCGCGTACGCCGTTACCTGCACGCCCGCGCCGGGCTCCAGGTCCACCACGAAGCGCTCGCGGTCACCCGAAAGGGCCGGCGGCTGGACTACGCACCCGCTCAGAATCACGGGCTCGCGACCTTCGGCATCCAGCTCCGGACGGGGCCCTGGCCGATGCGCCACATCCGTCAGCGCGCCCGCGAAGACCATCCCCAGGAGACAGCTTGCACCGGCCAGCACGCGTGCGCGCCGCCAGAGCGCGATGGCGCCCAGGGCGAGGAATGCCAGGAGGACGACGATCAGCTCGCGGATGCCGAAGGAGACAAATCGCGAGGCCAGAATGCCTAGGGCGATGGCAGCCAGCGGCGGCAGCAAGGGATCACGCATGGGTTAGTTGATGGGAGAATGAACCATGTGTTCGTCGCCCAGCCGCTCGACGCACTTTAGCTCGATCACTACGGCGTTTTCGACCAGGAGATCGGCGAGGTATTCTCCGACGCAGTGACCTTTGTACATGACGGGGAAGGAGGCATGGGCGACTGCTCCGATGGCGCGAAGTCTGAGTTTCAGCACGAGGGCACGTTCGTACACCTTCTCCAGAAATCCAGCGCCGGGGGTGTTGGAAACTCCAAACACGGCGCCGAGGACGCGGCCAGTCAGTGGATCCGGAAATCCGTGTTCATCCGTCTTCATCGGCGGCCAATTTCCTTTGTGTTGAAGCGGCTTAATAGCTCTACCGAGTAAAAGAGAATGGGCCGCGGATGAACACGGATTTTCAACGCGAACACTGCATTAGATTAGTGGCTGGGCGGAGGGAGTTTCTCAGTTACTCGTAGCGCAGCGCGACGGTCGGATGGATTCGCGACGCGCGATTTGCCGGGATCAGGGTGGCCACCAGCACGATCAGCAGTATGGCTCCTACGACTGCCGCCAGCGTCGCGGGATCTGCCGGGGTGGTCTCAAATAGCAGGCTGCGCAGGACCCGAGTCAGGGCCAGCGCGCCCGCCAGTCCAATGCCGATTCCCAGCGCGGCAAGAACAATACTCTCGCGCAGAATCAGGCGCCTGACGTCGTTGGGCAGCGCGCCCAAAGCCATGCGGATGCCGATCTCGCGGGTGCGCCGCGCGGCGGAATAGGCCACCACGCCATATATGCCGATCATGGCCAGCAGTCCCGCGATTCCGCCGAACACCGCCAGCAGCACCAGTTGCAGCCTGGGCTGCGCCACGGAGTCCGAAAAGACCTGCTGCATGGTTTCGACGTGGGTGATGGCCTGCTCGGGATCCACGCGATGAATGGCACTCTGGACGGCTCGCCCGACCTGCGCGGGATCGCCCGCCGCGCGCACTACCAGCTGAGCGAAATACATAGGCGCCTGCAGGTTATCGACGAAGATCGTGGGACTCGGCGCCGTCTGCAGCTCCGTCTGTCGCGCGTCGGCTACCACACCCACGATCGCGGCGGGATTCTGAATCGTCCAGCATAGATTCAGCTTCTGGCCGATGGGATCGCGATCGGAGAAGAATCGCTTCACAAACTCCTGGTTCACCATGATGACGCTGGGCGCTCCGAAGCGGTCGCGGCCGTCAAAGTGGCGCCCGCGCGCGAGCGGAATTCCCATGGCCTGGAAATAGCCGGGACTCACGACCAGGAAATCCGCCCCAGGCGCGGTGCTCGGATTGGGAGGCGGCTCGACGCCGGGCGCGAAGCAGGAGCCCGATGTACGCTCCTGTAGCGGAAGAAAGTGTACGGAACCCGCCTCGCGCACTCCGGCCACGGTCCGAACCTCATCCAGCATTCGCCCGAAGTATTGAGCCCGTTTACGGTCGTCGCCGTACTTGGCGGGCGAGGTAAACATTCCCATGGTCAGGATGTGCTGTGTTTCAAATCCGGGGTTGACGGAGACCAGCCGGTGAAAGCTGCGCAGCATCAGCCCGGCGCCGGTCAGCAGAATCAGAGAGAGGGCGATCTCCGCCACCACCAGCGCCCGCCGCAGCACGCTGCTCGCGGCCGTTCTTACCGCACCCTGTTGCAGGGCCCGGTAGGGATCGAGCTGCGAAACCTGGAGCGATGGAACCAGACCGAATATCGCCGCCGTGAATATGGACAGCGTCACGGCGAACAGGAAAACCGGACCGTCCATGTGGATCGCGTCCATGCGCGGAAGTTGGCTCTGGCGTGGAACCAATGCCAGCAGCGCCTGGACGCCCCAGTATGCCGCGGCCAGACCCGCGGCACAAGCGGCCAGCGCCAGCAGCAGGCTCTCCGCGAGCAATTGCCGCACGAGGCGCGCTTTGCCGGCCCCCAGCGCCGCGCGAACGGCGATTTCGCGCGAGCGGCCGGCGGCCCGCATCAGCAGAAGATTGGCAACATTCGCGCACGCAATCAGAAGCACCAAACCTACTGCCGTCAACAGCACCAGGAGCGGCAGGCGGACGCCCCCGGTGGCATCTTCGAGCATGGGCACGGCCTCGGCGCTCCACCCGCGGTCGTCGCCAGGGCGCTCGCGGGCGATCTGGCCGGCCACGGAGTGCAGATCGTCCCGCGCCTGTTGGAGTGTGACGCCGGGCTTCAGCCGCGCTACTACGGTGAGATACCGTCCTCCCTCCCAGTCGTTGGAGCGCACAATGGGGAGCGGCGTCCAGATATCGGCATTGTCCTTGGGAATCGTGAATCCGCGCGGCATCACGCCGACGACTGTGATGGGCGCGCCATCTATCGCGATTTTCCGCCCCACCACCGATGGATCGCCGCCGAACCGCGACTGCCAGAGCCCGAAGCTCAGGATGGCGACGTTTTCCTGGCCCGGCCTACCTTCCTCGGCGCTAAACGGCCGGCCGAGAGCCGGGAAGACGCCCAGGACCGAGAAATATTGCGGCGAGACCTGCGTTCCCTCCAGCGCGATAGGATCACCCAATCCCGTCAGATTCATGGTGTGACCCGACACCGCGGCCATGCCTTCAAAGCTGCGCGTGCGCTCCCGCCAGTCGAGAAAGTTAAACGGGTTGACTACGTTGCGGAACCACCCTTTGGCAGGCTGCGACTCCCATATCTGCACCAGGCGATCCGGCTGTGGGAATGGCAACGGCTTGAGCAGCACGGCATGAACCACGGTGAAGATCGCAGTATTGGCGCCGATGCCGAGAGCCAGCGATAGTACCGCGGTCAGCGCGAATCCGGGACTCTTCCGCATCCCGCGAAGAGCGTAGCGCATGTCCTGCGCGATTTGTTCGAGTGTCACCCATCCCCACATTTCTCGTACCTCCTCGTGGATCGATGTCCGGTTGCCGAGCATGCGCCGCGCCGCGTAGCCGGCGTCTTCGGTCGATAAGCCGGTTTCGAGCAGTTCCTGGGCTTCCAGCTCGAGGTGCGAACCGAGCTCCCGATCGAGATCACGCTGGCGATGCCGCCGCCGGCTCCAACGCATATTGCTGGTAGATATTCTACCCAATGTCGGCCCGAATAGGGTAGACGGACTACCAGGAAGTTGGTGAGGCCTCACGCTGAGTATTTGCGCTTGCTTATCCCCTGCGCAGCGTGCCACGGCGAACTTCCGTAGGCTGAAGCCTACGGCAGCACGCTGAAGCGTGCGCCACATGCGAGGCCTTCGCCATCACGGGTTCATATTGGGATGGGAGCTGCCCATGTCGTTCCGTCGAAGCGCGAGTAGAAGATCGACTCGTTGCCAGAAATGCCTTCCCATACCATATAGAGCCGGTTAGCGAAGACCGCGATGGACGGCCCCACGCTGCTGCTGCCACCCGCGAGAGACTGCGCGGGCGCCCAAACCGTCCCGTTGAACTTCGACCAGGAGATGCTCTGATTGCCCACCACACCCTTCCACGCGGCGTACAGAGCATTATTAAAGACCGCCAGCGAGGCACCCTCGCTGCTGGTTCCGGGAATAAGCTGTTGAGCGGTCCAACTGGTCCCGTCGAAGGAAGAATAAAAGAGCCGCTGGTCGCCGAACTCGCCCTTCCATGCCATATATAGCCGGCCATTGAAGACCGCCAGCGATGGCCCTACGCTCGCGCCGATTCCAGGGACCGCCTGCTGGGCCGCCCAGACCCCGTTGAAGCTCGACCAAAAGACCCGCTGGTCGCCCTGTATGCCCTTCCACGCCATGTAGAGCGCATTGTTAAAGACGGCGAGCGATGGGCCGGTGCTCGTCCCGAAGCCCGGCGCCTGCTGCTGAGCCGTCCAACTGACGCCATCGAACACCGACCAATACATAGCCTGGTCGGCTTGCATGCCTTTCCAGGCCATGTACAACTTGCCGTTGAATACCGCCAACGATGCTCCGGAACTTGTGCCCACGGTAGAAACCTGCTGCGGGGACGCCCATGCCGTGCCGTTGAAGCTGGTCGAGAAGATCCGGTCGTCGAACTCCCCACTCTTGTAGGCCAGATACAGGCTCTCGTTGAAAACCGCAAGTGCCGGCGGGAGGCCGACTCCCGTCAGAGCCTCCTCCATGGCATTGCCTACGATGCTGCCGAATCCAGTGCACGCATCCCAGCCGGGTCCGGATTGATACCCGAGAGCCGTGCCGCTGGCATTGCTCGCGCCATCGTTCACGTCCACATAGACGTAGGGGCCCGAAAAGGCGTAAATGTTGGGGTTGAGGTAGCCGAGTGGCTCGCCCAGAGCGGCTTCGAGCAGTGCGACCAGGCCGGCATACAGAGGGGCTACTGCGCTGGTGCCTCCGAATCCAATACCGGTGACACCGTTGAAAACCAGAAGATAACCGCTGTTGGGATCGGCATTGCCCGCCACATCCGGAATACCGCGGCCTTTGTGACCATCGTTCACCGAGACCGGAACATTCGCCCAATTCTGCCAGTAGGGCAACGGGAAGAAGTCGCTGACACCACCTCCCGTAGGGATCCATGTGGACTGGGTGAACGAGGATCCGGAAACGTTCGAGATACTGGTACCGCCGCAGGCTGTCACTCCAGGGTCCGATGCCGGATAGATTACGTGCGCCTTGCCGTCGCCGATGCCGCAACTGGAGCCGGAGTCGCCGGAAGCCGCGAGAATGGTTACGCCGAGCGTCGCGGCATCTTGAAAGGTCTCGCTCAGGGCATTGATGGCGGCGCTACTCCAGGTGAGACTGCCAAGAGTCTCGAACTCCGCCAAGCCCCAACTGATCGATATCACGGAGGGCTTGTTCGTGGCGTCGTGAATCGCGGTGGTAACTACGTCGACCCAGCCTTGCTGGGTCGCCGGCGCAAAGTAGACGGCCAGCCGGGCGCCTTGAGCTACCGAACCGGCCACATCAATATCCAGGGTGACCTCGTCGCTTGCAGGGGTCCCCGGAGAGTTAGTAACGCCGTCGACACTTACAGTCACCAGCGTGGGGGAGGTAAGATGCAGGCTACTGAAGTACGACTCGATGTCGCTAGTCAGATAGCCGCCGCCGAACTCCAGAAGTCCGATGGTCTGGCCAGCGGCGTTCGGTGAGACGGGAAAACCGTAGAGACCCGCCACGATCGGCGGAGTCAGTGCAACGGTAGCCTGTTCCCCACCTGCCGCCGCGGTTGCGTGCGCGATCAACGGCCGGGCCATCTGGCGATTGTCCAAACCAAACACGCCCTCGACAATGCCGGCCAGGCTGGCGGGAACGCTCACGAAGCCTTCGCGCCCGCGATAGGTCTGGGTGGGCGACTGGTAACTGCCCAGATCAACGGCGAAGGCACTGTTCATCTGCTCCACCGTGCCGGACACCACCACCATGCGCCGCGGAATGCTGGTCTCGACTACTTTAAGGCCGTGGCTGCGCGCGAAATCCGCAACTTGCGCGAGGTCTTTCGGATCGGCGCCGTAGCGCTGGGCGAACTCTTCCCGCGAGAGGTACTGGCGCTGCCCGATAGGCGTGGCAGCCAGGACGGCCGGGTCGGGCATCGGAGCCGCGTCCGGCCGGCGACGCACGCGTATGCTGACGGTCAGGATCTCTGCTGGATCAGCCGGTCCCAAGCGGCGCGCGCCGGGAGCGGAATGGCGCTCGCTCTTCTCGAGACGGTGGTACCCCGCGGGGATCTCCGGCATTTTTCCTCCTCGGATGACAGACCATTGTAAACTGGCAGCATGTCACTGAAAAGAATTCTTTGCCTCGCGGCCCTCACGACCGCTTCCACACTGATCGCGCCGGCCTTCGCACAGCAGGCCACGCGCGTCTTCGAGATCCGCACCTATACCTGCAATGAAGGCAAACTGCCTGACCTGTTGGCGCGCTTTCGCAATCACACCGTTCAGATCTTCGAAAAGCACGGCATGACCAGCATAGGCTACTGGGTGCCCCAGGACGCACCCTTGTCGCAGAATACGCTGATCTACATTCTGGCCCATCCCAGCCGCGAGGCTGCCAAGAAGAACTGGGCCGCTTTCCAAAGCGACCCGGAATGGCAAAAGGTCCAGAAAGAATCGGAAGCCAATGGCAAGATCGTAAATAATGTAGTTTCCGTGTTCATGGACGCTACGGATTTCTCAGCGATAAAATAACGGCCGCGGAGCGACCATAACCGGAATATTTTTTCACGTCCGGCTTGACATACGATCATCATCGTAGTACAGTCGTCGTAGATGCCCGAGGAGCTTCCCAAACCCACCGACGCCGAACTGGAGATTCTGACGGTGCTCTGGAGCCGCGGGCCGAGCACCGTGCGCGATGTGCACGAAATCATCGCCAGCCGCAAACCGGCGCAGTACACCACCGTGCTGAAGCAGTTGCAGGTGATGACCGAAAAGGGGCTGGTGCGGCGCAATGAAACGCAGCGCTCGCACGTCTACGAGCCCTCCAGGCCCCGCGAATGGACTCAACGGCAACTGGCCGGCGACTTGCTCAACCGCGCGTTCGATGGGTCGGCCAAGGGTCTGCTGTTAGGAGCGTTATCCGCCCGCAAAGCTTCGAAGAAGGAACTGGCGGAGCTGCGCCGGCTGCTCGACGAGTATCGAAAGAAGACGCCATGACTGCATTCGAGCACCTGGTACATACGCCTCTGGCGAAGGCCGTCGGCTGGACATTGTTTCACTCGCTGTGGGAAGGCGCGCTGGCCGCACTGGTGCTGCTGGCGGTCCTGTTCGTGGTCCGATCGCCGCGCGCCCGGTACGCCTGGGCTTGCGTGGCAATGTCCGGCGCGCTAGCGGGATTCGCGATCACGTTCGGTCTCCTCTCGTGGCAGGGAAGCGGCGCCGCCACCACGATCCCTCACGCCATCCCACGAGCCCCGGCGGTTGACAACCAATCCCCACCCGACCGGCCCGCGCGATTCCGCATGGAGGAGCTACTGCCGTGCCTGGCGCCTTTCTGGATTGCCGGCGTAGTTGTTTTCCATCTGCGCAGTGTGGCCGGTTGGATGGCGGCGCAGCGGGTCCGGAATCGAGGCGTCTGCCGCGCGCCGGATCCGTGGCCGCAACGGCTCCGGGATCTCAGCGCCAGGCTGCGAGTCTCCAAGCCGGTCGCGCTGCTGGAGACTTGTCTCGCCGACGTGCCGGTGGTCATCGGCTACTTGCGTCCCGTGATTCTGGTGCCCCTCGGTATGCTGGCGGGAATGCCCGCCGCCCAGGTGGACGCGATTCTGTTGCACGAGCTGGCGCATATACAGCGGCGCGACTATCTGGTCAATCTTTTGCAAACGGTGGTGGAGGGTTTCCTGTTCTACCATCCGGCGATCTGGTGGATATCCGGTGTGATCCGCGCCGAGCGCGAGAACTGTTGTGACGATCTGGTGGTGGCGGCCAGCGGCGACGCACGAGAATACGCCGCCGCTCTGGCAACTTTGGAACAAACCCGCTGGGCGGCTCAAGCCGCGCTGGCAGCTACAGGAGGAAGTCTTGTGAAACGTATTCGCCGTCTGCTTTACCAGCCGAAAGGGCTCGTATGGGCGCCATTCTTGTCCGCCGGCATTTTGACCATGGTTGTGACTGGCGCGCTAGTGGCCTGGCAGGCCGGCGTTGCGGCACAGAGCCAGCAGCGCTCCACGACGGAGTCGAAAGTCTCGCCCTATACCAAGTGGCTCACAGAAGACGTGGTCTACATCATCGACAACCGGGAGCGGGCGACATTCCTGAGCCTGCGAACCGATGAGGAGCGCAACGACTTTATTGAAAAATTCTGGCTGCGCCGCGACCCGACGCCGGGCACTCCGGAAAACGAGTTCAAAGAGGAACACTACCGGCGCATCGCGTTCGCCAACAATCACTACGCGTCGCGCACGCTTTTTGGCTGGAAGACCGATCGCGGCCGGATGTACATCCTGTTCGGGCCGCCGGACGAAATCGAATCCCATCCTTCTGGCACGCCAGCCCGGGACGGTATTCCCGCGACTGATTATCCATTTGAGGACTGGCTCTATCACCATTTAAAGGACATCGGCAACAATGTACCGATCGAATTCGCCGATACGGCCAAGACGGGCGAGTTCAAGATGACCAAGGATCCCGATCCCAGCGGGGCGCACAGGTTCGTGCGCCCTTAATGGCCAGCGCAAGACATACCAATTATTTGAGGCTTGCATAATACAGTGACAGCCGGACCGCGATTGTGGCGCACGCTTCAGCGTGCCGCCGTGGGCTTCAGCCGACGGCCAGACGGCGAACTGAAGTTCGCCGCAGCACGCTGAAGCGTGCGCCAACGCGATTGCCGGATCTGTCACCAAATTATGCGAAACTCAATAGCGCGCGAGCCGCGCACCATTTTCAGTGGCGTACAATCATGGACAGTCCCACTGACCAAGATAATGCGCTCGCACTTTCTCGTCATTCCCCTGGCCTCGGCACTGGTGTCCGGCCTAGCCGCTCAAGCAGTTCCGGCCGCGCTTTTCGACGGCCTTTCCTGGCGATTGATCGGACCGTTTCGAGGCGGGCGCGCCGAAGCGGCGACAGGAGTTCCGGGCGCGGCGAACACGTTCTATTTCGGCGCGGTGGGCGGCGGCATCTGGAAGACAACGGATGCGGGAACGGTTTGGACTCCGATTTTCGACGGCCAGCGTATCGCGTCGATCGGGGCTATCGAGGTAGCGCCGTCCGATCCCAACATTCTCTATGCAGGCACGGGAGAGACGGACCTGCGCTCGGACATCTCTTTCGGAGACGGCATGTACAAGTCCGAGGACGCCGGCAGGACATGGAAGCACATCGGCCTGGAGGACTCGCGGCAGATCGGGCGGATTCTGGTGCACCCCACGAATCCGAACATTGTGTATGTGGCCGCGCTGGGCCACGCCTACGGGCCGAATGAAGAGCGGGGCGTGTTTCGTTCCACCGATGGCGGCCAAACCTGGCGCAAGGTGCTCTACAAAGGGCCCGAGATTGGGGCGGTGGATCTGGCATGGGCGCCGGAGGATCCCCAAACGATATACGCCACGCTATGGAACGCGCACAGGCTGCCGCGGATCCAATATGCGCCGGTCGAGGGGCCGGGCAGCGGGCTGTACAAGTCGGGCGACGGCGGCGAAAGCTGGACGCAGATTCAGGGCCATGGTCTGCCGGAGGATGAATGGCGGCGAGCCGGTGTGGGGGTGGCGCGGGGCGCCGGTGGGCGGCGCGTCTATGTCCTGGTCAACGCCGCCGACGCCAAGTCGGGCGGCCTGTACCGTTCAGACGACGCGGGCGGCACCTGGGTGCGCGCGGGCACGGACTCTCGCATCACCTCGCGCGGCTGGTATTTCGGGCGGGTGACGGTGGACCCGAAGAATCCGGATACCGTATATCTGCCGAACGTGGCTTTGTATCGCACCGTGGATGCGGGCAAGACGTTCACCATCGTGCGCGGCGCTCCGGGCGGAGACGATTACCATTTCCTGTGGATCGATCCCTCGGAGACCTCGCGGATGATCCTGGCGACGGACCAGGGCGTCACCATCAGCGTGGATGCGGGCAGCACGTGGACCACCTGGTACAACCAGCCCACCGCGCAGATTTACCACGTAATCACGGACAACCAGTTTCCGTACACGGTGTACGGAACGCAGCAGGACAGCGGCACTGTGGCGATTGCGAGCCGCAGCGATCACGGGCAGATCACGGAAGCCGACCTGCGGTCGGTGGGCGGTAGCGAGAGCGGCTACATCGCGCTGGACCCGGCGGACCCTAACATCGTCTACGTGGCCGGCCTATATGGAGGTCTGACGCGATTCGACAAGCGCA
>Ga0302325_10025176_pt1 | contig 12369 bp, 12 predicted proteins | sample Palsa_T0_2_FD_201948 | JGI IMG/M metagenome (GOLD analysis project Ga0302325, IMG submission 201948) | Peat permafrost microbial communities from Stordalen Mire near Abisko, Sweden - Palsa_T0_2 | ecosystem: Environmental > Terrestrial > Soil > Palsa > Peat permafrost | place: Sweden: Abisko...
CATCTCTCACACTTCGACCAGATCGCGTCGTATCTCAAAGCGGCGGCCGAACCGGGAGACTTGATTGTGACGATGGGCGCTGGCAACGTATGGGAAATTGGGCAGAGACTGATCGCTGAGCGGTGATCTGGTGAGCACAATGACAAGCATGCGCATGGCACGACCCAACCCCTTCGCGGGGCTCGAGGAAATCGTGAAGGAAAACGAGCCGCTGGCGCCGCACACGTGGTATCGGATTGGCGGCCCGGCCCGTTGGTACGTCCAGCCGCGCACGCCTGAAGAACTGCAGGATGCCGCACAGCGGTGCGCGGAGGAGGGCATCGCGGTTTACGTGCTCGGTTTGGGGGCGAATCTGTTGGTGAGCGACAACGGGGTGGACGGCGCGGTGTTTCGCCTCGATGCCGAGTACTGGCGGCGCGTCCGCTACGATAAGAACATCGTTGAAACCGGCGCCGGCGTGGACATGCAGAAGTTGCTGCTGCGCACGGTGCGGGAGGGGCTGGCGGGGATTGAATGTCTCGCGGGAATCCCGGGAACGATCGGCGGCGGCGTCCGCATGAACGCGGGGGGGAAATTCGGCGATCTGGGCGCGGTGGTCAAGCGGGTGCAGGTCATGGACTCCGTCGGCGTGATGTTCGAACGCACCAAGGACGATCTGGTTTTCGATTACCGATCGACGAACATCACCGCCCCGTTCATCCTTGGCGCCACGCTCGATCTCGAGGAGGAAGACCCGCGGGCGATCATGGAGCGGACCAAGCAGATCTGGATGTTCAAGCGCAACACGCAGCCGCTCAATACAAAAAACGCCGGCTGCATCTTCAAGAACCCCCGCGGACTCAGTGCCGGCGCGCTGATCGATCAGGCGGCGCTCAAGGGACTGCATGTCGGGGGCGCAGAAGTAAGTTCCAAACACGCCAACTTCATCATTGCGCATCCCGGGTGCACCGCCGACAACGTGCTGAAGCTGATCAAGATTGTGCAGGAAAAAGTGTACGAGAAGCAGCAGGTGCACTTGGAGACCGAAGTGCGGATCTGGCAGTAAAACGCGCAGCGAAAGGAATCGCCATGAACGTTACTGTACTTTTTGGGGGCCCCAGCGCAGAGCGGGAGGTGAGTCTCGTCAGTGGAAGGGCCGTTATCGATGGCCTGCGCTCGATGGGTCACACCGTCTTCGCCAGCGATGTCTCGCCGAGCGATCTGTCGGGACTGGATCATCCAGCCGACGTGATCTTTCCAGTGCTGCACGGTCAATTTGGCGAGAGTGGCGAGCTGCAGGAGATTCTGGAGCAACGCGGCATTCCCTTTGTCGGCAGCGGCAGCAGCGCTTCCCGACTGGGAATGAACAAGGTGGACACCAAGCGGGTCTGGGAAGCGGCGAAACTTCCGACGCCCGCCTACCGCGTTGTGAAACGCGGAGACAAACTTCCCGATGCGCCTGGATCATGCGTGGTAAAGGCGATCAGCAGCGGAAGCAGCATCGACGTCATTCTCTGCAAAGCCCCAGCCGAGCAACCGGGTCAGGCGCAAGCGGCGATCAATCAACTGCTGGCCAAGCACGAGTCGGTGCTTGTGGAAAAGTTCATCGACGGCGTCGAACTCACCGTGGGATTGCTGGAAGAGCGCGCCCTGCCGCCGATCCGCATCGTGCCCAAGCGGGAGTTCTTCGACTTCGAGGCCAAGTACAAGGCGAACGACACCGAGCATCGCTTCGACACGGGGTTGCCCGATTCGGTCGTGAAACATTGCCAGGAACTGGCTCAAAAGGCCAACCAAGCGGTTGGCGCCCGTGATCTGGCCCGTATCGACATCATGCTCGACAGACAGCACAACCCGTTTCTGCTGGAGATCAACACGCTACCCGGGTTTACGCCAAAGAGCCTGCTTCCCGAGGCGGCCCAGCATGTCGGCATTGAGTTTGGGGCGCTGGTCGACTTGCTGGTGCGACGGGCGTATCAGCGAAAACGAGTGGCGGCGTAGGGAGAGAGCAAACAGTTCAAATCCGATCACCCCGTTACTCGCGCGGTTTCTTAACGTTGATTTCTTCCCTGCTGTTCCCCCCTGCTTTCGTCCGATAAATAGACCAATGGCGCAGAAGAGTAAGCCCAAGTCCCCCGCGAAGGGGCAAGCCAAGACCGCGCCGACCGCGCCAACCGCGATGGTCGCGCGGCGCGTGATTGCGCAGCTTGTTTTGGCCATTATCCTGCTGGGGGGCACCTGCTTCGGCTTGCAGCGATTGAAGCAATACGTCGAGCGCGACATCGCCATTTCCTCCGATCCGATGATCGTCGTGATCAAGGATCGGCCGCAGTGGATGAGCGACAACGTCGTGCAGCAGATCGCTGAAATTGCGCGCCCGAAGGGAGCCCATTCCGCGTTCGATCGGCAGATGCTGCAGGATGTCCGCAAAGCGCTCGAGGCCGATCCGTGGGTCGCGCGCGTCAAGGAAGTGCGACGGGCCTATACCGATCAGCCGGGCGATACGCTGGAACTCGACTGCGATTTTCGCGTGCCGGCGGCATGGGTCCAGTGGGGGCAATATTACTGGCTGGTCGATCGCAACGCGTACAAGCTTCCCGAGCAATACTCGGCGGCGAAAATGCCAGGCGAAGTGCTGGGCGCGGACGGCCGGATTAATCTGCGCATCATTGACGGAGTACGAACGCCGCCACCGGAAGCAGGTCGAAAATGGGATGGGGCGGACCTCGCGGCGGGCCTCGAAATGGCGGGCGTCTTGTTCGATCGTTCTTACACGGAGGAAATCGTGAAGATCGACGTTTCCAACATCGACGGCCGCCAGAACCGCGACGCATCGCAAATTGCCCTGATGACGCGCTACGGGACCAGCATCCTGTGGGGGCGTCCGCCGAGCGATGCCGACTCATTCCTCGAAATCCGGCCGGAGCGAAAGCTGCAGGAGCTCAAGGATGTTTACGAGAAGTTCGGGCGCGTGGACATGCGGCAGCCGTGGATTGATGTGCGATTCGAAGGCGTGCGCTACCCCACGCCAGTGGAACCGGCCAGTGCGAGCCTGGATAATCGGCGGTAACATTCACAGGCGCCGATGGATCCTCCCGCCATTGATCGCCCCACAGACCGTCAAATCGCTTCCCGCGCGGCTTTCTTACTCGGCTGGCTTGCACCACAGTTCGCGGCACTTGCGCTGTCAGCGTTTCGAGTGCCGCTCTGGGCGCGCTTCCCGCAGGCTGGCGAGCTGCTGGCGCTGCCGGTGATGCTCGCGGTACAGATCGCCACCGCGTCAATTCTCTTCCCGTTATTTGACGATTGGACGAAAGCGGCGACGGCACTTCCAGCGGCATGCCCCATGGGCTTAATCGCCGGAACGTTGAGCGCAGCCCCGCTCCGGACGACCGCAATTGGTGAGCTTAACGTCGCTCTGTGGATATTGGCGCTCACTGCGGCCGCAGTTTCATGTCGCTCACCGCGCGCGCGCAGCGTCGCTTGGGCAGTTGCAACCACGTCGTCGATCGGCGGTGCGCTACTTCTCTATCTGCGGTTGGAATTCCTCCCGGCCGCTGGACCATTGCCTGATTTTCTGGTCGGGCCGGTTGCCGGATCCCTCCGTGGGGCCATCGATTCCGCAACCTTGACGATTTGGCTTCCACTTCCTCCCCTGATCTTTCTGCTACTAATTTTTTCATTTCTGCGATCCCGGCGCGCCTAAAGGCGTACTTTTGGTGTGTCCGCTGCCGCCCCGCATCAGGTTATCCACACGTTGTTCACTGAATCCTGTCTTCACCGCGAGCAGCGGTGGGCGGCACATCGCATTTTTTCAAGTTTTTGGCTACGGCTACTTTTTTATTTGCGAACATTTCCACTTTAGGATTGACCCGGTGTGGATCCGTGGTAAAAAAGGGAAGTCAGCAACAGATGCTCCGAACGATGGCGTGATTTACGAGCTGATTCATGCTTCGCACGAGTTGGGCATCATCAACGGGCTCTGGGAACAACATGTGACTTACGGGCTGCTTCATGGTTCTCACGAAATCAGCATCGACGAGAAAGGGCGCATGCTCATCCCTGCTGCGATTCGCCACGCAATCATTCCTGAACGCGACGCCAGCGTCTTTGCCATCCTCGGCCAAAATAACAAAATCTGGCTATACCCCGACGCGTATTACGAGGACTTGGTTAAGCAGGAACGCCCCGAGTTGCTTCCGTCTGACGCCTCGCTCGATTTCGATCACCTTACCTTTTCAACGGCTCACAAAATTCCAGTGGACAAGCAGTGCCGCGTCTTGCTGCCTGACTTGCTCATGAAGTACACGGGAACGGAGAATGCGGTGACGGTCATCGGATCGCGCGACCATGCGGAGGTTTGGAACAGGAAAGACTATTTCGCGCACCTGGATGATCTGCGGCAGCGGCGAAAAGAAATCGCGGATGCGAAGAGAAAAAACGGCGTGCCAGCAAACCCGGGATAGAACAACTCGAACCGGGACTGGGTCGCTGTGGTGGGTGAAGACGTAAGTAGATGGCAGCAAAAAGCCATCGAAGCCAATTCCAGGGAAGGAAGGCTTCAATAAGCGAACGGATTGGTCGGCTACGGAACGGTTCCGTCGCATGATCCACCGGTGACGGCAACGAAACAAGGAGGTTTCGTTCCGCCACACCCTGACGGCGACTGGCAGGATGCCATCGACTCGCCGGTTTGGGACGGTGTTGCTGCAAGGATGCGGCAGCGATTGTGCGCAGCGTGCGGCGTGGAGCGGCAGCGGGGTTGTGAAGCCGCCCCTCGGCACACGGGAACCGGATCGGCACCGCCGACCAAGGCATGCGGTGGCATGCGGTGGAACCGCACGTCATGGTCGGCGGGGAGCCGGTCACGCAAGCCAAGGCGGGCTTGCGATATCTAAAGCGCGATGGATCGCGCGCGGCATCTGTGAACGCGGAGTCGCCTCACGGATGGGGCCTTCGATCCTGGGAGATCGTTTGGGGGCTGAGCCCCGACTCTGCGGTATGCCGCTAGCAATCGTGCTGCGGCATTCGATCAATTGACGCAACCGGACTGACATCCGGCGCATCCGCGTTGGCACGCTTTGCTTTCGGCTTCAGCCGACTTCTCTTCAACACCCGTTCTACCATTACAGGGTCTGGGAACACCTGCGGCTTCCTGAGTGCTTTACCTCACGAACATCGGCCGAACCACCGCATTATGCCAGATGAAGAGGTAAATGACAATCAACATTTTCTCCAATTTTGACGGGGAAACGCCACCCCATGGCCATGAGCCGGTGCTAGCCCATGAAGTCATCGAGCTGACCGCACCGCAACCGGGCCACATCTTTGCTGACTGCACGACGGGCCGCGGGGGTCATTCGCTGCTGCTTGCCCAGTGCCTCGGTCCCCAAGGCACGCTGCTCTGTATCGACGCCGATCCGCGAAATCTGGAATTTGCCCGGGCTCGGCTGCACGACGCCCCCTGCCGTCTCCGTTTCTTCCACGCCAACTTCTCAGAATTGCCCGACGTGCTCTCCACCGCAGGAGTCGCGGCACTGGACGGGCTTCTGGCCGACTTGGGAGTGAGCACCAATCAGCTTCTCGAAAATGAGTATGGGATGTCGTTTCGCCAGGGCATGCCGTTGGACATGCGCATCGACCCGCGAACCGAAAAGTCTGCCGCCGATCTGGTGAATTTTCTTTCCGAGTCGGACCTTGCAAACGTCCTATATCAACTGGCCCAGGAGCGTTATTCACGCAGAATCGCCAGAAAGATTGGACAGGCGCGGGTCATCGAGCCGATTACGACTACGGATCGGTTAGCCGAGCTTGTTCGCTCGGCGATTCCGACGCGGGGCGGAGCTCCGCGGAGAATTGATCCCGCCACTCGAACGTTTCTCGCCCTGCGCATGGCAGTGAACCGGGAACGTGAGAACCTCGCGGCCCTGCTCGCAGCGGGACCATCGCTTTTGCGAACCGGGGGACGCGCGGCAGTGATCAGTTTTCAATCGACGGAGGATCGAATGGTGAAGCAGGCGTTTCGGTCGGCGGAGCAGACCGGGCAGTTGAAGGTGCTTACCAAAAAGCCCGTCACCCCCTCTCTCCTGGAATCCGACCGCAACCCCCGCTCCCGCTCCGCCAAGCTCCGCGTCGCAGAGAAAATCGCGTAAATCCAGCGCTGTGCCCGGTCGTTTCCGCGACCGGATGTCGCGCCGTCGCCGTCGAGGTGAGCCATGACACGTGAAACCAAAATCGGGCTGTTAGTGGGGCTGGCGTTCATTATCGTCATCGGAATTCTCCTCTCCGACCACATGACTTCGACCAACGAGCCGATTGCGGCCCCGCTGGTCAACACCGCCGGCAACGTGCGCGACAGCGTCGCCGCCCCCGTAACCGATCCGCCGCCCATCACCGTCGTCACGCAGGACATCACTCCGCGCGACACCGTCATGACCCACGGCAACTCCACACCGGCTCGCCGCGGAGAAAGCATTGTGCAAGTCGGACCAGCCGGCAGCGATACGCCGATCCAGATCGAACAGACAGCTTCGGTGCCCTCTGGGCGTACCGGAAATTCGAGGCCCACGCCCGGAAACGCTGCAACGTCAGGCAATAACGCATCGCTGCAGGAAGTGGCCCAAGCGAATGGGGAGCAGGTGATCGGCGCCGAGCCGGGCACGGGAAACCCCCCTCGAGCGGCCGGAAATTCAAATAATGATGTTCATAAGTACACGGCCCAAGCCGGCGACACACTCAGCCGGCTGGCAGGCCGATTCCTGGGCGGAAACAACAAGGCCAATCGCGATCTGATCGTGAAAGCCAATCCCTCCCTTGCGTCTGATCCAGATAAAATCATCGTGGGCCGATCGTACATCATCCCCAACACGGCATCGCCCGCCGCCGCTGCGCCACCGACCGAGATCATCGCTGCGACGCCCGCCGCCCCAACCGCGCCAGTGGCAACGACGCCTGCCGCCAGCGACAACGCGCAGATCTGGTACACCGTAAAAGAAAATGACAGTCTCTGGAGCATCGCCGCCGATCAGCTTGGCAACGGGAGCGCCTGGACGGCGATCAAAGAACTCAACGCCGACATCCTCAAGGGAAGTGACAGCATTCATCCGAACATGAAACTTCGACTCCCCGCCAAACCGCTGGCATCGGCCCAATAACGCCCCGTGCCCAGAGCCATATCATGATCAAGCTTCTTCTCTGTTTGGGGAGCGGGGTAGTTTTGGCCGTCGCGCTGCTGCAGCTTCGACTCCAGCGGCTCGAATTGGCGCATCAGCAAACGGAACTGCACGATCAGATCAAGAATCAGCAGTCCCGGCTCTGGAATCAGCAACTGCAAATCGCGGTCTACACCGGTCCAAACGCAATAACGCAAACCGTTAACAGCCATCATTTTAAGATGGTCTCCGCATCCGATTCTCCAGCTCCGCGCAGTTGGACACAGCAGACCGAAACTCCCGACGCCGAGTGATCCCGCGTTCGAGTCCGATAATGCGAGACTCGGACAAAAAAAATCACCTCATCCGTCCCTTTAAACAACCGAAGATGAATCTGGGCTGAGCAGTTCAGCTCAAGCTTCTGGCCCGTGCACCCGCTTGCAACTCAACGGAGCTGCGCGTCTGGAGACCAGCAACTAATGTGCGTTGAAACCACCGCCTACAACTTCCTCGATGACTCATCCTCTGACGGTTCCTACAGCCCCCCGCTCGGTGCCAGAGGCCGAACTTTGCGCATCTGGCACGATGGCGCCGATGCGACTTCCGTCGGAGTCAACGGGGTAAATGCCACAATCTGGCTGCTCGCCCGCCATCAGGCGCGGCTGGGACATCAGGTAACGCTCCTCCTTCGCGAAGTGCCCAGCGATGCCGCCATTGCGTCGGCGAAGGCGGTCGGCATCCGCCTGGCGTTCTTGGGCGGAGGTCCCTTGCACGTAAGCAGCAACCAACTCGCCAAAGCAGCCCACCAGGCACGACCAGACATCGTCCACATGCACTCGGTCTTCATCCCGCGGCAGGCATCTCTCGCCCGGCACCTCCGCGCAATGCACATTCCCTACATCACCACGCCCCACGGCGGTCTCTCCGCCAACGTGCTGCGTCACGATCGAATCAAAAAGGCGGTGTATGCCAGGCTTCTCGAGCGTCCGCGATGTCTCTCGGCTGCGATGCTCACCGCAGCGATGGGTGAAGAGGCCGATCTGCGCGCGTTCCTCGGGCCGGCATCGGTGCCGATCCGCAACATGCCCGTCGGAGTCGATACCGAAGCCCTCGGCGCCGGCCAGTGGAAACAGCACTTCTCGCCGCGGCGGCTCGTCTTCCTGGGGCGCTTCGACGTGCTCGTCAAGGGGATCGACCTTCTCCTGGGCGTTGCCGGGTTGATGCGCGATCACGAGTTTCACTTGTACGGCCTGCCGGATCACGCGACGCGGGAAATGCTTCGCCAGCTGCGCTGCGGCTGCGCGTCCAATGTCTTCTTTTGTCCGCCGGTCTACGGGCCCGAAAAGGTCCAGGTGCTCTGCGACGCCACGATGTATATCCAAATGTCGCGATCCGAATCCTTCGGCATCTCGATTGCCGAGGCCATGCACCTCGGCGTCCCGTGCGCGATCTCCGATCAAATTCACCTCGCGACCGCCTTCCGAAACCACGATCTGGGGCTGCTTCTGCCCCCCGACTCGGCGGAGGCGGCGATGCTGCTCACACGCGCGCTTCAATCAAACGATCAATTGCTGCGTTGGTCCCAGCGCGCCAAGGCATTCGCCAGCGAAAACTTCGACGCCGCTCCCGCGGCACGACGCCACGTCGATCTCTATCGCGAAGTGATCGCCGCAGCCAACTCAACGCTTACGATCCCGCCGTTCGCACAGCCGGCTTATTAGACCCGCAAACTCCCTCAGATTTTCCGTGCAAAGGCTCAGACGCCCTGTCCGATAACATTATCGGACTTCACATGAACCAGTTCTCATTTCGTCGAGCCGCCGCTGTCTTTGTTCTCGTTTGCTGCCTGCTCACCGGCATGCTCGGCCGTGTGCTCTACCTCCAAACCATCGGCCGCCAGCAGACCGTTTCCCGCGCCGACCGCCAGCAGCATCAGACAATTCCCATTCCCGCGCGCCCCGGCGGAATCTGGAGCGCCAACGGGCAGCTCATGGCCGGCACCATTCAGACCCAAACCCTCTTCATCGACCCCACCTTCCTCGCCGACTTCTATCAGCAGGATGGCCACAGCCTCGTCGAAATGGACGACGCGATCGGCAAGCTCGCCAAAATTCTCGACCGCGACCCCTTCGAACTCGCACAGCTCCTCGGCGACCGTTCGACCTCGCGGTTCGTCAAGGTCGCAGAAAACCTCGACGACTCCACCGCCCAACAAATCCGCAAGCTCGAGCTGCCTGGCATCGGCATGCAGCCGACCAACGTTCGCTACTATCCGATGGGCTCCCTCGCGGCCCATGTGCTGGGCGGCGTGGGGAAAGACGGCAAGGGGCTCGAAGGCGTCGAGCTGCAATTCGCCAAACAGCTCGCCGGCCGGGATGGATGGGAACGGACGCTCAAGGATGCCCGCCACCGCGCGATCTCCGTCGCCAATGAAGACTACATGCCCCCGGAGCATGGCGAGGATCTCGTGCTCACGATCGATTCCAACATCCAGATGATCGCCGAGCAGGAACTCACCGCTACCTGCGAAAAATTCAAGGTCAAGGCCGGCGAAGTTGTCGCCATGAATCCGCAAACCGGAGAAGTGCTGGCGCTGGCCAACTGGCCAACGTTTAACCCGCAGAATCTCAACGATTCCGACCCCAAGGTTCGCCGAAACCGCGCCGTCTGCGATTCCTACGAGCCCGGCTCGACCAACAAGCCCTTCATCGCCGGCCCCGCCCTCGAGGCCGGCATCACCCGCGTCAACGAAGTCTGGCCCGTTCCCGGCAAAACCTACCGCACGCCCTACGGCCGAACCATCACCGACGTGCACAGCTACGGCCCCCTCACGATGTGGGACGGCCTGGTCAAATCCAGCAATATCGTCATGTCCATGCTCGGCGAACGCATCGGAAACCCCCGCCTGCATGAAATCCTCTCGATGTGGAACTACGGCCGGCCCACCGGCATCGAACTGCCCGGCGAAGATCCCGGCCTGCTCAATCCCCTGCGCCAATGGACGCGCTACAGCACCGAATCCGTCGCCCAGGGCTATGAGCTGCGCGTTACGCCCCTGCAGCTGTGCCGAAACTTCTGCGCCTACGCCAATGGCGGAAGACTCGTTCGCCCCACGATCATCAAAGGAATCCTCGGCCCCGACGGCCAAATCCTCCCGCTGCAAGAACGCACTCCCCTCGACCAGTGTCCGCAAGTGATCGACGAAGCCACGGAAATGCAGATGCGGCAGATCCTCTGCGACGTGGTCATCCGCGGCACCGCCACCAAGGCCCGCAGCGAATTCTGGAACATCTTCGCCAAGACCGGCACCGCCCACATCAGCGAAGGAAAGAGCGGCTACAGCCTCACCCGCTTCACCAGCAGCTTCATCTGCGCCGCCCCGGCCGAGGATCCCCGCATCGTCATTGCTTTCATCATCCACGAGCCCGACCCCTCCATCGCCCATTTCGGCGGCACCGTCGCCGCCCCCGGCGCCGCTCAGATGATGGAACGCACGCTCGCCTACCTGCAGGTCCCCTCCTCTCCCGATCTCGAGCTTCCCCCGCCGTCCATCCAGCCGCTCCTGGTCGACTTCAACGAAAAAGACTATCGCCGCCATCCGCCCGTCGAAACCGCGGACGTGCGGTGAAGAGGAAATAGTGAATGGTGAATTGTGCCGTGACTTTACTTCGCTATTCACCATTCACCATTCACTATTCCCCGGTCCCCGCTCCGCGACTTCATTTCACTATTCACCATTCACCATTCACCATTCACCATTCACCATTCACTATTCACTATCCACTATCCACTGAGCATCCCCCTTACAAAACCTGACAAATCCTTACATCCCCCGGGGGGGGCGCTGCGCGAGAGAGGAGAGCAAGAGAGGAGAGCAGTAGACAGTGGAGAGTAGACGGACAGGGGGAGGCTGCACCGGGGATGAGAGCAGTCGAAAGCAGACAGTAGAGTTCGTCCCACGTTCACTTCACCATTCACCATTCACCATTCACCATTCACCATTCACTATTTCCCCCTGCGCAAGAGAGGAGAGCGGTGGACAGTAGTGAGTAGAGTCAGACTTCCCATTTCCGGCTCCCTCATCTGCCCCACTCTCCTGTCTGCTGTCACCTCCTCTACTATCTCGCGCCAGCGGGGCTCCTGACCTCTTACAGGCGTTTAACATAAAGCCGTCCGTCGAAAGAAGTCTTACTGCGACGCGCCTAGCTTCGTCTCCTCGCGCATCGAGCAGCGGCCGTTTTGCTCATACTGCGAATCTACGAATTTTCCGGTTGCTACGCGACGTTTACTTTCCCCTGAGACGAAGCAGTTTGAAGGGTGCAGTTGGAGTGCCCAAAGCAACCCCAGAAGCGCCAATCCTGGCGCGTTGGCTGCTGCTATTCACTCTCAAACCCCGTTATCTGCCGAATTCGCCGCTCTCGCATGGCACCTTCTGGCAGCTTCTGGCACCCTATAACGCACTTTCAGCGCTCGCCGCATTTTCGAAAGTTCATGCCCCGCCAGTGGTTACCCCGAATTTTCGGTTGGCACTCTGCTCCAAGAACGGCCACGGCCTCAAGAGTAAACCGGCTTTCTCCACCCACGCCCAGCGCTGGAAGTATGCCCACGACGCGGTGGGACATGGGCATCTGTACCAGGGTCGGTTCAAGAGCTTTCCCATCCAGGACGATGGGCATCTTCTGATCGCATTGCGATACGTCGAGCGGAACCCGCTGCGAGCGAAGCTGGTGGAGCGGGCCGAAGAGTGGCGATGGGGAAGCTGCTTTGCCCGGCAGCATGTTCGCAGCAGGAGTTCAACGGTCGCCAGCGCATAATTCGGATTTTTCTTTTTTAAGAACTGAAATTATTCCGTCGCTCGCGCATCTCTTATTACATGGGACACAAACGAACATCCGTCTATAGTTGACGGGGCGGGGTGTGTCGGGATGCCGCGTTGGGACGCGGTGGAAGCCAAACGAGGGCGATTTCATGTCACAAAGTGACGCACTGCGCGGACTTCGCGCCGGGTTTCAGTCCGCCAAAACAGCACGTCAAACACGCAGGGATCCGCTTTGGCGAGCCGCGATTCCGGTGATGGAGGCGCTTGAAAATCGGCTCCTCTTCACGGCCTCGGTCTGGAACAACCTCTCCAGCGCCTCGCCCAGTTGGAACACCAGCGCCAACTGGACCCCAGCACATCCTATCCATCAACGTCCAGCGACTCGGCAAACCTGAACGTTGCCATTACAACGAATCAGGC
>Ga0302325_10025177_pt1 | contig 12369 bp, 7 predicted proteins | sample Palsa_T0_2_FD_201948 | JGI IMG/M metagenome (GOLD analysis project Ga0302325, IMG submission 201948) | Peat permafrost microbial communities from Stordalen Mire near Abisko, Sweden - Palsa_T0_2 | ecosystem: Environmental > Terrestrial > Soil > Palsa > Peat permafrost | place: Sweden: Abisko...
GAGCTATAAGTAGCAATTATATTATATACACAAATAGTAACTATTTTATTAATGCTAATTAGCCCTTAATTAAGATATCAGGTATTAAAAGTTCTAATTTAGTTATATCCTTTATAAAAGCTTATACAAAAACAATTTATAAAAATTATCTTAATATTACAAAAATATAACTTTATATAAATTACCTTGCTAAAACACTTTACAAAAGTGTCCTTTATAAAAAGTGGCCTCGAAACTTAAGCTGCCCTTTAAAATGCTTTACTAAAACTCCTTGCTAAAACACTTTATAAAAGTGTCCTTTATAAAAAGTGGCCCTAAAACTTAAGTTGCCCTTTAAAACACTTTACTAAAACTTTGTCGCAAAAGTATCGATGAAGGCAAAATGCTCTAATGAGCAGCTTTGATTTTTGGAACGATGTGGGCAAAAGCCCCTATATATATATGAGGAAAGGGGTGGCTGCGCCAGCCCCTAAAACTAACCATAAATGGCTAGAGAGAACACGTGAAGGGGGACCCTGTGTTTTGCGACAAACTCTTTGCTAAAACACTTTATAAAAGTGTCCTTTATAAAAAGTAGCCTTAAAACTTAAGCTACTCTCTAAAATGCTTTAACAAAATATAAAAAGACAATGTTAATATAGTAGCTATTTAAAAGTTTAATAAGATGAAGTTAAGTAAAAATATATTAGATAAAGAGATATTAGATAAAGAGATGTTAGATAAAGAGGAAAAAAGGAGAAAAAGAGGAAAAAATTAAATTATCCCTTTATTTAATAAGACATGTCTTATGCTAAGTATTACTACTAAGTAATATATACTTGCTTAATGATTTTAGCAATAATGCTTAGCGCAAGACATGTCTTATTAGACAAAGGGATAAAAAAGCTTTAATTTCACTAATAAAGAAGGGTAAATAGCCACTATAATATAAATAATACAAAGTAATAGTTAGCTACTTATATATACTTTTAAAGCCCTTTACTTTGTTATTAAGATAACAAATATTAGTGTAATGTTATCAATAAAGGTTTTAAAGATAGCATATAAAGTAGTAAAATAACTTTAAAAATCTTAGATTTTTGTTGCAAATTATTAGTCTTTAGTCAAAAGTCAATAATGTATAAAGGGTTTTTAATTAACTAAAAGCTTAAAATTCCCTTTTTACCCCCTTTGCTACCCTTTTACTAAACCTCTATTTTTAGGGCCATTAGTATTTATTTCCTTTAAAACAAAGTAAAAGTTTATATAAGTGGCTAAGCTTTAATTTCGCTAAGAAGGAAGAGTAAGTAGCTATTATAATATAAACAATACAAAGTAATAAGAAAAGCGCCACCTTTTACTTGTGCTATTTATAGCACAACTATTAGCCCATTTCTATATTATATACTATATAGCCCAATTATCGGGCTTATTCTATATCTTATTTCTTAAGCCCTAATTTAGGTCACACTTGCAAGACTAGAGGGTTTACTTCTTAGGCCTTTAAAACTACTCTTTAAAATTATCCTCTAAAACTAGCCTCTTAAACTATCCTTCTAAACTATTCTCTAAAACTGGCCTCTTAAACTGGCCTCTAAACTAGCCTTTTAAGCTATCCTCTTAAACTGGCCTCTTAAACTATTCTCTTAAACTATTCTTTAAAACTAGCCTCTTAAACTATCCTCTTAAACTAGCCTCTTAAACTATCCTCCTAAATTGTCCTCTAAAACTAGCTTCCTAAACTGTTCTCCTAAACTGGCCTCTTAAACTGTCCTCTTAAACTATCCTTTAAACTAGCCTCTTAAACTATCCTTTTAAATTGTCCTCTTAAACTAGCCTCTTAAACTATCCTCTTAAACTAGCCTCTTAAACTGTCCTTCTAAACTGTTCTCTTAAACTGGCCTCTTAAACTATTCTCCTAAATCAGCCTTTTAAACTAGCCTTTAAACCTAGCCTTTAACATTTTCTATTTTTTTAATAAGTATAATTGCCAAGTAATTAATTGCCCCACTTGCCGATTAACTGCTAAGCAGCTGCTAATAGCACTATACAAGTGTAGTTAGACTATGCAACTAAGCGAAAAATCCTTTATAAGTTTTTTTTCCTAATAAAAGTATAAGTATTAACTAAAAACTAGCATATATAAAGGCTTAGCTATAAGCTCGATTATTAAATAGCAAGCCCTTACAAGATTTTGCGCTAAACAAGGAATTTATATAAGGTAAAATTACCGGAATTAATAAAAATCTACTTTATATTCTCACTTAATACGCTATAAAAAGCAAGTAAAGACTTTTTTTCAAGTTAATAAAATAAACTCCTTTTACCAATTAAGATTATAGATAATTAAAAGTAAAAATTAAAGGAAATTATAGCTATATAAAAAATAAAAAAGACATTATCTTATTAGGTTAAATAAGTTAACTATAATAAAGACTTTAAATAGTATTTAGCTAGTAATTTCAAGTATACTTTATATAAGCTATAAGACTTTTACTTTGAAAATAAGGGCTTGCTAAGGCCTTTAAAGCTATTATAAGACTAGATTAAAATGTGGGAGGATAAAGCCAATTTGTATAACAAATTAGAAGATAATATAAAGGCTTTTAAAAGCTTAAAGGCAAGCTTTTTTAAAAAAAAAGGGGGGGGGGGGGTAATATAACAGCTTTAGCTGCTATTATGCTTATAGGTTTTATATAAGCTATATACAAGCTACGCTATGTTACTTGATACCCGCTATATATATATATATATATAGCTTACTTTTCCCCTTTATTACCCTCTTATTATTTCTTTAGCTTTAGATCTTTGAAATAAAGGCCCTTTGTACAAGAGCAAGGTGTAGACCCCTTCCCCCTATAAAGTGTATTGTAGTAGTGTAAGCAAGGCGATATAACCAATAAATAGAGGGAGTACAAATGGTGTTGCATTTGTTGGCTGAAGAACTAAGTGTACAAGTGTCTTGAATCACGATATTTATGTTCCTTCGCGTAGGTCACATGCATGCGCCACGTGACCCTACCACAGTAAACTGGAGACTCTTGTTCAGCCCATTACACTACCAAGCAAGAGAAATCTAATAAAACTTCGGACTATTGTGCTTATAAATCCTTATATAGATCCAAATAGCTAAAAGAACCTTGATTTCTTGACGATTAGTAGGTTTGAAAGCCCGGTGGCTATTTTTAAGATAAAGGCTTAAATATTGCTTATTATACTTATTTATATTAGTTATTCAGAGATTATAATCTTTGTCGCGCAAGAATATCTCCAAAAAGCTAGCAGGATCTTTCGACTATATACAAATCGGGCAAATGAGCTTTTATTAAGCGTGGGGGATTTGAAATATCAAAAAGGGTAAAGGCTTCTAATATAGCACTATCGATAATTTTTCTATAGCTTTGTGGAGGCGCTTTATACAATAGTTATTCATAGTACTGTAATTAGCTGCACTAGCATTTAAACCCTTGTTTATAATGTTTGGATTGTAAATATAAAAATCCTTGTCGAAGATATAAGGTGACGATTTTAGGGCAATACTATACGGGAAGGTTGACACCAATGCTGGCGTATGAGATGACGAACTCCGCCAGCGACGACGAGCCCTCTTTGGCTGAGTATTACGAACTGGTGTAGTCGGTAGAGGAAGACCTCTTGCGTGGGCGAAGTTGAGATAATATTAGAGTATGTTCTTTAGTAGAGGTTCTTGTGGAGGGCAATTCTTGGCTTTGAAAAGCTAGACGGGACGATATCTCTAATATTAAGGTTATATATATATATATCGTTTGAGAATATTAGGAATAAAGTTTCACGCGAAAGTTGAAAAGCATTGGGAGATTCATATATGAATCGCAATCTTATTGTTCTACTCGTTTGACGCGTTTCTAATGAGGTTAGAAACCCCTTGTCGACGCCCCCCCTCTCTACACATAAAAAATACTTACTCTAACATTTAAACAGAGGGGACAAACGAAGGGGTACAATTTAACTTAAGCTACTTCATGACTTGAAAATAACTATGAATTCTGACACTTTATCAGTTAGAATGTGCACAACTCAAAGTCTCAGGAGGCACTGGTACAGCCAAGACTTCAACAGTCACACTTCCCGGTGCTTATGCCGTCAGTCACTCTAACACTAACAACATGTAACATCCCCGGGCCCACACCCTTCGTTTGCAGAGCAGGAGGAGGCACCGGCTCTCCATCTGCAGCGGCATCTAGCATACCAACGCCAACGACACTCATCACAAGCATCTCATCAGTGACACCAAGTTCAAAGACCGCTTCAAGCTCAGCGAGTGTTGGTGTTGATGCCCCACTTTATGGAAAATGTGGTGGTTCGGGATAGGCTGGGGCTAGCAGTTGTGCAAGTGGAACTTGCAAGGCGTCGAGTGCTTATTACAGTGAGCTTTTCCTTGATGCCCAAATACTAAACCTTTGTGAGGAAGGTGAAGAAGGATACTGACAACAGACTTCTAGGTCAATGCATACCATAATTCTAAGGACATGAGTCTTTGACAGGAATTTAATGTGGATGTATGTGACTGTCAATTAACAGTGGTTGGGGACATCATATATCAAAGAACTTGAATATCAAGTTCACATCAATCAAATCTAATTCAGCACGAGAGAAGCCTCTGGTTCCTTTTCAGTCGGTATCAGTCATTGATCATAGCCTCCTATATATGTAGCACTCCATACTCCCTCAATGCCATAGCACAGCACCAAAATTTCCACGCCGTTCCCCGAACTCCATCCTTGTATTTCATGACCAGACCAAAATTCGCGTGACAATGGTATCAGCCCCTATTTTCGACCTCTAGCAAGCAATTTCTCCCCCAGTTCAGCCACCGCAGCTCCCCAAGATGATTTTGTGCCTGCGCCCTTCTCCTCTACAGCATCCCCACATCGATTCAACAGGAACTCCCCCATCTTCGGCTCGTTGAACCGTTCTCCGTACACAACAGTAGCACTTGGAGAAATCTCGACATCGATACCATTCTCGCCGCTGCGACTAGTCAAATGGAAAGCTAGTTCGACTTTGGTAGTCAATGGACCGATCAAGAGCACCGATTTGACCATGATTGACTCGTCAGATGTCTTGGTGATTTCGGTGGGGCAGCTGACGTTCAGGAGTCTGATTTCATTTACCACTGTGCTGACCTTGTTCCAAGAGACGCTGACCGCGGAGAGCAGATCTTTGATAGGAATCTGGGCTTGAGGTAATCCGCGGATGTGGTCTCGGATACTTTGAAGGAAGAACTCTTTTTCTGCAGTCAACGGAAGAGAGTTCAACTCCCGGTTGGCGCCGATATACCAGAGATCGATACGAGAATTGCGAGATTGTTTGCCAGCAGCATTCGACTTGGCTGAGAGGAATGAAGAAGCATCGAAGACTAACTCGATCTCTTTTCGATAGGTCATCGAAGTTGTCGTGTCGGAGACGCCAGTAATAGTCCAGCCATGTTCTTTTTCGATTGCATCTACTTTCGCTGTATGGAGTTAGTAATGTCTGGTATTCGAGGGGCAAGAAGACATACCCTTGAGAGCACTGATCTCGCTTGATGCCCAGCCCCTGCATTCTTTCCTAATTTTCTCGGCCTCACGAATCTCCTCAAGGTAAGCTTGCCTTTTCTCTACGCCAGCTTCGATCTCAACTTCTTTTCCCTGCATCTGTTTCCGCAACTCAGAAATCAAGCGCTTCTTGGCCTCAATATCTGCATCAGCAGTGATGAGCTGTTGACGAGCTTCACTCAGTTCTTCCTGATTGCAGTTGGCAATTTCTTGGGCTGCGGACTGGAGGTCGGCTTCTTCTTGCTGAAGTTGCTCAGCTTGTCGAATGAGCTGGGGTAATACAGATTCAAGCAAAGCTTGCTGCTGGTCGAGAAGCTCTTCATCCGAGATCATTCCCTCCGCAGTCTTGAAGAGGCCTTCTTTCAGAGTCCCGAGTAAGGTCATTCTCCAGTCGTACCAAAGTCCTTTGCTTAGAAGTCGTGCGTGAGTCTTGACGTTCTTCAGCTGGTTGTCCATGACAATCTTCATGTCAGGGGTTGCAGAGATGTATTCACGGAAGAGTGGAGGATTCTCTTCAAAAGTTTCGGTCTCAATCTCGCGAACAGTCTTGCGACCTTCTGAGATATAGCTTTTGAGTTCGTGGCAGGCCTATTCATGTTAAGAGGCTGAAATATATTCTCAATCAACAGGTCAACTTACATGTTGGAAGAGCTCAAGCATTGGGATGGTAGCAGCGCCCGCAGCGACGCAATTCTCAAGCGACACAAGCTTGTCATCGCTAGACTCCTTGGCTGAAGACCTTGGAGCAACGGTGTGTCTGCGTTTTGTTGTCGTTAATTCCATGAAACGGATACTGGTCATGTTCAAAAAGTCTTGCAGCTGGATCCGCTCTTCACCAAAGCTCTCCTCATTGATCTCTGGATCTTCGACAGGCTCTTTCTCGGCTAGAGGGCCAATATGCTGATAAGCAGACTTGGCTTCTGCATCTTTGAAGCGACCTTGGTGACGAGGTGTCGTGACTTTGGCTTTTTGTGGTGAAGATCGAGTCGTTGGCGTGATCGAAGAATTCATGGTTTCGTCTAGACTCTTTCGAGCAGCTCGCGTGATGCGTCCAGTAGTCGTCTCGATCTTCGTCGGTGGTGCTTGAAGCTTAACATTCTTCACAGGGCTACCTTGGTGACCCTTGAGACGTTTGACGCCTGCGTTGTCCTCATCATCATCTTCCTCGTCAAGTTCAGCAGGTCGTTTGCCAAGAATGCCTTTTGCAGCACCAACATGCAAACTCTTACGGCCTCTCAGGGGCTTCTTCTTCGGAGTCATGGTCTGGATCAATTCTTTAAGGTTGAGCGTGGCGTTGTCTTCTTCGCCTTGATCAGCTTCACGTTCCATGATCTTGCGGCCATTTTCGCGATCTTCTTCCTGTTCCCGTTCTCTATCAACCTCATCTTCCATAGCTCGGGGATCATCGAATCGAACACCACGAGCGCCTTCGTCAAGTTGGCTTGGAACGAATGACCTTGCCTGATCTCCTATGGACCCTCGGCGATCAAGAAGAGCAGCAACACGGGGAGAACCAAGCCCGGTCTTGTCCAACCCAATGCCCGACGACCGTCTTGGTTGAGGGGTCAAAACGAAACTTGGTGTGGCAACCCCTGTAGTCTTATCTTTCTGGAACAATTTATTGGGAGCAGCGCTCTTCTTGGTTGCTGAAGATTGTGGAGTCGATTTGGCCGCCTTGATCTCTTCCTTGAAGAGTTGCTTTGGCGAAGATGTTCGCATCGTGACATTCTTCGAGGGTGGAGTTTTCCCCGGGGTCGTTAGCCGTGCAGGTTGTGGGGTGAGTTGCTTCGATGGTGTGGCTGGCTTCTTGACGGGTGTGCCACCTGTGCTAAGCTTCGACTTGGGAGTTGTTGAATGACGGGCGTCAGCACTGCGACGAAGTCCTTTTCCACGGAATGCAGCAAGACTAGGACTGCCAGTTTCCGAGGCCACCGTGTGAGTAGGAGCCGCAAATTTTGGTGGCGCATTGGCAAGGACTTCTGCTTGGAATGGGGAGCTGCCAAGATCCGTCTCCAATTCCATGACTTTCTTCGCCAGTGAGCGGCTTCCTGTGCTTCGTTGAGGTTGCAGTATGCCACCAAGAGCTGTGGTCATGTCCATGCCGACCGCTGCGCCTTCTTCAACAGTATTGGATTCTGTGATGGAGGGCATAATTCCACCAATTGCAACCGTCATGTCCATTGTGTCATCTCCAGCACTAGATTCCATGCTTTCTCGGCTTCGTTTGCCTTGCGATTTGGGTGCCATGGATGCTTTTCTTCCTGCCTTCGCTGGTAAATTGAACTGTGATAACACGCCACCTACGACAGACGTAAATTCCATAGTCATATCTTCATCATACTTGGAGACCGTTTCATTTTGGGAAGGTTGGATACCTCCGATTGCCATCGTAAGATCCATAGTTGCGTCGTCTAGCGATGATGCTTCGCCAGAAGATCTCCGGCGCGTGCTTTGTCGACGATTTGGTGCTATTGACTTTCGCCGCGTCGTTGGTTTAGCAGCCTCGTTCGTGATGATACCTCCAAATGCACGAGTGACATCCATCGACATTTCATCATCTTCAGGTTGTTGAACAGGAAGAATGCCGCCAACTGCGTGTGTCATATCCATCGTCATTTCCTCATCCTCTTCCTCTGGTGGAGCGTCTGCTTTGAAGGCTGGCAAGAAGGGATTCAGGTTCTCTTGATCTTGTTCAGATTCGAGATTTTGGATACCACTCTTCTTCAACCATGGTGCAAAAGATGCAACAACCTCTTCCTCTTCCTCAGCCACTTCACCTCCGTGTTCGTCGAACTCAATGCCTTGTGTTCCAGCTTGGCGTGCTGCTAATCGCAATGCTTCTTCCAGTCGGGTACTTGAGCCTGTGCTTTCACCAGAATTGACTGATGCCATCGACATATTTGTAGTTTCCCCTCCATCTAGACTCATTATAGTTCCATCGTCTCCCGAGTCGCTGTTTGAATTGGATTCATCGTCATTAATCACTTCATCCGCATCACCTGCAGAGCTGCCACTGAAAGGGCTAGAGGAGAAAGCTTCATCATCGGGGTTGTTGAAGTTCATAGGAGGGATGCCTGAGCTTCTTCGCCGCCTTTTCTGATGTAAATCGCGCTGGTGTGCTGGGCTCGCCGTGATAGTCTCCTCTTCAACCTGCTCGGGAGGCGTGGATGGTGGTTCGGAAGAGTCAGAGTTCGGGAGGCCAGATGATTTTGGGTGTGGTGATCCTACAGATTCACCAGATACTGAAGAAGCTCGGCGAGTAGAATTTGATGATGTGGTGGAGTCTTGATATTCGACCACAACATCCCATGTATGAAGAGTAGCTTCGGGAGCAAACGACACTCGACGATTGGCAAGAGATTTCCTACGCGCGTCTCGGCGTGAAATAACTTCCTTTGCTAATTCTTCTCTTTCCTTGTCCTCGCGTGCTCGTGAAGCAGCTTGTTGATCCTCTTCTGTTTTTAAAGCCACCCGCGTTTCATTGACAGCAGCACTGCCTTCAATTCCGAAAGGGTTTGGAAGGCTGTCCGAGCCAGTGATCCTTGGGCTAGGTGCATCGATGTCGAAGTCAATCAGGTTTTCGGTGGTCTGAGGCGGCGTAACTTTCTTCGGACTACTTTTGCGCGTGGAGATGTGCGCCGGAATTTCTCGAAGAAGCGGCATTGTAGGTTTGAGAATCGATTTGGGTGGAGGGTGAGGAACATTGGCTAGTGACTTGAAAATTCTATTAGCTATGCATTTTGGTGTTTAAGGTCAAAAAGGTACCTTGCGCCTATTTCCTGACGTATCTTTCAATGCATCCAATCCCCCAGGTCCAATACTCTTACTTCGTAATTTCTTATTTGGCTTTTCGATTGGAATCGCCTGCTTCCCTACTGCCAAAGCTCCAATATCTGCAGTCATATTTTCTTGCTCCATATCGCTGGCCGATGGGATGTGCGCCAATGACTTTCGAGATTTGGGGCGTGTCGCAGGAAGGGTGACTTCTTCTCGTGAAGACATGATTGCGAGTAAGCTTGAAGCTCAAACCTTCCTTCGTCGTGAATTATTAATTGTTCATGAAGTTCGTGGACCGAGCCGTGATCATTGAATGTCCTCCTGGTTGCTGTGCATTGATTGTCGGGTAAACAAAAACAAGACTGAAGGCGCGTCTGGCTCGGCTGCGCCAGGCAGTAATTATGGCCTGATTAGGCATCAATAAATCACGTGCTTAACGTCGCTCTCGCCTCGCTTAGCATTTTTGGAAATCCCACAATCTCTTCTCGACGCAAAATCTCAACAATCCACGACTTGCGACTTCGACCAAGCACCGCAATCATGGCCACCGAACTGACCGTGCAATCAGAGCGTGCGTTTCAGAAGCAACCTCACATCTTCTTGAACTCCAAGTCAAAGGCGAAGTCCCGTGTCGGAAAGGGTGGACGAAGATGGTACAAGGACGTTGGACTGGGTTTCCGAACACCAAAGACTGCGATTGAGGGTCACTACATTGGTATGTGCATTCTGGGGTGCTCAGAAGTTTGCAGCGGTTCTGCGAGCCGGGATTGGGGGATGTTGAGGCTTGGAGAATTGGGACTCTTTGCGCGCATACTGGAAGATCCGTATTGACTTTGAACCTTCAGACAAAAAGTGCCCATTCACCGGTCTCGTCTCCATCCGTGGTCGTATCTTGACTGGCACCGTTGTTTCCACCAAGATGCACCGAACTCTCATCATCCGCCGAGAATACCTTCACTTCATCCCCAAGTACGCCCGTTACGAGAAGAGACACAAGAACCTTGCTGCGCACGTTTCACCAGCTTTCCGTGTTGAGGAGGGTGATCAAGTTACTGTTGGACAATGCAGACCATTGAGCAAGACCGTATGCGTCCCATTGCAAGACCTGGTGGATTCGAGGTTTTACGGGGTGGAATGCTGACAGTTGATTTACAGGTCCGATTCAACGTCCTTCGCGTGCTTCCCCGAACTGGCAAGGCTGTCAAGCAGTTCAACAAATTTTAAATGGTTTTCTGGGATTTTCTCGACTGGCTGCATGTGGTTTGTTGGTTGCAGAATCATTGCAAGGGATTGTGATATGGACTTCGAGAGCTTGCATGGAAAAGATGTGCATTAGCTACAGAAAGTACTGAATGCATCAATGGTCCTCTGATATTGTTCTTTGTGCGGCAGAGGTGATCAAGATAATGTGATACAGAACAATGATGGGAAGAGTCGGCGGAATCAGGCCGTGCTTACTGACAGTTAGGAAGGCAGGTCCTCGAATTTCACAAAGCACGGAGGGGCGACCACGATTTAGGGGCACGACTTTTCCGCATATGAGAATTCTACAAACGCTTAGAGCACCGTGAAAGCATAGGTGGACATCCGTAGGAGGATTCTGTCGAGACTGCCAGCCGTATTCGAAGCCCGAAACTCCGTCTGAACCAAACAAGTCGGGCCCGATAGCACCGCGAATGAAATTCCCCACTTACTCAACCACTCATAGAAAGAGTCAAAGCCAATTCCCGTCCTTGCAATTTCTTTCGCAACAATCTACATACCGACTGTTTATGCATTCTCTGGTTCATAGCAAACTAGCCAACCAGCCCGACCTACGAAGATAGCAAAGCTTCAATGGCTGCTGCCTAGCCGAGACTGTGACACCCAGCCTCATTGACGACTTCTCCACATATATATATTCGAGCACAACTTCCTTTTCTCATAGAACAATCAACAGAACTTCACCCTTCAATAACGACCAATCAAAATCAAGAATGGCAGAACCAACTGCCAACCCAACGTTCGACAGATATTCCAAAGAACTTCGCTGGTACTACAAAGACATCGACGGCCGCTTAGCTCCTATATCACGCAAGCTGCTGGAAGAATACAGCCATTTCCCAGCCCAAGATGTCGATTCCCACGTCTACAAAATAGTACTTCGCTCTGTCCCTCCCATTTCCCTCCTCTTCCCCCCTCTCACCAACCGCATCAGCTGACCCCTCCAGCGCGACATCCTCTGGTCCGACGTACCCTACCCCTGCATCGGCGAATTCAAATTCCTCACCTTAAACCTCCCCAAACACCCCATGTACCCACACCTCCTCTCTCTCCTCCATCCCTCTCCCCAATCCCAATCCCCAGGCCCCTTCCTCCTCGATCTCGGCTGCTGCGTAGCCCAGGAACTCCGCTTCCTCACCCATACCGGCATCCCCTCCCAAAACCTCTACGGTAGCGACATAATCCCCTCCTACCTAACCGCCTCCTATGATCTCTTCAACGACAAGGAAACCTTCAAGGGTACCCTAGTCCAAGCCGACATCTTCTCCCCCGAACTCTTTAAGAGAGAATTTTTTGGCTGGGAAAGTAAATTCAAGATAGTTCATGCGGGACTGTTTTTGCATTTGTTTGACTGGGAGCACCAAATCCTCGTTTGCGAGCAGATTGTGAAATTGTTGAGTGTGAAGAAGGGAGCGATGTTTCTCGGTGAGATGATGGGGTGTCAGGGTGGTATGGAGAAGGGGTTGGGGAAATCGGATAAGAAGCTGTACTTGCATGATGAGGAGAGCTTTGAGCGGTTTTGGGGGGAGGTAGCGGAGAAGACGGGGACGAAGGGAGAGTGGAAAGTGGAGAGTAGGTTTAGGGTGCGGCAGAAAGAGGAGGGGGAGGCGAGGAGCGAGGGGTTTACTTTCTTTTTGGGCGAAGGAATTGGGTGGATCACGTTCAGCGTTGAGAGAATTTAGATTGCCCATGATAAAGGTGCGTGGGTGCGTGGAGTTTTGCTTGATGATTCGCGACGACGGACGAGTTCTGTGATTACCTGGAGGAGTCTTTT
>Ga0302325_10025181_pt1 | contig 12367 bp, 9 predicted proteins | sample Palsa_T0_2_FD_201948 | JGI IMG/M metagenome (GOLD analysis project Ga0302325, IMG submission 201948) | Peat permafrost microbial communities from Stordalen Mire near Abisko, Sweden - Palsa_T0_2 | ecosystem: Environmental > Terrestrial > Soil > Palsa > Peat permafrost | place: Sweden: Abisko...
CGCCGCCGGCACGCTGGTCGCATGGCTGCTGACGCACAATCCCGCGACCGCGGCCTTCAGCGCAGCGATCTCGGTGCTGATCATCGCCTGTCCTTGCGCCCTCGGTCTCGCCACACCGGCCGCGCTGTTCACGGCCTCGCTGACGGGAGCGAGACAGGGGATCTTCTTCAAGGGCTACCGGGCACTCGAGGCATCCCACCACGTCGACACCGTCGTGCTCGACAAGACCGGCACGCTGACCGAGGGCAAGATGACCGTCACGGACCTCGAAAGCGTCGCCGGTGTAGAGCCGGACGAGGTCCTGCGGCTGGCGGGGGCGCTGGAGCGGGCGTCCGAGCACCCGGTCGCGCGGGCGATCGCAGCCGAGGCGGAGCGCAAGGTCGGTGCCCTGCCCGCCGTGGACTCGTTCGTCGCGCTCCCCGGGCTCGGCGCGCGGGGAATCGTCGACGGACACGAGATCTATGTCGGTCGGGCAGATGAGTCGGGCGCGCCCGACCTCGCGAGCGATTGCGCGAAGTGGGAAGGTCTTGGACGGACCGTCGTCGTCGTTCGGCGCGAAGGGGCGGCAATCGGTGCGGTCGCGATCGCCGACACGATCCGGCCCTCGGCCGCGCCGGCGGTGCGCCAGCTAAAGGCGCTCGGGTTGCGATGCATCCTGTTGACCGGAGACAACCTGACGACGGCTGAGGCCGTCGGCGAGGCGGCCGGAATCGGCGAGGTGGTCGCCGGCATGCTCCCTGCAGAGAAGGTCGCGTTCATCCGCAGACTGCAGGCCGAGGGGCGATCCGTGGCGATGGTGGGCGACGGCGTCAACGACGCACCGGCGTTGACCACCGCGGAACTTGGCCTGGCGATCGGCTCCGGCACCGATGTCGCGATCAACGCCGCCGACTTGATCATCGTCCGCGACGACCTCCGCATCGCGGCGACGGCGATCAGCCTCGCGCGCAGGACGCTGAAGACGATCCGCGGCAACCTCGCGTGGGCATTTATCTACAACCTCGCGGCAATCCCGGTCGCCGCCTGCGGCCTACTGAACCCCTTGATCGCCGGCGGCGCAATGGCCCTGTCGTCAACGTTCGTCGTCTGCAACAGCGCCCGCCTGCTTCGGCTCGTAACCGTAGAGTCGCCCGGTGCACTAGAGTCGCGGCCCGCCGAGCCCTCCGCGAGTTCGCCCCCAGGCGAACTCGCAATCGACCCGACGCCAGCCGGGTCAACCGAGCCCTCCGCGAGTTCGCCGCCAGGCGAACTCGCAATTGACCCGACGCCAGTCGGGTCAACGTAGACCTCGTCGCCGCGCACCTCGACCCGGTGGGCGGTGACGGAGTAGCCGCCGGCGCACTCGCGGCCGGTGGCGAGGTCGAAGCGGCGTTCGTGGAGAGGGCAGATAACCGTGCGCCGGGCGACGATTCCGTCCGCGAGCGGTCCGCCGCGATGAGGGCAGGTGGCATCGAGCGCGAACCACGCCTCCTCGGCGCGGAAGAGGGCGACCGGCCGGCCGTCGACCACGACGACCCGGCCCTCGCCGGGGGGCACATCCTCGATGCTGCAGACGCGGATCACTCGTCCATGTCCTCGGGCGGACCCACGATCGCCGGTTCGAGATCCCGGAACTGCCGCGGGTGATACGGGTCGTCGCGCTCCAACCACGGGTCGCGTGTGGCGGCCTTGGCGATTCTCAGCCGCTCGAGCAGCGCAGCGCTCGAGCGCTCGTCGAGCACGGCGGCTCGGATCTGGTCCAGCCCGATGCGCGGGACGAAGTCGTAGGTCCGTTCCTTGTACATGGCGTGCTCGCGGTAGTACTGCAGGAACACCGTTGTCGCGCGCAGCGCTTCGGCGCGCGTCTGGACCGTGCACAACACGTCGCCCTCGCGGACTAACCCTCCGGCCGCACCGCCGATCCGCACCTGCCAGGCCCCTTCCAGCGCGACGACACCGATGTCCTTGACGGTCGCCTCGGCGCAGTTGCGGGGACAGCCTGAAACGCCCGATTTCACCTTGTGCGGCGTGTGCAGGCCCTCCCACGCCTTCTCCATCTCGACCCCGAGCGCGATCGAGTCGCCCAGCCCGTAGCGGCAGAAGTCAGTCCCGACGCACGTCTTGACAGTTCGCACCGCCTTGGAGTACGCGAACCCGGACGTCATACCCAGGTCGCGCCAGATCGCCGGCAAATCCTGCTTTCGCACGCCGAGCAAGTCGAGCCGCTGACCGCCGGTGACCTTGACCATCGGGACGTCGTACTTGTCGGCAGCGTCGGCGATCCGGCGAAGCTGGTCGGGGGTCACGACGCCGCCGTGGATCCGCGGCACGACCGAGAACGTGCCGTCCCGCTGGATGTTGGCGTGGACGCGGTCGTTGATGAACCGCGCATGGCGCTCCTCGTGGTGGCGGTTATCGTTGAGCTCGGAAACGAGATAGGCCAGCGCCGGCTTGCAGGCTCCGCACTCGCGCCCGGTCCGGCAGCCGCCGGCGACCTCACTGACCGACTGCCAGCCGTGCTCGCGGATCGCGGCCGCCAGATCCTCGCGCGTCTGGCGCTCGCACGCACACAGGTACGCCGGCTCATCGTTGAGGCCGCCGGTGGCGGCGGCGACGATGGCCTTCACCGATGCCCGGCACGACCCGCAGCCCGTTCCTGCCCGAGTGCGCGCCATCACCTCGCGCGGCGTGGCGCAGCCGCCCTCCCTGACGGCGGCGATGAGGTCGCCCTTGCAGACGCTGTTGCAGTCACATACTTGGGCGGCGTCTGGGAGGTCCTCTGGCCCGAGTGTGGCCGCGGCCGCCAGCCGGGCGAGTGGATCGGGCAACGGCTCCGCAGCCATGATCTCGGCGAGCAGAGCCTCCGAGCCGCGAACATCGCCGAGGAGCACCGCCCCGGCGGCCAGCCCGTCGCGCACCACCAGCTTTCGGTAGACGCCCGCACCGGCATCGACGCTGATCGCCTCGCTGTCCCCCTCCGCGGCTCCGATCGCCACCAGGTCGATGCCGGCGACCTTGAGCCTGGCCGACGACACCGAACCTCGGTACGGGGGGCCGGTCATGTCGAGCAGCGTCGCGGCAGCCACCTTCGCCTGCTGGATGATCGGCGCGACCAGCCCATAGACGACCCGATTGTGCTCGGCGCACTCACCGACCGCGATGACGTCGGACGCCGATGTGCGCATCTCGTCGTCGACGACGATGCCGCGCTCGCAGTGGAGGCCTGCCTCGCGGGCCAGCGTGGCCTCGGGGCGAATGCCGATCGAGACCACCACGAGATCGGCGTCGATCTGCTCCCCGCCGCGGAAGCGCAGCGCCTGCACGCGCTCATCGCCGACGATCGCGTGAGTCTCGCGTTCGAGCAGGACCTCGACGCCCAGCTCGCGGAGTCTTGGCAGCAGCAGATCCGCCGCGCCGGCGTCGAGCTGGCGCTCCATCACGCGGTCCATCAGGTGCACGACCGTGACCGGGCAGTCCTGGGCGACGATTCCCCGCGCCGCCTCGAGGCCGAGCAGGCCACCCCCGATCACTACCGCCTGGCGCACGTGCGCCGACGCCGCTGCAGACCGGATCCCGTCGCAGTCCTCCGGTCCCCGGAACGGGTAGACGCCTTCGAGGTCGATGCCTGGTAGCGGGGGCATCAGCGGGCGCGAACCGGTCGCGAGCGCCAGGCGGGCGAACGGGATCACTTCGCCGTCCTCGAGCTCCAGCTGATGGCTCTTCAGCTCCAGGCGAGCCACGCGCCGTCCGGTCAATACCCGCACGCCGTGGTCGGCGAACCACTCGCCGGGCCGCAGCGCGAGGCCGTCGGGATCCTCACCGGAGATGAGTAGCTCTGACAGGCGGACGCGGTCATAGGGCAGCCTTGGCTCGCCGCAGACGAGCGTCAGCGGCACATCGGGGGCGCGGTCGCGGATCGCCTCGACTACCGCCTGTCCGGCGATCCCACCGCCGACGACGACGATCCCCATCCCTGCCGGCGCGGCGGCCACTCCGTTCATCCCGTCATGCCCACGTCGAGTGCGTTTTCGTTGGCGGTGGCGCGCCTGGATTCTGAGAGCAGAGCGTCGAGATCCGCCGCGCATCCGCCACAGCCGGTGCCTGCGCGCGTCGCCCGGCCGAGCCCGGCGAGGGTCTTCAGACCGCCGCGCCGGATCGCTTCGAGAACCTGGGCGCGAGTGACGACGTTGCACGAGCAGACGATCGCCGCCGGATCCTCCTCGACGGGCTCCTCGCCCGCCCCGGCCAGTTCCAGCAGCGACGCCGGGACGGGATCGCCGCTGCGCAGCAGCGCCGACATCTCTCTCGCCTGTGCCAGGTCGCCGACCAGCATCGCGCTCGCGAGCCGCTCGCCGTCCAGCACGAGCTTGCGATAACGGCGCCGGCGCGTGTCGGCGAACAGGATCTCGTCGTAGCCGCGTGAAGAGGCCGGATTCCCGCCGGCGAACAGGTCGACGCCGGCGATCTTGAGTGTCGTCGCCGCGGTAGCGCCGTGGAATGCGGCCGGTTCGCCGACGACACCGGCGCCGGCCACGCGAGCCTGGTCGGCCAACGGCGCCCAGAGCCCGTAAACCGTCCCGCGGTGCTCGGCGCACTCACCCACCGCCCACACGCCTGCAGCGCTTGTTCGCATCTGGTCATCGACGACGATTCCGCGGCCGCACTCGATCCCGGCCGACCTGGCGAGCGCGGTCTCCGGGCGCACACCGGCGGCGATCACCACGACCGTGGCCTCGATTTCCTCGCCATCGTCGAGCACGACACGATCGGCGGTGATCGCCGTCACCGAGCGCCCAAGCCGCGTCCGCAGCCCAAGCCCCCTCAGCGTGCGCTCGAGCATCGAACCCGCGCCGCGATCGAGCTGCTGAGGCATCAGCGATTCTGCGAGCTCGACGATCGTCACCCTCACCCCCCGGGTCAGCAGGCCCGCGGCCGCCTCCAGCCCGAGCAGACCGCCGCCGACGACGACCGCCTCGATGAAACCAGGACTGCACGCGTGCGCGAGCACTTCGACGTCGCGGGGGGAGCGGAAGGTGTGAACGTGGGCGCCATCGGCGCCCGGGATCGGTGGCACGAACGCGCGCGACCCGGTTGCCAGCACGAGGGCGTCCCAAGCGTGGCGCTCGCCGGTCTGATCGATCACGCAGCGACGCTCGAGATCCAGCTCACTTGCGGCGCAGCCCACCCTCAGATCGACCCCGTGCGCGCTGTACCAGTCCGGCGGCCGGAGTTCGAGATCACCAGGTCCGCAGGTCTGCGCGAGCAGTTTCGAGACGAGGATCCGGTTATAAGGAGCGACGGCTTCCTCGCCGAGCATCGTCACCGCGAGCTCCTCCGGGCGGCGTCTGAGAACCGCCTCCTCCACCACTCCGAGGCCGGCCATCCCGGTCCCGACGACCACCACGCGTCGGCGGGGACGCCCCCGCCGCACGGGCAGGGGTCCGCTGCCGGACGCGGGCGCGAGCTGCACGCGCACCGCCAGAGCCTTCAGCTCGGGCTGCTTCGAGACGGGGTCGGTCGCGCGGTGGGTCGCATCGTTTGCCGCGCCGCCACCGGAGACGGCGTGCAAGGCACCCCAGTGGAACGGCGCGAATCCCGCCCCGCGGGCGATGCCGGGAACCAGCTGCACGCGCAGCCGCAGCTCACCGCGCCGGGAACTGACAAGCGCGAGGTCACCGTCATCGACGCCGGACGCGGCGGCGTCATCGGGATGAAGCTCGAGCATCGGCTCGCTGAAGGCGGCCCGCAAAGCCGGCGACTTTCCCGTACGGGTCATCGTGTGCCACTGGTCCGCGACGCGGCCGGTCGTGAGCAGCAGCGGATAATCGCCGTCGGTTCGCTCGGCGGGCCCCGCATGGGGCGTCGGCGCGAACCTGGCACGCCCGTCGGCGGTGGCGACGCGGCGGTCTGTGTACAGCCGCGGGCTGCCGCCCGGCCACTGGACCGACCCCTCACGCCGCAGGTGCTCGTGCGTCATCGAGCTCATGTCGCAGAGCCGCCCCGCGGTGCAGCGGACGTACTCCTCGAACACGGCCGCCTCGTCTGCCCAGTCGAAGTGCTCGCCATAGCCGAGGGCCTGCGCCAGGCCGGCGAAGATCCGCCAATCGGGACGGGCCTCCCCGGGTGGCGCAAGCGCCCGGCGCACCAGTCCGACCCGGCGCTCGGAGTTCGTCATCGTGCCCTCCTTCTCCGGCCAGGCGGCGGCGGGCAGCACGACGTCGGCGAGCGCCGAGGTCTCCGTCGGATGATGGGCGTCCTGAACCACGACAAGCTCGGCCCGATCGAGCGCAGCACGCACGAGCCCCACGTCAGGCATCGACACCACCGGGTTCGTCGCCGCGATCCAGAGCGCCTTGACCCGCCCTTCCGCGGCAGCCTCGAACAGCTCGATGGCGGCCAACCCGGGCCGGTCGGAGATACCAGGCGCCGATGCCGGGATCCGCCAGTGGGCGGCCATCGCCTCGCGGTCGGCCGGCTCGGAGGTATCGCGATAGCCGGGCAGCAGGTGCGCGAGCCCGCCCGCCTCGCGGCCGCCCATCGCATTCGGCTGGCCGGTCAGCGACAGCGGCCCGGAGCCGGGGCGGCCGAGGTTCCCCGTCGCCAGGCAGAGATTGATCAGCGCCCGGTTCTTGAGCGTCCCGACGGTCGACTGGTTGGCGCCCATCGACCACATCGCCAGCGCCGCATGCGCGCCGCCAAAGCGCCGCGCCGCCTCGACGATCAGCTCCGCTCTGACGCCACAGACTTCGGCGGCCCGCTCCGGGGCCCACTCGCGCGCGACGGCGATCGCCTCCTCGAAGCCGGAGGTGTGGATATCGATGAAGCGCTGGTCGAGCAGGCCCTCGGCTTCGATCACCCCGAGCATCGAGCACAGAAGCGCCAGGTCACTCCCAGGGCGTACGGGCAGATGCAGGTCCGCGCCAGTGGCAGTGGGAGTCGGTCGCGGATCGACGCAGATCACGAAAGCCCCCTCGCGCTGGCGGTCCCGGATCCGGGACCACAGGATCGGGTGGCAGGCGGCCGCGTTCGACCCGAGCAGCAGCAGGCAGTCGGCGAGCTCGATGTCGGCGTACGCACCCGGCGGTCCGTCGGAGCCGAAAGCCCCCGCATAGCCTGCCACCGCCGATGACATGCACAGGCGCGAGTTCGAGTCCAGATTGTTGGTGCCGAGGAAGCCCTTGACGAGCTTGCCGACGACGTAGTAGTCCTCGGTCAGCAGCTGACCGGAGATGTAGAAGCCGAGCGCATCGGGGCCGTGCTCGGAGGAGATCTCGCGTAGTCGTCCGGCCAGCGACGCCAGCGCCTGATCCCAGCTCGCCGGGGCTAGGCGAGCGTCTCGGTCTGACCGCATCAGCGGCGCCGTCGCCCGGTCGGCGGCGTGGACGGCCGCCGCCAGCTCGAGCGGCTTGCGGCAGGTCCGCCCATGGTTGACGGGGTAGAGCGTGTCGCCGGCGACGTCGCGGACGCGTCCACCCTCGGTACGGACGATCAGACCGCAGCCGACCCCGCAGTACGGGCACAGCGAACGGGTCTCGGTGGCTGCCGACACGGCCTGGGATGATGCGCGGAGCCGGTTACCCGGCCAGGTCAGCTGGATGAACGCTGTGTGAATTCAAGCCCATCAGCAGCTGATTTCGACATGCGGCCAATGACGGACGGCTGACGGGGTGGCACCCTCGGGTCCTGTAGAGGACCGTCACCGAGCAGCACGATGCCCACCGACACCGACCTGACGCTCTCCAATCGCGACTACGTCATGCGCACCGTCGAAGAACGGGGAGTGCGATTCGTGCGTCTGTGGTTCGTCGACGTGCTCGGGATGCTGAAGAGCATCGCGATTCCCGTGACCGAGCTCGAGACCGTGCTCGAGGATGGGGTCGGGATCGACGGCTCGGCGCTCGAAGGGGGTGCACGACTGGCGGAGCGCGACGTGATCGCGCATCCGGACCCGCGGACGTTCCAGGTGCTGCCGTGGCGGTCGGGCGCATTTGTGTCCCGGATGCTCTGTGACGTGCGGCTCCCGGACGGGACCCCTTTCCCCGGCGACTGCCGTCACGCGCTGCGTCGCGTGCTGGGTCAGGCCGCCGAGCTCGGTTTCACGATGCAGGTGGGTGCGGAGATCGAGTTCTTCCTATTCGAGGAGGGATCAGATCCGAGCAAGCCGCCCGTTCCGCTCGACCAGGGCACGTACTTCGATCTGACCCCGCTCGACGACGGCGGCGACTTCCGGCGGCGCACGATCGAGTACCTCGAGCAGATGGGGATCCCGGTCAAGGCGTCGCACCACGAGGTAGCGCCCTCTCAGCATGAGATCAAGCTGGCGCACACCGACGCTCTATCGATGGCCGACGCCGTGACGACGTTCAAGCTCGCGGTCAAGGAGGTCGCAAGCGAGCAGGACGTGTTCGCGACATTCATGCCCAAGCCGCTCGAGCACGAGTCCGGATCGGGGATGCACGTGCACCTGTCGCTGTTCGACGGGGAACGCAACGTTTTCTTCGACGGCGACGACGACGGGCCGCTGTCGGCCACGGGCAGGGCGTTCCTGGCAGGCGTGCTCGCGCACGCACGCGAGCTGACCGCCGTCACGAATCAGTGGGTGAATAGTTACAAGCGCCTCGCGGGCGGATTCGAGGCTCCCGAGCACGTCAGCTGGACTCGCTACGCCCGCTCGGCGCTCGTGCGTGTGCCCTCGAGCCGACCCGGCCGCGAAGCGGCCGCGCGCATCGAGCTGCGCTCGCCGGACTCTGCGTGCAATCCATATCTGTGCTTCGCGCTGGTGCTCGCCGCCGGGCTGCGCGGGATCGAGCGCGGCTACCAGCTCGGGGCGGAGGCCGGCGATGACCCTCCGCCGGGTGCCGGCGTGCTCCCCGAGGATCTCCGCGAAGCGGTCACCTTGTTCGAGTCCTCCGAGCTGGTGCGCGACGCCCTCGGTGACCGGCTCTGCGATTGGTACGTCAGAAACAAGCGTCAGGAGTGGGACGAATACCGCAAGACTGTGACCGAGTTCGAGCGCAGCCGCTACCTGCGGGCGCTGTGAGGATGGGCGACGCGTGGATATACGCCCAGCGAGCCGAGGCCGCAGAAGGGGCAGCCCGCATGTTGGCTGAACTCGGCTTCAGTCCGCGCCGAGTCGCGATCAACGGGTCTCTGCGCCCCCCGGGGAACGATGGCGCGACCGCACCCCGTCCGGACCTCGCGATGGTGCTCGACGAGCGCGGCGATGCGACCCCCGTGTGCACGCGTCTGCGCGAGGATGAGGAACTAGGTGGGGTGCCGATCGTGGTCAGCATCGATCCCGGCGAGCTCGAGCTGAATCCGTCGATGCTCGAGGTCGACGAGCTGATCGTGGCGCCGTTCACGGCCCTGGAGCTGTCCGCGCGAATCGCGCGGGCGCGACGAGCGGTGCACGGAGTGCACGGGGACGAGATCGTGCGCAGCGACACGCTCGAGGTGAATCTCGCGACCTACCAAGTCACGGTCGATGGCGAGCCGGTCGACTTCACCTACATGGAGTACGAGCTGCTGAAGTTCCTGCTCACCCATCCGGAGCGCGCGTTCTCGCGCGAGGCACTGCTCAGCCGGGTGTGGGGATACGACTTCTACGGCGGCGCCCGCACCGTCGACGTCCACGTGCGCCGGGTACGGGCAAAGCTGGGCTCCGAGCACGCGACGAAGCTGAAGACGGTGCGCCGCGTCGGCTACCGGTGGGAGTCCTAGCTAATGGTCCGCTCCTGATGTCCGAGCTGCAGACAGGCCCCAGGCACAGCAGCTATGACGGGTTCCGCGCCACGATCCGCACGGTCGGGACGGGCGTTCGCGGCAGCCGCGCACTCACCTACGACGAGGCTCGCGACGCGATGGCGGCGCTGCTGGCAGGCGATGTCTCAGACGCCCAGGCCGGCGCGTTCCTGATCGCGATGCGGATCAAGGGTGAGCAACCCGATGAGCTCGCGGGGATGACGCAGGCGCTACGCGACGCGGCACCACCAGCCCGTTCAGCGATTGACCGGCCGCTCGTGGCCTGCGCGGGAGCATACGACGGGACCGCGGATGCTCCCCATCTCTCGCTCGCGGCCGGAGTCGCCGCGGCGTCGTGTGGAGCCGGCGTCGTGATGCATTGCGGGGACAAGCTCGGGCCGAAGTACGGGACAACGGTGGCCGATGTGCTGGCCGGGCTCGGAGGGCCCACCAAGCCGACGCTGGCCGAGTCCCGGGCGATGCTCGACCGCTCCGGCGTCTGCGTCGTACATGCCGGCGCCGCCCTTCCAGGATGGAGCCGCCTCGCCGAGCTGCGCGATGAGATCGGCCTGCGAGGACCCGTTCACTCGGCCGAGAAACTGGTCGACTGGTTCGGCGCGCGGCGTTTCGTCGTCGGGCACACGCATGCGTCCTATGCGGAACGTCTGGTGGGCGCGCTCGAGCACCTCGGAGCTGAGTGTGCCGTCGCGGTCCGTGGGCTCGAGGGATCTGATGTGATGCGGCCTGGCCGGCCGGTCGCCTACGAGAGAGGCCACAACCTGGAGCTCCCTGAACTGCTCGGCGCGCGGCTGCGCAGTGGCGGCGGCGCTGAGGAGTCAGCTTGGCTGACCCGCGTCGTCTTGCGCGGGGAGGGAGACGACCTACTGGCGCACACCGTCGCCCTGAGCGCGGGGCTGCGGCTATACGCGGCGGGGCTGGCTCCCGATCCGTTGCGCGGGGCGCGCCAGGCGCGCGAGGCGCTCCGCGATGGCCGCGCGGCGACGACGTTGTCGGAGCTGCTGGCGGCGTGAACGGAAGTGCGGGGGCTCCTAAGCGGCCCCCGCCCCTGCAGTGTCTTAGTGGCCCACTTAGTGGCCCGTCCGCGTCACAACATGACGACCTGGCTGCGCTTGCCCTGGACGAAGCCGGCGATGATCTGCGCGAGCGACTTGTCTACGTTGAGCTCCTCCATCGTGTAGCGCAGGTGCTTGGCCACCCTGTCGAATGCGTCGTCGCTGATCTTCAGGCCCGTGTGCGCCTCCGGCAGCGATCGCCCGGTTTCGGGACCGCCGCCGAGGGCGAACGTGAGAAACGCCTTCTGGTGCTTCTTCAGCGAATCCTTGTCGATCCCCTCGAAATATTTCTTCAGCTCGGGATCGCCCCATACCCGCACGTAGAATCGATCCACCACCTCCTTGAGCCCAGCGTCCCCGCCGATCGACGAGTACATCGTCTCGGTTATCTGCATGGTGATTCCCCTTTCGCTGTCAGGCGCCGTGAGATTGCAGCGAGCGTACGTACGGGCGGTTTCTGGCCTTCGACGGTCGCGTGAACAGCGCGTTAAATTCAGCGCATGAACGCAGACGAGTGGCTCTCAGCCTATGCCGACAAGCTCGGCACGGACCCGCCGACGCAGACCGAGATCGACGACGCGCTTGCGGTCGCCTCAGTCGCCGCGCACGCCTCGCAGCGGTCGGCGGCGCCGCTCGCGTGCTGGATGGCCGCGAAGGCCGGCGTGTCGCTCGATCAGGCGCTCGCGCTGGCGCGCTCGATCGCGGCAGAACCCTGAACCGGCCGGGGTCAAGTCAGCGCGCCAGGCCGAACCGGCAGCGCTGGAAGCTCCGTGCGATCATCGAAGGCGAATCCAGCGCAAGGCTCGCGTCGAGGACTTTGCCCTGGTTGAGGAACACCGCGACCGGCAGCGCGGAAGGCTTGAGCGAGCCGATTTCGTCGATGCTCATCTCTCGCTGGGTGACATTCCCTGGCAGGCCTTCGAGTCGATCCCTCCAGCCGATCGGCTGGAGGGTCCTGCCGACCGCCACCTGTAGCGGGTAGTCCCACTCCTCGGCCACGACGGCGACGGAGTAGACCGCTCCAAGCGCATCGGTGTCGTCACTGCAGATGGCGAGAAATCCCGTGAAGTCGCCGTCCGAGAATCCGTTGATCGAGTTTCCCGTGGTCAGGTTCCCGAACGGCCAGTGCGAATCCGCCGTCGGGGCGTCCTTGCCGCGACCGAGGCCGACTTCGCGATAGAGCGCTGTCAGACCCAGCGCGATCACGACCATCACGAAGATGATGAGGACTGTCAGCACGATCAGTTCGTGTAGACGGCTTGCGCGTCGAGGCCGCCTTCGACGCCCGGCGGCAACGCACCACTGCCGTGCGCATACAGCGCCACATCCTCGAGCGTCTGACTCTGCGACCCATTCACCCACGCACCATCCGTCCACCGCAAGCTTCCAGGCGGAACACTGAGCGCCATACCCGCGAGCAACTGCCCCTTCGCAAGGATCTTCCCGACCGCACTCTGAATCGCGCCCGGCACCCCACCAGACGGAACCGTGTTGTAACCATGCCCCACGCCAAACCGATCCGTATCCGCAGGAACCACCTTCACATCAAGCGCCGGCACGTCAAACAAGTCAGC
>Ga0302325_10025184_pt1 | contig 12367 bp, 8 predicted proteins | sample Palsa_T0_2_FD_201948 | JGI IMG/M metagenome (GOLD analysis project Ga0302325, IMG submission 201948) | Peat permafrost microbial communities from Stordalen Mire near Abisko, Sweden - Palsa_T0_2 | ecosystem: Environmental > Terrestrial > Soil > Palsa > Peat permafrost | place: Sweden: Abisko...
GGCGCGTGCCTCGGCGTGGCAGCAATCAGCAATGCGACGATGACGCGCCAGTGCAGGGAAACAATGGAAGCCTCTCAAAAGACCCTGCAGAAGGAAGAGAGCTAACATCAACCCCTGCGCTGATCGCGCTACAACAGATCAGTTTTGATGCTCCTCTCGCTCTCGAATTATTTCTTGTTTCTGCTGTAGGCCGAGTTTGTTGGGAATGGGCAGACCAGGGTAAGTTCCTTTGGTCAGGAATCGAGTGTAGCTTATGTAGGTAAGAGCCAGAGAGATTGAGCTTCATGTGCCTTATAACTGAGCAAGACCAGCACGTGTGGTTGCGCCTTGAGCATTGCATCTGAGCTTTTCACTCCGTCAAAGCTGCTACCTGCTATTGCTCATTTTACCATCTTCCTGCCATCTGCAGGTTGAAAATTTAAACTGCTTGGTACACACCTATGGAAGTTAGAAAGGTGCGAGGCGGTTCTTCATTGAAATATCGCTAACGTGGTTGATGCCTGGCTCCATTTCAGGGGGCTTGAGGCCGCAATCTCTCCACTCATATTTTTTCTCGCTTCCTCAAGCCACAACTATGAACGAAAAGAGTGTCTCAATGTCTATCAAGGTCAGTCTCGGTGCTTTCCTTTGAAAAATAGTCAAGTTCTCTTCTAAACCTATATAGCATGATCACTTGCTGAATCCAATTACCGCCCTGGAATTTTATCATACCAGAACAGGGACTACTCTTATTCTCGCCGGAGAGGGCTCGTTTCTGAAAATCCTTGATGCTCAAAAAGCCAAGTTGCTTCACCAGTGTGAGATATTCCACGGCCAGATCATTCACGGTATCGCTGTTCGAGACGTTGTCGACCATGCCCTCAGCTTACAGGTCGTCATCTGGGGTGGGTCAAGCCTAAACCTCCTTTCAGGGCAAGAATTGGATCGGATTTTGGACCAAAATGTGAGTTCCGTCGCAAATGCCGCAATTTCGGCGTCGGATTGGATCCTAGATGTTTCTGTTTCTCTCTTCGATGCGGTTGGCTGTGTCCTTGTCACCGCCCACAATACCGTCATTCGAGCAAGGCTTGGCCATTCCACACATGAACCTATATTGGAGACCCTACACTCACCGTCGAGGTCCATTCTGTACTCCGCACATCTGACTTGGGAATCTCCTTCTTGTGTCATGGTGGCAGCTGGGACCGTCTTCGGTGAAATTATTGTTTGGCAATGCTCCCCGTCGGCTGAAGCATCCTCCAAAACAAGTCGGGTTCTTTTTACCTTTACTGGTCATGAAGGTTCCATTTTTGGTGTCAATATTTCCCCACCTATCATTGGCTCACACGCTTGCAATCGATTACTGGCAAGCTGCAGTGATGATCGTACGATCCGAATATGGAACTTAAGTGCGGATTCAAAGAATGGGTCTCCTGCAGCGACCGCAGTGCGAGCTCGCGAGACCGGATTTGGGCAGAATGGCACTAGAATGGACACAACGGAATCCAAGAACTCTTACTTAGCAATGGTCATGGGCCATGCCTCGAGAATCTGGCGAGTGAAATTTCTTGGCGATCAATGCACGCCTCTCGACTTGTCTGCCATCAGTATCCTCTCGTTTGGAGAAGACTCCATGGCACAGCAATGGGCTTTACAAATTGATTCAAGTGCACAAACCTCTGGGTCTCGGACACAGCTATCTGCGAGGCTCGATCACTTGCGTACGTTCGCGTTCCACACAGGAAAACACATCTGGTCAACAGCTTTGCAACGAAGGGACAGTTCGACAGCCATCATAGCTACTGGAGGTGCTGACGGGAAGATCTCGATGTACGAAATAAAAACATCTAGTTGTCTAACAGCCAGTGAAAGCCCTTTGCTGGACACTACAACCCTCTATTCTCCTGGCGAGAATGCAGCCTCAGATAATTTAAGTTTGGGTAGGTCATGGGAACTTGAAGAAATACTAGAAAAATTTGCACTGAAGCGGGTTGTCGAAAACCCGCGCCCTGAGCAGCCTTCAAGTTCCTCGGTGGAGAAGTCAGAGCAAAGTAGCGATGCAAAACTTACGAAGAAACCAAGAGCCAAGAAAGTTCTCAAAGATAGTTTCAATCGATACGCTTTCTTTTCTGAGAATGGGTTGCTTGCCACGACTACCTCTGGTCGTGTTTTGCTCTGCCACATTGGTTCAAAGGTGCATTGGAGCGAAGTCACTCTTGAGGAATCAGGTTCAAAAGATCTTCGTTCATACGCTGTTCTTGTGGGGCTTCCAGAGATTGGTCTTGCTTGTCTCGCTGGAGCAAATGGGAGCATCTACGTCTATCGTCACCAACAAGCACTTTTAAAATCAGGCAAGGTTGAGGGGAAAGTTGCAGATATGTTTACAATCTTTGATCTGCAAAAAGAATCTTTTGAGCTGCTGGTCACGACTCTCGGCGGAACAAACGCAACGCTTTTCTCCTTCGGTTTAGCAGGACCACAGGTTCAGCTCGTTGAGAATGCAGTGTTCAATTTGCCTAATAAATTTGTGGTAACGAGCGCTGGAAGGAATAATGGCATGTTAGTGATGGGTTCCAGGTCAGGCTCTTTGGCCCTATATTCGACCAAAAGCTCAGAATCACCTATTCACATCTGGGCACCTCCTAGTACCATTCCGACGGACGCCATTACAACCATCACAAGCCTTCCTTCTTCTATTGACCCCGGAGATAGTGGCTCTGAGTACTTTTTGACGACCAGCCGAGACGGATTTTACGCCATTTTTCTGACCACGGTTTTTGAGGATGTTGGCAATAATGCCCGTGTTGTGATACGCCAGGTTCACCAGAGCGTCCCGCCATTCGGGCCTTTGATCGAAAAGGGTTGGTTCGAAGCAAAAGAGCTTTTCCTATACGGTTTCAAGGGTAAGAATTTTGTAGTGTGGAATGAGACCAAGCAATGCGAAATCACCAATGTGGAGTGTGGTGGCTCACATAGGAGTTACGCTTACTCGCCTCAACGAGGTGCAAGCGGTGGCTATTTTGTCTACACAAAAGCCTCAAAGCTGTACCTCCATTCTCATCAGAACTCGTCACACAAGATCGTTAAGGCTGGTGGTCATGGAAGAGAGATCAAAGCCTGTGCGGTATCCGAAGATCAGACTTTGATCGCAACTGGGGCAGAAGACACTACCATACGGATCTGGCAATACAATAAAACGCTGGGTCTTCAAACTTCACTCATCTGTCAATCAGTCATACAGAAACACTCGGCCGGAATCCAACATCTCCAATGGCACGGGTCGGAATACTTATTCAGTAGTGGTGGCAATGAGGAATTTTTCATCTGGGCTGTGGAACAGATTCCTGGCTTTGGAATCGGCATTATCTGCGAGGCAACTTGTCCTGACCCAAGTGAGGAGAGGGACTTGAGAGTGATGAGCTTTGATATCACTTCCTTGTCAAAACCCTCGGATTCTCAGACAAGCTCATGCCTACTCATCAGTCTGGCCTATTCAGATTCTACTATTCGAACTTACACCTATTCCAAAAGGGACTCCTTTCACTTGGTTGGCATTGGGAGGTACACATCTTCTTGTCTCACACAGATTCGTCATCTTCAAATAAAGGACGATGAGATGAGCATTTTGACAGCGTCAACGGATGGTAAACTCGCTCTCTGGAAAGCGGCTTTCATTTCAGACACTCGCGGTGTACCAGAGCCTGTTCAACTGGAAGTGATTTCAACCCACAGGCTCCACCAAAGTGCCATCAAATCTCTCGACTGTTTGAGACTGAAACAACACATCCTAATTGCTACCGGTGGGGATGACAATGCCATCGGGATCTCAGCATACCCCATCTCCGGCTCTACGCCAGCTACGATACCCACGTGTTTCATTCTGAGATCGGCCCACGCTGCTGCTGTCACGGGACTTTCCTTTCTCCATGATCCCAAGCAAGAAAGTGGTAAGGGGGGGAGGATCCAACTCGTATCCTCGGGAAATGACCAGAAAGTCATAGCTTGGAATCTCGACTTGGACAGTGATCGTGGGGAAGCCTTCAGGCTCGACCTCAAGAAGATAGGTGAGGCTTTTACGCCTGTGGCAGATGTTGGAGATGTAGTTGCACTTGAGTCCAGTAATAGAGTACTGGTCGTGGGCAATGGGATGGAAGTATGGAAGATCGCAGGTCTCAAGCCTCGTACAGGGACTTTGCAATAACTTTACGCCTCTAATTATCATGCACCGTCGTAAAACTATGAATCAAATGTCGCAGGCTAGGGGTACCCCCCTGGCCCCCAAAATCACCTGATTCAGGGGCTCTCCGAGCCCCTATATATATATGGCCATAGGCCCCCCCAAATTTATGCTCTAGTTGAGCGCTTTTCGAACGTGCAACATCAAATATACTTGAAAGATTTTTATTTGTAACTGGGCAAGAGGCTAATTCTCACAGAGCATGGTTCCTTGAACAAGTAACTGGTAACTATTGGCACCGAAAAAAAAAGTTGACGTTTGTATTGCTCCAAATCCTTCACAAACAATCAGCTAGGATTGCTGCCACTGTACCTATTAGCTCGGATTTTGATGACTTCACTTTCCCCAATATCCCGCACTATAGAGGTATATTTCGTTGTGAACAGATTGCTAAGGTTCAAGCTTCTCATCGTACATTGAACCCTTTCATTCGCATCATCTCATAGTTCCGAATCCGCACAAGAATCCCAACTCAAGATGAGCATGAGCGTGCTCCTTAGATCCTCTAATTCATGAATCCCTCAAACATCCCTCTATAAACTCCATCCCAGCCCAAAGATCTACCCATACCCTCCCAGTACACTATCTACCAGTCATAAGATCTCTTGAGTATCTCTATAGATACTCTCTATACCATCTACGAGCTTCATCAGATCAGCTTTGAACCACGGCATAGCATGATGATAGTTGATCTCTATCAGCCGCGACGTTTTCGGATCATAGTACGCAGCCAATTGCTTCTTCCCATTAGCGTAGTTGACATCTTTCGTGCCGTGGAGATGAAGTGTCGGGATAGAGATGAGGTCTGGCGTACCAGATAGACTCATCGCAGCTATTCCTGTCAGTAACTCTTTCTATATCCCCACTCATAACTCGGAGACCATCTCAAGAGGAGAAATTTAGACTTACGACCCGTCAAATCCGACACCATAGGAGCAAAAGACCCCATGCACAGCACCCCGAACCTGAACTCCACCTCGCCCTCCCCCACCGGAAACCCCATCTCCCTCCTCTTCTGCTGATGCAGCAGCAGTCCCCCCAACACCCTCGTCCCCTGACTAAACCCCATACAACCCACCCACTCCCCGCCCTCCCCCTCCTCCCTCAGCAATCTCAACACCCTCTCAATCCCTCCCTCCCCATTCCCTTCTCCCCCCTCCATCCTCCCATCCGGGACCTCCTGTCCCGACTCGTTCTTGCAAAACCACGTGCGATACGGCCCGAATTTCTCGTACGTGAAGTAGGGCAGCACGCCTGGACCCGCATCTCGCTCGTAGGGCGCGTCGAAGAAGACGAATTCGAAGGTGCTGGAGAGCTGGGATTGGAGGGTCTGGCATTGGGTGGCGAAGATGGCGGCCGAGGAGCCGCCGCCGTGGAAGCAGGCTATGCGGGGGAGGGGAGCCATTGGGGTGAGGTGTGATGAATAGATTATACAGGTACACAATTTATGTCAGGTTTCTAGGTATGGAGAATTGAGTTAGTGATTTGGGAATGGATATAGATGGTAGGGAAGGAGAAGTGAGAGAGCTAAGGTAGACATGAGGTTGAAATAGAATTCACGTGATGAGCTTCCCCACGGACTCCGAGCTGGATCAGTCAGCCGGGCCGTTTCGAACATCGGAAGTGTTCTCGCAATGTCCTCTGGTTCGCATTGGATTTGGAAAATTTCTGTGGTTCACTTGAGACGATGGATGCCGGATGGTTAAGATTCTCGGTTGAGATGGGATGATTTGGGCCGGCTTCTCATCCGACATTTCAGTCTATACCGATTTGGCCTCCTTTTCGACGACCAACGTCCTATTGTCACTCTTCTCACTAGGTCTTCCACTGAACCAAAGATGTAAGTTGATAACCGTGAGGTAACACAGTTGCGATATTGGTATTCATTAAATCATTATCAGACTCCTAATATGCAGAATGCAAAGCCATCTATGTATTCAAGGCATGAACGCACCCCAAAATGCCCCAAAATGCCCCCAAACTCCCATAGTCTACAGGTGCGTCCCCTGGAGAGAGAGGACCCTCTCCTATTCTACAGTCGCGAAATAGCCGCGAAAATCAAAAACCCTGCCTCCTACTGCCATTGGTCCTGATCTGTACATAAATCCGGGAAGAAGACAAGAGGGTTTCTCTTTGAACTTCGACTCGATGCCCTGTTGCCGTATTCCTGGATCCGTTTCCCCGCCGCCACCTGGACCATAGGTAGTAACACTTGAAGCCCGCATAACCTTCGAGCGGCGATTCTCTTGCCAAATCCGACCTACTTATCGGATTTCCTATTGAGGATCTGAAGGTGTACCCAGAATTTACCCCTATCGTATATCCTATCGATCAATACGCCAGAAAGATCTACTCTATCATTAATGCTCGTAACCGGCTCCGCGTTGCCAAGGGCTGTATCGAAATCAGTACTGGTTAAGGGAGTGAGTGAATAGGATTGTTTACCTCGCAGCCGGCTTTCTTTCAACACCGTAAGGACTATTATCTCTTTGACCTTGCCCGTGAGACGACCCAGGTCGTGAGGTTTCAGAACCATAGACGGGGCTTGCTCTTAAGCGACCACTGTCAGGTCCTCCATAGGGAGCACCTAGCACGTCCTGGGATCCCGAGTGGTAGTGGGCAGGAGGAAAAGCAGGAGACTGGTTATAAGGATGCAGTCCGGGACTAGGAGGCCCACCTGCCCCAGCATAGCTATTGGGATAAAGATTATCACTCTGTCGATTCATATCCGACGAAGTCCGCATATCTTTCTCGTTATCTAGACCTGCTCTAGCGGTCAGTCCCAACTGGTCGAGCTCCAAAGGTAATGCTGTCTGAGATTTGATGAACGACCCGCGATTGTCCGCGAGGGGTTGATATCGGCTCTCAGGATCTTTCCTCAGTAGTGAAAGTGTTACCACCACGAGGACGATGATCAGTAATGTAAAAGCAAATATTACATTCAGGAAGAAGAAGATGATCCCCGAGGCGCCGATAAGAAGGCCGGGACCCTTGAAGATGTCCGTAAAGATAAGAACGAAGACGGCGTTCAGAAAGTTGATGGCGCAGATTGTGATGTTGATAGCATTTGCTGGTTTGTCCATCCAAGGACGTGCGATCGATGCACCAACAAGCGCAGCCACCTCGATAATGAGGAGAGCAACAGCCTGTGCAGTGCCACTCTTTTGCACAAGTCCAACAAATATGCCTTTAAGTAAGATGTAGATAAAGGTTGGAACAATGTAGAAGTAAGCAGTGGCCTTGAATGGGATGTACAGAAATCCCAATTTGCTCAAGACAGCAGCATCCGAATACAATAGGAAAGCAGGGGTTCTGTGAATCCGTTCAGAGAGCTTGGCGATCTTGATGACGTGGAAGGCCGCCAAGCCAAGTGCCGCTGTCGTACCGACGAGAAAGACGAGGGCCAGGAAGATCTCGCCTGGGGAGTCGTCCTGTGTGAACTCCCAGAGAGATAAAATCACAACCATCGGATAGCCAAGCAAGATCAGTCGGAAGATGGTGCCTTTGAGCGTCGGGAGCCAGTTATCGTGGAATTCTTGAAGTTGATTATGCTGATTCGGCATCCACCTGCCTCGAAGTGCCAATTCACACACAGCCTTGAACAGTGAAAGACCGAGCACGGCAATGATGACGAAGATGCAATAGAAGATTATGGCAGTAAGGAATAAGTTCGTCGGTTCCATATTTGCACGGAATGCAACTCGGTCGATGCCTGTGACAATATACTCGCCACTTGCCGTGGTGGCAATCGGGACAGTACCACGCGGATACAGTGAACGTGCTGGTAGAAGTACCTCCATAGCCCGTTTGGCGACCTGGACCGACTTGGACTCAATGGTAGCTAGGATTGTCGAAGGTGTCCCACCCGTCGACATCTGATACCAGGTCGCGAACTTCTGGAGGAATTTGACCTTCAAAACCCCCAAGGTCCAGTTGAAATCCTGAGTCCATGCCTGTACAATTGGTGGGAGTGGAACTGCGACCATGCCGGTGATTGCAAGGGTCTGAAAGTAGCTAAAGACCGATGATGCATACAGCGAGAGATGGGCGGCAGTGTTGGCATGTCCGAGACCAGAAACCAAAGCAGAGCCAACCAGACCTAGAAATACAACGATAGCTGTCCCCCACTTCACCCCGTTTTGATTTACGGTTTTTCCATTGGAGATTCGCGACTCAACACAAGCCAAGCTGGTTGATTGGTCGTCCTTCATATACAAGTAGACGGTGACTACTGCATCCAGGTCAGGAATCTGAAAGGCGATGCCTGGGATTTTGCTAGATACGGATTCTGAGATGTTGTTGTAGGTGGTGTCAAAGGTGATCTGTGGAAGATTGAGAGGGCAAAAGCCGGAGAAGGATGGCCCCATGGTACACGGATCCACTGTCTCTCTGAGGAAGACATATCCATAGGCGGCCGCTTGGACTTTAAGAATGACATTTCCAGTGATAGTTGTGGAACCCTCGACATTGATTGCTAAGGTCTGGTTGTCGGGGGCATAGGTGATCTGGAACAAGCTGGCCGTGAAGCTGGAATTGCTTTGACAGGAATCGAGCGATGACGACTCGAAGATTCGAGCTGATGCCGAGACCGTGGGCAGCAGGAGGGAGCAGGCCGCTGTGAGAAGCGCGGCCTTACATGAAGCGAAAAGACGCATTCTGATCGCGGTTGATATAAAGACGAACAGTGAACGAGAGTGTGGAGCTGGAGCTGGAGCTGGAGCTGCGTTGCTGCTGTCGCGGTTGTCTGCTTTGTTGCGACGCGTTACGTATTGGCGGTTGATGAAAGAGTTGGTTCAGGTTACAAGCAAGGCTGGAAGGACCGTCGTCTGGATAGGGTCACGTGGTGCTATCTGGAATCGGGGGTTGGAACGAGAGTGGGCCGATCCATCAGATGTTGGAGGGAGAAGAGGGAGAAGAGGGAGAAGGAGTAGAAGGGGAAGTGCAGCGAGGAGAGGCTCAGAAACAAGTACCCAAAAAGCTGCAGGCCGGCATGTCGCGCTTCCTGGTCAACTGGCGGCGGCTCGAAGCGGCGAAGAACAAGCTCGTGTAGGTAGTTAAAGTCTCGTGTTTCCTGCTCGTCTTCGGACTGTTTGTCGGAGAGGGCAAACTGCAGAGAGGAGCAATAAAGTAGGTAAGAGTGGTCTTCGAGGGGCGGAGGAAGAAAGGTGGAATGTTGAAGGAAGGTGAAGGGGCTGACTGAGTGAGCGTACCCCTTGGCTGCCGTAGCTGAACGACCAGAAGCAGGCTGGCGACTGCTTCACTCCCTGGTAAGGCTTACACAGCCCCCGTTAATTCCAAACCTCGTATCCCAGCTTTAGCAACTTTATCATTATTAAGGAGGCACGTCTTTTGCTCAGACAGGCAGAAAATGTCAAATTGCTCCAACATCGAACATATATCCCGAAGGAGAGGCCCAACGGTCGTTTCGGTGCATGGGGCGTTGTGTTGTGTTGAGCAGCCGTATCCGTATCGTTTTGAAGCAACAGACGGCCGTCCCGCCAACCTGGCCATGCTCGACCTCCGAGTGGCACCAGCCGGTACGGAGTACAGTCAGCACCAAGAACTGCAGCAGCAGCACCACCCGCACGGCAAACAAGATCTCGCCGTACGAGAGGCCGTAAATTGTGCTCAGCTGCGCCCCAAACACGATACGTCACGCAACCCCTGCGAGGAGCCCCAGCACACTGACCTGACATTACCTGACATTATTGCATCTTGCCAGATCCATTTGTGATGTGGTGGTGACCTTCTCCCTCCTCTCTTCTCAGGCTCTTCCTCTCTCCTCCCCCTCGATCTCTTCAACTCCTCGGCCAAATCCGCTGCAAGGCTCAAAATCAAAATCAAAGGACAAACGCCAAACACACTAGACCTCCAAATACAGTGCAGCAGCCCCCCGGGATCCTGAAATAGCGACTCGGTAGTGGCCATACGCAAGCCCAGGGCGCCCTTTAGCTCCCAGCCTTTCGCTCCTTGCTACCTCCGGCACACCGCAGATCCTATAACAGGGCACCGTTCCTGCGTGATTGGCGGCTCCAGGTGACCTTGGACATCATCGCGAAAGTTGCCCTCTACCCCAAACCACCTTTGCTCGTCGCAACCTCTCGACTCTCCTTACCCAACCCAACCCAACCCGCATACTCAAGAACGACGCCTTGTACAGTAGCAGCCCCCTCATGGCGTTTTAGTCCAAGCGCGACCCTGTTCTCTGTTCCTGACTCCACTGCTTGGGACCGATCCCCGCATTGTAAATAACCTTAATCCGTCGTCCCACGACCAAGACTCCAAGAAGCAACAATGGCTTGGCTTGCGATTCCTCGACCATTGGCGCTGCTTCTGGCAACGTCGCTCTTTGGCAATGCCAGAGCCGTCATTGACCTCGATTTGACCTCAACTGGTACATAGCATCCACTCTTCCCCGCCATGGACTCTTTGACTGATATTCTGTGCAGACTCGATCAAGGCCGCGGCTGGCACAATCGCCTATGACATGATGACCTATTATAAAGGAAATCTGTCAGGCCAGACTCCAGGACTATTGCCTGGCCCTCCAGCGAATCCTCAAATACAGAATGCTGGATACTTTTGGTGGGAGGCAGGTGCGATGTTTGGAAGTCTGATCGACTATGTAAGACACTCAGATTCTTGGATTTCTTTCCATTCCCATGGCGAAAGCACCTACCAAGCTCCAAGTTCATGTTGCTGAGCCTCGTCGCTTGATGTGACCTTGACATCCCACCTGTCTCGGAAATTTGCTGACTGTTGAAATTCAAGTGGTATTACACAGGTGACTCGACATATAACGACGTTGTAACACAAGGATTGCTCTTTCAGACTGGTCCAGATAACGATTACCTGCCTCAGAATCAGACTAACGGCATGGGCAACGATGATCAGGGCTTCTGGGGCATGTCCGCAATGACTGCAGCGGAATTAGGCTTCCCAAACCCCCCAGCCGACAAGCCACAATGGCTCGCACTTGCTCAAGGAGTTTACAATACCCAGTTACCTCGTTTCGATAATATATGCGGGGGAGGTCTGCATTGGCAGGCATATTCCGTGCTCAACGGTTACAACTATAAGAATTCCATCGCCAATGGATGCTTCTTCAACATCGCTTCCCGACTCGCTGTCTACACTGGTAATAACTCATATGCCGTAAATGCAGAATCAACTTGGGACTGGGTGACCAATATTGGCTTCATAGACTCAGGCTATAATGTGTACGATGGTGCATCTACCACTACCAATTGTACACCAGTCAACAAACAAGAATATTCCTACAATACGGCCGTATTTCTTCTTGGAGCCGCACATATGTACAACTACGTAAGTGCAAGAGCCTCCAAGTTTTATATCGAGACTAACAAGCTCCAAGACAAATGGCAGCCAAGTTTGGCACGAGCGAGTCGACGGTCTTCTTACGGCAGCCATCACTAACTTCTTCCCCAACGGAATTGCCTACGAGAAGATCTGCGAAGCAGTTCCAAGCAAATGCTCGATCGACATGCTCAGTTTCAAAGCATACCTCACCCGCTGGATGGCGGCTGCCACGAAACAAGCCCCATTCATTTACGAGCGCGTCAAGGCCGTTCTCGAGACCTCAGCCAAGGCAGCAGCACTCCAATGCAATGGATCACCTGCTGACCATCCGAATGGGAGGATGTGTGGACTAAGTTGGGCACAAGGAGCGACGTGGGATGGTACGTCGGGTGTTGGACAGCAGATGGCGGCAATGGAGGTCATCCAGAGCAATCTGATCCAACAGGCCAAGGCACCCTTGACGTCAAATACCGGTGGTACGAGTAAAGGAGACCCGACTGCGGGAGTGGGCGATTCGACAACCCCTGGTTCGGTCAAGCCCATAACAACAGCTGATCGAGCAGGCGCGGGGATTTTGACAGCTTTGGTTGCGGCTGTGGTCTTGAGCGGCCTGGCTTGGGTGAGCATGCCTGAGAAGAGATCGTGATGGGGTAACAATATGGCGTGTTTGATTAGACTCGGAGCTCTGGGGACATTATCAGGCGAAAGACCTGCATTATTGGGAATTTTCTTTTGGTTCAAATCATGGTTGCGGCGTTGGGATACCTGGGTCTGGATATATGAAGCATTAAAATAACTAGACATTTACGAGTCCTGAATCCCAAATCTCAT
>Ga0302325_10025185_pt1 | contig 12366 bp, 11 predicted proteins | sample Palsa_T0_2_FD_201948 | JGI IMG/M metagenome (GOLD analysis project Ga0302325, IMG submission 201948) | Peat permafrost microbial communities from Stordalen Mire near Abisko, Sweden - Palsa_T0_2 | ecosystem: Environmental > Terrestrial > Soil > Palsa > Peat permafrost | place: Sweden: Abisko...
AAGGAATGCAAATAAGAGTAAAGAGTACGAATAAGAATATAGAATATAAGGTTCTGTAGTGGTGTGAAGTGTGGTAGGTCGCGTAGCTCCGCACGTGATTGCCATATGTGTATATATACCCTCCTACCCTCTCCCTCCTAAAGCAAGCATTAAGAAGCACGAATTGTACATGTTTTTGACCCTGTGTTTTGTTGTATTGTTTTAGGCACCTTTTCCCTCTTCAGTTCTCGCCAGCTCGGAGCATAGCTTGCCTCGTTTAGCCACACCGGTGCTCGCAAGCTAGCACTAAGAATTTAAAATCGCAGAGCGGATAAACCCCCCCCCCCCCCGGTAATGCCGGGGTTTACCCGGAGTGCGCCTATCCGAGGTTAGCAAGCGATTACTAAATGCACTAACTATTAGAGTAGGTATAGTAAATTTATAAGCGCACCTAATACTAAGCGAGCAAGAGTAAACCCGACTCTTCGGCGGAGAAAAAAGTGGCAGATTTTGGCACCTCAAACAACATCACAACATGAGCATTTACCTTCCTAATGAATCGAACCAAAAAATTTCTGGTGACTTACTGTAACTCGTCAAAGATTGGATGCCCTTTTAATTTTTCATTTGTCACCTATCCTCAGAAGAACGTGTGTTGATGAGGGTAGTTTTGGTGTTCGCGCAGGTGCCAATTTCGGCCAGTTTTTTCTCCGCTGAAGAGACCGACTACAGTATACTATCCCTAAGAGCTCTTGACTATCTGGAAGATGCTATAGCATTAAGAATACGTCAAAACTGGCAGAGGAGAGGGGCAATTAGGATGGAAACTTTCAAGCATATAGCTATGTTGGATTTATTATAATTGCTCTTTTTTAAAATATATCCCTAACTAATCAGTCGCTGATCAGCTGATTAGCATCAGTCAGTCAGCTAGTGCACCGCATTAGTCAGCCACTTAGTTATCAGCCGTGGCTGATGCGGCCCCGTCGCACTTTTTTCCAGTGTTCAATGAACCTGTTTTCTCCATCAAAATATCTATTGGTGCTTCGCAATCTATCAAAACTTGCCGTTGAACGCGGCTGATCTGATAATTGGTTTCGGATCTTAACCATAGCTCCCCTCTCTAGGACTACAACGATGTCAGCGACGTCTAGATTATTCTTTTGGTCATCACTCCTCCCACTGATTTCCTCCTGGTCACTCAAGCCGGAGACTTCGCAATTAGCAGTGGACGATGTCAAAATCCCACACAGCCCAGATATTTGTAGAGACCAGCCCTACAAAACTCATTTGATTTCAGAAGATCCTCTTGTCATTTATATAGAGTCCTTCATTACTACAGAGGAAGCCTTGCAACTTGTCGGGCTGAGGTGTGTTGTGAAACCTACCCCTATCACATTCAAAGACCGACTAAGCTTCTAGCGAAAGCAAGTTCAAACCTTCATTGATGTGGTCAGATGATGGGAAATCTACTGTGGATTCAACATATCGATCCTCTCTGACTGCATCACTTGAACGGCACGACATTGTTCGGTGCGTCGAAAAACGTGCCCGGGCATTCCCTGCATATGATTCCCCCGGGCTCATCAAACCATTGGTTGTTCAGCGGTACGGAGTATCAAATCAATACATGGATCACTACGATTGGTTCACCGACGGACCATATCTTGACGGCAACATCGAATCTACTTTCTTCGTCTACATTCAAGCAAATTGCACCGGTGGCGGCACAAACTTTCCACGATTGAAGACACCGGAGGACGAAAAGTGGTGCGACTTTGTGGATTGTGACCAGCCTTATGACGCAGGAATTACTTTCAAGCCAATTACGGGGAATGCTATATTTTGGAAGAACCTTCATCCTGGTGGGCAGGGCCATAAGGCGACTTTGCATGCGGGGCTTCCGGTGACTTCGGGGATGAAGACAGGATTGAACATATGGACATGGGTGAAGGCTCACAGGGGTAAGTCTGAGCTGTAATATCTACAAAGAAAACGAAAATGCATCAATGCTTTATTTCAACGTTTAGGAATTTCAGTGCGTCTTTAAGACAACCAACTTGCTCTTCTTTTTGTCGTCGTTTCCCTTTTGAGAGCCCTTCCCTCGATGTGTTTTGACTTATGAAGTTTTTATCCGGCAATTAGTAAAATCCCCCTCCCCCACCCCTCTTATAATTAGGGCTAAGGCTCGCCATTTTAATGCCCATAGCTAGGCTTATTTCTTCCTTAATTAAAATTTAAAAATTTAATGCAAGAAGTAGTGATTTTTATGATTTACCAATTGCCTTTTTATCCACTCAAACATAGACTTTGGTGCCCTGTTCAATTCATGTCTTGGGCTCATTCATTCTTCAATCCGAATCCAATAACCGCTTCAAAGGTGGCAAGTGGTTTTGCTGAAGTTTAGGTATTGCGGGTGCTGGTGCTACTACGGATGGCATAGTAAAATGGAGCTATGCCGCTAGGAAGCTGGTCTATGATTGCTGGGGGCGGTATAGGAAACTACACAACAAAGCGTACATTTAGTCACAACCATAATTAGGTTCCTAAACTCGGGCATAACACCATCGAGATAAACCTTATCTGTACATTCGCCCAAAATGGTTGTTTTAGGACGATTCAAATTGTTCAATGTCTACCCAGATACGCGCCAGCCTCGGCCTCTGTTGTTACACAACATAAGCAATAGTTTCAAAAGGATTCGCTTCTTCGCAAATTACGCGTGCTTCCAGCTCCGGGAAGATATCAATACGATATCCCTCCCACCTCCTCATGTTTTGCTATCCGCCGTGCTAAATATGGTGGACCTCGAGATTCTGCATCAGCCCACCGAGCCGGCGAAGTAAGATTACTTGTCTTAATGCCTGAGGCTAAAATAAGGTCGCAACTAGAAGGACTCACCTTTCAACCGCTCAACTTGACATTTGAAAGCCTTAATGCCACAACTTCAAAGAAATAATACGATATTTGCGATATTTCGAGTATTCTCTCTAGTCTGGGAGGTTTTTAGAATTTTCGGGGGACTTGAAAAAATCGAGAAAATTTTGGTGGGGTTAGCGTGGGCGGTTGAGGGTGAACCCTTCTAGCCGCTTTGTAGTTTCTTTTAGCCTCGTAAGCCCGAGAATGTTCACCGGCAGGGCTTCTGAGACGCAGCTGCTCCTCGGGAAGAGGGCAGTCCGACACACATTCAAACATTCATAAGCGCGTTCAGAAATAAATTCACGAATACCAAAATTGCACATACATTCAATGCGGCTCTGAACACGTGGGTGACGTGCATCCAGACTTGCTATCGTAGGTTCAAAGGTGTTTCATGGCCCAAAGTCCTAGATTAGTAGCGATTTTTTATTGGTTGGATCGTAACTTCTCTCGAGGTCTACTGCGTTGACGCTGTCCTATTTAGAGACCGTGTGGAAAAAAGCCCTAGCCTGCCCGCGGCTAACCCCTTGAAATAAGGTCACGAAAAAATAAATTATCTTCTGGAGATTTGATTCTCCTTTTATTTTTGTGATTGTCTTATATTCTCACTTTAGAATGGCAATAAGCGGCACCGAATTCACTCTCCTGAACCTAGGTTTTCTCCTATCATACAACCTTTTCGGATGGACAGATAGATTAATAAAGTAAGTTTGTACAGTACTTTTATGGGATTGAAACTTGAAAAACTAAATATGATCAAGATATGGCTTCAACAAACTTCAACCACGCATCCGGTGGCTCTCATGAGCATTCAAATCTATTAATGTCATCTCAATCTGCTAGTCAGATTGAGCATTCCATAAGTACCCGTTCTCAACGGTCTCCGTCACCATACTCAGTCGACAGGCTCCAGAGCCTTTACGGAGCAAATTCAATTACAGTCCCTCCAAGCCCAGCGAATAGTGCGAACGGTATAGCTCTCCGGTCGAATAAACAGGTTCAAGCGATGAAAGTCAATACCCCGGTAGACTGTGGTCCATATGTATATCAAGCATTATTGGCTGCAGCTTTACCAGGAAAGCACTTCAGGCCGACCACCCCAGAGACCACTCCACCGCCAGGTTCATATGAATTCATGCTCGAAGAGCCGGAAGACTTCGAATTGGCCAACTCTCCAGAATATGCGTCTGGGGTGGATGAACCAAACCATAACCATAAACGAAGTAAGAAGGTACACGGCATGGAGGAGATTAGCAGAATTGTCTGCCATCATCTTTCAAGAGAAAACTCGTATGACGGCGGTGAACAATACCTGGAAGGCGGCCCAAAACGAAAGAGACAGAAACGAGATCATAACCCCAGCACTCCCTCAAATCGGTTTCCGCAGAACGACGATAAACCACGCAAGCATCATGCCATATTCAATGTTCATTGGCAGGTGAAAGAATTTGTCGAGGGGCAATTTGGCGATCTGAGAGCTGTTTCTCTAGGTTCTGTTATTGTGGTGACCGGAAGCGCACGAGACGCACAGGCAACGACTGCCAAGGATTATCTAATGCGGACCTGGCCGGGCACAGGTCTGGTGCTCCTTGAATTGATTCAGGAAATGCTGCATGAGGGACGGGACATATCAACAGGCAAGTCGAATTCGATGCACCTTAAACTGTACAGTCTTCCACTTTACGCACATGCTGATTTCTAGTAGGTAATAGCCCGATTTCGAAAATTTGCTCCGGCGACTCCAACACTCCTACTGTCGTTCACGTACATGGCTTAAAGGAATCCATCGTTCAAATAGCTCAGCAATTGGCTTGGCTTGGGTCAGCGCTCCGTACATCAGAGAGTGGTTCGGTCGGACGCTCGGAAGCTCAAATAAGTCCGTGGACCGATGTTACTCATGCTTCTGTGTTCAACATCGAGTTCACCACGGATGCTCTCGAAGAAAAGAGTTGTTGGCATGACCTTTTCTCTAACCCAGTCATTGCTTACAATTTTCCTATTCCAAGTAGAGACGATGGTTTCATTGGGTTAGAGATCCCGATACAGATGATGGCCGCTTTAGGAGGCGCCAGTCATGCAGTAGAGTTCAATGGTGGTCTGATACTCAAAGGATTTTCGTGTATGTTTGTTCCGTCAAAAAGATACGGCAATGCTACTCAGTGGCATTTCATCACGAATAAGGACAATACTAGGATGGAATATTGTCAAGCGGATCAGCAATGTCCAAACAGAGCCGTCCTAGGCAGCGTCGATCAAAAGTCACTGGCCTCAACGCGGGCGTTTCTAGGCTGGTGGGGGAAAGTGACAACAAACCTTGGAACACCAGATGCAAGGTACGAAAAGATAACTTGGTCACGTGCTAAAGAGTCTGTCAGCCCCGTAACCATCTCTGCGGCATCCATTGGATTTAAGACTATTATTCCAGGTGAATTAAGCTTCGCTATTGGGCCCAAAGATAGCAAGCTACATATCTCACAAACTGGTCCTTATGAGGTAATACTCCAACATTTCTCGAAGGCTCCAATTGTCCTATATGACACCGGAGAGAGGAGAGGTTGGTTGGTTCCATCATCGGCGGTGATCGCGCATATTGCCAAAACGAGGCATTCTCGCAAGGCATTTTCTATCCCAGGCAAAATTGTGGATATAATTTCGACAGATCCGGCTCAGAATACCTGCGACGCCGCAGAGAGGATGTTACTTGAAAATGGATCAACCAAGCTGATTGACCAAGAGACTGGTTCGTGTGACTTCTATTTCAGAGATATGGTGCAGGGTATCTGGAACGTGTTAGAATTATTACTGGCATGTGATACCAAATGGGAATCCACACCCGGCATACAAATACGAACGGCTAAAGCCCAGAGGCTCCGAGGATGGGAATTCATGGACGTGGTAGATGGACCATCGACATTCACACGAAAAGAGACCCCTCTCAAAGAAAGCTGTGGTGGTTGGAGCAATCTCGCACGAGACATCAATGCCATAGTCCTCTTTGCGAGCGGACTCGAGGATGTTATTGAGCCAACAAAAGATTCAACTGGTCTCTGTCATGACTGGAAGCAGGTCCCTAGAGGCAAGGACTACCTGGCAGCTGGTGTGCCTATCCTCAATACTCTCTTTGAGAGAGCTGGCAGTCTGGAGACAAAAGAGTACCTTACCAATAAACGTCACCAATGGCAACTTGGCAAGATGCTTTTCGAAAAATGTCTAAGTAACGCACACTCGCCTTGCAATTGCAATCGTCTCCAGCAGATTAAGATCAAACCGCTAATGGGATCTGGAAGTGCAACGTGCCCAGGACCACTGGAGGACCAAGGGGCAGTGATATTTGGCAACCTTGAATCTCCAGCTTTTTCCAGAATCACTCGAAAAAAGACCGTGGGAATAAATAATCAAGAAAATAGCCCTTCGTCGCCGCATACGAATTCTCCTGGCTCGCCGAGCGTAGCAAGCTTCCTCCGTCGTGAAAGGTCGCCACCCAGGACGAGGGCACCAACACCGCTTTTGCCCCAAACTCCCGAAACCGACAAGGAAGATACCAAAACCAATTCTTGGGACGTACAGGAAATGGAATACGATAAGGATTCTCTAACTTCTAGGGGATCTCAAGAAGAACCCGAAATCACGTACTCACAAGCTTCAGTTGCTCAGTCCCAAATTGCTATACGTCGAGGAAATACCAACCGCACGCCTCTCGGCAGAGGTTCATTTTGGAGCTGACCGAAGGCCAATTTTTGGATACCTCAAAAAAACTCTCATGAAACTTGAGATTGGAATACGCTATCTACACAGACACATTTTGGTGTGGGGGGCTGGAAGACATGATTCTGGACGCGAATTTGGCCTTCACGCAGAATGATTGGACTGGTTCTTGGCGTTGATTTTGATGCCACCCTCAATCACACCCGGGGGTATTAAGACTCTATGTAGTGTTGTAAGCGGATGGATTTGCGCGACTGGGTAGCTTACGAACTAATTATGCTTTTATGAATCGTAATTTCTAATTGGTGTCAGTCTTTTGTTTCTATTAGATAGTCTTTGTTACATTGTTAAATCTATCCTTTGCTGTTCTGAAACGATTGTCCTGCTCTCCCCTTTTTGTATTAATCAACTAGTTCCCTGAACATATAATATCAAAACTAGCTTCCTGTAGAGCTTAAAAATCCATTGCCAGACCTTGCCTTTATCTCGAATTTAATTGAGAGCTCTAAGTAGGAAGGTGAAACGATTGCGACCTCTTAACCTTAATGACCCACTTCTTTGTCCTAACCTCGTAAAATATTACTCCTCCTATGAAAAACTGAACATGATCTTCTACAGTTACGGGTTGAACACTTTGTAACTTCATGAATATAATAAATCATCTCTCCTTCGACCCTAATAAAACTGGTGCTGGACGTGCCGTTGGGTTTCGTTTTATCAATGAACGGAAAGTTATTAAAAATATCCAACCCCGCCTAGCTGCTCACCAATGACATAGCGGCGGTTCTAATGTTAAACGACGACAGGAACAGGGGCATTTGCATGTGCTGGTCGTCGTGGTATTTACCTCTGTGTACGAGCCACCATCGAGTCGAGCGCAGGGTATACCGTACAGTACCTTAACGGTGCTGTCGCCCCAACTGTCGAGGTAGGTGTCACCGGCGGCCTTGATGACAGCGCGGCTATCTTGCCTGCCATCCAGTATGGGATCCCACTTCTCCTATTATTTAAATAGAGCTGAAAAATGACTAGATGGTCGTGATCTTGTCGTCGGTAAAAAAGCATTCGCATGTGAATGACATATGGTTTCTTGTTAGTGGCCGCTACCAGCTCCGTAAACGTTGCGCACTCGGTCTTGTCGTAGAGACTGCGATTGAAGCCGATAGTAATATGCTGGGTCAGAACGCCAATCTTAATGTCCATGTATACATTATTCTCTGCGTAACTGACATTGCTGCCCAGAGCAGGCATATTCAAGAGCCTAGCGGCTTGTGCTTGCACTTCCCAGAGAATTAACTACAGTAACCTCTTCACCAAGAAATAAGGGTTTGTGCGTACCATATGCCGCCGCAGCATCCTGGAGCATTGCTCGGCATGCCGCTGAGGCTTGGGATGGGATGCCCACGCACACCAATAAAATCGAGAAAAAATTTATGACTTATTTTCTAGCTTAAAAGTGCTTTAAAAGTTCAGACGCCTCTTCAAGAGGATGGTTGCTCACCCTTAAGTCAAGCTATTATGGTGTCAAGATCATCCCTTAATTTTTGTATGGGGGAGGCACGAAAAGGAGGGGCATCTGGATTTTGCCCCGAGGCAGGCCTCTTTAGCCTCTATTCCCGGCTTAGAGGATCAGGGTACTTGCAGAAGATATAGATATCGCGCTGCTTACACCGTTTAGGGGCCAAAAGAACAGGCTTCTTCGGTGCAAGCCAAATTTAACCAGCATCTCTTCCGATTAACGGGCTCAGAACCAGACAGACTGGGACAGTGTCGGGGTTGGCAACAGTATTGCCGTAATTTTTCATGCGCCCCACTTCGTGATATGTCTATATGATACGCTGCAGTTTATTAATATGCCGTAGAGACCAATAATATCACCAAGAAATACATACAACACATCATGGCACGGCATATCACTGGCAACATATTGGAATATTAACACGTGACTTGCTCCTCTTGCTCCCCTTCAAAACACGTTGAATGAGAAGAGTGTAGTTAACCCGTCATTCAGTTCAATCTGACTCCCTGCTTTCTCCTGTGGCATGTGTCTGAGCTCCAAGAAGAGCGCTCTCCTCATCAGCAATCGTTTTTGAAGTGTCTTGAGGTGGTCCATGAGGCTTTTGCAATGCTGACCACAGAGTGCTGGCAATGATGATAGAGCCTCCGAAAAGACTCCACTTGCCAGGGAAAACGCCCCAGATAGCCCAATCAAAAGACAGCGCAAATAACACACCGGTATACAACATGCTCGTTGCCTTGCTGCTTTTATCAAGTTGGAGTCCAGCAGTCAGCAGGAATTGAAGAACGAAACCCAGAACGCCAAGAAGTGTAAGCAGTACCCATTCGCGAACTCCTTGGGGCATTATAAACCCGATCCCAGGGATGACGAGAAGAGCAATCGCGGAGCCAACCGTCCCCAAAACAGCGAAATAATTGACAGAAATGAGGGCGTGAGCTCGATCACCAATCACTCTGATCATGGTGTATGCACCCGATTGCCCAATAACGCCTATTAATGAAACAGCAATAGCAATGAGACGTTGAGTAGTAGTCACATCGTCGATGGGGCTAGCTTGGTTGGTGGTCGCATCATCTCCAACATGCCCAAAGATGCTCCTCGGATGAGCAATGAACACCACACCAACCAATGCAACCAGCCCAGCCGCGAGCTCTTTCTTCGTGAAAATCTGGCCTAGAAATACAGAACAAGCCCACGCAGTGACTATTGGTGTCAAAAACCTGAAGACTGTAGCTTCTGCGAGAGGCAAATAATGTACGGAGTCTTTGCACTAAGAGTTAGCTACGGCCCACCCTAGTTGCAGAATCATAAATCCTTACAATAGAGGCAAAACAACCCAAAAAATCCACAGAATGCTCGAAGCACAAGCCAGCCTCGGACACCTCGATCCCCTAGAGGGAAGTTGGGAACCTTGACCCACCACATGTACAGGGTACTCAACACAAACGTCATACCCATACGCGCGAAGATGACCTAAAGCTGATTAGCACTCCGCCAAGTTAGAATGGGAGGCGCTATTTACCTGAAATGGGTGCATACCATGCCCGCCTTGTTGCAAGAAGCGGACGATGGCATCCATCGTGGAGCCCGTCGCCTGGGCGAGGATAATCAAGAACACTCCTTTGTTGTTTAGACATGCTGATTTCCATGTAGTTTGTGGTACGGAGGCTGGCATAGACTCGTGGTTCTCATCCTGTGCTTCGTGGTGAGACATTCTAGAGGCTTGATGCGTTTGATGGTTGAAAGTTGAAAGTTAAAAGGGATGGGTTGTAGAGAACGCGTGACAAAATTTTACCCCGCCACCCCACCTTCCCGAATTGGCTGCTTTGTAAGCACCGCCCCCCTTTCATTTTCTCGCTCACCACTTTTCAACAACAATAACAAATTTCACCAATGTATCGCGCTTGGATTTCTTGCGAAAGAGCACTTCTTAGGTGAGATAATCTGTAGAAGTCGGATACCTTGAGCTTGTTTAAGATCTTCTCACTGAAGTGAGATAGGTGACAATCACTAGCTTCTTGCAACTGATATACTTGACTGCATTTCTCGCTCCAAGACTAATAGCTCTTGAGCACAGCATCCTCTGGCAAACTATGATATTGCAGGAGAGTCTAGGCACAATTTCACTAAGCCTTGCAAGGACAATCGGTTGGGCAAATGCAGACTGTTAATATTACAAAGACAGTGCAGTTAAAGTGCAGCGCTCGCAAACTCGTAATAGCAGTGTGCAGCTGAATAGAGGTAGCAGAAGCAGTGAAGGAGAGGCTCTGAATTGAAGCGGGCCAATCACCAAGTTTATCGAATACAGATAAACACCAGCAGCTTGACGGTTTGATTTGTGCGACTGTCGACAATTTTTGTACAAAAGTTGATGTTGCTTGTTCAGGCAGCTATTTTAGATAACGCATGAATATTAGCTAATGCCTCGTGGTGCCTAAATTCCGAATCATGGGGTTGAGAAGTTTAATGAAATTTAAAGGAATCGAAGGAATCCGTAGCTACAATTTAATGATTGAAACTATGAAAGGGAATCACAGGTATATGTCGATAATTGGGAGACTAGCTCAACACCTGTACGTGGTGTCCTCTACGAACCTGCAGCTCATGCCCTGCGCTCCTGGTATTACACTACCGCCAGGGGACCGAGGAGAGTCTGCAGAGCCGAGTTGAGCGGGTGGTTGCTGGAGGTGGCCCTTTGAGGGTCCACCTAGGAGGAAAAGGAGCTAGGGGACCACTCTTTGTCGACGAGGGAGATCTAAGGATCGCTGGCGGAGGTGTTGGTTTAGCACAGCCTTCAGCTGTACAGGCATCACTGTACAGGCTTCACTTCGGCAACCCCGAAATCTGCCCTGTAGCCTACATTTTTCAGCCCTATAAGCTTCACTTCGGCAACCCCGAAATCAGCCCTATAAGCTTTCATTTTTGATCATTTCTACCCAATTATAGCATAGAATGCTAAGACTTAAGGGTTTATTTATTAGTATAAGTATAGGACATTTTCCATAGTAAATAAAACTTCAGTCTTCTCTAAAATCACATTTTTGATCCAACAGTTATACGCCCGGTGTTCACTTCAGCATAAAAGCGTTTACTAAATCATTTAATTAAATTATTATTAATTTGACCAAATTCCTACTTATACGACAATTTCCGCATTCGGCAAATACGAAGCTATTCGCAAAATTAGCAACATGTCGTTTAAACTAGTCGTACTTGTCTATTCCGATACTTGGGAGCTATTTTTGTTTATTATTAAAATAATAGCATTTGCAAGTAAAAGGGACATATGGAAATTTATTAATCCTTCGCTCGATGCGGAGCCCACCCTTCTTACCCTAATAGACCCGCTAATAGCTACATCTGTAGTTGCTAAGAAGACTACGCTAGTTTAGCTAACGGCAGATAAAAGGGAGACTTATAAGCTATTATACTAAGCTTATAAGGATAATAATCTTAGGATTTCCACGCAGCTTAAAGCCCTTAGCAAAATCCAAGACTATATTATTAATAACATATCTAGTGATAATATTAAAATTATTTAGGATAAATCGACCATTTACTAAATGCTAGTATCCCTTAAAAAACACCTTGCTTTTACCGATCGAGCTAAAGAATACGAAATTACGAAACGCTATGCAAAGCTTAAATCGTATAACAAATCGCAACCTATTAAGCAATGGCTAAATAACTAAGAGCGAACCTATAGTAAAGGCTATATTATGGCCATTTTAGAAGTTAATAGAACTCGATCCTTATTCGATTTTGCTATAGCTATTTTATCAATTGACTAATTATATAGCTATACTATAAAACTCGACATAAATCGTAGCATCAAAAAGGACGATATTCTACAACTTACTAATTTAGTAGAGGACTTCCGCAACTATTATCGAAGGAACTAAGCCACACTTCACACTACTAGAGCAGTCCAATTTAAAGGGGATGATCGCCCTACTAGGGAGAAACCTCCATGCTAATATAAAATGCAACATCGCCCTAAGAAGTGCTATTATTAGCACCCTTTTATTCGACTAGAAGGATAAACTAGAAAACTTGAGGTTTTTGATAAAATTAACTAAGCTTTAAACAAAACGAAGAGCAAAAACTTCAAGAAACTAGCCTTAAAAACCTAGAAATATGATAGCATAAAAGACAAAAAGAACGAGCTTACGCTAGTCGATCTAAAAGGGAAGGATAATTTAACAAATCGACGAAACTTAAGTGCATATGTTGTATCCTTACAC
>Ga0302325_10025188_pt1 | contig 12365 bp, 4 predicted proteins | sample Palsa_T0_2_FD_201948 | JGI IMG/M metagenome (GOLD analysis project Ga0302325, IMG submission 201948) | Peat permafrost microbial communities from Stordalen Mire near Abisko, Sweden - Palsa_T0_2 | ecosystem: Environmental > Terrestrial > Soil > Palsa > Peat permafrost | place: Sweden: Abisko...
TTCCTCGACAAATACCGCCAGGGGATTGAGCAGAAGATCCCAGCGCTGCATCGGTCCCGGCACCGCCGACAGTGGATAGACGATCGGGCAGAGGTAAAAGACGAACTGCAGCACGATGATGATCAATTGTCCGATGTCCCGCAGGAAAACCCCCATGGCCGCGAGAATCCACGACAGCCCGGCGCTGAAAAGAAACAAGGGAAGCCAGACGATCGGCAACGCCGCCAGATGGATCGACAGCGGATGCATGAAAAACTGCGTGCAGAACAGCAGGATCGCCAGACTGAAAAGATTGAATATGATCGCGCCGCCCAGCGCCGCCAGCGGAAGAATTTCCAGCGGAAAGAGTATTTTTTTTACATAGCTCGGATTGGAAATAACCTGGGTCGCGGCGGTTCCTACGCTTTCGGAAAAGATTCCGTAAACGATCAATCCGCAATAAAGGTTCATCGCGAAAACGAAGTGGCTTCCCTGGCCGTTCCATTTCACCTTGAGAATGACGCCGAAGACGAAGGTGTAAACCAGCAGCATGAAGACGGGGTTGAGAATTGCCCAGAGAAGCCCCAGGACCGAGCCGCGAAACCGTTGTTGAACGGTCCGGTTGGTGAGCTGCCGGAGCAGTTGCCGCTGTTGCCAAAGCTGCCGCCCGATCACCCAGGGATTCAGCGGAATCGATTGATGCGATTCGGCGCTGTGGACGACCACGTCGGAATAGGTATCCATGGCATTCGCCTTTTGATCAGAGAAACAAATCCTGGGCAAAACTTTTCCAGCCGAGCGAAAACCGGTGATATCGAAACGTCAGAAATTCGGCGATGCTGGGCAAGACCCGGGCGATTTTCCGGTCCCGGATCGCCGATCGCCGACGCCAGTGGCAAATCTTTTCTCGCACCAAGCTAAGAGTGCGAGGCGTCACCGTATATCTCCCGGCATCTAAACTCAACAGTCTGGCCAGCGCCGCTTCATACAACACCGTTTGCAGCGCGAACCACTTTCCATCCAGTTTCCTGGCATTCAAATATTGCTGATACAACGTCCGCCGCAAAGCGCCGATCGATTGACCCGGATGCTGACGATAGCGCACCAGCGGAGTCCGGATCGCCGCTACCGGCGCCACCGCTGAGATCAGCAGGGCGATCCAGCCATCATGCATCCAGCCCGGATCGATCGGCAACACCAGGTCCCGCAGCCGCGCCGCAAAGGCCAGGGTCGCTCCGGTTACAACATTCTGACGAAGGATGACATCGAACGCGCCTCCGCGCTCCGCTCGCCGGCGCAAGCGCCCGCCGAATCCGACGCTCCGCCAGAGCCGGTACCCCAGCGGATTTCCCGCTTCATCACAAATATCAGCATCGCTGAAGACCAATCCCAATTCCGGATTCCGCTCGAACTCCCGCGCGATGACCGCGAGCTTTTCCGGCATCCATACATCATCCTGGTCGCACAGCGCGATAATCTCCCCCCCGCACGCCCCGATCGCCCGCTCAAAATTCCTCGCCGGCCCAAGCCGATGCGGATTGACCTCGATCCGCACCCCCATTTGCGGATTGTTTTTCCTGAATCGCTCCAGCACCTCCCGGGTCTGGTCAATGGACCCGTCATCAAAGACGACTATTTCATACGGCCGCAAGGTTTGCTCCGCCAAAGTGCGAAGTTGTTCCGACAAGAATCCGCCGCCGTTGTATGTGCACAACGCGACGGAAATCCGGGGCTGAAGTGACGGAGTGATCACGATAAAGCTGGGGAACCTCGGGCCGAGCCGCACCTCGTTGGGTTTGCCGTGATGTTATGTGGCGACGCCCGCTTTCGCAACCAATTGAAGCAAAGCTGGGAGTAACGCCGCAATTCCCGCGCCCCTGGATGGGCGCGAGCGCGCGGGACCGGTTGCATTCATGCTGGACAGCGGCGATCAGATGATGCCGCCATAGCCGTTAACCAAACCGAGTTCGTTGTAGCAGTCATTGAGATCGGCTGTCACGCCCTTGAAGAGGCTATTAGCACTGGACAGGCTGTTGATTCCGCTCAGCATCTGGGTGACCGTGATGGTGCTGTTGTTGGCGACGCCAAAGGCAGCACCGTTGGTACCGATGTTGAAGTCGGCAGCGCCCAGGCCGGCGGCGGTGACGGCAAATCCATACGACGAGGCGGCGGTTCCGCCCAGCGAGGTCGTGGATGCGTAAACATTCAGAGCGGTTGCCATCACCTGGGCCTGATTCTTCTGGCCGCTGAGGTTGTAGAGCGTCAGATACTCGGCGGCGACGGTGGTGTTTTGCTTGTTGCCGAGCAAGGTGCCACCGAAGACGTTGGGCATAAGGTTGGCCAGCCAGGTGCCCAGGACGGTGGAAGTGGAGCTTCCACCGAAGCTCTTGATCAGCGCCTGCCCGGAGGTGCTGGACCAGAAGAGCATCGAGCCGGCTTCGCCGACCACATCGGTGTTGAGGCCGCTGTTGTCGGAGCTGAAGAGGCGATCCTCCGCGGCATAGAAGATGTTGCTGCCGGAGGGCCCGAACTGATTGATGGCTGCGCCGCAGACAAAGTCGATCTGATAGTAGTTGTTCGGGATGGTCACAGTCAGGGTGTACGTACCGGGGCCGTAGGTGCCGGTGGCATCCTGGAATATGGTCTGCTGGCTGGCCTGGGAGGCTTGATAGGTGGGGCCGGGGGCGTTGTAGCTGACCAGCGAGTAAACCATTGGTGACGCGCCCGTCGGCACGGTGAACGTCACGCTCACGGTGTCACCCTGGGCGGTGTTTCCGGTAAGCGTGCTCACGGTCGTGCTCGTGGAGCCGTTGGTGATCTTGTAGCTCACGTTCTGCAGGGCGACGGTGCAGGGGATATAGTTGTCGAAGTTCAAGCCGGTGGTTTTGCTGGTCGAAGTCACGGTGACGTCATAATAATTCGGGAGATTCGGGGCCGTCTCGACCTCTCCGGTAGGCACGGTCTCCGTGACGATATAACTTCCGACCGGCAAGTCCGTAAACGAATAGGTTCCACTGGCGCCGGTGGTAAATGTTTCGATCGGCGCGCCGTCGGCGGCATCGGGAACGCCTGTGCCATCAACGTTCTTATAGAGGTTGACGACCACGCCGGCCAATGGCGTGTCATCGGAAGTGAGTCCGTTTCCGGTGAGGTCGTCATAGACCGTGCCGCTGATGCTGTTATTGAGCGGATTGACCGAGACCGACGCGGACTTGACCGTATTCACTTCCGTCTGAGTGACGGCCGTGATCGTTGCGGTGTTGGTCAGCGTGCCCGTCGCGGTAATGTCTCCGACCACCACCAAGGTGGCGGTGCTACCGGCCGCCAGTGAACCGACGGTCCAGACGCCGCTGCTGTAGGTGCCCTGGCTCGGAGTGTCCGAAACAAGGGTGATTCCCGTGGGCAGCACATCCGTCACGGTGAGGCCCGTTGCGGTGCTGTATCCGGCGAGGTTGCTGAGCGTCACGGTGAAGGTGTCGTTGGTTCCAACATTCGGCGTGGAATTGCTGACAGTCTTGGCGATCGTCAGGTCAACTTCCTGCGGATAGATCGTGACCGATGACGATTTGACCGTATTCGCATCCGTCTGAGTGACGGCCGTGATGGTGGCCGTGTTGGTTTCGGATGGAGTCGGGCTGCATGGGAATCCAGCAGCCGTTGCGGTGCCGACGACCACCAGCGTCGCGGTGGAACCGGCGGCAAGAGAGCCGACGGCCCAGACGCCGGTGCTGCTGGTATAGGTGCCCTGGCTCGGCGTGTCCGAGACAAACGTGATTCCCGTGGGCAGCTTGTCCGTCACGGAGATGCCCGTGGCGTTGGTGTATCCGGTGGCGTTGGACAACGTCACGGTGAACGTGTCGTTGGTTCCAACATTCGGCGTTGAATTGCTGACGGTCTTGACGATCGTCAGGTCAACATCCGGCGATGTTGCGGGATTGACCGTGACTGAGGCCGAAACCACCGGATTCACATCCGGCTGATTGACGGCCGTGATCGTGGCGGTGTTGGTCAGCGTGCCCATCGTGGTAACGTCTCCGACCACCACCAGGGTGACGGTGGCGCCGGCTGCCAGCGAGCCGACATTCCAAACACCGCTGCTGTAGGTTCCTTGGCTCGGAGTGTCCGAGACAAGGGTGATTCCGGTCGGCAGCACATCCGTCACGGTGATGCCCGTGGCGGTGCTGTATCCTGTGGCGTTGCTGAGCGTCACGGTGAACGTGTCGTTGGTGCCACAGGTTGGCTTGGAGGTGGTGACTGTCTTGGTGATCGTCAGGTCAACTTCCTGCGGACTGATCGTGGCCGAGGCCGACTTGACCGTATTCACATCGGTCTGAGTGACGGCGGTAATGGTTGCCGTGTTTGTTTCAGAGGGAGTCGGGCTGGATGGGAATCCGGCGGCGGTTGCCGTGCCGACCACCACCATCGTCGCGCTGGAACCGGAAGCCAGCGAGCCGACGGTCCAGATGCCGCTGCTGTAGGTGCCTTGGCTCGGAGTGGCCGAGACAAACGTGATTCCCGACGGCAGCACATCCGATACGGTGATGCCCGTTGCGGTGCTGTATCCGGCGAGGTTGCTGAGCGTCACGGTGAATGTATCGTTGGTTCCGACGTTCGGCGTAGAATTGCTGACGGTCTTGGCGATCGTCAGGTCAACTTCCTGCGAGTTGACCGAGACCGATGCCGAGGTGATCGGATTCACATCCGGCTGACTGACGGCCGTGATGGTTGCGGTGTTGGTCAGCGTGCCGAAAGTGGTAACGTCTCCGACCACCACCAGGGTGACGGTGGAGCCGGCTGCCAGCGAGCCGACATTCCAAACACCGCTGCTGTAGGTTCCCTGGCTCGGAGTGTCCGAGACAAGAGTGATTCCCGTCGGCAGCACATCCGTTACCGTGACGCCCGTGGCGGTGCTGTACCCGGCGAGATTGCTCAGGGTGACGGTGAAGGTGTCGTTGGTTCCAACATTCGGCGTTGAATTGCTGACGGTCTTGGCGATCGTCAGGTCGACTTCCTGCGGGTTGACCGTGACCGAGGCCGACTTGACCGTATTCACATCCGTCTGACTGACGGCCGTGATGGTTGCCGTATTGGTTTCAGAGGGAGTCGGGCTGGATGGGAATCCGGCGGCCGTTACCGTGCCGACCACCACCATCGTCGCGCTGGAACCGGAAGCCAGCGAGCCGACGGTCCAGATGCCGCCGCTGTAGGTGCCCTGGCTCGGGGTGGCCGAGACAAGGGTGATTCCCGCGGGCAGCAGATCGGACACGCTGACGCCCATGGCGCCGCTGTATCCGGCCAGGTTGCTGAGCGTCACGGTGAGGGTGTCGTTGGTTCCAACGTTCGGCGTGGAATTGCTGACGGTCTTGGCGATCGTCAGGTCAACTTCCTGCGGATTGATCGTGACTGAGGCCGAGGTGACGGGATTCACATCCGGCTGATCGACGGCAGTGATCGTGGCCGTGTTGGTTTCAGAAGGAGTCGGGCTGGATGGGAATCCAGCGGCCGTCACCGTGCCGACCACCAGCATCGTCGCGCTGGAGCCGGAGGCAAGGGAGCCGACCGACCAGACGCCGCCGCTGTAGGTGCCCTGGCTCGGAGTGGCCGAGACAAAGGTGATTCCAGCGGGGAGCAGATCCGACACGGAGACGTTCGTGGCGCCGCTGTATCCGGCGAGGTTGCTCAGGGTCACGGTGAAGGTGTCGTTGGTTCCGACATAGGGCGTGGAGTTGCTGACGGTCTTGGCGATCGTCAGGTCAACTTCTTGGGGATTGATCGTGGCCGAAGCTTGCAGGGTGGTGCCGACGTCGGCCTGATCGGAAGCGGTAATTGTGGCGGTGTTGGTTTCCGAGGGAGTCGGGCTTGATGGGAAGCCCGCAGCCGTTGCCGTGCCGACAATCTGCAATGTGGCGCCTGATCCAGCGGCGATTCCGCCGACGGTCCAGATGCCGTTACTGTATGAGCCTTGACTTGGCGTGGCCGAGACGAACGTGATGCCGGTGGGCAGCAGATCGGCGACCGTAACGTCCGTGGCATTGCTGTAGCCGGCGGCGTTGGAGACCGTGATGGCAAATGTGGCATTCGCGCCGACGTTCGGCGTGGAATTATCCACGGTCTTGGCAATCGCGAGATCGACCGGCAGCACTCCGGCATCCTCATTGACGATGTTCTGGCCGCCTGCAAGCGTCAGGGCGGCTGTCATTCCGGCGGCATTCACAACGCTGTTCACGGGTGTGCCTTGATTTTCCAGCGTGAAGCTTTCGTTGTTCGGCGAAATGACCTGTACGGTATAGGCGCCAGGCGCAAGGCCGGTGAAATCGTAGGAGCCGTCGCTAAGCGTATCCAGCGACGAGATCAACGTGTTGCCTTGGTACAGATCGACGAGCACATTCGCGAGGTTGGGTTCGCCGGCGTCCTGGACGCCGTTGTCGTTGTTGTCCTGCCAGACGACGCCGCTGATCGAACCCGGGGGGACCTCTCCGAATGTTGTAAAGACGCTGGAGTTGCCGCATCCGGCGAGGCTGAACGAGTAAGAGCCGGTGTTGTTTTGATCCGGGAATAACCCCGCGACGGTTCCTTCGGTGATCGTATAGCTACCGGGCAGGAGACTGCCAAAGTTGAAGGTTCCGTCGCTCGCGGTCGTCGTGAGCTCGGGAGTGAGAGAGGCGCCCGTGTATTCGACGCCGGTGAGCGTGATGGTCACGCCACTGACACCGGTGCTCGTGTTGTCGTTGACGACCTGACCCGAGACCGGGGTGAGTTGCACATATCCGAAGTCGTCGCCAGTAGTGCTGGTTCCGACCGGCACAGTCGCCGGCCCAATCGAACTGGCGGTCTCCGGCGTAAGCGCCGGATTGCTGTCGCTGACGGAAACGGTATAGGTGCCAGGCCGCAGTCCAGCAAAATCGTAGGTGCCGTCGGAAAGGCTATTCGTGGTCAGCAAAACGCTGTCACCCCGATCATCCGTGCCGGTGAGGGTGAGCACGGCCCCGCTGACGGTCATGTCGGTACCAGATTCGTAGATGCCGTCGGTATTGGTATCGCAATAGACAATGCCGCTAACGCTGGCGGGGGGGATTTGGGCGAAATTGTAGAACACACCGTTCTGGCCGGCGGTCAACGGTATGGCGCTGAATTCATCCTGGACGGTATTGTTGCCGCCCAGGGTGCCGACGGTATCAATTCCCGGCAGCAGCGGGGCAGGCACGGTTGACTGGATTTCGTCAATGGTGTAACCGCTCGGCCCGCTGGGTTCGAGGCTGCCGAACACGTAGGAACCGTCGATGCCCGTATACGTGGTCTCGGAAACGGGATTCCCCTGATAATCGGTGCCGCTCAGAACAATTTCAACGCCCTGAAGTGGAACGTCGGGCGCGGTATCGATTCCGTTGTTGTTGAAATCCTCATAAACCGTTCCGCCCAGAGATCCCAGAGCGGGAGGCAGCGGGCTAATGGGCCCGACGGCCCCGTTGGCGCCGGCGCCGGTGGGAGTGCCACCGGTGAAATTCGACGCAAAGCTGCCGGTAAACGTGGAGGCCTGACTGAGCATCGTGATGCCGATGTTATTGCTGCCGTAGTACGAGGCGAGCAAGCCGGGGTTTGTCGCATCCAATGCCATTCGGAAATCGAAAGAGTTTGTCGTCGTTCCGGTGTATTGGAAGCCAAACTGCTCGACGTCTCCTTCCAACAGAATGCCGTTGTAGTTCGTGCCATTTATGGTCAATTGCCCATCGATGACCAGGTTCGGGCCGGTGGTGGGAATGATGTTCCCATTGGCGTCAAGCGTAAGGGTAACGGTGAGAGACCGGCCGTCCACGCCCGGGATGATGGTGGCCATTGGCCCGCTGGACGTTAGCGAAAAAGTCTTCGGCGTCGCGGTTGCGACGAAGGTGCCTTCGGACGTGCCGGAGTTGTATGTGTATACAATCTTTCCAGTCGTGTCGTATGCAATGCTGGGATAGCCCGGGGCAACGCCCAACAACGAGAGCATGAGCCGGTTTTCGAGGCTCTCAACGCATGTTTGAGTTGCCCGAGCCATTTTCACGCGGCGGGCGGCTCGACGGCCATTGAATGTGCGCGACATAGCCCCATTGGCGACGTTGGTAGAACGAAGGCGCCGCCAAAATCCCATTCCTGACATGAAACTTTCTCCCGACCAACGACCCGGTGAACGTGGGCGCTCCGCGCCTATTCACCCAAAATCCGGGTGCGGATTGGTCAATTGCATATGGCCATTTCCATTCGGCCAGAAACAAAACTCCGAAATCACAAGAACGAATTGCGCCCGAGCCTCTGCCAACTCAATACGGTCTATTCAACCGTAGCCCGATCACACCCTCCAACCCTCGAAAGCTATAGCGAGTTTTCCGATGTCGGCAGAAACTTTGCGTTTCGCCGAAATCTGCGCGTACCCAAAGCCGAAGCGAATGAGCCCAATATCAGTATTGCCGACGAGGGCTCCGGTACGTTGACCTCAAAGGTCTTCACATCACCGGGATCAATGTAACCACCGATGATGCTGTTCGGATTGGATCCATTTTGAAAGGCAAACCAGTAATATCCGGGGTCCGATCCTCCTCCAGGTTCTTCTCCGAATTCCACAAGGTCATTGGAGGAATATATCGTGAAGGGGGTTACGGGGGTAAAGTCAGTGAAAGTTGGATCCCAATACCCGTCTCCTGTAACTTCGGTTAGTTCTCCGGAGGTGACGTTACCGTCCGTCAGGTTTATATTGAGATCGAAGGTGCAATTTGGATTGTAATCATCGTCCAGGTATTCATTCCCGGAAGAATCGTCGATCTCGTCGGCAGAGACCGGGGGGGTATCACTGACGGTCAGAGAGATGCTTTCTGTAGGACTGTACGGTTGAGAGATACCATCGTAAGGCTCGCTGGTATAAGCCGCCCATACCCCTCCACCATAATTCAGGACGGCATTGCTGATCACGTCAGCCCGCACCGGCTCAGAGACCACCAGCAAGCCCCAAAAAACGACAAAGGCCCCTAATGTCCGCGTGAATCTCAAAAAATGAATCGACAACCCAACACTTGTGCCATTCTCCCACATCACTCCACCTCCATAAGTCACGTTGATTCCACAAAATCAACGATCAAAAGCATTAAGCAATTTCTTACCGAATAAGGTAGTCCATACGCAAAAAAAGTCAACATAAAACTTCGCTAATTCACCCTCGGTAGTCGCTGTTTAACCCCAATTTGGTGCAGGCTACTCAGTAGCAGCGATTGGAACGATGGAGCGAATCTCGTCGAAAAGCATGGATAAGGGCAAAACCGCGTGGCTCGCGTTGTTTGTGATCTTCAGGATATTTTGACATGGTTTGCCGAGATTGCCCCGGCGGGCGCGTCCGTCGGAAGGCGAAGGTTTCGATATTTAAAGAGGATAGATGTCGGCGTTATAAGACGAAGAAGGAAGGCACCGTGACCCTTGATACCGGTAGCTCAAACGAAACATCTGGGTATCCCGACGTGGAGGGCCTCTGGGGATACCCAAATTCACATCAAGCTGGGGAATGGGGAACTAGGATTCGAATACCGACAACCAATTCGATTGATAAGATCTCTTGGCAACATCGCAATTTTCGCGCGGGATTTTTGCCTTCGCAGAGACCGCACCGGTTTTCATTGCGGACGGTCATAACATATCCGTCCGTAAGCTGATGCGGCGCGGTATCCTTTCGGACCACAAGGGCGGGATCAACAGGCGGCCCACCGCCCCGGCAACCCACGCTTCAAGCCTGCAAAATGGACATCCGCGGGTACAGCCGGGTACCATTTCTCTCTCCAAATGATCGCAAAAGGAACATCGCGCATCGTGGCTGTCGTGCTATGCGTAGTGCTCGCAAAGACGACAACCGCGATCCGCGCGGACACCACCGACGCGACCCCTGAGTACGTCTTTCAAGCCGACGGCCTGGTGCGCCAGGGGAATTGGCTGGTCCTGCAAGCTGAGAGCGATCTGCACAAGCGGGTTTGGTCGCTGCAGCAGTCCGACGAGGCGGTTCGCAGCGCGACCAGCACACATCGCAGCCTCATGCCTACTGTGACGCGCGGAATCGAGACGTTGCACTCGCTGGCCGAACAAAGCGACGAAGTGGACAAGTCACTCGACGGTTTGAAGGAAAAGAAGGACGACGCGTCGATCGACACTTATAACAACGGGATAACTCAACTCGATGAGCTGCGGGCCAAGATTATCACTGAGCAAGAGATGCTCACCGGCCTCCTGGAGCGTGAGGGCCAGGTTGAGGAAGCGCGGGCGCGGTTCATCGGCGGGGTGATGGATATGCAGGCCAAGGCGGGGGCGATCGCCCGGACGTATTCCGCGCTGGCCGGGGATGCGTCGCTCAAGGGCGCGATCGCGCGGGCGAATGCGGCTCCGGATTCGCCACTGATGCTTGGGCCGTCGGTGCAGTTCACCAATGACCGGGAATTTCTGGACGACGCGGCGCAAAAGATCGTCATCGCCTCGGTGGCCGTCCAGAAAACCAACACGGTTGGCGGGCTTCACGTCCAGCCGATCATTAACGGCAAGCTGACGGTCTCTATGATCTGGGATTCCGGCTGTACGTTGATGCAATTGAGTTCGCAGACGGCCGCAGCGCTGGGAGTGAAGCTGACCGATCAAAATCAGTCGACCGAGTCGATCATCGCCAGCGGGGCCAAAATCAAGGGGAAACTCGCCGTGCTCGATTCGGTTCAACTGGGTCCATTTACCCTCCACGGCGTTTTGTGCGAAGTGATCGAGGGGGATCAGGATTCATCCGTGCCCGACCTTTTGGGCAACAGTTTCCAGAGCCATTTTCTGAGCCGGCTTGATCAGCAAAGTGGCCGGCTTCAGTTAACGCCGATCGATTCCTCGGTAGAAATCGGCACGATCAGCGAGCCGGGGGTCAATGCCGGGGCGCGCATCGCGGTTTCGCAGAATCGGCCGCCGGCGCGGCCAAAGGACTTTAATCTCGCTCGGTTGGCGACGGCGACGGCGAACTCGACGCTGGACGGGTGCAGTCCGCATGGAGCCATCGATGGCATCGTCGCGGGCGCTCCGGACAATCCCCGCTATGAGTGGGCGAGCGACCAGCCGAGGGGCTCCATCACGCTGACCTGGGATCAGCCGGTCAGGGTCAGCTCCGCGAAATTGTGGGACCGCGTGGATGGAACCGACCACATCGTCAGCGGGCAGATGGTTTTCGAAGACGGGAGCACGGTGCCCTTTGGGGAATTGCCGGCGGACGGAATGCCGCTGGCGTTGAACTTCAACCCGCGAACGGTCCGATGGATTCGTTTTGAAATCCTTACGGTGAGCGCCGGTACGCAGCATCCGGGCTTTGCGGAAATCTGTTTGTTCCAGTGATGGGAATCACGATGCGAGCGCGACTGATTTCGGCTTTGGCTCTTGGCATTGCGATCATCGCCCGCGCGGACCCGGTGGGGAGCGATTCCACTTCGCCGCAAGGCGTTTTTGACAAACTCGGGCTGACCCAATCGGACGCCTGGCTCGTTCTGCCGGACGAATCGGGCGTTCATGACAGCGTGGGGAAACTCAAGCAGGAAGCCGAAACCGTTCACGTGGAGACAACGTCGCGGCGCGATCTGCGATTTGAAATCCAGACGGACAAGCACAACCTGGAAACGCTCCTGGGTAATCTGGTGAATGCGGATACGCAAATAAACCGGCTCATCGCCACGCGCCAGCGCATGAGCGCCGACGATCCGGATTATCCGCGGTTGATCGACATGTACAACGCAGCCGTGAAGCACCGCGACTCGATTTCGCAGCAGGTGACCGACGTGGAGAAGGTGGAGGATGATGCGGAGACCGGGCTGGGCAACGCGCCGGATTCGCGCGCGGAATGCGTCAACCAGGTGATGAGTGTCGCGACGCAGGCGGAATCGGTTGCCAAGGCTTATGTGGCGCTATCGCAGGATCGGCAGCTCGCGCAGGCGATCGCCGGTGCGAACACGACCGGCAGCCCGCCGGTGAAACTGGGGCCGAGCCCGACCTTCTCGGCCGACCTGGTTTTTCTGCGCAGCGCGGTGAAGGATGTTGTTGATTCGCCGATCCCCGTCCGGGGGAACCAGGACGAAGACGCGCTTTACGTCCAGGCCGTTATCAACGGCACAGTCAAGGTTGATATGATGTGGGATTCCGGCGCGGACGATGTGGCGCTCAGCGCCGACACCGCGAGGCAGCTTGGGATCCGGTTTACGGATCAGGACCCGACCTTCCAAGTCGGCACCGCGGGATCCGATACGATCAAGGTGCACGAGGCCATGCTCGATTCGATTCGCCTCGGCGGATTCACGGTGCGCAACGTGCGGTGCATCGTGCTGCCCGACAATTCCAGCGGCCATGTGGACGACCTGCTGGGC
>Ga0302325_10025189_pt1 | contig 12364 bp, 8 predicted proteins | sample Palsa_T0_2_FD_201948 | JGI IMG/M metagenome (GOLD analysis project Ga0302325, IMG submission 201948) | Peat permafrost microbial communities from Stordalen Mire near Abisko, Sweden - Palsa_T0_2 | ecosystem: Environmental > Terrestrial > Soil > Palsa > Peat permafrost | place: Sweden: Abisko...
AATGGAGAGACTTTGACCGGGGCCAGCTCGGTTTTTCAACTGTTAGGAGCGGACGAGAGCAAGGTGGCAGATGGACAGGTGCTCACGGTCCATCTGCGGAGCAAGACAGTTCCTCTTGAAGTCTCCGTTGTGTACCGGGTGTATCAAGGGCATCCGGCGATACGCAAATGGCTGGTAGTGAAGAATACCGGCTCGACCACATTGCACCTGTCCCATATGAACATCGAAGCCATCGCGCCTTCCGTCGGGCCTTCCAATGAAACAGTATTGAACGCGCAATACGGCACTATTCCCAGAGAGACTTTCTATACCGGCCGGTCAGAAGACTCTGGTCTGTTTGTGGCCAATGCACGCACCGGCGATGGTTTTGCAATTGTCAGCGAAGTTCCCGGCTATATGAAGCGGACAGAGATCGATGCCTGGTACAAGCCCGGAAGGATTGGAGTTATGTACGACACCGACCTGATGCCCTTTGCACGTTCGCTTGCCCCCGGGACGGAGTTCAAGACGGCCGCGGTCTCGCTTCTGACCTTTCGCAACAGCGATGGTTTTAACGATCCGCATTGGGTATTGCCGTCCTACACCGCGGGGGTTCTGGAGCGAAAGCTCGATGCCCGTGGCGCACCCTGGATTTACAACACATGGGAACCGTTTGAGAGGAGCATCAACCGTGCGACGACGCTGGAATTGATCGATGTCGCGGGAAGGATGGGGATGGACATTTTTACCATCGACGACGGTTGGCAACAGGAATATGGGGAGAACACGGTAGACCCCACTGCCTTTCCCGGAGGCCTGGACGCTATTCAAAAAGCGGTCGAGCTGAAAGGCATGCGCCTGGGACTATGGATTCCCCTTGCCGCCATCGGCCAGAAGACGGCAGATTACGTCAACCATCCGGACTGGGCGGCGCTCGACCAATCCGGGAAGCCGAAACTTACTTCCACGATGGCCGGTTCCAAGGTCGTAATGTGTTTGGCGAGCCCCTTTCAGGACGCAGCAGCGGACCGGGTGAACGATGCCATAGACCGGTTCCATCTCGCTTATGTGAAGCTCGACCTGACGACGATTTTTAATGCCTATGGCGAAGCCCCTGGCTGCTGGGCCAAGGGCCACTATCACGGCGATTGGGTCGAGTCGCTGAACATGATCTACGAAGGCATCAGCCACGTTACCAGTAAGGTTTACGCAAAGCATCCCGACGTTCTTCTCGACTTGACCTTTGAGCTGTGGGGCCAAAAGCATGTGATTGATGCCGGCCTGCTGGTGGCCGGCGATCTCGATTGGATGAGCAATGTCAACGATGCTCAGCCCGATGCCGCCGGGACCGTGCAAGCCCGGACTCTGCTGTATCACCGGGCGGCTTCGATGCCGGTCGACGCCATGCTGATCGGAAACCTGCACGCGGAGATACCGAGCGCCCAGGAAGCCTTTGCCACCGCCATCGGCTCCGCTCCTCTTCTGCTGGGCGATTTACGCAAGTTGAGTCCCGCGGATCAGCAGTGGTACCAGGACCACATCCGATGGTTCAAGCAGCTCCGGCGAAGGACGAACATCAGCGAAAGTTTTTTTCCGCTGGGCAACTGGCGTCAGCCTTCCGCGGCGGAGTGGGATGGATTCGCCCGTTTATCGCACACCGGCAACGGCGTGATCGCTGTCTTTCGTAACCAGGCGAAGACTTCGGCAGCTAACGTTCAACTGCCACTGATGCCTGCAGGCAGCTTCAAGCTGCACTCGGTGGTAACAAACAAAGATCTGGGCACCTTCACGAAAGAGGATTGGGCGCGGGGAATTCCGATCGGTTTTTCCGGGTCTGAATCCGTCGAAATTCTTGAAGTCAGTTCTGTCCACTGAGTGTTATGATCCCGTCTGTTTCCGGACGCCGCCTTAGGATGTCCCCGGAAAACGGAGAATGCTGAGTGATACAAGGAAAGATTTCTCGATTACAGCAGAAACAGGATTGCCGTACCCTGAGTAAATACGGCGCTGGGCCTTTTTCATCAAGAAAAAGGCCACTTCTCGGAATCCATCGAAGCCACGTATTTCCTGTTTCTGCTCTATTGGTTCTGGGCGCAATCGCAATCACCAGCGGTTCGTTGCTGGTCGCATCTTCGCCGATCCACCATGGGCTACTCGGAGCCGCTACCAGCCCCGTCGCAGTCGCTATGAATGTAGAGCGGCTGGATCCGGCTTTGAACTCGATCGTGCCAGCCAAGCCTGTTCTGGAAAAGGTCGCCACCGGACCAGGGTTCAAATGGACCGAAGGACCGGTCTGGATACCGGCCGGCTATCTGCTATTTGCCGAAATCCCCAGCAACAGCATTCGCAAGTGGACCCCAGGCGTTGGGGTCAGCGTCTTTATGCAACCCAGCGGGTACAAAGGTTCTGCTCCGTTTACCGGCCCTGAGCCGGGCTCGAATGGCATGACACTCGATAGCCGAGGACGGCTCACAGTCGCGGGTCACGCGCAACGGGACGTATGGCGATTGGAGCAGATCGACCCCAAGGCGCAGGTTACGATTCTCGCTGATACTTACCAGGGCAAGCGCCTGAATAGTCCGAATGACGTCGCCTACAAATCCGACGGGGCGCTCTACTTTACCGATCCGCCCTACGGACTCCCCACCCTGGACAAGGATCCTAGCAAGCAACTGCAGATCAACGGCGTGTACCGGATACCCGGAGCGGTTTCACAGAAGCCCGGCGCCCCTCCCGACCGGGCGCATTTACAGCTGCTGGTGAAAGACCTGCCTCGTCCCAACGGAATATGCTTCTCTCCGGATGAGAAATATCTCTACGTGAACAACTCCGAGCCGAAGAAGCTATGGATGCGCTACACGGTGAAGGCTGATGGAACGCTCACGGACGGAAAGGTTTTCTTTGACGCGACCTCCGATACCCGGGCAGGGGCCCCCGACGGCCAAAAGGTGGATCAGCAAGGAAATTTGTATAGCGCGGGTCCGGGCGGGGTGTGGATCTTCTCTCCTGAGGGCAAACATCTCGGCACCCTCGACATTCCGGAGCGTGTGGGCAATGTTGCCTGGGGAGGAGCCGATCACAAGACGCTTTATGTCGCCGCAAGCTCAAGCATCTATCGCATCTCTCTGAAGATTCCGGGTGTCTCTCCCCATATTCGCTGATGAGCTTCACGCCACGTAACCAGGCAGGTTCATGTCTGTCATCATTCGAGCTGCTGCTGCATCCGACTTGGATGCAATCGCCCATATCTATGCACACCATGTACGCCACGGCACGGCGACGTTTGAGATCGAGCCGCCGGATAGCAACGAAATCGGGCGCCGCTGGACCGACGTAACCGCTAAAGGCCTACCCTGGCTGGTTGCTGACGACAGCGGCGAAGTCGTTGGATACGCCTACGCCGGACCGTATCGCCCGCGGCTAGCCTACCGGCATACGGTGGAAGATTCCATCTATATCCGCGCCGATCGTCTGGGCGCCGGCGTAGGCAGAGTTCTCATGCCGGCTCTCCTCGATGCGACCCAGGCGTGCGGCATGCGTCAGATGATTGCTGTCATCGGCGACAGCAGCAACCAGGCCTCGATCCACTTGCACCGGCGCTTCGGGTTTAAAGATGCAGGGTTGCTGAAAGACGTCGGCTTCAAATTCGGGCGCTGGCTCGATACCGTGTTCATGCAACGCAGTCTTGGTTAGCACTCATCTATCCCCCAGAACTCCTGAGTTGCGCTGTTTTAGGAAGGAACTTGCCTGTCTGGATCCTCCTTAGCAGCTCAAATCTTGCCAAGCCCATGGCGAAGGGGGATTCTTTAGATTATGGGCCGGAGCCAATCCAAGATGACTCAGTTAGAAAATGGCTCGCCCACACCCAGCCGGATCATCGGTACGGGGGAGATGGCGGATCTTGTTCGCGCGTACGACTGGAGTTCCACTCCGCTTGGCCCTATCGAGAGTTGGTCAGTAGAGCTACTAACGATCGTGAACCTGACCTTGTGTTCTCCTTCTCCGGCGCGAACCATGTGGGGCCCCGATTTCATTTTGATCTACAACGACGCCTATCGGCCGATTCCGGGACCGCGCCACCCTGCAGCCTTGGGAAAATCGGCGAGAGACGTCTACGGCGAATCCTGGCACGTGGTCGGCCCTCTGCTGGAAAAAGCCTTCGCCACCGGCGAAACATTCTTCTACGAAAAACTGCTTGTCCCCCTTCCGACGGAAAGCGGAATAAAGAACTTCTACCTGAATTACTCCTTTAATCCGATCTATGAAGGAAACAGGATTGCCGGCCTCTTTGGCCCGCTGCAGGACGTGACCGGAGAAGTGATCGCAACGCGAAAACTTCAAGAGAGCGAGGCGCGCGCCACACGCATCCTGCAGAGCATCGGAGACGCCGTCATTGTGACAGACAGCGAAGGCTGCATCACGCATATGAATCCAGTCGCAGAGGGTCTGACTGGTTACCCCCTTCAGGAAGCGATAGGCCGTCCCTTGACGATGGTATTTCGCATTGTCTCTGAAGACACACGACAGGCGGTGGAGAGTCCGGTCGAAAAAATCAAGCGCCTGGGCGTCGTGGTTGGCCTGGCTAACCACACCATTCTGCAGGCCAAAGACGGTACAGAGATACACATCGACGACAGCGGAGCTCCGATTCGCAATGAGGACGGTGAGCTCACCGGCATTGTTCTTGTTTTTCGCGATATCAATGAGCGTCGCGTTGCGGAACGCGAGCGCGACCGGGTTACAGAACAGTTGGACCAGGTGCTGGAGTGTACAACTGACGGCGTCATCAGCGTTGACCGGAACTGGAGGATCACCTACGCCAATGCGCCTGCCAAGGCAATCGTAGCCCCGATCGATATTTTTTCGGGGAAAGGTTTTTGGGATAGCTTTCCCGCGGCGGTGTATGAAGGATCGCCTTACGTCGAGCACTACAACCGGGCGATGCATGAGGGGAGTGCGGGACAGTTCGAAGCGCACTATACGGACCCACTGAACATTTGGGTCCAGGTGAATGTTCGTCCTTCCCGGGATGGTATTGTCATCTTTTTTCGCGATGTAACCGAGGAAAAGCTGGCAGCCAATGCATTGCGAGAAACAGCCGAAGCGCTGAAGGCGAGCGAAGAAGAACTTCGCTGGACGATTAAGCTGAGCGCGCAGATTCCATGGACCGCCGATTTGGAAGGCCGGATCCTCGACTTTGGCGATAGCTGGCTAGTAGCGACCGGCCTTACCCGCGAACAAGCTCTGGGTGACGGCTGGTCCCAAGTGCCTCACCCGGAGGACACGCCACGAATGGCGAAGGCCTGGCGGCATGCCCTGCTCACAGGCGAGCCATACAACGTTGAACACCGGATCAGGACTGCGTCGGGGCAATACCGTTGGATGCGTTCCAGTGCCTTACCACGTCAGGATGACACCGGGAAAATTGTGAAATGGTATGGCACGACGGAGGATATAGAGGAGCGTAAGCGAGCGGAACAGGCCCTTATGCAAAGCGAGAAGTTAGCAGCCGTAGGCCGTCTCGCGAGTTCGATTGCTCATGAGATCAACAACCCTCTGGAGGCCGTCACCAACTTGATCTATCTGGCACGGCAGAAGGCCTCGGTTCCGGAGGCGCTGGAGTATCTGGAAAGCGCAGAGCGGGAAATTCGTCGTGTCTCTGCGATCGCAAACCAGACCTTACGATTTCATCGACAATCGACGCATCCCCAGTCTGTCCTGTGTGATGAACTGATCGAAAGCGTTCTCTCTATATTCCAGGGTCGCGTTCTGAACGCAAACATCCGCGTGGAAAGGCGAAACCGGGTCTCGGAATCGGTCAAGTGTTTTGAGGGGGAGATACGACAGGTACTCTCCAACCTGGTAGCCAATGCCGTCGATGCTATGCAACCGGCCGGGGGAAGATTGCTCGCCCGCTGCCGGAAAGCGACGCACTGGAAGACGGGCCGGCGCGGGGTTGCCTTTACGGTTGCGGACACGGGCAACGGCATGGACCAGCAGACGCTGCAGCGAATTTTCGACGCATTTTTCACCACCAAGGGTATTAGTGGAACGGGCTTGGGGCTTTGGATCAGCAAGGATATAGTTGACCGGCATCATGGGGAACTCAGAGTTCGCAGTAGCCAGAAGCATCCCGGTTGTGGAACTGTTTTTATCCTATTTCTTCCTTTAGATGCGGAGAGCTGATAACGGAGAGGGTTTCAGGAAGACGCTGGGTAGGTCTGGGCTTCAGTGTCTACTGAGAACCGGCGGTTCAGAATTGAGCCATGGCGGAGCCTGTGCCCTAGTAGAACCCAATAGGAAGAGGACGGGTGCCCCACGTTCGCCTCAGCGTACGTGGGCCGAAAATGATATGTTTCGATTGCTTTTATTGGCCCCGCCTTGGATTTGCTGGTCGATCTCGCAAAAAACTATGTGGGCTTCGCCCGTATTTCCTGTGGAGATTGTTGGCGTTGGCGAACCTCATGCGGCTTTCCTTATTGAAAGCCGCACACGCGAAACTATTTGGTGCCGCGTGCAGGAAATCCGGGTCGCCCGTCTTTTTCGGCCCACGTACGCTGAGGCGAACGTGGGGCACCCGTCCTCTTCCTATTGGGTTCTACTAGGGCACAGGCTCTGTCGGGAGTCAATTCTGAACCGGGTGGTCCTCACGCGGACACTAAAGCCCGGACCTACCCAACAGGTAGTTCTTCCGCAGTCACATTTATTCGTCTTTAAAGAGGGGCGACTGCAGGTTATCCGGCTCACGAAAATTGCTTAGGCCGACACCAACCAGGCGAAAACGTTGCCCGGATCCGAGAGAGATACGCTCCCGCAGGGATAGAGCAATGGCGGTCAATTCTGCGCACGAAGCCGGAGGCGCGATAGGCGTGTGGCTGCGGGTAAGGATATTGAATTCGCTGGTCTTGAGCTTTAAGACAACGGTCCGCGCTACACGCGATTCCTGGCGCGAAGCGGACCACACCTTCTCCGCCAGACGCTGGATTAGTTCCCCGGTCTCGGATAGAGGAATATCCCGCTCGAAGGTATCTTCGGCTGAGATCGACTTGGTGGGTCTGTCCGGAATTACCAGGTTATGATCAATTCCTCGCGCAAGCTCGTATAGACGATACCCATACTTTCCAAACCGTGCTTCGAGCACTGCGGCGTCTAACTCTTGTAGATCTCCAACCGTCTGAACGCCGATCTGTTTGAGCCTGTCTTCCGTGACTTTGCCGACCCCGGGAATGCGTTCTACCGGCAATGGTGGAAGGAACGCGTGCACATCTTCGGGTTGAATGACGAATAGACCATCGGGCTTCCGCCAGTCGGACGCAATCTTGGCCAGAAACTTGTTTGGCGCCACGCCCGCGGAGGCGGTGAGATGAAGCTCGTCTCGAATCTGCTGGCGAATGGCTTTTGCGACCCGAGTCGCTGTGGGCAATCCCATCTTGTTTTCGGTTACGTCGAGGTATGCCTCGTCCAAAGAAAGCGGTTCGATGAGATCCGTGTAGCCAAGAAAGATCTCCCGCACGCCACGTGAGACGGCCCGGTAGCGCACAAAATCAGGAGGAACGAAGATTGCTTCCGGACACAAACGCTCCGCGCGGCCCGCCGGCATCGCAGAACGGATTCCGAAGCGTCGCGCCTCATAAGAGGCCGCGCAGACGACGGAACGATTCCCCCGCCAGGCCACCACGACAGGCTTGCCTCGCAATTGCGGATCGTCGCGCTGCTCGACCGAGGCGTAGAACGCATCCATGTCTACATGCAGGATCTTTCGAACCATGCCACATGATAAGCCTTGACTTTCCTGCCGGATCGCATCCTGGCCCACGCGTGAAAAGTCCAATCCCACGTTATCGATATTGGGCGTGGATTGCCTCTCTCCCGAACCCGAAAGAAGCCGTTGGGAGGCTCTAGAATGCGTGGCGGCTCAGGATCTCGCGGGTGATGGTCAGCATCATGATTCGAAGATCAAACCAGACTGACCAGTTCTCGATGTACGCCAGATCGCAAGCCACACGGTTTTCTATCTGCTCGACGGTCTTGGTTTCCCCACGCCAGCCGTTCACTTGAGCCCATCCTGTGATGCCAGGCTTGACCCGGTGACGGAACGCATACTTTGCGATCACGTCGGTGAACAGCTTGTCCGCGGCCTTGGTGTTGGGCGGATGGGGACGTGGACCGACGAGGGACATATTGCCCTTCAAGACATTGAATAATTGTGGCAACTCATCGAGGCTTAGGGCGCGTAGCCATTTGCCCAGCCTGGTCACTCGCGGATCACCCCGCGTCGCCTGTCGATCGCCCAACAGATCCGTCATCCCATGGTGCATGGAGCGGAATTTGTAACAGGTGAATAGCCGATTGTTGAAGCCGAGGCGCGGCTGCCGGAACAGCACTGGCCCAGGGCTATCGAGGCGGATCGCCAAAGCAATGAGTGCGAGGAATGGCGAGAGGACAACGAACAGAAAGGAACCGATAACGATATCGAAGGCGAACTTCTTTGCCGCCCGCCAATCCTTGAGTGGCCGCTCGTCGATCAAGACCACGGGATTGGAGCCGATGGAGGAAATCTGGCTACTCTTGTAGCGAAAGCCCGCGAAATCAGTGGTCAGGCAGATGTCGGCGACCGCGCTCCCGATTTGCTCAAGAATCCTCGATATGCGAGCCACCGCTTGCAGCGGGAGCGCTATGACAATTAAGTCGATCTGCTCTTCGCGGCTGCGCTCCAGGAGGTCGCGCACAGTACCACGCACTCTCACCCCTTCCTGTACCCCCGGAATGCGTGAACGCCGGTCATCATAAAGGCCTACCACGGTGTAGGCGTGCGGCTCGGCGCGCAGGCGTTCAATGAACTCGCGGCTAAAATCGCCAGCCCCAATCACCGCTACCCTGCGCGCCAGCTTACCCGACTCGGTCCACCGGCGCAGCAGCCGTGAAAGGTAACATCGCGATGCGGTAAGCAGGACTGCGCTGAAGAATAACCAGAGGAAAGGCCATTCCCTAAAAACCAGGCTGCCATCGCGCATCAGGAATAGGCAGACGATCATGCTGCCTCCACCGACCAGCATCGACAGGGGCAGAATCTGGAGCGATTTGCCGAGCGGAGAGAGGGAGCGCAACTGATAGGCGCTGGCACGGGACAGGAAGACAGAAGCCACGACACTGCCTACGCATGTCGCGAGAACAAGTGAGCCATCGGAGCGTAGCCAGTGCAGCGGCGTCACCATGCTCCTGGCCAGCAAGCCACTAAACAGCAACAATAGCAAGTCGGACGCTTGCACAATGCGCACGATGACTGCCGGCGACATCCTGCGTTTGTCGCCACGAGATCCTTGTCGGGCAGGCGATCTCCGGTCGATGGAAGTCGCGGGGGGGTCTGCCGGACCCTCGATTACGGGATCGACGAACGTCGCCTCCTGCAACCCGGAAACTATCGCGAGATTGGCCTTCATCGCGTATTCAGCTGCCGTATCGTGGAGTCAGTCATCCCTTTTACGTGGCCTTCTCTACTGGGGAGTGGCCGGGAGCCCTTCCGCTTGGGTCGGTCATGCCCGGAAGATCTGCTACAAAACCGCGCTGCGGGGACCGAAACGTCAGCACGGGGCCGATGCCTCGGCCTGGCGCCGAAGCACGGGGGGCAAGGTTTCTCGATGAGATCGCGTGGCGGTAAAGCTCAAGTGGCTGCCGGAGTTGCTCTTGCAAGAGCCGCACCTGGGACGAGAGTTCCGCGGTGTCCAATACCATGGCACTCACGTTGTCGAGCACTTGCAAGAGGACGGCATCGTTTCCCTCACTGCCATTGAGCACTGCATCCTCTTCGCCCATATCTGGTGAGGCGCGCGAGATCCAGCGGTCGAGCTCGTCGGAGAACGCCATTACTGCGCTTCTATCCTTTAGTGCGGGCCGATACACCGGCAAACCCAGCCGCGCTTCCCAACGTTGCACCGTGCGGACACTGCGGTTGATATAACTGGAGATCTCTTTCCAGCCGTTCAGGATCTGTCGACTCATTGGGCCCCTTCGCGATGAAGACAAGCTTGCGACTATACCGGCATTAGAGACACTAGCGCAAAGAGAAGCGGAGGTTCCAGAGAATCACGCCGGCGATCATCATCGCCGCCTCGAAGACGATGGCCCACATCACACCGCGAGCGCACCCCAGTTTGTCTTCTTCGTCAAGAAGCTCCGGACCAATAGAACGATCATGACCGACCTGAGGGAAAGTCTGGGGCTGCTCTAAAAGCACCGGATGGGAGCGTACACCCATGGTTTCGCCCTTCTCTCGATTGCCGGGCGCTCCGTAGCGCAGGTCTGCTTCATACCGGTGCATGCGTTGCATCTCGAAAAGCTCCTTGATCCGCGATGTCCGCGAACAGTCTGGCCCCATCCCTCAACTCAGCCACACCTCATACATCGACTGTTTTCCGATCGCCGATGTAGCACCTTCGAGCCATAGCAGGACAGAAAGAGAGAGGGTCCCATTTGAAGGGGAGCTGGCGGATCAGGCGACGAACGCGGCCAGGATGAGGATTGTTCAGAGCCAGTAACGGAGGTTTATGGCCTCGGTCTTGGAAAAGACGCAAGCCTGACCGGCCTTAGGAGGCTATTATGGCTGACTGGGAATTCATCGTTGCACGCCGAAAGACCCGCTCTTCCGCGGAAATCTTCCGGCCCTCAATCACAATTTGAACCTGTTGCCGGAAAGCCCGGGGAGGCAATCGCCATCTGTGCGATCGTAGGCACATTGATTTTCTTGGCCAGACCGAGCCGGCCCATGATCCAGATGCCGTAGTACTTTAGATCAATCTCGTACCAAGCCAGGCCATGGCGGGCTGAAACGGGGTGTGCATGGTGATTGTTGTGCCAGCCCTCACCACGGGTCGATCCAGATGTGCCTCGCAACGCTCGGCGATTCAGGAGGCCTCCGGCGTGTTCGGCCGAGACGTGTGCCACGAGGCTGAGCCGTTCCGCTCTGCGGGAAAGTGGCGATTCTAACGAGCACGCTGCTAGAATCGTTGGCGCTTTCGGATGCGTGGAAAATGAACAGCATAGCGGGTGGTTCAGCGCTGTCAGATCCGGGTTTCGTTTCCCTCCCACTTTGCCGGGATCAGGCGCAAAAGATTGCAGCCTCGAAGACCTTTCAAAGCGCGCCGACGCTCCAACAACTCTTCCGATTTCTGGCGAGCAGAGCTCTTGAAGCGCATACCGACGAGATCAAGGAGTACACGATTGGCGTCGAAGCTCTCGGCCGGAAGCAGGACTTCGATCCCAAGACCGATCCCATTGTCCGGGTTCAGGTCTATCGCCTCAGGCAGAAGCTCAAGGAGTACTACGACCTGGAGGGTTCTCAAGATTCCATACTGGTGGAGATTCCCAAAGGGCACTATCTGCCAAAGTTTGAGGCGCAGAAGCCGTTGCCATCAAATCTGCACCCGGTGCCCGTGCCAGAACGGAGCATCCTCCCGGTAGGCCCTGAATCGCGGAGCACACAAAAAAACGACGCGGGGTTGTCGCGGCGCACAACGATTATCGTGATTCTTTGCGCGCTGGCCGCGTTTGCCGCCGGCTTCTGGACTGATCATTACCGCCATGGCAGCCAACGGGATACACTTACGCTTCGCTCAGGGCAGGACTTCGAACAATCCACAGACCCCGTGAAGACATTCTGGGCCACGTTCATCAAGGAGGACCCAGCGCCGATCGTCGCTTATGCGGATGCGATCTTCCTTCTCGACGGGTCGACCGACCTGTTCAGATACCGTCATGGAGCCAGCGATGATCGTGGCGCGCGGGTAGACCCGCATCTCGCACGCCAATTTGCCTCCAACCCGGCGCTGGTGGCGAAAGCGGGTCCACTTTATTTTGATAATGGATACACCGGAACGGGCGACGTGGTGGCCGTGGCCATGCTCACCAGCTTGTTCACGCAGATGGGCGCAAAACCGACGGTCGAGTCCAGTTATGACATCACCACCAATGACTTGAAGCAACACAACGTCATTCTGCTGGGGTCTTCGTTTCAAAATGTCGCGGTGGCGCAGCTCCCAACCAGGGGCGATTTTCTTTACGTGGCTTCGGATTCGCTGCACGACCTATGGGGAGGCCGGATTGTTAACACCCACCCCCAGGGCAAGGAAGGAAAGGATTATCGAACCGAGCGCGACCCCGTAACCGGGACTCTGAAAGCCGACTATGCCCTGATTTCCTTTCAGCCCGGCATCGTTCCCGGGCGCCACATAGTCAACCTGGGAGGCCTGGATACGAAAGGCATGGAGGGCGCGGTCCTACTTGCGACTTCGAAATCGGGAGTGGAGGAACTGTCGAGAGCTCTCCCGGAGATTGAACAGGCAAACCCGAAAGACAAAATACCTTCCTTTCAAGCCTTATTGAAAGTCAA
>Ga0302325_10025190_pt1 | contig 12364 bp, 15 predicted proteins | sample Palsa_T0_2_FD_201948 | JGI IMG/M metagenome (GOLD analysis project Ga0302325, IMG submission 201948) | Peat permafrost microbial communities from Stordalen Mire near Abisko, Sweden - Palsa_T0_2 | ecosystem: Environmental > Terrestrial > Soil > Palsa > Peat permafrost | place: Sweden: Abisko...
CCCCGAGCTTGATTGGGCGCGGGAATTGGCCGGCGCGCGCGAGGCGCATCACACTTTCAGGGTGAAGGCCGATGCGTTCGGCCGTCACTCGCTTCGTCAGAAGATTACGCATCACACCAATTCTCATTACCAGCTTCAACATCGTAGCTCGCGCGCGTGATCCGCGAAACTTTCAGCGCGTCGATTGTTGGACCAAAACCCGCCGCAATTTTTGACAGAGTTTGGTCCATTAATCTGTATACGGATGGATTGTCATCCCGTTGGGACACGCAATAATAATGTTCGCACAATGTGAGCAGACGCCATGACAAACGAAATCACGCAACCGGAATTGTGGCCCACGGGCCTAATCGGCCTCCTGTATGGTGTCAGTCGCCGGACGGTCGCCTCATGGAATGCACAAGGCCGCCTTGGACCGCTAGTCGAAGGCCGTGGCAACCAAAGCGTGCTCGCGATACGCCCGGAAGTCGAGCAGCGCCTTGGCGCCGTCTCCGAAGAGCAACTCGCCGAAGCATGGGCCAGATACCGGCGCGGCGAACATTGGAACAAGTCTCCTCGCGCACTGCGGATTCCAGGCGGTGCGCTGTGAGCGACAATTACGTAATCGCGCCGCGCAATTCCGATGCACGGGCCGCCTTAGCTGCGGCACGCTCAGGCACTCTGCGGACCGTTTCAATCTCCGCAATGAACCGAGAAATTGTGACGACGCTCGCTGTCAGCACGCCAATCATTTTGACCGGCTGCAATAACGGCGCCATCAAACATCTCGCGCGACACAATCGCTGCATCCCATTCGACGGCGGTGCGTCGTGCTGATTCTGGCTACCCCGCTTCACTGCGACATCGGAACTGCCGTCACACGCGCTCGCGCGAAACAACTGCGCACGGTGCATCTCGACAGCATGACCGTCGCCGCACTCCAAACGATTGCGTTTGTCAGTCCCGTCGTGGTTGTCGGCTGCAAACACGCGCTCGACCTGATCCGCCCACGCAATCGCGTGATTTTCTGCAATGAGGCGACGCCATGATTACGGCACCCGCACCCGATCTGAATATGACGCGAGCTTTTATCCGCGCACTGATGGGCGACGCCGATGCGCCGCTGTGTGTGCGCGCCATCCAAGACCGGAAGAAACACGCGATAAAGATGCGCGGCACGATCATGGAATTGTGGCCAGAAATTCTGCGCCTGCAAAGATTGGGTTACGGCATATTCGTGGTGGTGAACGAAGGAGGCGACAAGGACGATAACATTACGCGCATTCGAGCCGTGTTTGTGGATGGCGACAATATCCCGCTGCCCGAACGCTGGCACGTCGAGCCGGATATCATTGTCCGGCGCGACGAAACCCACTGGCACGCGTATGAGCTTGTCGCCGAAGATTTCCCCGTCGAGCAGTTTGAGACACTACAGCGCCGGCTTGCTGCGCACTACGGAACCGATCCAAAGGTCTGCAATCTGTCGCGCGTCATGCGCCTGCCCGGCACGCTGCATCAAAAGGGCGACACGCCGATCCTGGTAACACAAGAGGATCGCACGTCGGGTTTTCGATCCGATTACAGTTTCGATCAATTGGCCGCAGGACTTCCCGAAGTCCGCGCCGTCACACGCTCGCCTGACGATGGCCAAAAAGATGATGTCCAATGGGACGCGCCGCAAAATGTCGCGCGCATGGAAGCGCACCTGCGTCAACTCGTCAAAAACGGTGACGTGGCCGTCGAAAGTCAACACGGCAACGATCGTACATACAGTCTCATGTGCGAACTGATAGCGGGCGGCATATCGCCGGCCATGACGTTCGATCTTAGTTGGCGGATTTGGAATCCCGAATGCGTGCCGCCTTGGAGCGAAGATGAACTCGCAACAATCGTCTCTCATGCCGCGACGTACAGACAGAGCAAGGGCGCACCCAACGCAGTAGCGTCCGGCACAGAGACGTTTGCACACATTGCACCAAAGCTCGCCGCCGATGTCGAAACGGAGCAGCCCGCCGAAGGTTCGGGCTTCGCGGCTCCGTCAGCCGAACTCATGAGCGGAGAGGTTGCCGTTTCCGAAGGCGAAATGGTGCTGCCTTTCGTGTCCTGGTATCGCGACAAGCTGCAATTCGATCACACGTCCGGCAAATGGTTCGCGTGTCACTACGAGAACGCGGCTAGTGCGCGTTGGATCGCAAAACCCGAGCGCATCGTCTGGAACGAAATTCGCAAACGCCATCGCGAAGTCGTCACACATACTCACACTATCAAGGAAAAAGACGCCAAGGCGATGATGCAGAAATCCTTCATCGCGCACGTTGCCGACTTAGCGAAGGGTCATGAGGATATCGCCGTCACGTCCGAGCAATGGGACGCGGACCCTTGGATGATGAACACGCCGGGCGGGATTGTCGATTTGCGTACGGGCGATTTGCGCCCGACAAAGCCCGATGACTATTGCACCAAAAGCGCGGCCGTCGCGCCCGACTTCAAAATGGACTGTCCGATTTGGACGAAGTTTCTTGCCGACATCACGGCCGGCGACGAAGGGCTGCAATCGTTCCTGCAACGCATGGCCGGCTATTGCCTGACGGGCGACACAAGCGAGCACGTCCTGTTTTTCCTTTATGGCACCGGGGCCAACGGCAAGAGCGTCTTTGTAAAAACGCTGCAAGACATTTCTAACGACTATGCCGTCACCGCGCCGATGGACACATTCACGCAATCGAACAGCGACCGTCACCCGACCGAGCTTGCGATGTTGCGCGGCGCCAGGACCGTGGCTGCTCAGGAAACGGACCAAGGCCGGAAATGGGCTGAGGCGCGGATCAAGAGATTGACGGGCGGCGATCCTGTGCGTGCCCGCTTCATGCACCAGGACTTTTTTGAGTACGTCCCGCAATTCAAGCTGGTGATCGTCGGCAACCACAAGCCGCGTCTTGAGAACATTGACGAGGCGATGCGACGCCGCCTGCATCTCGTTCCCTTCACGGTCACAATCCCTGAGGCTAAACGCGACGCAGAACTGCCAGAGCGGCTCAAGGACGAGTGGCCGGCCATTCTCGCGTGGGCCATCACTGGATGCGTCGATTGGCAGCTTGTGGGCCTCTGTGCGCCATCTGCAGTCACGGACGCGACGCGGGCATATTTTGAGGATCAGGACCCGCTTTCAGATTGGCTTGAGGAACGGTGCATCCACGATCCAGACGCGGCAACGGCGGGCGCGGTGCTCTATGCCGACTATTGCAACTTCACGCCCCTGTCACAGCAAGAACGCGAGCAGCGCAACCGTTTTAGCGAGCGGCTCGAAAGCCACGGCTTCCGGTCCAAAAAGGCCGCCAAGGGTGTCCGGGTATTCGTTGGCATCCGGCTCAAACCCCTGCCCGAAACCGAGTTGGAGATTCCAACATGAGCCCGAAAATCGGTTTGGGTGGCGCAGGTGGCGCACTTCCCTATTACCCACTGTTACGCTCCTTATACATGCGTGCGCGCAAACAGTCCCAATGGGGACCGTGTGCCACCTGTGCCACCCACGCTCGCTTAAGTGACCGACAGTCGAAAATCGGATCGTCTGCCACCTGTGCCATTCCATCTTCTTGGCCGCAGTGCCGGCGCACGACGGTAACTCCGATCCCGGCGACTTCCAGATCAGGATTTGTGCGGCTCCCGGCCCTTCCGTGCGGCCGATCCGTCTGTATTGCTGACCTACTGCCAAATTTTTGGCACCACTCGCGCATTTTTATTTCGCGTGCCGAATCGAACACGGCTCGCGGATCGGTCCTGACGGTCGAGCAGCCCCGGCTCCCGTCAGGACCACTTCATTGCAGTGCGAGTGAGCCGGGTTCTTCAAAACTCCCCGGCAACCATCGTTCGCGCTGTAGCTGCCGGCGCCGCCCCGACTGGTTATCGGCACGGCAGCGCCGGCAGCACCCATCCCCTCGCACGTCGAGCCTGCCACGCCTCGCGCCGCGCCCCCTGTGTGGCATCCAACTAAAGGAATCTCCCCATGAGCATCGTTGACAACTTCAAAGGCCGGCGTGCCGATCAAATCAGGCCGCTCGACTTCTCCGATCTCGACAAGCGCACTGCCGCTGTTGAGAAAAAGCAAGCTGATCTCCGCAAACGCATTCTCGAATTGGATGCGTCGCTCGGTGAAGTTGCAGCACGTGCGCCGCTTGGTGACGAGCACCGCCGTCTGAACAAGGAATTGCAGGACGCCGATGAAGCCCTGCATCTGCTTAATCAGAGTTTCGATGGCATCAAAGCCGAACGCGAAAAAATGATCGCGCGGAACACGGCGCTTAATGCACAGGCCATGCGTGTTGCCTGCAACGCGAACATTGAAGCGACCGTGTCCGCTGCGGACGAACTCGCCCAAGCCGCGCAATCCTTCGTCGCGGCGTATCAGAAGATGATTGTCCATGCGCGTAAGGCGTTTCAGTCAACGCCGGTCGGTTGCAAGGTGCCCGATGGTTTGCTGACACCTGGACAGCTTCGTGCGGATGTCAGTGCCGAACTCTTCCGTCTTGCGGCGGAAGCAAGCGGCAACTCGATTGCTCGCGACAGTCTGCTCCTGCCTCATGGCGCCAACTGCCCGGACATAAACCTTCTCGACAATCCCGCCGCGATCAAACCTTTCGTCGAGACTGTCCGCGAACATGCCGACGCATTTAGGTCCGCCATCAAAGAACAGGCGCAGTGACATGTCCCGCCATCTGCATCATCGGGACTTTTCGGGGCCGATAATTCATCGAGACCCAGGAACACGCACGACCGGCCGGTTTATCGAATTTTTTGGCTTCGATCCCAACGCTAAACGTATCTTATCGAACGTGCGCATCTTGGCGGCCGTTGCTCGATCACACGTCATTGCACTTGGCGATCATGTTCTTGGCCGTCAACATGCTTTGCGCGCGCACGGTGATGGAGATTGGCACCCCTCGCCGGCTGTCGCTCGCGCCTGTTATGCCGTGATCTCTGCGTGTCGTGCGGTATTGCTGCCACTGAGGAACAAACAGACGGTTATTGGCGGTCTTGCTGGGCTTTCATGCATCAAACGGGTGTTGGGGACACGAACCGATCACAATAGGCCGCTTTCATGGGCTTTGCGCGCATCTCAGCCGCACACGCGTCGCCGCGTGCTGTGCATGTCGCGCGTCGTGCTGTCTGCATGGCGAGATGGGATTCCATACCTCGCATTGCGCGCAGGATTGGCAACCCTCCGCTGCGCGTCGAGCGGCCGTCGTGCTCGTGCGCATCCAATGGTTCGGCCAACGCGCGGACCAAAAGACCCGTGCCACCCGTGCCGGCCCCCAAAATTCGCATCGCGCGCGGTCGGTCGGCGCAACGCTCTGCCCGGAGAAACGCGCATCAATTCATTCAATTACCGAGTAATCCAATGAGTAGAACGCTGAAAAACTCCGCTGCACTGACGGTCCCCGACGCCGATCTTGGGCCGTACATGCTCGCGCTTTCGCCGCAACACCGCCGCTGCGTTGTCGAATATTGGGAAACCAATGGCAACAAAACGGAAGCTGTGCGCCGCGCTGGTTTCAGTGACGTGGGCGACTCTGCGAAGACCACGGCCTACAGGATTTTTCATCGTGAAGATGTTCAGCTTGCGATCCATGAAGAAGAAGCGAAACACATTCGATTGGCCGCAGGTCGTGCGATCCACTACGTCGAGCAGGTTGTCGATGACACGAAGGTCAAACCTGAAATCCGGTTAAAAGCGGCGTTCGATCTCATGAACCGCGCGGGCCATAGCGCGGTGATGCAGTCGCATCTGACGGTCGAGCACACACTAAACGAAGATCAACTCGACGCGCGCATCCTCGCCATTTGTGCCGAGCTTGGTTTGAGCAGAAACGAAGCGCAGAAACTTCTAATCGACCAAAGCAACATTTTGGACGGCATTTTCGAGGAAGTCCCTCGCGAACTCACGCCCGAAGAGATTGCCGCACAGGCTGAACGGGAACGGGAGAGCGGGCGCCGCCGTGAACTTGCCGCCATGACGCCGGAACAGCGCGACGCCGCCAAGGCTGCGATGAAGGCACAACGCAAGACCAAAGCGAAGCAGAAGTATGCCAAGGCGCAAGGGATGCAACTCGACATCGAAGATCATCTCGACGACGGCCGATCCGGTTTGGAAGACATCTTGGGCCTTGTGCCTACGCGGAAGCACGCCGCATGGAGAGTGAAATGAAAAACCCGGAGCGAGATGCCTTCCTTCGCGAATTGCTGCGCCACTTCGCGGGCAACGGCACAGCCGGCCTTCATGAGATGATGCGCAGCGGAAGCCCCGAACTCGCCTGCGGCGCAGCGCATCTTTTGCTTGACGGTCACAAGTTCGGTGCGTGGCGCCCGCGTCCAGGTGACCTGAAACTGGCGCGCAAGATCGTCGCGAAGTCCGAGCCCGTTGTGGAATCCAAGCGCGAGGCAAAACCGATGGCGAAGGAAATGCAGCCGTTGAAGTGGAGCGATCTAGGATCACCTGCCGCGCACAAGACCAATCCATCGGCGAAGGCGAACGCCAAGTTGCCCCTGCTTCGCCGTGTGCTGCACGTCCATCGCCATATGCTCGTCGTTCTCACCGATCCGTCGTCATCGCCGCGCGCGAGGGTCGCGGCGGTGCAGGATTGGGTTGCTGCGATGGACGCAACCGGGATGCAGCCGGCGATAGATGACGATTTCCGCGACCTGCTTATCTGCGCCGCGCGTGCCATTGCAAAGGAGAAGTCCCATGTCGCCTAGAAAACAGGAATTGCTCAAGACCTTGGAGCAACAAGCCAGGGTCAAACGCGAAAACAGGCTGCGCAGCTTCATGCCCTATGCGAAGCAGAAGCTATTTATGGCGCTAGGCGCAACGCATCGCGAAAGGATGTTGAGCGCGGCGACGCAGGGCGGCAAGAGCACAATCGGTGCTGTCGAGATGGCCTACCATCTGACGGGCGATTATCCGGCATGGTTCGAAGGCCGGCGCTTCGATCAACCCGTCACGGCATGGACGGCCGGCGAAAGCGCGCAATCCGTTCGCATGATCCAACAGACGAAACTCCTGGGCACTCCCGGCGTCGCGGAAGCATTGGGCACCGGCTTCCTTCCGAAGTCCGCAGTCTTGAAGACAAGCGCATCGCATGGCGTCGCGGACAGTATCGACAGCGTGCTCGTTCGCCATGCGTCGGGCGGTATCTCTTCGCTGGCGTTCCTTTCGTATGAGAAAAAGCGGGAGAAGTTCCAAGGCGCAAGCTGTCACGTGATATGGCTCGACGAAGAGTGTCCTATGGACATCTATTCCGAGTGCTTGGGCCGGATCACTGCCACGCAAGGCATTCTGTATCTCACGGCAACACCGCTGAGCGGCATGACCGATGTCATCATGCGGTTCTTTAATGAGCCATCGCCGGATCGTGCTCTTGTGCAGATGGACATCACCGAAGCGGAGCATATTCCGCCCGAGGAACGAGAGAAGATCATCGCCGGCTATCTGCCCCACGAGCGCGAGGCTAGAAGTACCGGCCGGCCCATGTTGGGCGCCGGCAAGATTTTTCTGACGCCGGAAGACGAAATCACTATCGAGCCGTTCGAAATACCGCCGCACTTTTTTCTGATATGGGGCTGCGATTTTGGAACACGCCATCCGGCCGCATTCGTGCTTCTGGCCCATGATCGTGACCTGGACATTGTGTACGTCGTGCGCACGTTGCGCATGTCGGATGCGCTGTTCATGGATCATGCACAGGCTGTGATCCGCTCGCTTGGCGGTACGTGGGCCAGGGAAATCCCGGTCGCATGGCCGCAGGACGGAACGATCCGCCGCGAGTTCGAAGGCGAGTTGCAGCCAATCGCGCAAATCTACAAGCATCATGGATTGAAGATGCTGTCCACACACGCGAAGGAAAAGGACGGCAGCATGGCGTTGACCGAGGCCGGCGTACAGCGGCTTGCGGAACGCTTTGCGACCGGAAAGCTCAAGGTCTTCAACACCTGTACCGAGTTTTTCGAAGAATACCGCATGTATCACCGCGACACTGACGGCAAGATTGTCAAGGTCAATGATGACGTTCTCAGTGCGCTGCGAACCGGCGTCACGATGCTGCGTTCCGCACGCAATGACATCCTGTTCGATCTGACTTCGCCGACCGGCAGGGCCAACGGCAAACAAAACCAGCGCTTCGCCAAGGGCAGCAGCCAGGACCCTTACGGATGGTGAAATCCGCGCGCGAGACATCGGCCGCACTCGCGAGCGCAACCAATGGCCAGTAACGAGCAGGAGTACAAGACATGAGTGATGCAATCGACACCGGCATGATGCAGCCTGGAAGCCCACCGATGCGCGCAGCGGAGGCGCAGAAAATCGGGGAGGACATGATCGCCTCGGGAATTTCGGCGGAAGCTGTAAATACGTATCTCAAAGAGCGCGGCGTCGAGCCTCTCGACGTGTCTCCCGCCGTTTCCGCTTCGCGGGAATTGGCACGCCTCAAGGCTGATCCCGAATGGGTTGCGAAACTCAATCGCGGCGACCCGGATGTAAATGCGAAATTCAATTCGCTTGCATTCTCGATTTCGACGGGCAGCACGACGGTCGCGCGGGCACCGCAGCCCGACGATTACGTGACCGCTTTTAAGCCGCACCCGGTCATCAATGAGATGCTTGGTCAAGTTGATGGTCAGAAAGCAGTGGACCAATTTGTCAAGGAACACAGCGAATGGTCTGCGTCGTTGTCGCTATCGCGAGAGGCTGCATCGGCCATCAATGAGATGTTGCTCGACGGAGCCGCGAAGTTTACGGCCATGTCGCCCGATGAACAAATCAATTTCGGGCAGGAGCAGACGGTCCGGTTTGTTGGCCTAATGGCACGCGATGGTCAGGACCCGGATGCGCGTATCAAGGTCGCAGAGACGATCCTGAAAAACCGTGGCGGGAGAGATATTGATGTCCGGCGCGTTTGCAAACAGGCCGGCGCTGAACTCGCGCTCGAATTGGTGCTCCAAGCCGAGCGGCTTGCCGCGAGACGGTGACATGGGAGTGCCATTGAAAAATCCGTCTCTGCGATGCGGGGACGGCCACCATAGATGAAGCGGCAGGCGCGGTGCATCCCATTTCAGAAGTTGAAAGGTCATGGTACGTTAGTACATGGGAGCCCTTTGGTCGTCTTTCCTCGCTTTGAACCCCACTGAAGCGGCGGCGCTTGTCGCGGGCGGTGTCAGCATCTTCGTGGGCCTCATAACGGTGCTCGTTTCACTCGCCGTGGCCAAGCGATCAACGTATATAACGGCCGTTACGACCCAAAGATCGAAGTGGATCGACTCACTTAGAGAGAACATCGCTGAGTTGCTTGGAACATGTAGCGCGATCCACTTAAGACATTCCGATCTCACAAGCGATGGTGCGAGAACGCTTCGAGAGACGGCAGACAGGTTGATCGCTCTGATTACAATGCAGCTAAATCCAAAAAATCCCATCGATAAAAACATGATCGGGTTGATTGGACTTTTCCCGACCCGCGCTGAAATGGGAAACGACACCTATCGCGAATTGGAACGCGCGTTTGTGCGTCACGCACAATTCCTGCTGAAAGAGGAATGGGAGAAGGTAAAGTCCGAGGCGATGGGATGGCTATGCCGAATTGTCTCATGGTATAAAAAATGCGTGCGGGCGCATGAATACAAAGAGTTTTGCAAACGGCCCGAATCGCTCGCTAATCCGATTCCGCGCAAGTAGGCTTCCGTAGAGGGTCACGCATTTGATTTTGCCTCCATTGGCATGTTCCGAAGGCTTGCAATTCTGGCTGCGTCCCTGGCGGCGAATTCGCGCCATACCTTCGCCATTTGCTCCGAGCGCACAATAGACGCGCGTTGCAAGAGATACTCACGGCGCGTTTCGAGCATGTCGCACAAGGTCAACCGTTCTTGTTCGGTCACTGTGCAACTCCATTCTATGCAGTCGCGATTGCCGTTGCCGCGTCTGCGCCGTCTAGTCGAATAGTTCGTTCCAATGCACACCGAGAATTGCCGACGCGATAGTATCTTCTAAGTTTCCTGTCGCGGTTTTTCCATCAAGCGATTCAGCGACCGCTGAGTAGTGCGGTCTTGCGTCGGATTTTCGTTTGACTACATACACTGTGAGCGTGCCCCCTACTTCTGAGCCGCCGTGGCCTCGAAAGATTCCTTCATAGACGCTGTGAACCGCGCGACACTCGGCAATCATGCCCTTGTCATCCATAAACGTCATTACTTCGAACGCGTCCATCCCCGAATTCCTTTCAAGCGGCGTGGCAGGGAAAGCGTATGCCTCAGTCGTTACCAAAAGATTTTGGCCCCTGCATTCTGCACGGGGCCAATAGTTCAATGAATCAGCGCGCGGGCCAAAAGCTAGACGCAGAAAATGAGCACCCCGACGCTTCGCTCATGTGAACGAGCTCATGTTAGTCGCTCTTCAAAAATGATGTCATGGCATCAGCGATGCCTGACGATTCAAATCGAACGACTTCGTATAGCTCCGGGATTTTGGGATTAGGAGGGAAGCGCCACAACAGTTTTCCCGCACTGTCCACAAAGTCCAACACTATCCGGCTTTCCCAGTCGAAGCGATCTTCGTCGGACCAAATTTTGTATCGAACTTGAGCGATCCGCAGATAATTTGGCGCCAAGGTCGTAGTGCTCGGATAGCCAATCGGCTCCTCGTCATTTTCAAATTCTTGATCCCGTTCGTCGATATCCCACTGCAATTTCCCTTTATACGAGCGTTCAACTACTTGCTCAAGAAATTCATTAATTTTGTTCTTAGGGAGCATAGCGACCTTCCAGTCTCCTTACAGCATCATGCGTCTCGAATCTCGTTTTCCATGACTCCACTACACGATCAAAATCATGCCACACACGCAACACGTTTCGCCCGGGATTCCGAGAATGCTCGCCGATGAACATTCGAATTTTGTACCATCGAATTACGAGCGCAATTTCTCTTGAGACTCGATGCCGGCGATTCAGTCCCAAAATTGTTTCGCACACGCGTTCAAAATAGCGGAAATTTTCGCGCCTAAGAATTAGGGACTCAGAATAATTTTGCCGCGCGCTGTCCATCGAATTAGAAATGTTCTTGAGCAGCTTAGGGTTCAGTGCATTCGAAACCATTTTTTCACGCAGTCGGTCAAACGCAGTTTTCGCGAAAAGCGCCACAATGAGCGCCGCGATTTGAAAAATCACGTCCCAAACTTCGGCCCAACTATGAAATATCGGCACGTGCAAACGCCGGAGTGCGATTAGACGCGTCTAGATTGCAACCTTGCTCGCCATCGTGCAAGCACGGCGAGCGATCATTGCTCGTACCATTCAACGCCGATCTCGCGAAGATACTGCTTGGCGATCCACGCCGGCATCTGTGCTGTCGGGATTGGCTGTCGCGGGAGTTCGTAGCGCGGTCGCGAGACGGTTGTTATCGTTCCGCCCTTGTGACCGCAGACGGTGCAACGAAGCGCACGCCTCAGACGATCCGTGCTCGCGTGCGGCCCGAGCCTGCCAATGACGGCCGCCCACGGGAGCGCGCCAGCGTGCGAGCACGGCAACGGGCAATGCACCCAAAACCACTCTGCGCCGTGGTCGCCGGCAATGTCGGCAAGCGTGGGCGTAGCTGTCACGCTGCTTCGCTGCTTCGCCGGCCTTCCCAGACGGTGCGAAACATTCCTGCACTGGGGGCGTCCCACTCGTACCAATCGACAGCCATCACAGCGGCCTGATCTTCCTCGACTGTTGACCCTGGCCTAAGCACAACCTCTGCGCCCGGCGCCCCGGTTTCCTTTGACACGACAATGACGTTGAGCGGCGGCAGCGTCGTCTGCAATCCCGGCAACTTCGTCTGCAAACACAGCCGGCCGATTAAGCCGAGAGGCCGTGCGAGAGTGTGACCGGCAAGGGGCGTGTTGAAGCCCATCTTCATCGCAAGATCGCCATATGTGATCTTCGCGGGATTGGCCGGCGTGCCCCCGGAGAACATGACGAAGCCTGTCAGGATCAACCACATGGTTTCGGCCTGGGACCAAACGCGACGGCCGCGCGTGAGACGGTATCTAAGCATGGCGTGTCCTTTTGCTCGATTTGTGCAAAATAGCACATGACGTGCTGTTTAGGACAAGGCGCTCGACCGCGCAAGCCGAATTATTTTCACGGCCCCCGTAAACCGTGTCCCCGTGCGTGTCCCCGACGAAAAACGGAGCCTGAGTACCCCGCTACCGCTCGCTAATATATTGATTTTGTTTGTTTATTGGTCGGAGCGGCGGGATTTGAACCCACGACCCCCAGTCCCCCAGACTGGTGCGCTAACCAGGCTGCGCCACGCTCCGTACCGGTTTTGACGGCATCAGCCGTCGAGGGGCGCGGACTATAGTCG
>Ga0302325_10025193_pt1 | contig 12362 bp, 9 predicted proteins | sample Palsa_T0_2_FD_201948 | JGI IMG/M metagenome (GOLD analysis project Ga0302325, IMG submission 201948) | Peat permafrost microbial communities from Stordalen Mire near Abisko, Sweden - Palsa_T0_2 | ecosystem: Environmental > Terrestrial > Soil > Palsa > Peat permafrost | place: Sweden: Abisko...
CGGCTACTTCGCCGGCCTGATGACGCCAGAGATCCGTAAGTCCCTCACCTCGGCCGAGGGTGACTACGGGGACGGGGAGGCTTACCGCCAGGTGGTCCGGCAGCTCGGCCGGGACGGCTGGCTGGCCCTGAGCTGGCCGGCTGAGTTCGGCGGGCGCGGTGGATCCATGCTCGACCAGCTCATCTTCACCGACGAGGCGTCGATCGCCGGGGTGCCCGTGCCCTTCCTGACCATCAACACCGTCGGCCCCACGATCATGCGGTACGGCACGGCCGAGCAGAAGGAGCGCTACCTGCCCCGGATCGCCGCGGGCGAGATCCACTTCTCCATCGGCTACTCCGAGCCCGAGGCCGGCACCGACCTGGCCGCGCTGCGCACCCGCGCCGTCCGGGTGAAGGGGGACGGTGACGAGTACGTCATCAACGGCCAGAAGATGTGGACCAGCCTGATCGCCTACGCGGACTACGTGTGGCTGGCCTGCCGCACCGACCCGGAAGCGCCGCGGCACAAGGGCCTGTCCATCCTCATCGTGCCGACCAGCGCGGCCGGCTTCTCCTGGACCCCGGTGCACACCGTCGCCGGGGTCGCCACCAGCGCCACCTACTACTCCGACGTGCGGGTCCCGGCCTCCGCCCTGGTCGGCGAAGAGAACCAGGGCTGGCCGCTGATCACCAACCAGCTCAACCACGAAAGGGTCGCTCTTACATCGGCGGCACCGATCCGTTCGGCTATGCGGGCGGTATGTGAGTGGGCGTCCGCCACCAAGCTCGCGTCCGGTCAGCGCGTGATCGACCAGGAATGGGTCCAGCTGAACCTGGCCCGGGTGCACGCCAAGGCCGAGTTCCTCAAGCTGGTCAACTGGCGGATCGCGGCGCAGGCCAGCCACGGGCCCGGGCCGGCGGCGGCGTCGGCCACGAAGGTCTTCGGCACCGAATTCGCGACCGAGGCGTACCGGCTGCTGATGGAGGTGCTCGGGGCGAACGCCCACGTCCGTGAAGGATCCCCCGGAGCCGTGCTGGCCGGCCGGATCGAGCGGATGCACCGCTCCGCGCTGATCCTGACCTTCGGCGGTGGCACGAACGAGGTGCAGCGCGACATCATCGCCGCCGCCGGCCTCGGACTGCCCGTCGCCCGCCGCTGAGCACCGGAGACACTCATGGACTTTTTTCCTAACGAAGCGCAGCAGGAACTCTCGGCCCTCACCCGGCAGATAGTCACCGACCGGGTCACCGAGGACCGGCTCCGCACGGTCGAGGCCGGCGGTGACCGGTTCGATCCCTTGCTCTGGGCCGGCCTGGCCAGCGCCGGCATCCTGGCCAGCGGGCTGCCCGAGTCGCTGGGCGGGGCGGGGCTCGGCCTGCTGGAGCAGTGCGCCGTGCTGGCCGAGCTCGGCCGGGCCGTGGCGCCGGCGCCGTACCTGGCCTCCATCGTGCTGGGGGCCGGTGCGGTAGCCCGGTTCGGGACCCCCGGCCAGCAGCGCCGGTGGGCCGGGCCGGCGGGCCGCGGCGAGCTCGTGCTGGCCGCCGCCTTGTCCGAGGACGATGGTGACGACCCGCGCGATCCCGGGGTCCATGCCGAGCGGGTGGCGGGCCGCTGGGTGCTGACCGGGGTGAAGACCGCGGTGCTGGGGGGCGTGCGGGCCGACCTCCTGCTGGTGCCGGCCGCGACCCCGCAGGGAACCCTGGTCTTCGTGGCCGGGCCGGCCGACGACGGCGTGACGGTGCAGCGGCAGCAGGTCACCGACGGGTACAGCGCGGGGCGGCTGGTGCTGGACGCGGTCGCGCTGGCCGACGACCGGGTCCTGGGCGGCCCCGGGCTGGGCGGCCCAGAGCTGGACGGCCCAGAGCTGGGCGACGGGCCGGCGGCGGGAGCGGAGATAACTGACTGGCTGGTGGCCCGGGGCACCGTCGGGCTGTGCGCGCTGCAGCTGGGGGTGGTCGAGCGGGCGCTGGAGCTGACCGCCGAATACACCCGGACCCGGGTCCAGTTCGGCCGGGCGATCGGCAGCTTCCAGGCGGTGTCCCAGCGCCTGGCCGACGCCTATATCGACTGCGAGGCGGTCCGGCTCACGATGTGGCAGGCCGCCTGGCGGCTGTCGGCCGGCCTGCCCGCGGATACCGCGATCGCCACGGCCAAGTTCTGGGCCGCGGACGCGGGCCACCGGATCGCGCACACCGCGGTGCATGTGCACGGTGGGATGGGCGTGGACACCAGCTATCCGCTGCACCGCTATTTCGTCGCCGCCAAGCACAACGAGTTCGCCCTCGGTGGCGCCACCGCCCAGCTGCGCCGCATCGGCGCCGCCCTGGCCCGGGCCGACTGACCGGCGGAAGGTCAGTCGCGGAGCAGGTCGGCGATCGGGGCCAGGTGGCGCAGTTCGCTGCTAACGACGAACGTGGTGAGGACGGTGTCCTTCCACAGCTGTATCTCGTCGACGATCTTGGCCCAGGGGCCGATCAGGGCGACGTCCTCCACCATCCGGGTGGGAACCGCCGCGATGGCGCCTTTCTTGTCGCCGGCCAGGTAGTGGTCCTGGATGGTCCGGGCTTCCGGCTCATACCCCATCCGGGCGAAGACCTCGTGGTGATAGTTGACGCCGCGGGCGCCCATCCCGCCGATGTACAGGGCCAGCGACGGCCGGATGCGGTCAGCGGCCCGTTCGAGATCGTCATCCACGATGATCCCCATCGGGCCGCCCACGGCGTCGAAGGTCGCGCTGGCATGCCGGGCGCCGGGCCGGGAAAAGCCTTCGGCCAGCGCCGTGGCGTAGAAGTCGTTCATCGCGGGCGAGAAGAAGATCGCGTTCCATCCGTCGGCGACCTCGGCCGCCAGCGCGACGTTCCTGGGGCCTTCCGCACCGAGGTAGATCGGGATCTCGGTGCGGTACGGATGCAGGATGGACCGCAGCGGCTTGCCCAGCCCGGTCCCTCCCGCGTAGGGCAGCTGATAATGCTGGCCGTCGTAGGCGAGCGGCTCCCGGCGGGCAATGACCGCGCGCATGATGTCGATGTACTCCCGGGTGCGTTCCAGCGGACGCGGGTAAGGCTGCCCGTACCAGCCTTCGACCACCTGCGGGTTGCTCGTGCCGACGCTGACGATGACCCTCCCGCCGGTGAGATGGTCCATCGTCATCGCGGTCATGGCCAGGGTGGTGGGCGGCCGAGCCGACAACTGCGAGACGGCCGTACCCAGGTGGACGTGCGAGGTACGCGATCCCCACCAGGCCAGCGGGGTCCAGGCGTCACTGCCGTAGGCCTCAGCGGTCCAGATCTGGTCCAGCTGGAGCCGGTCAGCGGCGGCGAAGCGGTCGGCCGCGTCGTCCGGTGGCCCCGCGCTCCAGTAGCCGACGGTGGTGGCGATCTTCATCTCAGCGCGGCCGTCTCAGCGCGGACCGTCTTGGCGCAGGCCGTCGAGCCGCTTCAGCGCCTCGTCGGCCTCCTGCAGCAGGGCCGAGATCACGTCGGCGACCGGGCGGACCTCGTTCATCCGCCCGACGATCTGCCCGACCGGCATCGGCACCACGTCCGGCTGGCCGGAGCGCATCAGCCGCTGGTGGGCGTCGCTGACGAGCAGGTTCTGCAATGGCATCGGGAGCGGCTCGGGGGCGCCGGGTTCCGCCCAGGCCTGGGTCCAGCGGTTCTTGAGCAGCCGGGCGGGCTTACCGCTGTAGATCCGCGAGCGCACAGTGTCCGACGAGGTGGCCGCCAGCAGGGCGTCCCGCACCGCGGTCAGGTCCGACGTCAGCGCGTACTCCTCGGTCGTGAGCCAGGCGGAGCCCATCCAGACGCCTACGGCGCCCAGGGCCAGGGCCGCGGCGATCTGGCGGCCGCAGCCGATGCCGCCCGCGGCCAGCACGGGCACCTGGGCACCGACCGCGTCGACGATCTCGGGCACCAGCACCATACTCGCGATCTCGCCGGTGTGCCCGCCCGCCTCGTACCCCTGGGCCACGACGATGTCCACGCCGCTGCCTGCGTGGCCCCGCGCGTGTGCGGCCTTCCCGGCCAGCGCCGCCACCAGCATGCCGCGATCATGGGCGCGCGAGATGACGTCGGGCGGTGGCGGGCCGAGCGCGTTCGCGATCAGCCGGGCCGGATGGGCCAGGGCCACCTCGACGTGCTGCCGCGCCACCGAATGCAGCCAGCCCAGGACACCGTCGCCGGCCGGGGAGCCGTCAGGCATCGGCGGGACCCCGAGCCGGAGCAGCGTCTGATCCACGAACTCCTTGTGCTGCGGGGGGATCAGCCGGCCCAGGTCGACCGGGGCCCCTTCGGTGGGCACGCGGGCCGGCATCACGACGTCCACGCCGTACGGGCGGCCGCCGGTGTTGTCGTCCATCCAGTGCAGCACAGCGTCCAGCTCGGCGGGGTCGTTGAAGCGGACGCACCCCAGCACGCCCAGGCCGCCCGCCCGGCTGATGGCGGCGGCGACGTGCTCGGACGGGGTGAAGCCGACAATGGGGTGCTCGATGCCGAGCAGCGTGCACAGCGTCGTCCGCACAGTTCTCCTTAACGGTCCTGCCTGCTTAATTGCTTACCCGCCGGCGCCTGCTGACCCACCGGTGCCTGCTTAGCCGCTGACCCGCCGGTTACCGGCCAGGCTGGCCGGCGCCGGCCGAGTGGTCCGCCGTGGACGGCTCGACGGCGGCCGGGTGATCGGCCACGTACCGGTGCGCCCACCCGTAGTCAGCCTTGCCCGCGGCGGTGCGGCCGATGGAGCCGGCCAGCCAGATGCTGCGCGGCACCTTGTAGCCGGCGATCTGGCCGCGCAGGTGCGCCTCGACCGCCGCCAGGTCGAGGTCGCGGCCCTCCCGGGGCTGGACCAGCGCCGCGACACGCTGACCGAGGAGCTGGTCGGGCACGCCGATGACCAGCGCGTCGAAGACGTCCGGGTGGGACTTCAGCGCCCCCTCGACCTCCTCGGGGAAGACCTTCTCGCCGCCGGTGTTCACGCACGTGTTCCCGCGGCCCAGGAGCGTGATGGAGCCGTCGGCCTCGATCCGCGCCAGATCTCCGGGTACCGCGTAACGCTTCCCGTCCAGCTCGGTGAACATGGCCGCGGTCTTGGCCGGATCCTTGTAGTAGCCGAGCGGGACATGGCCGCCCCGGGCCAGCCGGCCGACCTGACCGGGTCGCGCTAACCCGCCCTCGTCGTCCAGGACGACCGTGTCCGGGCCGGGCGTGACCGTCGGGCCCCCGCGCTGCTCCGCGCCGGCCGATACGAAGGTCAGCCCGGCGAAGCCGGTCTCCGAGGAGCCGATGGCCTCCGTGATGAGGACGTTGGGCAGCGCCGCGGCGCAGTCGTCTTTGACGACCGGGGAGAACAGGGCGGCGCTGGAGGAGATGGCCACCAGCGACGAGGCGTCATAACCGCCCGCGCGGTAGGCCTCGATCAGCGGCCGCACCATCGCGTCGCCGATGATGACCAGGAGGTTCACCTTGCGGCGCTCGACCGCCCGCCAGATCTCGTCCGCGTCGAAGTGCGGCAGCAGCACGATGGTTTCCCCGGCGAAGAGTCCCGCCAGCGTCGCGACCTGGGCGTTGCCGTGGATGAGCGGCGCCGCGCACAGCTTGACCAGCCCGGTGGTCTCCTGGCCACGGCGGGACTGCTCCCATTCATCTTCGAGCGGGACGCCGGTAACGAAGTCGATGCCGCCGCCGAGGGTCCGCCAGATGTCCTCGTTGCGCCACATGACGCCCTTGGGATAGCCGGTCGTCCCGCCGGTGTAGATGATGTAGACGTCGTCGTTGCTGCGCGCCGGGAAGTCGCGCCGGGGCGACGCGGCCGCGAGCGCGGCTTCGTACCCGGTCCCGGCGCCGATGCCGTCGTCGCTGCCGTCGTCGATCACCACAGTGCCCAGCAGCCCGGGCGCGCTCGCCGCCACCGCCGCGACCCGCGGCGCGAACTGCCGGTCGTAGACCAGCGCGGCCAGGTCCGAGTCGGCGAACATGTAGTTCAGCTCGTTCTCGACGTACCGGTAGTTGATGTTCACGGCCGCAGCCCGGAGCTTGCACGACGCGATCAGGGTCTCGGCGGCCTCGATCGAGTTCCGCGCGTACAGGCCAACATGGTCGCCGGGCTTCACCCCGATCCCGGCCAGGTGGTGGGCCAGCCGGTTCGCGCGTTCCTCGAGCTCGCGATAGGTCACCTGCCTGTCACCGCAGGCCAGCGCCAGGCGATCCGGGAAGGCGTCCACAGCATGCTCGAAAAGATCGGCAATGTTCAGGGCCATGGGAACGAAAGTAGAACGTGTTATCGTTTTGGGCAACCCTCTGCCGTGCCCAATATGAGGAGATATTGCCGCGATGACCTCGACGCCCGCTACCGCAGACAGCGCCGCGCCGCCCCACGCCCTGATTGAGCAGCGAGGGCACGTCCTGATCGTGACGCTGAACCGCCCCGAGGCACGCAACGCGCTCAGCGGGCCGATGATGGCCCTGATGCGCCAGGCCTGGGACCAGACCGACAATGATCCCAGCATCCGGGTCTGCGTCCTGACCGGCGCGGGCGGTGCGTTCTGCGCGGGCGCCGACCTGAAGGCCATGGCCGCCACGCACCCAGGAGAGCGCTTCCAGACCGGGGACCTGGACCTGTCGGTGATCGAGCCGCTGCTCAAGGGCCGCCGGCTGACCAAGCCGCTCATCGCCGCCGTGGAGGGCCCGGCGATCGCGGGCGGCACCGAGATCCTGCAGGCCACCGACATACGGGTGGCGGGCGAGAGCGCCAAATTCGGCATCTCAGAAGCGCGCTGGGGACTGTTCCCGCTCGGTGGTTCGGCGGTTCGCCTGCCGCGGCAGATCCCGTACACCGTAGCCGCGGACCTGCTGCTGACCGGGCGGCACATCAGCGCCGCCGAGGCCCGCGAGATCGGCCTGATCGGCCACGTCGTGCCGGACGGCCAGGCGCTGGCCCGGGCACTGGAAATCGCGGAGGCGATCGCGGCCAACGGCCCGGTCGCTGTGCGCGCGATCCTGCGGACGATCCGGGAGACCGAAGGGATGGCCGAGAACGACGCGTTCACGGTCGAGGCCAGCATCGGCATGGGGGTGTTCGGCAGTGACGACGCGAAAGAAGGACCGCGCGCCTTCACCGAGAAGCGCAAGCCCGAGTTCCACGACCGGTAGCGCCGCCCGGGCGGCGCTCACGCGGCCTGGATGCCGCGGCCTGGATGCCGCGCCAGCCGCCTCGGCTGGCTACGGCACCCAGCGCGCGGTACTACCGGTAGGGGTCGGCGGGGCGTGTGTTGGTGAAGGTAATCGAGTTGAAGATGTCCGTGCCGCCGAACTCGGGCGACCCGAAGTCCTCCTCGAGAGGCCGCGTCGTGGCCGGGTCTTCGTACACCGTGGTGGTGGTGCTGGGGGTGCCCGGGTCTTTCGTCACATCCCGTAGGGCGATGGCTGGCCGCCCGAGGCTGTCCCGGGCATCCGGGTTCACCTGGACACCGGGCGTCTCCGCGAGGAGCTTGAACAGTGCTGAGCGCTGCGGTGCCGGAACGAGCGGGTTGTACAGGTATTCAATGGCCTGCTCGAAGACCTTCTCGTTGTCGGTGCGCGGGGCGATGACGGCCGGGCGAGCCCCCTTGCCACCCTTGATCCTGGCCGCATTCGCCTCCACCGCTTCCGCCTTCGCGGCGTCGGCATCGGCATCGCTGATCAAAAAGGCCCGCAGCGCGGCCAGGTTGGTCGGCAGCTTCGCCGCCAGCTCCGCACTGGTCAGTGACCCGTGCTTCTCAACCAGCACGGGAGGCGCCCCGCCGCCTTCCTGATAGGTCCACAGGTCGCCCGTCAGGCTGTCGTACACCGTCGTCTCCTTGATCGGAGCCCGGTCCTCAGTGAAGAGGGCGTAACGCCCGGTGGCGGGCTGAGCGGCGGCCTTGGCCGCCAAGGCGTCGAGGACGACCTGGCCGGACGTCAGATGAGCGGCCGGGGCATGGCCGGACGCGGCCATGGGCCGCCTGGCATGCGCCGCTGAGCCGCCGTCGGTGACGACGGCCAGGGCCACGGCCGCGGCCACGCCCGTGACGCCGACCGCGGCGGACCTCCGGCGAAGCTCGCGGCGGCGCTGCCGCGTCACGATGGCGTGGGCGCGGCCGGGGGGCATGGCCAGATCGTCGAGGCTGGCGTGCAGGAGATCGCGCAGCACGTCTTCGTCAGTGGTCGGCATGGAGAATTCCTTTCATCGGGCCGGGAAGTCGGCCGGGCAGAACAGCCCGGCGAGAGACGGGTGGGTGCGCAGTTGCGCCACCGCGCGGGACGCCGTGCTCTTTACCGTGCCGACCGCCACGCCGAGGATCTCGGACACCTCGGCGTCGCTGCGGTCGTCGAAGTAACGAAGGGCGACGATGGCGCGCTGGTGCGGCGTCAGCGAATGCAGCGCACTCAGCAGGGCGGGACGCAGTTCGGCGGCCCGCAGGCCATCCTGCGCGAGAGGGTCGGGATTCTCATGCGCCAGCGAGAGCGGCTGCTCATGCGGACGCCGGGCGGCCGCGCGGGCGTCGTCGGTCAGCAGATTGTTCAGCACCTTGCGGCAGAAGGCCTTGGGGTACTCGACCCGGTCCCAGCGCTCGGCGAGCCGTTCGAGCGTGCGCTGCGCGGCGTCCTCGGCGAGCTGATGGTTCGAGGTCATCAGCACGGCGATGCGCAGCAGGCGGTCGCCCTCCGACTCGACAAAGGCTTCGAAGGCCCTGCTCTGTTTCTTGTTCACGTTGCTGGCTCACCAGGCTCTCCACTCGGCACGTCACCGTCTCAATCCCATAGACGGCTCCGAGCTCAGGCCAGTTGAGTCCGCGATCCGCGCACACCAGCAACACTGGTCACGACGTCCGGCCGCACGTCCTTGATCACGGAATATTTTTCGCACATCCGGTCCAAAATATTCCGTGATCAAGGAACTCCCCCGCCGAGCGGGGAGCGGCGGCGCGCTCAGATCGCCCGCTCGTGACCTTCCCAGTAGGGATCGCGGAGGCGGCGCTTGTAGAGCTTGCCGTTGGGGTCGCGGGGCAGTTCGTCGACGTAGTCCACGGTGCGCGGGAGCTTGAACTTCGCGACCCGGTCGCCCAGGAAGGCCAGCAGGTCCGCGGTCAGCCCGGGGCCGGCCTCGGCCCCGGGCACGGGCTCGACCACGGCCTTGATCTCCTCCCCCCACTCGTCGTTCGGGATCCCGAAGACGGCGACGTCAGCGACCGCGGGATGGCCGGACAGCTCCGACTCGATCTCGGCCGGGTAGATATTCACCCCGCCGGAGATGATCATGTCGCTGCTGCGGTCGCAGAGGAAGAGGTAGCCGTCCTCGTCCAGGTACCCGATGTCCCCGACGGTGAACAGGCCGCCGGCCCAGGCGGCCTCGGTCTTCTCCTCGTCCCGGTGGTAGCTGAAGCTCGAGGTGCCCATCTGCAGGTAGACCAGGCCCTGCACGCCGTGGGCCACCTCATGGCGGGCCCGGTCGAGCACCTGGACCTGCGAGCCGCGCCACGGCAGGCCGACCGAACCCGGCTTGCGCAGCCACTCCTGGGACGTGATGAGCGTCCCGCCGCCCTCGGTCGCCGCGTAGTACTCGACGATGACCGGTCCCAGCCATTCGATCATCCGCCGCTTGACCTCCGGCGGGCACGGCGCTGCGCTGTGGATGACGGAGCGCAGCGAGCTGGTGTCATAGCGGGCGCGCACCTCGTCGGGGAGCGCGAGCATCCGCCGGAACTGGGTCGGCACCGCATGCGTGTGCGTCACCCGGTGCCGCGCCGTGAGCCGCAGCGCTTCCTCCGGGTCCCAGCGGTCCATCAGCACCACGGGATGACCGAGCTGGATCGAGATGGTGGCGAAGTTGAGCACGGCCGTGTGGTAGAGCGGCGAGCCGCACAGGTGCACGTGGTCGTCGTACGGCGCCAGGTCGAAAATGCTGAAGAACCAGGTTGCCATCACGGCCGCATCGTCCGGGTCGGCTCCGGTGAGCGGGCGGCGCACGCCCTTGGGCCGTCCGGAGGTACCCGACGTGTACAGCATCGGTGCGCCGTGCGTTCGCGGGGACGGGCGCTCGGCCGACCCGTCGTCGCCCAGCCGGCTGACCGGCTCGAATCCCGGCACCGCGCCGACCGCGAACCGGTGCTTGCTCCCGGCTAGCTCAGCCGCCTCGGCGGCCACCCCGGCGAAGCGCTGGTGGGCCACGAAGGCGCCGGCCCCGCTGTCGCCGAGGATGTAGGCGACCTCCGTGGCCACCTGGTGCCAGTTGATCGGCACCACGTACAGGCCGGTCTCGATCGCGGCGAAGTACACCGCGAGCATGGTCGCGCTGTTGGGCAGCAGCGCCGCGACCGCGTCACCGGTGCTCAGGCCGAGGGCCCGCAGGCCCCGCCCGTAACGGTCCGCCTCGCGGGCCAGTTCCGCGTAGGTCACCACGCGGCCGTCCGGCTCGATGACCGCGGTCCGGTCCGGCGTACGTGCGGCGATGGCCCACAGTCCGATGGCATTCACGGCCACAAATCTAGAACACGTTCCATAACGGAACAACCCGCTCCGTCACGAAGCTCGGCTCATCCCTTGCCGACCGAGACTGGAACGTGTTTCACTCTGACTCGTGAGTCAGCCCCTGCGCGCGCCGCTGGAGATCGGGTTCGACTACACCCGGTCGCTCGGCCCGACCCTCAGCCAGTTCATGACGGCCCTGGCCGGGCGGCGCATTCTCGGCTCGCGGGCGGCGGATGGCCGGGTGCACGCGCCGCCGTTCGAGTACGACCCGGTGACCTTCGCCGCCCCGGGGACCCTCGTGGAGGTCGGGCCCGAGGGGACCGTGGTCGGCTGGTCGTGGGCGCCGCAGCCACTGGAAGGCCAGCCGCTCGCGCACCCGTTCGCGTGGGCGCTGATCCGCCTGGACGGTGCGGACACCGCGATGCTGCACGCGGTGGACGCGGGCTCAGCCGAGGCCATGCGGACGGGGATGCGGGTCCGGGTGCGGTGGGCCGGAAGCCCCGTCGGCAGCATCTGCGACATCGCCTGCTTCGAGCCGTGCCCCGCCCCGGAGCGAGCCCCGCACATGGAGCCGGCGGCGCCCGCGGAGCCGGAACCAGAGGCACCACCGCCCGGGTCACCACCCCCCGGCCCACCCGAGCTGGTGACGATGGTCACCACGCCGGTGCGGCTGCACTACGAGCACACCGCCTCGGCCGGCGAGAGCCGGTTCCTGGCCGGGCTGGCCGACGGCCGGCTGCTCGGGGAGCGCTGCCCGGTCTGCGGCCAGGTCTACATCCCGCCGCGGGGCGCCTGCCCCACCGACGGAGTTCCGACCACCGAAGAGGTCGAACTGGCCGACGTCGGCACCGTGACCACGTTCTGCGTAGTCAACGTCCCCTATCCCGGGCAGCGGGTCACCCCGCCCTACGTGGCGGCCGCGATCCTGCTCGACGGGGCGGACATCCCGTTCCAGCACCTCGTCCTGGGCTGCGAGCCGGCCGAGGTCCGGATGGGCATGCGGGTCCGGGCGGTCTGGAGACCGCGCGAGCAGTGGGGGACGACACCAGAGAACATCGATCACTTCCGCCCGGCCGACGAGCCGGACGCCCCCTACGAGTCGTATGCCCGCCACCTCTGAAGGACGCCTCCCCGTGACCGACGTCGCCGTCATCGGTTTCGCCCAGTCTCCCTGTGTCCGCCGCGGTGACGGCACCACCAGCGGGGTAGAGATGCTCGTGCCGATCTTCCAGGAGGTGCTGCGGAGCACCGGGCTGGCCCGAGGCGACATCGGCTTCTGGTGCTCGGGCTCCTCGGACTATCTCGCGGGCCGGGCGTTCTCGTTCGTCCAGGCGGTGGACGCGATCGGGGCGTTCCCACCGATCATGGAATCCCACGTGGAGATGGACGGGGCCTGGGCGCTCTACGAGGCCTGGGTGAAGATCCTCACCGGCGACGCCGACATCGCGCTGGCGTACGGCTTCGGCAAGTCGTCCGCGGGCGACCTGCGCCGGGTGCTCGCGCTCCAGCTCGACCCGTACCTGCTCGCCCCGCTCTGGCCCGACTCGGTGGCCATCGCGGCGCTGCAGGCCCGGCTGGGCATCGAGGCCGGGCTGTGGAGCGAGAAGGAAATGGCCGAGGTGGCCGCGCGCAGCCGGGCCGCGGCGATCTCGAATCCGCAGGCGCAGCTGTCCGGCGAGATCTCGGCCGAGGAGCTGCTGGACCAGCCTTACGTGGCCGATCCGCTCCGGGCCCATGACTGCGCGCCGGTCGGCGACGGTGCCGCGGTCGTGATACTGGCCGCCGGCGATCGGGCGCGCGAACTGTGCCCGCGGCCGGCCTGGATCACCGGATTCGAGCACCGGATCGACTCTCCGTCGCTGGGCGCGCGCGACCTGACCACAGCGCCGTCGGCCGCCGCCG
>Ga0302325_10025194_pt1 | contig 12362 bp, 8 predicted proteins | sample Palsa_T0_2_FD_201948 | JGI IMG/M metagenome (GOLD analysis project Ga0302325, IMG submission 201948) | Peat permafrost microbial communities from Stordalen Mire near Abisko, Sweden - Palsa_T0_2 | ecosystem: Environmental > Terrestrial > Soil > Palsa > Peat permafrost | place: Sweden: Abisko...
GGGCGGTGACAGAGTACCTCGCAGCGCCTAGTCTGCCAATGGTCAGGCCTACCGCGAAGGCCCTATAGAGGCGTAAGGCGGCACCGGATCGCGAGAACCGATCATAAAGTCGCCGCGACGAGCACAGAATGGGTGGGGCAGCCGGTCCATTTGTCGCTGGACCGTGCCGCGACAGTTGCGAGCAGATCGCTTTCTAGACGTCGCGGTCGTAGGAAAAATGCTCTCCCTGAAAATCGCTGGTTGCAATAGAGGGACACAACCATTTGAACCCTGAAGCAAAAGCGGAATCGTAGTCTAACGGGGTTTCCGGGTCTTCTGGGTGCTTTCGGATCTTTTTGCACAGATCGGCAGGATGCTCCCGGCCCGTGCTCCCGGTGTACGCAACATAAAGGACCTCATGATGCATTCAAACGCGCCGGGTGTTAGGCTCCGGGAATGGACCACAAATTCGACATGACGTATGGCGTCAGAAGGGATGCTCAAGGGCATCTGCTTCGAAGCAGCATCACGTCGTTCTTGGCGGGAACGGATTTGGGGCCGGGCCCGCAACTCGACTTTCCGCAAACGATCAACGGCAGGCTTACGCCGTTACCTGAAAACCCCTCGCAGCTAACACCGGACCAGCTTTTTCAGTTCCGGATGAAACCTGAAGTGGAGGTTCTATTCGAAGGTAAGCGTTATAGCTTCAGGAAGCTGGAAAAAGACGGCACATTCGAGCTTTCGCTGGTCCAACCATGAACAGAGGCATGGATCTCTATACAACTGGGAGGCTTGTCGCCACGCTGTCGGCGTTGATTGCCGGGGCAAGGGGTCAGGCCGCGCAGCGCATGGCCGGCACTCGAAGCAGGAACGACAGCCGTCTCGTTTTTCCAAGTTTGATAAGACGTTTTCTGTCATGGAACAGTCAGTGATCTGTACGAGGTGCCAAAGGTGTTTCCGGGTGGAGGGCGCAAATGACGGCTCACGGCAAGTCGCGACTTGCCCGTATTGCCAGCATCCAAATGAGGTCATGTGGCCCATGAACATGGGCGGGACCGTCAAGACGCAATGATCCGTAGAAGCCAAGGGGAAATATTGGTTCTACCTGTTTTAATCGCGGAACAGCGCGCGAAAACCCTCTTGCTCGAAGTGCCGATCGTTGGTGAGCGCTTCGGTCAGGCCTTCCCGGCGCATCGTCTGCATCGAAATGCAATCGATCAGGCTGTAAACCTTATCGGGACGCGCCTCATAGAGAGCCATGCCGGAGAGAAAGGAGTCGCGGCTCTGCGAAATGACGCGGACACCAGGATCGTCGAGAATGCGTCGGGCGTTTATAACGGCCTTGCGCCGCATCGGCTCGGCCGCCGTCGCAAAGAAAGTAAGATACTCGGCCAGCACTTCATCGATGGTGACGATGGGCGCGTCCTTGCGCTCGGCTGTGAGAGCCAACGCCTGCTTATGGGCGCTGTCGTTAAGATCCGCCAGCGCGACCCAGTAGAAGGTGTCGGCGAAAAGAGCGGTCATACCTCGCGCTTGGGCCAGCCGTAAATATAGTGGTCGTGCTGGCTTGCGCCATCTTCGGGCATGGTTGCCATGACCTCGGCCGGCACGTCGCCCATGATCTCGACAATCACCTCCGCAATATGGCGATGCGGCCGGCTGGGTGGGTCTTCCTGTTCGCTGGCCAGCTTCTTGAGCCATGCATCGAGGGAAAGACCTTCGGCCGCCGCTTTCGCTTTCAACGCCGCCGCTTGTTCATCGGGAAGCTCGATTACCGTCATAAGAAAATCTCCGGTGCCTTCATCTTATCAAGACCGGTCTTACGCCGGTTGATCGGCTTTGTCACGCGCCCGGGTCAGTTTGCCTGCGCGGAAAGCCGCACTAACGCCCAGGCGTGGCGGCTCTGGCGGGTGCCTTCGCGGCATGCTCCGGTTGCCGTGGGGCGGGCGGTTCCTCCGCGTCCCGCGACAGACTGGGTATCACATGGTCTGGCCGAACGCCGGCGGCAGTCTTCGAATTCGACCCTCTTTGGATCTTGCCGGTCAAGTCGGCCATGCGAACGTTCTCATAGCCTTTGCGCTTAGCCATGATGCGATAGTCGAAGGCAATGCTGGAATTGCCCCCGCCCAGCTCGTGGACTTCAAACGATGTGGCGGATTTTTGGCTGACATAGAGTCCTTTACAGTCGCCATCGGGTGTCAGGAAGACATGATAGTCCATGCCCGTGTTGACCGTCTGGGCGTACTCGGCATCCAGTGTCACCAGCGCGGCGCCGTTATGCAACTGGCCGGAGCCGGCATCCTCGAACCAGTTCTCGGGCGCCTGCATGGCGTATAGCGACACCTCGCGCGAAGCGTCCGGCCCCACAAAGGCGTGCCCGCCCACCGAGCCGCTACAGCTCAGATTTCCGTTCACGAAGATGTCGCAAAAACCGCCATAATCGCTGTAAGTGGCCACCACGATCGCCGAGTTGTCGCTATCGGTCTGATTTTCGACGAACAAAGTGGCTACATTAGTAGCATTATTGTAAGCGGCTATGGCTTCGGCGGAATCCGCTGTGGCGAAAACGCCGGCCGACCCGTTGTGAGTGTCGCCCCATACCCCAGCGGCATTACCCGCCAATTGACCTCCCAGGGTGCTTTGGACCGCCCCATATCCGTAGACTCCTACGCCTTGGGTGCTTGCCGATGTGCCGACGATGGCGTAATTGATGCCGGTCGAGGATGTGGCCTGGCCCTGTATCCCCGTTCCGGTAGGACTGTCGGAAATTCCAGTAACTCCAAACGTGCTGCCGGTGGTCGATAGGGCATGGCCCTGTACCCCGATGCCGGTAGAGCTATGCGAGATGCCGTCTACGCCAATAGCTGCGCCGGTGGTGGCGAGAGCGTCGCCCTGCACCCCGTTCCCCGTAGTGCTGCTGGTTACTCCGAAGACGCCATCCGCCAACCCGGTCGTCGCGGAATTCTGGCCTTGCACTCCAGTTCCCGTAGCGCTGGCGGCTGCGCCATAAACACCAATGGTAGTGCCGCTGGTAGCTGGCGCGTACCCCTGCACACCGTTTCCGGATGTGCTGTCACTCACGCCAGAAACGCCGATGGCAGCGCCGGTCGTGGCGGAATTATAGCCCTCTACGCCAAATCCCGTAGCGCTGACGGAACTGCCATAAACGCCAATCGCAGTGCCGCTGGTGGTGTTTACCACGCCCTGCGTTCCGATTCCGGTATCGCTCTCGGAAATTCCGTTAACCCCAACCGTGCTGCCGGACGTTGCAAAACTGTGGCCCTGTACTCCGATACCGGAAGTGCTATGGGCGATGCCATCTACGCCAATGGCTGCACCAGTGGTAGCCACAGAGTCGCCTTGCACGCCGTTCCCGGTAGTGCTGTTGGTCACTCCGAGAACGCCATCCGCTAACCCCGTCGTCGCGGAATTCTCACCTTGCACTCCAACTCCCGTAGCGCTGGCGGCTGCGCCATAGACACCGATGGTATTGCCGCTTGTCGCCGAAGCGTACCCCTCCACACCAAAGCCGGTGGAACTGGCGGTGGCACCGGAGATGGCGCTGGCAGAAGCATCCGATACGTCGAGTTTGAAGCCCGATGGACTGGTACCGATGCCCACGTTTCCACTCAATTGAACGATCACCGAGTTTCCCAGAGTATTGGCGCCCGTCCAGACCGGGAGGGTTCCGGCGGTGCCGCTGCCAGTGACCGCTGTTTCCGGGGACGCGGCAGGTTTGGCGGAACTGGAAGCCGCCACGGCTTTGGCCGGCTCGGCCAGGGAGGCAGCAGCGGCATGTCCGGCAGCGTTGCCCGACGGCGCGGCTAGGGCAAACGCGGAAGCAGGCAGCCCGCCCAGGGTCTGGGCGTCCACGGCCTTCAGAGCATAGGGAACGCTCATCAATAGTACGCGCGGCGCCGCGGGCTGACCATCCACCTGGACTTCCAGCCAGCGGGCCTGGCCCGACGCAAACAAGTCGATTGGCAGACCCTCAGGATGCGTGGCCCCGATCTGCGCCGTATAACCGCCTGCGGAATCCAGCGTCACGTTTTGGGTTTCCATCCACAACGGCGCGCCGCCTTGTTCATCCGCAAAAAGGGAGAAGGTGACTCCCGCTACCCCTATCCTCGGCTTGCCGTCGGAGTTAGCCGCGACTCCCGAGTAAGTGACCAACTGCGGCGGCGCCTGGGGCCTGGCTTGGGGGAACGCCGGAATCGAGCTCATAAGCAGGATCGCCAGCGAGGATAGAAGAGACCGTTTGCACCATTGCATGAACATTTTGAGATCTTCCTTTCGAGTACATCCCGCGAACGGGCAACCCACATGAGAGTCTGCAATCCGAGCCGGTCCGAAATCAAGCTGGAACAGGCTGCGAACCGGCTGTGCAACGTTGCGATGCCGTCGTTTCAACGTGTTACACTACCGTACACGGTAAGGGCGGTGGAGGGCACACACGGGAATGGCGCTAGCGCGCCCTATGCGGATGCGCGTCGCGCGGAACAGATCCGGGAGTATTTAAGGCAGTTGTTGGCGTCGCCTGCTTTCGCATTGAGTCCCCGGCGATCCAGGCTCCTGGAATATCTTTGCCAACGTGCTCTGGAAGGCGAGGGCAGCAACATTACCGAGTATGCCCTGGCCCTGGACGTCTTCGATAAGCCGAGTTCCTTCGATCCACGCATCGAATCCACGGTTCGGGCGGACGTCACCCGCCTGCGCCAAAAGCTAAGAGAGCATTATGCAGCGGATGGCGCGAACGACCCGATCGTGATCGGGCTGTCGCCGCGCAGCTATGTTCCCACGTTCACCTTCCGGGATGAGCTGCCGGCACTGTCAACCGCTCCGCCCGATCCGGCGGTTCAGGCGATTGCACCAGGGCCTCGCGGCCAGCGCCTCGCCGTCCCGCTTGCCGCCATCGCCCTGGTTGTGGTGGTGGCCGTTATCGCGTCGCGCGGTCTGGCGCCGGAGCCTCCCGATCCGCCAGCGCTGTCGCTTGCCGTTCTGCCGGTTGCGATGGCGCGTTCGGCTTCCGATCTACAGGAATTCCGTGGACCTATCACGGAGAAACTGAATGGAGCGCTGCTCCGGACCTGGGGCGTCAGCCTGATTGAGTGGCAGGAAATGGCCGCCTTTCAGGGACAAAATGCGCTCCAGGAAGTACGCTCGAAGTTGCCGGCGGCCTTGATTCTCGAGACGACCATCGAGCGCAAGAACGGCATATTAGTGGCCAGCATGACTCTATGGAGACGGAAGGATGGCGGGGTAGCCTGGTCGGGAACTTTTCCCTTCCAGTTGGATGACAAGCGCCATCTCAATGCCGCGGTGGACGCACTGGCCGCGGCTTCTATCCATCCGCTAATCGAGAATGAAGCCGACTATCTGGCATTCGCACGCTCCGCGGAAACACCTCGAATTCCCGCACCGCTCAAGGGCGTTGTGGATCCGGTCGACCCATGTTCGGGGGGGCCGCTCAACCTGTCTTCGCTGTTTGCAAAGAACGCGCAGATTAATATCGCCGCGCAGGCCATCAATGCTCGCAGCTTCGATACGCGCATTCCATTTCAGGCCGGCGCGCGACAGTATCCGGCGGATACACCTTTGGTGGTGAGGGCGGGGACCGCGGTGCCGATTCGTTTGCCGGCGCTGGCGCAACTGGAGACGGACACATGCGTGCTCACTTCGTACGATGGGACTGCGCCGGTTTACCCGGGGGCCTGTGTCGTGCCTCTGGCGCCCCGCTCGGGTGTCGATATCAACTACCTCTGCGCGCCGAAGGCATACCCCATCGACCTGAGCCGCTTCGCCAACGACCAGGGGCTGGAGAAAGCGGAACTGATTCCGGCGGGTGCGCGCATGTTGGACGGCATCCCTTTTCTGCTGCCGGAGGGTAAGCACCGCTTCTGGAGGGGTCAAACGGCGGCAGAAGGCAGCGCTCGCCCGGTAAGCCTGACTATACCCGTGGGCCGTTCGGCAATTTCCACGGCTTATCTCTTGTTGAATACGGAATGGGGACAGCCGGGGCCGGAGAGCTATCTGGCGCTTGAATTCAGGGGAGATCGTGGCGCTTACTTCGAAAAGAAGTTGATAGGCGGGGTGGATGTGCGCGATTATCATCACGGTGTTTTCACCAATACCGTCAATGGAACCACTACGCGGGTGGCATTTGACGACGGACTGGGTCAACAGATGGATGTGGTGGAGGTGGCCCTTCCGGACGACTTTCGGCGGCAGGCGCTCGAAAGCGTCACGATTAAGGACACCGGACGGTTGGTGTTCCAGCGGGCGATTTTGTGGGCAGTTACGGTGCGCTAGTCTAGTGGGCGAACTGAAGTTCGCCCGTTCGCGCTGAAGCATGCGCCACGCCGGCACGCGCTAGGGTTGCAGCGCCATGGTCACTTTTCCAGCGGGACCGTCGTAAGTGAGTTCCAGCGAATGGATGCCCTCGACCCTTCCGTGATATGGGAAAAAAATCAGTCCCCCCTGTGGAAGAGCTCGTTCGCCTTCCGGCAGCGCGACCTTTTGAACATGCTGGTTGATGACGCGCTGCAGCGCTAGGGGCATATGCACCGGGGCAGGAGGGTCACTCCCACCACTCTTTCCGCCCGTGCTGATGCCGGTTTTCGAGCCCTTGTCGATGGGCTCAGGCGGCTCCCAATCGGGATCTTTGAGGGACCGGAACACCATGCCGAAGGGCTGGCCGGGGACTGGCGCTTTCTTGTTGTTGACGCGCAACGCAAAATCTTCCACGGATATTTTGAGGCGCGCTTCGGGCGGCCCGAATAAGCCCATCTCGATGACTACGTAGTCTTCAGAGATCAGGGCGTCGCCTTCCGGTCTGGGGATGGAGTGTCCCAGGAACTCGGCGGCGACGGTTACCGTACCAGCGGCGGCGTGCGCTTGATAATCGGCGGGCGCGGCTCGGGCGGGTATGCCTTTGGTTTCATTAACTGCCGGGCGCTTGGTTTGCGTGTCCTGCCCTGGCGCGCACAGGCAGAGGGCGCCCAGGACGATACCGATGCCGTATGCAGGAGAAAATCGCATTTCAACCACAAGCTAACACAATTTGTGCAGAGTTCTTTCAGGATGGGCCTAGCGATGCCGCGGGGAGGTGCGAATGGCGAAAGCTGCTCAAAAACGATCGCGGACCGGAACTGTTCCGCCGGTGCGTGCGAACAACCCCGGCAATCCACTGAGTGGTCTCGTAAGCTCGCCAGAACCAATTGTTCCGGAGAAAATCGTTGCGCACGCTAAGGATCTCGCGGCGCGCAAAGACCTCCCATCTGCCGCCATGGACCGGGACGGGCGCGTCGTCCACCGTTTCGGTCGAAAGCCGCGGCGCGGTGCAGTCGTTGAGCTCGATCACCGCAAGCCGTGTGTCGGTGGTCATGGCGTCTCCCGTCCCGTTTTCGGTGACGCTGGGCACGTTGGTACGGCCTGCCCAATCCAGTGCGTCCGTGCAACCCGTAAAGGCGAGATCATAGGCGATTTTGTCGCGTTCCTGGTCGACATCGGCCGCGATCTTGTGCGCGAAGGGCCGGCCTGGGCGTAAGTAGCCAAAATCCACGTCGCGCGTGGCAGCGCCCATCCAGACGTCCTGGCCTTGCCACTCGCCCGCCTGCTTCCATAAACGAATATGGTGCCGCTTGGAAACGTCGTTCAAGCCCTTCTCCCAGGACATATCCGCGGGCGCGCCGTCGAGCAACAAAGAAGACATCGGCGCGGAATCGAAACCCCGTCTCAGCCCGATGGCCCGGAGCCAGCGCACGCGGCGGCCAAACGATAAGGGGCGGGCCTCCGACCAGCCGGCGGCGGCGAACGCGGCAGCGACCTCATCGCGAGATCCGGCGATCAATACGTTGGTCAGATCCGACGGCCGCTCGGGCGATGTAGCGAATGTGCGGCTTGGCATGCCAGACACCAACCGGTTCAGGTCATCGCGCCGCCGGGCGTCCATTGCGCTGCTGACCGGCGCTTCCACTGAGGAGATACGATATACGGGACCGGTCAGGGTCAGCGTAAGTTCGGCGCCGGCGGGCAAATAAATCTCCGGCTCGGGTAGGTTGATGATGGCGGCTTTTACGATCACTTCAGCGATTCTGGCGTGCAACTCGCAGCGAAAAAGCAAATCCCTGACATAGCCGCTGATGCGGTAGGAACCGCTGTCGGTAGCCCGGACGCCGTGTATGCGGCCATCGCGCGTGACGCGTTCCCGGGCATTGTCGACTTCGGCTACGCGCGCGCGAAGCGCAACCGGATGGCGGCCGGGGAGGGCCACCCGGTTGAATTCCAAGTCGAGCGACGCAGTTTCATGGCGAATCCCCAACCCCACCCGCGCGACCTTCTTCACCTCGCCGGAGACCAGAGTGCCCGAGGGCAGAACGATCTCGCCATGGGCCATAATGGGCGCGATCAGGACGGCGCTCACCGGGCTGCCCGCCTTGGTCGCATATGAACCGACGGTGGTGGTCAGCCGGATGTGGATTTCGGTTCCGGCGGGCGCGCGCGGAACGGCCGTCGGATTTATCGGGAACAACAGAAACGGAAGGATAAACATCGGCGCTACGAAGCGGTCCGGCTTTCCGCGATGGCCCGATCGCTGATGTGGCTGCCGGTGGCTTCCAGCCCGCACTCGTAGGTCCGGTATAGCTGCTCGAATACGCCCGCCCATGCCCTTGAGCATGTTGAAACCCTGGCGGCGGCACCCATCCGCTGGCGCCACGGTGCATTATTCATGAGTTGCAGAATACTCTCGGTGAGCACATGCAAATCCGGCGCAAAGAGGCCGGTGACGCCGTGCCGTATGCCCACGCGTGCGCCCGTCTCAGGGCTCACCAGCACCGGGACGCCGGATGCCATGGCCTCCAGCAGCACCAGACCAAACGTGTCGGTCTGGGAGGGGAACACGAATGCATCCATATTGGCAAAGGCTTCCGCCAGCGCCTCGCCGCGGAGAACGCCCGGCATTTCGCCAAACTCCAGGTTCTTGCGAAGCCAGTCGCGCTCGTTGCCTTCGCCGATCAGCATGAAACGGAAATCGCGCTGGCCCCGCGCCAGGAGACTCTTCTCGAGATCGGCGAATAGGCGTACATTCTTTTCGGGAGTTAGCCGCCCCACATAGCCGATGCGAAACGTGGAATCGTGGCGGCTGCGCCGTTGCGGAGAATAGGCTTCGATGTCGACGCCGTGCGCCATCAAAAATGCGGGTTTGCCGGTGCGCTCATGGAGCAGATCGACCATGGTTTCGTTGGGCGCGAATAGAAAACGGGCCAGGCCATAGAAGCGCATGCAGGCCCCCAGGCTCTGACGTTCGGCGGCCGCCGAGACGCGCTCCCGCAAAGCAGCCGGCAGGAACGAAAAGAGCTTGTGCAGGCGGCGGCCGGCATACTCATGCAGGTTAGTGTGCCAGGAGGCGACCAGCGGAACGTGCAGAGTATGGGCAACCGACAGACCCAATATCCCGATATCGCCGGGACCGGCGATGTGGATGAGATCCGGCTGAAAGGACCGCACCTGGGCCGTCACCCAGTCTTTGTAGCGGCTCAGAAAGGGGTCGCAGGATAAATCGTGGTCCAGGGGAAATGCCGCGAACCCTCTCTTAATCTCTACGGCGATGCAAGACCGGCGGCGGACGATTTGCGTCTTAGGGCCGCTATGCACACATAGAAACGGAAGCTGCCGGCTGGTGGCAAAGGCGGCGAATTGCCGGCTGAGCGTGGCTACACCGTTGGCCTCGCTGAAGCAATCGGTGAAGAGAGCTACGCGCAGTGGCGACATCGACCCCGGCATGGACGCCTTATATCGTACACTACGGCAGAGTTCCGGTTAGCCCATTCGCCAGGTTTTAATTAATTCTTCACACTTCGATTGCCGAAGCCGCGGGGCGCGCTTCGTAACCCGCGCAGGAGAGCACCGGAAGTGGTGGATATTTTGGAAAATGCGGATCTTTGAAGGAAAGCCCGCAGAGATAGAAAAGAGAACCGCGGTCCGAGCGAATGAGATCGAGGTGGATACACGTTGCGCACAGGCCCACCGATTTGGCGATGTTCGTCTCCACCCGTTAGAAGCTTAACCGGATTCCCAACTGCGCTGCAAAGGGGATGCCCACTGTGGTGCCGGGGCCGAAGAAATCTCCCAGCGCACCGGCCGGCACTCGCAACTGATTCAGGCTGGTGATGGGCTGCGTCGATGTGCAAGCCGCGTTCAGGCAAAAAGCCGTGGCGTTGGCCAGGTTGTCGACGGGAACCGGCAGGGCTGCGAGATTGGTGACGTAGTTAGCGCCTGGGTTATTGCGGTTGAACAGATTAAAGATGTCGATAAACGGCATCACATGCCAACGCTCGTGAATGCGGAACGGACGGCTGACGCGGATATCCGTCTGGATATAGGGCGTGCCGCGGAATTGATCCATGCCGGTTTGGACGCCGTTGACCACGGCGCGATCGTCCAGCGTATCTCCGAATCCATTCACGTCCACGGGGGTGGTGAGGGTGAAGGGCCGGGCGCTCTCGGCCTGGCTCAATACGGAGAGTTCGAATCCGGCGGGGATGTGGACGGTTCCCGCCACCACCAGGCGATCGGTGACGTTTTCGCCCGACGGACCGTAATCGCCTTTGGCAAACGCGTTCAGCGGGTTGCAGACGCCGTTCACGTAATCGAAGAGTTCGCCCAGGACGCAGCCCCAGGTCTCGGCGCTCGACAACGTGTAGTTCACTACCAGGCTGAATCGTGAAACGTTAGCCTGCAGATGCACGGAGAGTCCGTCGTAGCGGGAGCGGTTGTCGCTGCGATAGACAGTGATATTGGGGACATCCTGCTGCTGCGCTGCAAGAGTGTCGGGAAATAGCGGAGAGAAGAGTGTGTAGCCGGCCTGGTAAATATATCGCCTGAAGGCGTGTACGCCTTCTTCGTGAGTCCAGTCGGCGCCGAGAGTCCAATGGGAATTGAAGGCATGCTGAACGCCGGCACTGGCATGCAGCGCGTAGGGTGTCTTGTAGGCCGGATCGATCAAAGATCCCGCGCCGCCGCTGGCCGCTCCCGGAAGGCAGCCGGGGTCGCCCGCATTGATACAAATGCCGGGAGGCTCATTCACCGCCTGGAATGCCGTCACCCAGCCATTCTGCGCCAGGTCGTTGTAAAAGAGGCCAAAGCCGGCGCGGAGTACCGTGTTCCTGGATTGGCCCGGCGCATAGGCGATACCCAAGCGCGGCCCGAACTGTTTACGATAATCGTGCGGCGCGCCCGGATGTTGAAAAAGGGGAATCTGCAGAGCCTCCAGCGTAAGCAGGGCGGGGTTGTCCAATTGGGACCTGCCCGAGGCGGTGAAGAGCCCGAAGGTGGTGTCGTAACGCAAGCCGTAATTGACGGTGAGCCGCGGTGTGGCGCGCCAGGAATCCTCGGCGTACATTCCGAGGCGCTGGACGTTCTGGGAGAAACTGCCGTTGCCGGCGGGCGTGCTGGTGCAGGTAGTACCGGGGGTGACTTGAAGGGTTGCGGTGGGCGTGCAAGACAGGTCCACGGAGAATTGCTGCGGATTGTTCAGGTAGTCCACTGGATTCTGCGCGAACACGGTCAGATTTTCCGGATTGGAAGGGAGCGCGCCGCTCATTACCGGCTCGTGGATAAAATCCACGCCGAAGCTCGGCGAGTGCCGGCTGGTGGTGTGCGTTACGGCGTAGCGGATCTGGTACTTTTCCTGCTCGCGCGCGATAGGAAAGGCGGTAATGGGAGTGACGAACTGATTGTCGCCAAACGTTTCGAAACCGGAAATCGTCTGGGAGGTGGAACTGAACGGAAAGGCCAGCGCGAAGCCCAGTTGGGAGTTGCGATATTCGTTCAAGCGCAGTCCGCTGCCTGCGAGAGTGAAGGTTCCCAGCCAGGTGGGACTGAAAATGAATTGTTGGCCCAGGACCAGGTTCATATAGTTGGAGTGCCAGGTGGCGCCGGTGGATGGCAGCGTGGCCTGTTCGACGAACGCGTTGTCGGTAGTGTAGGTGTCGAGCGCGGCGCGCAGGAACCACTGCGAACGGGCCGATTGGGACCAATCGAAGCGCAGGTCGGCCAGGTAATCGCGGAAGGGAACGGGCACATTGTCCGGCACGGAAATGGAACCGATGCCGGGTATAAGCCCTTTCCCAGCGAGACTGGAGAGAGCCTGAAATTGGGTGAGGCTGGCAGGGCTATAGGCGATGCTGGCGTCTTCGTGGACGGCTTCGATGGATGCGAAGAAGAAGAGCTTGTCCTTGACGATGGGTCCGCCCAGAGTGCCGACGTAGTTTTGGCGCGAGAAGGGCTGTTTCGGCAAAGGCGCGGGATTCTCAATGGGGTAACGCGCATTCAACGCCGCCGCGCGTTCATAGAAGGCAGCCCCACCGTGCCACAGGTTGGCG
>Ga0302325_10025195_pt1 | contig 12362 bp, 12 predicted proteins | sample Palsa_T0_2_FD_201948 | JGI IMG/M metagenome (GOLD analysis project Ga0302325, IMG submission 201948) | Peat permafrost microbial communities from Stordalen Mire near Abisko, Sweden - Palsa_T0_2 | ecosystem: Environmental > Terrestrial > Soil > Palsa > Peat permafrost | place: Sweden: Abisko...
TTTTCCGCCCAAGGTCAGATACACCATCTCTGGGATATCGGCAAGGGGCCCGTCAAGGACGCCCTTCGTGATCTGGGGGGCAACAAAATCCATCTGAAAGGCCGCCGAGGCACTAGGTATAGGCGCATTCCCCTCCCCTTGACTCTGGCGAACCACGATTTGGTATCCTTGTGCCAACCGTTGACCGATCATTTCCTCCATTAATGAGTGCAGTGAAATATTTAACTCCTCGGTATTGATTGACACCGTGTATGTATGCTGTTCATATTCGTCCCGCAACTCTTCTTCCTTCGGGAAATAAGCTGACTGCAACGGTAGTGCAGCAGGTGTGCGCATAGATTTCCATTTCATGTGGCTTACCGAGGTAGGACGAGGTGTGACGTGTTGCCAACGACGATACTGAGACGAATCCTGTGTGATTGTTGATTTCGGATTTGATGGGTTTAATATGATTTGCCATGGCGGAGGAGAGGTAGGTGGTTTGAGAATGAATGGCTGGGCTGCTTCTTCTTTGGCTATGGTACTTTGACGACGTGTACGAGGTGCTACAGTGGGAGAAGACATGCGGGGAGGTAATGTCGCAGCTGCTTTTGGAGACATGACATGAGCTGGAGAGACAGCGGTGGTTTTAGGTGATGCAGGCAGTGCCTTTGCTGACCCTTGGGGTTGAGTTCTATGATATGGTGGTGTCGGTTGTTTTACTTCAAAGCCGCGTGTGATGGTGTGTGTAGTGCCATCAGGTCTTGTAGATGTCGTAGTGATCGAGGCGTTGAAACTGGAATCGCTGGTGATGCCAGTGGTTGACGTCGAAGCACTTGCTTCGGCCCGAATCCGTGAAGGATCCGACTCCTTTAGCTTTCCAACAAATAAACCATCCAATCTGCCTGGCGGAAGCTTCCGTTCTGGCTTTGCGGCCTGCTTTTGAGCTTCAGCTGCAGCGAGCGCTTTGAGCTCACTCTTCTTAGGAGGTGACAAGCGCGACTCTCGTCTTCCAGTGTACAACATCATTTCTGCGTCGCCCTTTTTAGGTTTCTCAAACACACTGGCATCATAGCTATCCCAACCAGAGGGCGAGGACTCCTCGTTCGTGAGTAAAGGGATCGAGAAACTGGTCATCTCCTGTTCCATAATACCCATCATTTGTAACTCATGCATTCGGCACCGCGGTCGCCATTGTCGTTTGGCGCCTCTCCGGTTGTCGAGACTTTGTTCCCAATATGAGATATCCAGCCAGTGCGGAAGGGCATGCTTCCATTCCGATGAATATGCATCGCTGTCTGTGGAAAACGACGTCGATCGGCTTCCTCGTGAATCTCTGTCGCGGGTAAACGGTTGGTGGGTTAGCAGAATTTCTTCTTCTGGGAGGCGATCTCGATAACGGAACAGTGGAACTGAGTGGAGCGGCATACGTCCTAGACACACCAAATCGATGCCGACTCCGAGTTTCATAAGGTCTTCCGTCGTTCGTTCAAGCATCGAGCGTTCGACTTGAAAGACACCCGTTCCAGGAGTAATAATTATAACAGACAATCCTGTGCGGACGAGATCTGGGTCGTAATAACTGTTGGCAAATTGTTGAGATGCTAATGAAATCGCCTCGAGAATATTGCCCTGTGACGCCGTTGACAAAGTCCCAGATATCACATCTATCCCATTCGATTGTCCTGACTGATCTGATCCAGAAGACCCTGGCCGGTGGTGTACAAGTATCTCCTTTTGGATTTTGAGAAACTCCTTTTTCAGTTGAAGTAGTGTTTCTGCCCATTCAGAACTGGCTGTATTGTCAACCACTGTCTTGAAGTAGTCGTCATATGGCTTTCCTCCTTCCTCAAACATGACATCCTCCTTGTCTTTGTACACACGAGCAAACAGGACAATGGTAACCAGATGTCGTGCTCCCGTCGCCCTCCATTTATTGAACAACTGTGGTAAATAGCCATCCACGCATTTATGATACATTAACTCTCCGTCCTCTTCGAATTCCCACAATTCCGCTGCCATTTGGACCATAAGTAGAAATCGACTGCTTTCTGAGCGGAAGATGGGTCGAGTTCGTGAGCTCACCCATGCTGACGTCGCGTTGATCGAATGGCCATGACTGGACAGCGAAGAATGGACATAAATGCTTTTGACACTAGCGCGAATGGATCCCGCAAAAACAATTCTCTTCCCCACATAGATTGTCTTATCCCTCAGTGACCGAGCAAGTCGCCACATATCCGCCCGATCGAGGAATAAATCTTTGAACGCCATCTCCACGTAATCCGCCTCGGCAGCCTGGTCCATGACCTACCATTAACCAAGAACCCGCAAGACCCATACCACAGACACAGCGACGTTATTCCCCGGAAGAAACTTGAACGCCTTAGCCACCTCCGTGACCACACTCAATTGTAAATTGCCATACTTTGTACTGACATCCTTCTCCGTCTCACTCCCCAGCCGAAAAATATATCGCTCGCTCGCCGGAGCAGCTTCATTCTCGATATCACTCTGCGGAATGATCTGTAGCAGCGAGCCGGGCTTCGCAAATGGAACGAGCGCCGGATTTATGAGGACTTCGTGCGCGGAGAATGCGGCTGTGTGGGTCCGGATGGTGAGCAGTCTGGGGAGCGAAGCTGGGGGCGACACCGTGTCGTTGGACACTTGGCGCGAGAGAGGCGCGCTCGTAGTCATGTTGCGCAGGCTATGAAAGATATATCGTGTGCGACATCAGATGTTGATCTGTTGTGGGCCTTCGAGAAGAAGAAAGGGGCCTGGAAATGAACCTGCCAAAGTCCCCTAGCCGTCATGAATCATGGCGATCCATGATTCTGGGCGATAGCAAAATTCGGTCCGGTTTAGAATTGTCGCTCAGATTGGTCACTCTTCAGATGGCTACTCTTCAGATCTAGGCACTTCATTTGCGAATATTGTTGAAAAACATAGGATGATATGAGTAGATGACGCTCCAAAACAATGATGGTATAAAGAGACTTGAAATATATTTAGAACACTTCTCAGCGGCTAGGATGGCCTCGACGGATCTACATTTCCCGCCGCAGATTGACAGGGGCTTAATATCTGACGGTTACAGGTGATCTAACGGGATATAAGTTCAACACGGCTCTTTTATCGACTCAGATGCTCGCAATGCCTCCAATTGACCATTTAATCAAGCTCTACATGCAACTTTAAATCCTTTGAAATCATCTCATGAAAAGTGCGAGTTGCTTCCATCATCCTCAGCCCGATCTTAGCCACTTACCGCGAAGGTATTTTGCCAAGCATCTGCTCATTGCCTCATATGCAAGCCTGTTTCAGACATGCAAACGACACATCACCCGAAAGCTTCTATTGGAGTAGTTGCAAAGCCCTTCTTTCCGAAGGCAGCGATACTTAAAAACCAAAAGATAATTTGATCATAAATAAATAATTCACAAGTATATGTCTGTAATCTAACAATATTATGCCCCAAAACCAATTGACTCCTTCAAATAATACAATCTTCCATCTCTCAAAATTATACATCCTTATCTAGGAGCATTAGGAACGCTCAAGAAAATAGCGGCCATGACACAAGTGAAGAGAGTAGCAACCGCAAGCGCTTGAAAAAAGATCCTATCATGCAACTGTCTCAACGCCGGTTCCTCAACCCAAACCTCCCTATCAAAGATCCTGAACTTGCGTTCCTTGTCAGGCGCATAATCCCCGGTCTCCTCATCACGGAATAACTCCCACGCGCGCAATTGACGATGATGCAAACCATGCAGAACAACGCACATGCCATAGCATGCAGCCGTGGAAGTAGCCGCCCCAATTAGAAATAGAGGAAGCGAGAAGACGCGCCAGCCTCTGTTGACGCCGTAGCCAATGCATAACAAGGCCTCGAGCAGACCGAGACAGATAGTGAGTACGCCAAGGAAATGCGCGAACCACACGCGCGGAGGGTTTCCGTTGCAAATGATGTAGCGGATGAAATTGGGATGGGAGTTACGAAGGAGGAGGTCCCAGACATGAGCGTTGACAGGCTCAAAGACGTTGGGATGGGTTGTTTCGCGGGCGGCTTGAATTGTGCGTGTTCGCAAAGAGGATGGCAAGTTGAGTTCTTTGGCTCCGCGAGATGTGAGGAACGTGACAATCATGGAGTCAACCTGGGATTAGATAGAAATGCAGCAAGGATATACCTCATGTCGGAAAGGTTGTTTAGATGCGTCGGGTGAGTGACGTTCGTTGGTGGAGGTTGCGAAACTTTCGCTGTGCGCGGTGCTTGGCCTGGGCTCAAGTTTATGTTCCTTCTCCCAAGGGGTAATTGAGCTGGCGCCAGTGACAGGCGAGGAAGGCGCAAGGGTGTTCTCGTCACTGGAGCGACTCTCCTTCTCAGTCAAAGAAGCCGCGACGGCTGGAGCGAACGTCTCGTTGGAGGGGCCATTCAAGGTTTGTGGGTCTGCGCGACCTCGAACGGCTAGTTTCGGGACCCGTTTGTGCGTAAACTCGTTGGTCTCGTCAAAGTCGGGTTTGGGCGATAGTTCTTGAAGATCGACAGGCATGTCAAAGAACCGCTTCTTGTAATCTACGATTGAGTCAGATTTGAACGGAGATCGATCGACATACCTTGGAACCAGAGATAGAACGCAAGATTTTCACCGGAATGCTCAACTCGATCGAGATACTCCTGCGCAATTAGAGAGGCTCGAAGAGACCGGTTACACTGAAATCCCGCACCGAACAGGGCGGACATGTGCGTCCGTCCAACATCAGCCTCAGCTGCAGCCCATCGGGAATGCCACCACTGGATGTGGTGTACCCCGAGTATTGCGACGAGGAAGTACTGTGAATAGACGGCGAGCGTTGTGACTTTGGGCGAGTATACCAGATATCATCGAGCTTTGGAGCCATCGCAATGGAAACTGAGAGTGAGGAAGATTTTCTCCGGTACGCAAAGGATCTGTCGCTGCTGCTGCGGCTGCAGAAAGTGGGACAGCCCCGGGGTTTTAATGTCAGGGGTGGAAGCGAGTTGAGGGACGCTGATCGTGGGCTGCGACTCAAGTAAGGCCGAAGACAGAGTTGGCACCACGTGTTTCTGCAAGAGAACAAGGCATCGTGCCGTTCGAGATATACACAACCGAACGTGCGTGCCGATCAGGACATCCCACTCATCTGACTGGCGTAATACCCAAATTAGGCTTTGCGCATTGGTCGGGAGCAGGAGCCGAACACAACCAGCTGGTGGCTTGCCCACCCAGTACCTTGGCGTCCCTTACATGGATCATCTCGACCCCGAATGCGTCACCGCCATCTCTCGCAATCCGCGATCTGGACGCCCTTCCCACCGTACACTTGCGAGTGGAAATGATTGTTCCAGACATGTTTTTCGTCTGTCAACTTGTAATCTACTGAATACGACGATTACCGGACTCCGGGGTTCGAAACACGAGAAACAGTCTGGCCTGCGGAAGTAAAGTGCCAAAGCGTACATGCATGCATCATGCATGAATGTCTAAATTGCCACACGCTATTTGATGAAAATTGAAATGACGCCGATCGTTTGCACCGGTCGATTGCTTGCATACAGCCCCCCGTTTGCGCTTAATATCCGGCACTACAAACATACGTCATGCGCAGATAAGAGCCAATCCTACGCCCCGATAATCTAGAAGTCGCAGAAAACCGTTTCGAAAATTAAAGTAGCTTAGAATAGAAAGCTACGAAGCACGCTAGCTCATGCAAACGCTGAAATTAAACGCCAGATACAATTCTCAACTGCCGTAATCCGCAGACAGGGAGATTCGGTCCTTCAATTGCGACAAAAGAATTGCGAAACAAGATAGGATGCAGTAAACTGAAACTACGCATCTTGCTCTAGATCCGACGATTCACTGCAATAAGTATGCATAACCCCTTACGATCAAGTTGTCTCACTCGACACGAGGACCCGACCACATTAATGGGGTCTCATTACTTTTTGGGTTTGATACTTCGTGGAGTGATCATGATGCATCTGATGCTCGGTGGAGGGGTAGAGATCAACATTTCGGCAGCGGCTCTTGCTGACACTCTAGGCTGTCTTACCGTATTCCATCCTCAATCCAATGTCGATTGGTACTATGTGGCGACGGTCAGGGAGACGTCGATCCATCACTTGAGTTTAAGGAAAGTTGCTTAGTCTGACTATACGTCCTTAGCCTTTTTTTATTATATTATATGCATGCACGCTCGATTCTATTCCATGAGAAGTGTATCTAAAGAGGAATCCACAAGCTTAATCGCGGCCGAGCCCCCGATCCACGTGGCCACCGATGGATAAGTGTCGGAATAGGAATAGACGTGAGATCTGTTTCGAGACGCACCGAAAAGGAATTGCGCCTTCGGGCCAATGAGAAGACCTTACCAGACGCGCATGGGAACGTAGATGAGATCATCGCTCAACAGCGACTGGATAGGGATGGCGAGGGGATTGGGATGGAGAACACATGGAGCAATGCGCAAGCTATGCAAGTTTTTATTTTCCTTCCCACAAATTACTTGAAATTCTTGACTATACAAATCTGTCAATTACATGACCCTCTCCGAGAAAAATCCAATAGATATAGAAGAATAAACTACTCCGTTCTCCACGCAACACCTAACACGGCGCTGTCATTTAGAGCATGAAAGCGGCGATGGCGACAACACCGACGAGGCCGGCGTATGCCATTTGAGTGCGTCCAGCTCCCGAGACCCAGATTGGCATGGTGGGGGATGCGGGCACGACGGGGGAGACGACGCAAGTGCTGCAGACTGGGGTGGTCACTGGTGCGGGCTTCTTGGTGGTGACGGGAGTGACACAAGTGTTGCAAGCCGTGATCGTGGTGGTGACCTCTGGGTAGCATGTAGATGTTGTGAATCCACCCTCGCACGCTGCGCACTCAATGATGGTGACGGTGGGCGCAGGGGGCGCAGGCTTGACGTGCTGGCATTCCTCGCACTTGTTGCATGAGTTGCCAATGCAAGTGTAGATGGGGCAGACGGTGCAAGGGTTGCACTGGCCGTTGTTGCAGGTGGTGACGGTCGAGGTCCAGGTGGTGTACTTGGTGACCGTGGACGCGGGTGCGGCCTGGACGCACATGGCGTTCACGCAGACGGCGGGGAAGGGGTAGCGACCGGCGCAGTCGGAGTCAGTGCTGCATCCAACCATGACGGGAGAGCTGGCGGCGACGCAGATGTTGTGTGCACCGCAAGTTTGCCCGGCTGCACAGTCGGAATCGACCATGCACCCGTACTTGGCGGGTGATGGCGCGGCCATGCCGGCGAGTGCGGGTGCGGCGAGCGCGAGGACGGCGAGAGCAGCGTTGAATAGCATTTCGACTGGAGAGGTTGTTTGTTTTGATAGATTAAAACGAATGTTGTGGGGAAGCGTGAGCTCAAAGAGTGACTCCGGTGAGGATTAAAGTGAAGAGTAGTGAATTGATGTCGAAACAACGGGGCGGGAGGGCCGCTATTTATCCTTGGCTGGCTGGAGCCATGGGTGTGTTTACGCTGGGAATTTGTTCGCAGACATGGATTGTGAACGGTTGGAACGTTGGGCGCCACCTTACCGTTTGAAGAAGCGTTCGCAAATGAAGAGGGGCGACGAGGAATGCGACTCAAAGCTTCGCCGGAATGTTACAAGCGACCCAACTCTAACCGACGATCCCCACAAAACCGTGCACCTTCTTGTCAGCCATCCAATCATACGCAAGATTGCCAACTGACCAAAACAAACCGAACGGGCCAGCGACGCGTCCGAAAGAAGAGTCGACTCAACTGTCCAGCGAGATTTCTTGAGAGGGACACGACTTTGACGCGACCTTTACTGCTAGGATCTCTGCTCCATGGTCTCTCGATCTCCCTGCACCACGGTATACCCTCGTCTCCCTGCCGAACAGACCCATTCTGTCACGGGCGAACCATCATTCCCCCCAACATTCCTTCAATATCAGCCTCGGAAGTCGCGCTCATTTCAACCTGCCTCGTGCACGTGAGCGCCAATGGCACCTCCGCTACGCGCCACCCGGCCGCTAAGCAATTTCCCGAACCACAGCAAGCGATGATTGATCGAATACCAATGACATCAAGGCCCATTCTCTACTGCACTCAATCCTCACAAGCATTCACCACCCGAAATTAAGCTTCCCAATCTCCACAAGGCGCACGCGTGGGTCTCCAAAACACCGCTCGCCCGTACATAGATCGCTTCTTTGTCCGAGGAATACGACAGAGCACAACCATTTTGTCGAGATCTTTAAATCTTCGAAAAGCTTGGCTTGCGCCACCCGTTGATGCTCCAGACGGAATTAATGCTTTGCCGAAAATAGCTTCTCATCTGAGATGATCGAAAGAGTCCTGTCAAATCATTTCTACGTAGCTCTCCGATATCTGCGGATCTTTACAGATCAGTGGACGACCGGTGCTCCTTACGCCGTACGTGTGACAGGTGATGGCAGCGGCGATAATCGCGCATTAACGGTCAACAACTGTCAGAAATTCGGATTCTGAGGTATGTCACTGAGCGATGCCAAACATTAAACTTTCTGTATCTTTGATATGGGGCATTAACGAGGGAACTGTTTCCGGTGGGGAAAGATTATCCGATTGTTCCTCGATATTCATACGATTAAGCAAATAACAAGTGCCCACGACAAGGTTTCTGGATTGAATTAATTGAATTCTGTCTGGCTACTTACGATGAAACAGCCAGGTCTACAAAATCTGCCCACTCAATATGAACAAGTTCAGCAATGTCTTCCAAAGCTTTAGCCTCGCGATCCCTTGCCGCCTTTCCTCGTTTACGAGCTGCATCGGCAGCTCGACAGTGTTTGCAACGCTTGGTATCTTCTTCCCTGTTGCCTACCATCCTGGCATATGCCTCAGGCGGAAACCACTTACCGCACCCTCCTCTATCGGCGCATTGGATGTGGAAAGCACAGGCTTTGCAGTGTTCTGCAAATTGATGTTGTTGGTCCCTCGAATTCCAGACTGTATCGAAGTCTTCTTCGGGTTTTGGCATCACCGCACCGCTCGAAAATTTGATATATTTCTGTGAGAGAAGCGGTCCTGCAGAGACCGGGGTCAGTATTGCTTGACGGAGGCAGTTCGGCGGCCGACTTGGCGTTGGTTTGAGTGCTTGACTTGGATGGTGTCGGCGTAGGTTGAACGTCTGGTGTACATACTAAGTTGAGTCTTCGCTGTACGTGGAGCGTTCGTGGTACGTGGAACGTTCGCGGTACGTTGGCTGTTTGTAAACAACGTTTCCAAGTCAGGAAGTGATTCATCGTCAGATGGACTATGAGCGAACACGATGTTGTCCCAGGGGTCTAGGATGTCAGTAACACTCGTGTATCTATCAGATGTACCTGGGTTTGAGGCACGCCCAAAGTTGCGAGTGGGGGCCCTGGGGCCCCGAGCTGGTGGCGCGCGGAGTGGAAAAGGGGACTCTTCACCATCCCAGCACAGTCTATCTGACTTTGCGATTGACGGGCAATTAGGCCACTTTCAGAAGATCTTAGATGGAGGGATGAAAGAATACAATAAGTTTATACTCGAATAATATTCTTCATCGCTTTTATGACCACGCCAAAAAAGACCACCGGTCCCTCCAAAACACCTGCCCCCAAAACCTTATTATATCAAAACTTTCCGAGGTCCATTAATTATCCCAAGTTCAGCCCAGCTTTCTTTTCCTTCTTCGGTTTCATCCCCATATTCTGTGCACCTCCCCTAATGGTCAACTTTATATCACCTGGAAATACCTCCCATAGATACGGATTTCAGAGTTGGGTTTTATTTTAGCCGCCTTAGTGGAGGACGATGTGCTTGAGACGGTAGGTCGACGAGGCAGCACACTCGCGAAAGGATTGGAAGAATCGATTGGTGAGGTAGCCCCCGATCCTCGCATTGACATGGATGTTCCCACCATGGGAATCGGGCCCATTGGGCCTGTTTCCGTCACAGTCTCTGCCCGATTGCCACCCATTTCGGAGGAACCGATCGAGTCGGTGCTTCGTGATTCCTGATCCCACGGCATCTTCCCCATTCGCGTATCAACCGATAATCCATCATCGAGAAGTCCGCGGGGGTACCCAGAATCAGTGGCGACGGGTTGTACCTGCCGCTGTCGCGCGAGCAACTCCCTTCTCTCGGCCTCCCTTGCAAGTTGCAGCTCACGATACGAATCCTCCAGGGATCGGTATTGTTTCAACAATGTGTCATGGGTGTCGCGTAATTGCGTCAACTCTGCTGAGTGATTCTTCGCTACAGAATCGAGGAACGTGCGGAACTTGGGTTGATGAATAGGTTGTTGTTTAATACCGTTCGCGGTCTCTGTAATCAACTGAGTTAATCGCCTTGACATGGTCCGATTTTGTTCCTCCGCAACACCCAGTTTCATCTCCAGTCGTTTGCACGATGCCTCGAGCTTTTGTTTCTGTAGTTCCAGTTCTCGTTGACTACCGACCTTGTCTTTCCATTCCGCGATCTCCGCCTTGAGGGACTCGATCTTGGCTGATGCCGCCGAGTTTTCCAGATCAAGAGCTTCTTGAGAACCTTGTCGTGTTTTCATAATCTCCACGTCCAAGTTGATCTGGTTCTTCCGCAATCGTGCATTCTCCTGCTGCAGTCGTTCCACTTCGAGCTGTAGACGCGCTGCCTCGGACTTGAAATGGTTCTTGTCATCTCCTACGACTTTGATTTTCTGGTATAGAGATTCTTCGACCGCAGCACGCTGTTGTTTGTATTGAGCGGAGGATTGTTGTTGTCGGTGTAGATCTTCCATTAATTCATTGACCTGCCGTTTGAGATCCGCAATCTCAGTAACCTGGTGATTAGAGATAAAAGACATTGAGGATACATAGTGTTCCCGTTCGGCCTCGCTAGAGGATTGGAGGACCTTCTTCCTTTGTAGCCGCGCGATCTGTTGTAGATAACGGCGTTTCAGTAGTCTCTCAAATTCGAGTTGGGCGCTCATCAATTGGAACTCACTAGAGATTAGAAACTTTTATCCTTCGGGAATACGTCTCAATTGCACCGTAACTGTCGGAATTCTCGCGCTCGTTGTTATCCGGAGTATGTTTCTTATCGTCCAAAGCCGTACTGACATCTGACATACTTGACCTAGCAGCAAAAGGAGCGTCCGTCGCAAACTCCCGCGGCTTCATTTGTTCATCTTCTCCATAAAACCCTCCCACAGTTTCCGTGCCATTACTCGTAACGCTCCCATTAACACGTCGTGATCCTCCTGGACCAAAAGGACTACCAGGCATATCATCCACAACCGACGAGGAAGCTCCATTCGAATTGCGGGAGCGAGGAATCCATGACGAAGGCGGCCCGGACATGAAATCTCCCCTAGGAAAGGGCAAGTTCCGCTGTGCTTCATAGTCCAGAGATTTGGATAACGCTGAAGCGCTCGGTGGTTTAGGAAGAGGGCCCGTGGGGGGACCAACTTTTGGTTCCCCTTTTCCTGAAAAGAGTTTATTTGCCGAGTCGAGGGCGGAGCATTTGGCCGCTATTTCACCTGGCTCAAACTCCGTCCATCTCTCCTTGTCATGGATTTCGGTCTCGGGCCTGGGGTTAAGACAATGTGAAACGGATCTTACGTATATTTCAGAATTTCAGGATTGAAGGTATGGCGGGCTAGTAATATCTACCTGTCAGTTGTAGCTTTGCAGGTAGTAAACCTCGGCTTGCGCTTTAAAATACGCTTCGTCCCGCGAAGTCATTAAGATATGATATTGATCCAAATATTCACACGGTGTTTGGAGGAATTTAAGCAAGTTTACTAACGTTAGGTTTTTCAAGGCTGCATAGCTACCAGGGAATCTGTAACTGTTAGTATACTTTGAGCCAAAGGACATACAATCCATAAAGAAAGGTAAACAATTGGTCCGCCTTGGGACCAGAGGAACGAAACGAATCCTCCGATGAATCTGTCTATAAGCGCTCGTAGAAAATATAAAGTACCTGCTGCCTCCCAAGATTCCCGACGCTTTCCTAGAGGCCAAACAGGCTCCTCGGAAAAAGCGTCTTTGTCGTCCTCTCCACGGCTCGATTCTTGTCTCCAACATATGATTCGATAAAGGATAAAAAACAACTCTGGGAGCTGTTGACTGATCGAATTGCAGACATTCGGAAGAAGCATAACAAGGACTGTAAGGGACATTGTAACAACGCCATTTGAGGTATCGATCTGGTATCAGTTGTGTTAACAGGTTGAATACCTCTAGACACTGTAGGACGTGGTCAAGGAGACCGGTGTCCAGCACTTTGTACAGATGATGATCATGTGCACTGCAGAACCGACACATCAAACCGGATACAACTAGCCGATTTCTAGCTCATTAGACTACACATAATGGATTGGTGGT
>Ga0302325_10025196_pt1 | contig 12361 bp, 10 predicted proteins | sample Palsa_T0_2_FD_201948 | JGI IMG/M metagenome (GOLD analysis project Ga0302325, IMG submission 201948) | Peat permafrost microbial communities from Stordalen Mire near Abisko, Sweden - Palsa_T0_2 | ecosystem: Environmental > Terrestrial > Soil > Palsa > Peat permafrost | place: Sweden: Abisko...
TGAAATCGATATCGCGCGCCTTGTAGTTCGGCGTGTCGGCGTTGGCCAGATTGGCCGCCAGCAGCTCGGTGCGCTGCGCTTCCAGCGTCAACGCCTGCGCATGCACGCCCAGATAGCTGTCCAAGTTGAATGCCATGCGGCCCTCGTGCGAAAAATCTCTCGCCGGTACAGGAGCAAGGCGTGTGCCATGGGCGGCAGATGCCAGTCATCACAGCCAAATGTGTGATGCAGTGCCGTCCTGGGATGCGAATGCATTTATCGGGCGCGGGAGCTGCGGCCAGCCATTGCCGCTGATCGGCAATGCGCCGCCGCGCCGCGCGTGGGCGCCAGGGACATGCGGGCTACCCGGCTGTTATCGACCGCGCCAGCCGGCGCTTGAGTGTCGGAATTCCGGCGCTGCGGCGTGGCACGGCACTTGCTCCCTTGCTTGCCAGGAGCAGGTACGAGTCACTTATGAATGCAATGCACATCCGCCGGCTGCGATTGATTTCGCTGAGCCTGGTGGCGGCCGGCGCCGCGCTGAGCGCCCCGGTCACCGATGTCGCAGCGTTGCAGGCGGCGGCCGAGCACGCGGTGCGCCGCGAGCTGCCTCGCGGCGATGGCCAGGTGATCGTGCACGCGCAGAATCTCGATCCGCGCCTGCGGCTGGCCGAATGCGACCAGCCGTTGGATGCGGCCATCACCGGTGATGGCCAGGCGCGGGCGCATACCACGGTTGCGGTGCACTGCCCGGGGACGGTCCATTGGACGATCTATCTGAGCGTCACCATCGACTCGGAATTCCCGGTACTGGTGGCCACGCACGCGATGTCGCGCGATGCCGAACTGCATGCGGCCGACTTCGAACTGATGCCGCGGCACCTGCCCGGCCTGATCAGCGACTATGTGACCAAGCCGGCGATGCTCACCGGCCAGCGTCTGCGGCAGTCGATCGCCGCCGGCGAGGCCTTGAGCCTGGAAGCCATGACGCCGGCCAATCTGATCCATCGGGGCCAGCAGGTGACGCTGATCGCCGGCTCGGGCGGCTTCGAGGTGCGCATGAGTGCCGTCGCCCTGTCCGACGGGCGTCTCGCCGACCGCATCCGGGTGCAGAATCTGAGCTCGCAGCGTGTGGTCGAGGGCATCGTGCGCTCGGACAGCGTGGTCGAGGTCCCATTATGACAACCCCCAGGCGCCTAAAGTTTGACGGGCGTCGGCCGATAGCGACTTCGAGGACTACAAGGAGACCGTAGTGGCAGACCGGATCAAGGGACTGGACAGTAGCTCCGTCGGCGTCGGCAGCAGCGGCAGTCCGATCGAGCAGATACGCGCCAGCACTGCGGTCAGCACGGCGACCAGCGCGCCGCAGCCGAGTGTCGACAGCGTGAATATCACGGATTCCGCACGCCGGCTATTCGCCCTGGCGCAGGCGGTACAGGATTCGCCCGACGTCGATACCGAGCGCGTCGCCGAGCTGCAGCAGGCCATCGGCAACGGTCAGTACACCATCAACCCGGACCGCGTCGCCGACCGACTGCTGCAGATGGAGCAGGATCTGGTTGCCGCTCATTAACCCGCCCGACATGACGCTCCCACGCGCCGACGCCCAGCAGCACCTGGCCCGCATTCTCGAAGAGGAGACGCGCCTGCTCGGGGAGCTCGAGGCGCTGCTGCAGGACGAAACCGCCATCCTCGGCGGCGAGGACGTCGAGGCGATTGCGCGCATCGGCTCCACGCGCCAGCGCTGCATCGATGCACTGACGCGCCTCGACGCCGAACGCAGCGACACCTGCCACATGCTCTCGTTCGGCCAGGGACGCGGCGCCCTCACCAGGCTGTACGCCTGGTGCGACCCGAGCGGCGCGCTCGAGTCGAAGTGGCTGGCGAATCTCAAGATTGCCGGTCGCTGCCAGCGCCTCAACGACACCAATGGCGCCATCGTCACTGCCCGGCTGTCGCGCGTGCAGCAGCTGCTGATGGTGGTTCGGGGCACCGTCGCGCCGCCGGTGTACAGTGCCCGCGGCTCGCGCTACGGCGTGCTCGGTACTCGCGATCTGGGTCGCGCCTAGCGGCCTGTCTGCATGGATGCGGTGAGAAGCTGCGCCGCTACGGTCACATTGGGCTCACTCAGAATAGACCCATGAGCTCCGGGAATCAGAAGCAGTTGCAGCTCCTGCGCGTGGCGGCGCCAATAATCTTCCGGATGCGCAAAATCAGGATTGGATTCGGCGGGCCGCAATAGCGTCAACTTCCCCGGATACCTGGTCGGTCGGTAGCGGGCCGAAGCCCCGACGGCGCTGCGCATCACCGCCCCGACATGGGCCGGAACGCCGGGCGACTCCGTCGGCAGGATCGGCGCAGCGTGCTCGCTTGCCCGCAAGCGCCAGGTGAGAAGTCGGTGAGCGCGCGCGAGGTGCGTGGCGATATAGGGTAGCCACTGTCGAATGGGAACTGTCGTCAAGCCGTGGGCGCGCCGGATCAATCGCCGCAGGATATAGCGCAGCCAGACGTCGATCGGCCAGCGGCGCACATTGGGCAGCGTGTCGATCATCCCGAGGAAGCACACCTCGTCGCCGGCTTTGCGCAGCTGCTTCGCCATCTCAAGGGCCACGAGACCGCCAAACGAGTAGCCGCAGAGCTGATACGGTCCCTGCGGCTGACGCGCCCGAATTGCTTCAAGGTAGGCCGTGGCCATGGCGTCGATCGTGGCGTGCGGCTCGGAGCGCCCGTCAAGACCGCGTGCCTGAATACCGTACACCGCACCGGAGTAGCTCATTCTTCTGCCAAGGGCGAACAACTCCATGGTGGTGCCGCCGATTCCATGGATGATGTGCAGCGGCGGTTTGCCCCCGCCAGCCTTTATCAATACCAATGGATCGTAGGCCAACACCCGCGTCGCCAGCAGGCCCTCGCAAAGCCCACCGAACGTCGGTTTCTCGTTGACCAGAGTGATCGATAGTTCGAGACCCAGTGCGCGCTCAAGTTCGACGATGAATTTCAACGCCTTCAGGGAGTCGCCGCCGTATTCAAAAAAATCCGCGTCAGGGCCAGCGGGAGCCCGCCCCAGGTTGCGCTCCCAGACCCGTGCGACCTGTGTTTCAACGTCGCCGCATTCCGGGCTCGATGTCACGCGGGGGACGGATTGAGCGGCCCGATCCTCGTCCGCCTGCCGCTGGTTGTCGAGATCGGTAAGCGCACTGACATCCAGCTTTGAGCTGGGTAGGCGCGGAATCGAGGCGATGAAATAGATTCGCTGCGGACGCATCTGCGCCGGGGCCTGCGCCCTTATCAATGCAGTCAGTTCGTCCACCAAATCAGGCGCAGTGCCGCTGCGCGCAGTCACATAAGCCACCAGGCTGAAGACGCCGTCGGCGGCCGATCGCGCGATTACGGCGCAATCGCCCACGCCCGGGTGCAGCCGGAGCATCGCTTCGATACCTTCCGGTTCGACGCGCAGTCCGCGAATCTTGAGTTGTCGATCTTTGCGTCCGATCCGATCCAGCAGACCGTCGGCCCGCTCGCGCACGAGATCTCCGGTGCGCAGAACTCTCATGCCTGGATCGACCGGATCGCGCTCGATGGTGTCGAGCCGGCAGTGCCCATCTCGCCAATAGCCCAAGGCGACATAGCGGCTTCGAACAACGAGTTCCCCTGCCTCGCCTGCCGGCACGGCGTCGCCCGCGTCGTCGACGATCGTGAGCGCGTTACCCGGCAGCGGGAATCCGATCGGGATGCGATCGCTGTCTCGGCTTCGATCGGCAACGAACCACTGCATGATCGGCGCTTCGGTCGCGGCGTAGATCAATTGGATGAGGCCTGCGGGCGACAGCCAGCCGCGTAACAGGTCGAAGTCGCTCCACAGCATCGTATCGCCGCCCACACGGATCAGACGCAGCGCCTGACCAGCGCGCCCTGGCGCCGTATCGACGAGAGCGCGCAGCAGGGCCGGGAAACCGAACAGGACCGTGATTCCCTCATTGCGAGTGATGGCGGCAACCTCGCGCATGCCCAGGCGTTGTGCGTCGACCAGACGAACTGCGGCGCCGCATAGCAACGCCGTCACCATGTCACGCACGCCGACGATGGTGCACAAAGAGGCGAGAGTCAGAAACCGATCATCCGGTCCAAAATGCGCGGCATTGATCGACTGGCCCACGCGTTGCAGAAGATTTCTCTGGCTGTTGACGATTCCCTTGGGTCGACCGGTGCTTCCCGAGGTGTACAGCACGCATGCCGGCTCATCCGGTCCGAGCGGCGTAAGCGCAAGCACGGCACTCGGTTCGCCGTCGGGCAGAAGGGACAAATCCAACAGGGCATGCCCCGCCAACTGTATTGGCTCCGCATCCTGCTCGGCGCTCGTGACGATGATCAACGCCGGAGCGGCATCCTCAAGAACGTGCCTGACCCAGTCCTTGGGATAGTGCCTGTCGAGCGCCAGCAAGGGGCGCCCGGCTGCGAAGCAGGCGAGCATGGCGATCGCAAAGTCCGCGGACGCGGACAAATAGATCCCCACCAGTTGACCGGGCGAGGTTTTGATCGACAGTTCCCGCCCCACGCGCTGGGCGCGCATCCAGACCGCCCGATAGGTCATTGGCGGCCCCAACCCTTGGAGGGCAATCGCATCGGGATGCCGTTGAACCACGCGTTCAAACAGCACCATGATCGGGAGTTCCGTGTCGTCGTCGGAAAAGACGTCGTATGGCCGGTCAACCGGCCCATTCCAGTCGAGAGCGTAGGAAGGCCGATCTCCACCGAGCAGGTTCAACCGTCGCACCTCCGCGCCCAGGGATTTGACGAACGCAGATGTGTCCCTAACTTGATCAGGGCGCCCAGTACACGGCCAGCGGCACGTGCTGCTGGCGCAGCAGTGCGCGTACCGGCATTTGCGCCACTGGACCCTCCATGAGCGCGCGCTCATAGGTGGCCCACTTGCCGCTGCCGACGATCAGCAGTGCAATGCGCCGCGCGTCGAGCAGCGCACTGAGATTGAGGCTCATGCGCGCCTGCGGCGGCGCCGGCGCGCGCATGCCGACACAACCCGGCGGCTGCTGCGCGTCGAGCGCGGTGTAGAGCGCGGGCGAATCCGGAAACAACGAAGCCGTGTGGCCATCCTCGCCCATGCCCAGCAGCACGTAATCGAACGGCCGCGGCAGCGGCGCGATCGCTGCCCAGCTCGCCGCCGCACCGCGCACCGGATCTGCCGCATCGTTTTTCATGCCGACAAAATTGGCGCTCGCGGCCGCATGGCGCAGCAGGTGCTCGCGCACCAGGTGCTCATTGCTGTCGCTGCTCGTGGCATCGATCCAGCGCTCATCGGTCAGCGTCACCCATACGCGCTGCCAATCGAGCTCAGCGCCTGAAACTTTGTCGAACAGCGCCACCGGCGAGCGGCCGCCCGCCACCACCAGGCTCGCGCCGCGGCGCTCACGCAGGCCCTGCTGCAGCGCTGCGATGACGTCCGCCGCCAGCGCCTCGGTCAGAGCCGTGGCGTCGGGGAAGCGCCGCACACGCGCGTCAGATCTCGCCGTGCCAGGCATAGCCATCGCGTCCGATCAGCGAACTGGAGGCCGCCGGACCCCAGCTGCCGGCGGTGTAGCTCTTGGGGCGTTCGTCCGATTGCATCCAGGCCTCGCGCAGCGGATCGATCCAGCGCCACGCCGCATCCAGCTCGTCGCGGCGCATGAACAGCGTGAGATTGCCCTTGATGACGTCGGTCAGCAATCGCTCATAGGCATCCAGTTGCGGCGTCTTGACGCTCTCGGCCATGTCCAGCCGCAGATCCACCGGACGCAGGCGCATGGTCTCGCCGGGATTCTTCGCCAGGATGGTGAGCGTGATCGAGTCGCGCGGTTGCAGCGAGATGACCAGCCGGTTGGCGCCGGCCGACGGCGCGCGTTCGAAGATCGAATGCGGTACGTCCTCGAAGTGAATCACGATGTCGGCGATCTGCTCCTGCAGGCGCTTGCCGGTGCGCAGATAGAACGGCACCCCGGCCCAGCGCCAGGTATCGATGTGCGCCTTGATGGCGACGAAGGTCTCGGTGGTGCTGTCGGGCGGAATCCCGTGCTCATCGAGATAACCCACGACCGGTACGCCATTGACCGCGCCGGCACGGTACTGGCCGCGAACGACATTGGCGTCGACATCGGCGCCCTCGAGCCCCTTCAACGCGCGCAGCACCTTGAGCTTCTCGTCGCGCACCGCGTCGGGGTGATTCGATACCGGCGGTTCCATCGCCATGATGCACAGCAGCTGCAGCAGATGGTTCTGCACCATGTCGCGCATGGCGCCGGTCTGGTCATAGAATGCGCCGCGCCCCTCGACGCCGAGTTCCTCGGCCACCGTGATCTGCACATGGCGAATGCGCCCGCGGCGCCAAAGCGGTTCGAACAGGCTGTTGCCGAAGCGCAGCGCCAGCAGGTTCTGCACCGCCTCCTTGCCCAGATAATGATCGATGCGATAGATCTGGCGTTCCGGAAAAATCGCGCCCACGTTCTGGTTGATGTTGTCGGCCGAAATGCGATCCTGTCCCAGCGGCTTCTCCAGCACCACGCGTGCCCCGGCTGTCGCCAGCTGCGCCGCCGCCAGATTCTGGCAGATGGTCTGAAACAGCGCCGGCGCAGTTGATAAAAAGAACACCCGCACCGGCGCAGGATTATTCGAGAGCTTCAGCGCCAGCTTCTGGTAGTCGGCTGGATTGGTGGCGTCGAGGCATACGTAGTCCAGGCTGCGGCTGAACGCCGTCCAGCGTGTGGCATCCAGGCCCGCGGTCAGGTACTTCTTGCTGCTCTCCTCGACCTGCGCCAGGTAATCATCGCGCCCGATGTTGCTGCGCGCGACGCCCACTATGCGTGCATGCGCGGGAAATTGCCCCGCGAGGTAGCGGCGGAACAGGGCCGGCAGGAGCTTGCGCATCGCCAGATCGCCGGTGCCCCCGAACAGCACCAGATCGAAGTCCGGCAATTGCTTTGCCGGTGTGGAACGGTCTTGGGAAGGGGTCAAGGGCACTCCTTTATATAGTCACTTGCAGCCAAGCCTGTACTATATTCTCCCGGGACAGCGAATGGACGTACTGCGCCAGTGACCTTGTCCAAATTCCACATCGCGCCGCTGCACGGCGGTGTCGCCGAGGTGACCGAGCGCATCCGCACGCGCAGCCGGCACACCCGGCATGAGTACCTCGGCCGCATGCAGGCGGCCCGCGGCGGCGGCGCCGCGCGCGGCGGCCTCGGCTGCGCCAACTTCGCCCATGGCTTCGCCGCCGCCAGCCCCGGCGATAAGGCGGCGCTGCGCGCCCTGGTATGGCCCAACATCGCCATCGTATCGGCCTACAACGACATGCTGTCCTCGCATCAGCCGCTCGAGCGCTTCCCGGCACTGATCAAGATGGCGGCGCGCGAGGCTGGCGCGGTGGCACAGTTTGCCGGCGGCGTACCGGCGATGTGCGACGGCGTCACCCAGGGACTGCCGGGCATGGAACTGTCGCTCTTCAGCCGCGACGTGATTGCGATGGCGACCGCCGTGGCGCTCTCGCACGACATGTTCGATGCCGCGCTGTGCCTCGGTGTGTGCGACAAGATCGTGCCCGGACTGCTGATCGGCGCGCTCTCCTTCGGCCATCTGCCGGTCATCTTCGTGCCGGGCGGTCCGATGCCCTCCGGCATCGCCAACCAGGAAAAGGCGCGCGTGCGCCAGCTCTATGCCCAAGGCAAAGCGGATCGCCAGGCGCTGCTCGAGACCGAGGCAGGCAGCTATCACGCACCCGGCACCTGTACCTTCTACGGCACCGCCAACAGCAATCAGATGCTCATGGAGGTCATGGGTCTGCATCTGCCGGGCTCGGCCTTCGTGCCGCCCAACACACCGCTGCGCGACGCACTCACGCGCGCCGCGGCCAAGCGTGCCGCCGCGATCACCGCGCTCGGAGCGCATTACCTGCCGCTGTGCGACACCGTCGATGAACGCGCGATCGTCAACGCGATCGTCGGCCTGCTCGCGACCGGCGGCTCCACCAACCACACCATTCACCTGGTGGCGATCGCGCGCGCTGCGGGCATCGCCATCAACTGGGACGACTTCAGCGATCTGTCGCGCGCCGTGCCGCTGCTGGCGCGCATCTACCCCAACGGCAGCGCCGACGTAAATCAGTTTCAGGCCGCCGGCGGCACCGGATTTCTGATCCGCGAACTGCTGAGCGCGGGGCTGCTGCATGCCGATGTGCATACCGTCATGGGCCATGGGCTCGCAGCCTACGCCGAGGCACCGGCGCTGATCGATGGCCAGCTGCACTGGCAAGCCGCACCCGAACACAGCGGCGATGCCAGCGTGCTGCGGCCGGTCAGGGATCCATTCAGCGCCGACGGCGGCCTGAAGCTGCTGCGTGGCAACCTGGGCCGGGCCGTAATCAAAACCTCAGCGGTCGCCGGCGAACACCGCATCGTCGAAGCCCCCGCGCTGGTGTTCGACGATCAGGCGGCGGTAGCAGCCGCGTTCGCCGCCGGCACGCTCGATCGGGATGTGATCGTGGTGGTGCGCTTCCAGGGACCGCGGGCCAACGGCATGCCGGAGTTACACGCGCTGACGCCGCCGCTGGCCGTGCTGCAGAAGCGCGGCCATCGGGTGGCGCTGGTGACCGACGGCCGCATGTCGGGTGCCTCGGGGAGCGTACCGGCGGCGATCCACGTGTGCCCGGAATGCCTGCATGGCGGCCCGCTCGCACGCGTGCGCGACGGCGACATCATCCGGCTCGACAGCATCGCCGGCACGCTCGAGGCCCGGGTGCCGGAGCACGACTGGGCGCAGCGCGAGCTGCCGCAGCCGCAGCTGGCATCCTCGGCGCACGGCCTGGGCCGCGAGCTGTTCGCCACCTTTCGCGCCATCGCCGGCGACGCCGAGTCCGGCGCGCTGAGCTGCCTGGCATGAAGGCGGCCGACGCACCGCCGAGCCGCGACGCACATGCCGCGCGCGCGCGCATGCACGACATCCGCGAGATCATGGCGATCTCGCCGGTCATCCCGGTGCTCACGATCGAGCGGCTGGAGCAGGCCGTGCCGCTGGCCCAGGCGCTGGTGCGCGGCGGGCTGCGCGTGCTGGAGGTCACGCTGCGCACAGCGTGCGCGCTCGAGGCGATGCGCGCCATGCGCGCTGCGGTCACCGATGCCATCATCGGCGCCGGAACCATCACGCGGGCGCGCGACTTCAGCGATTGCGCGGCGGCGGGCGCGCAATTTGGCGTAACGCCCGGATTGACCGCGGAGCTGATCGCGGCCGCCGCGCAATCGGGCTTGCCGCTGCTGCCCGGGATCATGACACCGACTGAACTGATCGCCGCGCGCGCGGCCGGCTTTGGCGCCTGCAAGCTGTTCCCGGCGCAGCAGGCCGGCGGCATCGGCATGCTCAAGGCGCTGGGCGGACCATTTCCCGATCACGTCTTCTGTCCTACCGGCGGCATCACCCGCGCCAATGCCGCCGACTTTCTGGCATTGCCGAATGTGCTGTGCGTCGGCGGCTCCTGGATCACCCCGCCGCCGGCGCTGCAGGCCGGCGACTGGGCCACGATCGAGTCGCTGGCGCGCGATGCGGCGAGCCTGCGCGATGAGCGGTCCTGAACCAGGCAAAAATGCGCTATTCTTGTGGGCCTCGTTCCGGCCCTTGCGGATGTACCAGGCCCCAGGCGTGAAGAGCATGACACCACTGAATCGGCTGCGACGCTGGCCCCTGCGCCGGCTCATCGCGCTGATTGCGGTGTTCGCGCTGTTCGGCGGCGGCCTGGCGCAGGCGGCGCATTTTCATAAGGACGAGGGGCTGCATGGCGCCGAAACGCATCTGCAGTGCCTGCTGTGCGTGCACGCCGATCGCTGGGCCGGACCGCCCGAACTGCCGCAGCACAGCGGCCCGGCCCTTGCCGTCAGCACGGTCATCGCGCCGCTCAGCACGGCTCCCCTGCGCCGGCTGCGCGCCGGCTTCTACGACGCCCGCGGTCCACCGCTGATCTGATCCTGTCCGCCCGCCCCTCGCGGTGGGCTTCCGGCATCGCCTGCGCCGTACGGGTCTCCACCGTAGGCGCTCCATCTGGCTTACACAGGTTCTCGATCAATGTCATATCCGAATGCCCGAAGAGCGCTGGCCGTCGCGCTGAGCGGCCTGCTCGCCGCGCCGCTGCTGCAGGCGGCCGACACGCCCGCTGCTGCGGCCGGCGCCGGCAGCGCCGACAGTGATGCCACGGCGGGCACCGAAGACGTCGTCCTGCCGACGGTCGTGGTCACCGCCCAGCTGCTCAATGAAAAGCGCGCCGGCATCGAGACCCAGACCGGCGCCTCGACCTATACCATCGATGACGCCGCGATCGCCGCGACTCCGGGCGCGGACAATACGCTGCTGAACCAGGTGGTGCTGCAGGCGCCGGACGTCGTGCAGGATTCCTTCGGCCAGTTTCACGTTCGCGGCGATCACAACGATGTGCAATACCGCCTCAACGGCATCATCCTGCCGGAAGGCATCAGCGTCTTCGGGCAGTCGCTGAGTCCGCGCCTGATCTCCTCGCTGCAACTGATCACCGGCGCCCTGCCCGCGGAGTACGGCCTGCGCACCGCCGGCATCATCGACATGACCACCAAGAGCGGTGTGCTGCAGCCCGGCGGATCCATCTCGCTCTACGGCGGCAGCCACGAGACGGTGGAGCCGAGCTTCGATTACGGCGGCAGCTCCGGCGATCTGAATTATTTTGTCTCCGGCGATTTCCTGCGCAACGACCTGGGCATCGAGTCGCCCGACGGCAGTTCCAATCCGGTGCACGACCACACCAGCCAGTACCACGGCTTCGGCTACTTCGAAGACATTCTTAATTCCAGCAATCGCCTGTCGCTGATCCTGGGCACCTCGAACGACAAGTTCCAGATCCCGGACCAGAGTGGGCTGCAGCCTGGCCTGATGCTGAGCGTCAACGGCCAGAGCGCCTACCCGAGCGTGGATCTGAACGAAAACCAGCGCGAATCGACCAGCTACGCGATTGTGAGCTGGCAGCACGCACAGGATGCCCTGGATTGGCAGAGCTCGGTCACCAGCCGCTATTCGACGCTCAGCTTCACGCCCGATGCGGTCGGCGACCTGCTGTACGACGGCATTGCCCAGTGGGCCTCCAAGCGCGATGTCGCCCTCGGCTGGCAGACCGATGCGTCCTACAAGCTCAACGATGCGCATACCGCGCGCGCCGGCCTCTACCTGCAGTACGACGATGCCACCAGCAGCACAAACTCGCTGGTGCTGCCCACCAGTGGCGGCGTTCAGACCGGCGAGGTGCCGGAAACGATTCCCGACAACGGCTCGCAGGCACAATGGATCGAGAGCCTGTACCTGCAGGACGAATGGACCATCGTTGCGCCGCTCACTCTCAACTACGGCCTGCGCTTGGATCACTACAATGCCTATTCGAGCGGCACCCAGCTCAGCCCGCGCCTGAACGCCGTATGGCAGCCGATCCCCGGTACCACTTTGCACGCCGGCTACTCGCGCTACTTCACGCCGCCGCCGTTCGAACTCATAGCCAGCGAGACCTTCGCCAAATTCGCCAACACCTCCGCGATTCCCAACGGTGCGGTCACCGCCGACACCCGGCCGGTCGCCGAACGCGAGAGCTACTACGATGTCGGCGCGCAACAGAAACTGCTCGACGGCCTGACCCTGGGCATCGACAGCTACTATCGACGCTCGCAGAATCTGATTGACGAGGGGCAGTTCGGCGCGCCGATCATTCTCACACCCTTCAACTATCTGAAGGGCAAGATCGAGGGCATCGAGTTCACCGGCAACTACGTGCGCAACAGCTTGTCGGCCTATGCGAACCTCGCGTTCCAGAGCGCCAAGGGCCGCGACATCGAGTCGGCGCAGTTCAATTTCACCCAGCCGGAACTCGCGTACATTGCCGACAACTACATTCACCTGGATCATGAACAGCGCGTGACCGCCTCGGCGGGCGCCTCCTATCTGTGGGACGGCACGCGCTTCAGCGCCGATATGCTGTTCGGCACCGGCCTGCGCGCGGATCTGGTGTTGGCCGATGGCAGCACCATCCCGAACGGCGATCACCTGCCGACCTACACGCAGGTCAACATGGGCGCGAGTCGCGCCTTTCACTTCACCGGTACCGGGGCGTTGACGGTGCGCTTCGACGTCATCAACGTGTTCGACCGCATCTACGAGATACGTAACGGCACCGGCGTCGGCGTCGGCGCGCCGCAGTTCGGCCCGCGACGCGGCCTGTTCGCCGGGCTGTCGAAGGAGCTATAGCAACGCAGCCCGCCACGGTATAGTCGCCCGATTCAACTGCGAGGGCGCGCGATGCCGGTAGTACTCAAAGTGTTCGTGCTGGCGATCGTGCAGGGAG
>Ga0302325_10025197_pt1 | contig 12361 bp, 14 predicted proteins | sample Palsa_T0_2_FD_201948 | JGI IMG/M metagenome (GOLD analysis project Ga0302325, IMG submission 201948) | Peat permafrost microbial communities from Stordalen Mire near Abisko, Sweden - Palsa_T0_2 | ecosystem: Environmental > Terrestrial > Soil > Palsa > Peat permafrost | place: Sweden: Abisko...
CGTTCCTGGTGACCCGCACGATCACGCGCATGATCCGGGACGGGCGCGGTCCGTTCCGGAACGTTACGGCCGGCGGGACGCATATCCATCATGCGGTGCCCGGCATCATCTTGCTGATGATCGGTGCCTTCACGGCGATCGGCGGGCCTTACGCGCTGGGCTGGCGCTCGTTCGCGGGGGTGACGGTCGGTATCGGCATGTCGCTGGTGCTGGACGAGTTCGCGCTGATCCTGCATCTGCAGGACGTCTACTGGAGTGGCGAGGGACAGCTCTCGGTCCAGATGGTGAGCCTGGTCGCGGCCTGCCTCGGGCTGGCCGTATGCGGTTTCAGCCCGTTCGGCGTGAAGGACATCGACACCATCCAGCTGTCGCTGCGGCTGACCGCGAGCGCGGTGCTCATCGGCGACGGGTTGCTCGTCCTGATCTGCATACTCAAAGGCAAGTACCGCACGGCGCTGTTCGGCCTGTTCCTGCCGCCCGTCGGCTGGATCGGAGCGGCGCGCCTGGCGCGCCCGTCATCGGTCTGGGCGCGACATCGCTACAGCCAAAAGCGCCTAGAGCGAGCCAAGCGCCGCGCCGTCGACTTCGACCGGCGATGGGATCCGGTCCAGACGTTCTGGGACAACCTGGCCGGGGGGAAGCCGTCCCAGCCGAACCCGTCGTCGTCTGGTTCGTCGTCGTCTGGTTCGTCGTCGTCTGGTTCGTCGTCGTCCGGGCCGACGCCGTCCGGGCCGACGCCCAGCCAGGCAGCGTCCGGACCGGGCACGCCCGATCTGGCTGGCGAGGACGTCCGCAAGTTATCGGGGCGGGCCCGGTCGCCAGGTTGACCGAGGGCGCCGGCTGCGTCAGGGGCTGCCGCCCATCTGGTCGGTCAGGGACGTGCCCGACACGCCATGCTGCATGGCCTTGTTCATGATCTTGGACAGCGCGATCGGGAACTCGACGCCGTCGAGCACCGTCGCCATCTGCTGCTCACTGAGGCCGGCACGGTGGAGGATCTGAACCACGTGCTCGCGGCTGACTAGCGGATCGTGACCGGATCCGGCTTCGTTCTTCTCATCCACTGGACATCACCATTAGTAGCGTCTACCACCTTCGTCCCAAAGGCAAACGAACGTTCGGGGCACGGCTGACGCCGGGGATTACCTTGTCTCGATGGTGATGCTCGCGATGCGCAGTCCTGAGGTCATCAGCCGGAACCCCGCACGTGGCCGCGAGGCCGGGACGAAGGTGACGCTGGCCTGGGCTTCGTCCCAGCCCCCGTGGGTACGCAGGTAAGCCACGACGGCCGTGATGTCGTACCTTGCGCTGAGGCCATGCTGATCGTCGCCGCCGTCACCGTGGTCGTGGTGGTGATCCGACCCGAAGCCAGCCAGCAGGCCGACATAGTGCGGTACCGAGCCGGCGGTGTCGCGGTCCGCCTGGGGATAGTTCAGGTAGATCTCGTAATTGCCCGGCGGGCCCTCGGCGGTGATGCCCTCGAGGCGGAGGATGACGCGGGGCGGCTCGGCGCCGGACGGCACCTCGGCCAGCTGGGCGGCGGCCGTATGCGCCTGCGTGGCCACCGGCACGGGCATCGTGACCGGCTGCTGTCCGAGCTCGGCCGCGCTGCCGCCCGCCGGCGCCGCGCTCGCCTGCAGCACGCGGCGGGCGGCCAGCGGCCGGGCCGCGGCGGCGGGTGCGGTGGCTCGGGGGACGCCGGAGGCGGCGGGTGCGGTGGCACGGGCAACGCTGGCGGCGGCGGTTTGGGCGGTGCCTGAGGTGGTGGGTGCCGGGATCGTGGGCAGGCTCTGGTAGCCGTAGGAGTAAGGGAACGGGGCCGCGAGGTTGGCCGGATCGACCATCTGGCCAGGGTGGACCACGATCTTGTTCGCGAGATTGCCGTCCGCCCAGAAATTCCAGCGGGTGGCCAGCAGCGGATCATCCTGGGCGGCCAGCCAGGTGGGATCGGTCGGCGTGGCGTTACCGGCGGCGTTCCAGCCGGCCCAGAAGCGGTCGATCTCGGAGTGATGCAGCCAGAACACCGGGTCGAACGATGCCGTCACCGTGGACGTCATCCAGCCGCCCTGAGTTACCTGCTGATCTCCGCTGCCGGTATCGACGTGCACCGCACCGTGCGGCTGGCCGTCGAGCGTCTGGTTGAAGTCGGCGAAGTCGGCGAAGCCGTACGCCTGGTCGTAGTACGGCGTCATGGTCTCCAGGAACATCGTCTCCGCCGATCCGGGCCAGTCCGGCTGCAGGCCGCGCTTGTTGGTGTCGCCGATGTACAGCGGGTTGGGGCTGCCGTCGGGCAACTGGGTCTGCGAGAACACCCAGGGGAGATTCGAGCGTACCCACGGCGCTCCCGGCGCCGACGGATCGGAATCGTCGTAGTAGCTGTAGTTCCAGTACGGCAGCGCCCAGTTGGCCGGGCCGCCGAGGTCAGCGACATGCGAGCGCACGATGACCTCGAAGAAGTAGATGAACGCCCGGTGCCAGGCCAGGAAATACTGCTCGGCGCTGGCCGGGCCGTGGGTGCAGTGACTCCAGCGCTCGTCGTAGGGCGCCGGCGGGGTGCCCTGGTATTGCGGCCACCAGTGCATCGCCGCCTGGAAGAAATAAGTATTCGGGGCATCGCTGTAGGGCCACATGCTGGTGACGTCAGTGTTGCCATCGGGCGAGGCCTGCCAGCCCATTTCTTTCAGCGCCTTCGCGTAATACAGGCTGACGTCATCCCAGCCGGGCGGATTAGCCACCGGGAAGGCAGGAATGTTCCCGTTATTGAGATCCCAGATGTCATAACGGGTCAGGGTGAGCTGGGGATTACTCATCGAATCTCCTAGATAAGGACCGCACGAGACGCGCGATGGCGTCGGAGGCTTCGCCGACCTTCTCGGTGGCGCTCTCGTCGCCCGCGCTGACCGCCTGGGTGACGCAATGGCGCAGATGCTCCGCGAGCAGGCCGAGGGCGACCGATTGCAGGGCCCGGGTGACCGCGGCCACCTGGGTCAAGATGTCGATGCAGTATTTGTCTTCGCCGATCATGCGCTGCAGGCCGCGGACCTGACCCTCGATGCGGCGCAGCCGCCTGAGGTAACTGTCCTTGTCGTAGCTGTATCCAGACATCGGCTACAGGGCCTGCTCGGCGAAGCTCAGTACCTGATCCCACGGCGCGCTGACCGGCGCGGCCTGCAGGGCGACAACGAGTGAACGCACGTCAGCGGGCCGCAGCGGGGTCGGATCCGCCGCCGTCAGGTGGGCCAGACCGGTCTGCGCCCAGATCGCGCCCGCGCTCGCCTGGACGGTGCCGGTGACATCGCCTGGCCAGTTCACCTGGCCGAGGAACTCGCCGGGATTCGGTGCCGTTATGGTGCCGAAGACGGCCGCCGCGAACCGGTCCGAGGTGCCCGGCGACAACTGCAGCCGGACGGCTTCGAGGAAGGCGCGCAGCGGGATGTCGTCCAGGCCGCTGCCGGGACCCTCCAGTTGCGCGGCCAGCTGGTCCCGCAGCACCTTGAGGTCCGCGGCGGTAAGCAGTTCGATGATCAGCGGAACCGGCGGGCCGTCGGTCCAGAACTGCCGCCGGAATACTCCGCCGGTATAGGTCACCGCGATGCCAGTGCCCGCTGCAGGCAGTTCGGCGGCGATGATGAGCGCGCCGCCGTCGAGATCGGAAAGGCCAGGGCCGGCGAAGCCTGCCTGCCACGGCCCGAGTGTGTCGGCTGATGGTGATGCCATCTCTCCCCCTTGGATTAGCCCCGGTTTACGAGCACGGAGAACCAGTCCGGACGCACTGATACGCGCTCCGGCAAAATTGGTAGCCATGCGCATCCTGGTGCTGGGCGGGACCTCTTTCGTCGGGCGGGATTTGAGCGACAAGATCAGGGACTCGGCCAGCTGAGCCAGGCGCCAAGATCATGTGGAGATCTGATGGAGATGGCGTGGCGGCCGGGTGAAAATGAATCAGGCTTTACCGGGAACGATTAAAGCGGGTTGACACGCTTAACGTCCCGAGATGATACTGGGCGATATTCGCCTCGCGGGGATTTAAAGAGACGGCCAGCAAGGTAAGCCGGCACGTAAAGGATCATGACATGAGCGCAGAGATCTCATGGGTATTTGAAGCATCCGTCAAACCAGATGAGCTGGACGAATACCGGAAACTGGCCACCGAGATAAGCGCCGATAATGAGGCTTCCGAGCCCGGTCAGCTGAATTTTGAATGGTATGCCGACGGCGGCGACGTACATATCTTCGAGCGCTACTTCGGAACGCTGGCCGGCTACGCCAGGCACTGACTTGCGGCTCCGCCGGGCCGCTTGCCCGCAGCCCGGCCGGGCACTAGCCCGGCTGGGCCTGCCGGGCGTCACGGGTTGACCGCGGTGAGCGCAGGCCCAGGCCGGCTAGACAACAGATCATGCCGAACGAGCCTGGCCCGTCAACGAGCCGCTTGGGAACGCCGGCTCTCGTGGTGGTTCTCCGGATAAGACTGGGCGGCGGGCCAGTTCATAGGCGAACGTGATGGTCTGCCGCAGCACGCCGGACGGCTCAGCCGCGCGAACCTCCTGCCGCAGGTCCTGCTCGAAGCCAGCGGCGAGGTCGCCGAGCGCCGCGCGGGACAGCACCGACGTGGAGTAGGCGAACCCGATGAGGGCCTCGGGCGTCCAGTCCCAGGACACCGAGAACTGGTAGGAGCCCGCGAGCTGGAATCCCGCGTCGCGCAAGATGCCGGAGTCGGGCCGCTGGCTGCGGTTCTCGTCATAACGCGGCGGAACCCGGTCATCGGCCCGCCACCGGGCCATGGTCGCTGACATCGCCTGCTGCCAGGACGCCGGCCCCTCCCACGGTGATCCGCCCCACAGCAAGGCCAGGAACTGGCCGGGGCGCAACCATCGCAAGACGCGGGCGGCGACGTCGGCACGCGGCATGCGATGAAACGCGTTCCCGATGGCAACGAGGTCGAATGACTCCCCAGGGACGGACAAGTCCTCGGCGGCCGAAACCAGGAAGCGGATATTGGTGATACCGGCCGTCTTCGCCTTCTGGCGCGCGACCTCGATCATGCCGGGCTCCTGGTCGACCGCCAAAATGTCGCTGAACTGGTCGTGCATGGCGAAGCTGATCAGGCCGGGGCCGCACCCGAGGTCCAGCAGGCTGCCCTCGTCTCGCGCACCGGACCGATGCGTGAGATCAGCGAGCAAGCCCGGCGGATACGGCGGCCGGAACCGGTCGTAATAGCCGGCCGTCCCGCGGTAGAGGTCGGACCGGAACCGAGGGTCATCCACGGCGCCCATTGTCGGCGGCCGGGCCTATTCTGCAAAACCATGACGGATGCGCTGACCGGTTAGGACTCGTCTTCGTCGGTCACGTAAGGACCCAGACGGCGCCGCCGCGCCCATTGCTTGTACGTCCGGACGGGATGTGCCATGGAAAGGAACCACTCGCGGTCGACGGACCCGAAGGAGCCGACCGGGAACCCCAGCACGCGCTGCTGCTCTTCGCTCGGCCTGAGCTGCCGATGTTCTCCCGTCGGCATGCCCAGGAAGCGGTGCGGTTCCTCCCGGTCATCGGCCACAAGTCCACCTCGTGCTAGCTAGAGCTGACGATGTTCGTCCTACTGACGGTAACAGTCGGCGCGGATCTCGCCACTGGCTGCCGCGGCTTCGAGCAGCGACCCGAGGGTGGGTTCGAGTCGCCGCCGGCACCGTGTCCCGCGTCACGGCACCTCCTTCATTTGCTTTACCGGAACATCTTTCCGTATAGTTCCGGAAGAACGTTCCGCTTAGGTTCAGGGTACGGCACTCCACGAGCACCCGCCGCGCCCCGGCCGCACCTTCAGGAGGCACCGCATGCAGTACCGCACCCTCGGCCGGACCGGCATCAAGGTCAGCCCCTACGCGCTCGGTGCGATGATGTTCGGGGCCGGCGGCAACCCCGACCACGACGACTCGGTCCGCATCATCCACAAAGCGCTGGACGCGGGGATCAACTTCGTCGACACCGCCGACCGGTATTCCCAAGGCGAGTCAGAAGAGATCGTGGGAAAGGCGCTCAAGGGGCGCCGCGACGACATCGTCCTGGCCACTAAGGTGCACGGCCCGATGGGTGATGACCCCAATCAGCAAGGCAACTCGCGGCGCTGGATCGTGACCGAGGTCGAGCACTCGCTGCGCCGCCTGCAGACGGACTACATCGACCTCTACCAGATCCACCGGCCGGACCCCGACACCGACATCGAGGAGACGCTTTCCGCGCTGACGGACCTGGTCCGCAGCGGCAAGGTCCGCACGATCGGGTCGTCCACGATGCCCGCCTCCGACATCGTCGAGGCTCAGTGGGTGGCCGACCGGCGCGGCCTGGAGCGGTTCCGCACCGAGCAGCCGCCCTATTCGATCCTCAACCGCGGCATCGAGGCTGAGGTGCTGCCCGTCGCCCAGCGCTACGGGATGGGCACGCTGGTCTGGAGCCCGCTCGCCAAGGGCATGCTCACCGGGCGCCTCCGCAAGGATCAGCAGACCGACCTGCGCCGCGCGACGATCTTCACGAACTTCCGGGACGAGCTGCGGCTCGATGCCGTCGAGAAGATCATCCCGCTCGCCGCGGAAGCGGGCCTGCCGATGACGCACCTGGCGATGGCCTTCGCGATCGCCCACCCCGGCGTCACCAGCGCGATCATCGGGCCGCGCACCATGGAGCAGCTCGATGACCTGCTGGCCGGCGTCGACGTCTCGCTGAACGACGAGATCCTGGACCGGATCGACGAGATCGTGCCGCCCGGTACCGACGTGGGCGCGCCCGACCAGTCCGCCTACCTGCCTCCGGCCCTCAAGCGCCCGGACCTCCGGCGCCGGCCCGGCCGCGAACGCGCCGCCGCCTGAGCTCTCCGGACCTGACGGCTAATCGCGGTCGGGTAGCAACGCGACTTGCCAGTCGTCTCGGTATACCACCAGTGACCTCGATGGATTCTTCCGCCGCAGGACACGGTAGGTGCGACCACTGGCTCGGGCGCCGGCGGCCACGCGCAGGCCGCAGGCACGCCATCCGCGCTCGGTGAACCAGAAACGCACCCGGGGATTGGACAGCATAGGCATCGTCAAGCCGTCCCATGCGTCGTCCGCGAGTCCGGCGCGGTACGCACCCCGCAGTGGGCCCTGGCTCAGCGAGACCTCCAGGGCGCCGGACTCCTCCGACCAGACCCATTGGGTCGACGCTCCGACCACGCGGTAGATCAACGAATCACCCCGGCCGTCTTCTCGACGCTAAATCTAGGGTAGAACTCACGCCCGCCTGGTGTACGGCGGCCTCGGGCGGCAGTTCTCAGTCGCGTTATGCGACAGTGAGGGTGTGCAGGGGTTCGCCGTCTGGATACGTGGCATGCCGATCCTGGCCCGGTGGATAACCGTCGCCGCTCTCTTCGCAGGCGTGACTGGCGGGATCGCCGGACTGGTCATCGGCCTGTTCGACTATCCGCCTACTGCTCCGGTGGCCGCCGTCGAAATCGGGTTTCCTGCCATTTTCGCTGGCGGGCTCCTCGGGCTCGTCGCGGGAACGATCCTGACAGCCGCCCTTCGCATCTGGCGGCGCTTGTTAGTTTGCTCGGGTGGACGACGACGCCTTCCTTGATGATGTCGCTGACCGACTTGGCCGGCTGCCGGGAGTGGCGGCGGTCAGTCTTGGCGGGTCCCGGGCCGAAGGGACGCACCGACCGGACAGCGACTGGGATTTCGGCATCTACTACAGAGGTCACTTCGACCCGCAAACGTTGCGTGACATCGGCTGGCCCGGTGAGGTATCTGAGCTCGGCGGCTGGAGTACAGGCGTCTTCAACGGCGGCGCGTGGCTGGAGATCGACGGGCGCCGGTCCGACGTGCACTACCGCGATCTGGACACGATCGACCACGAAATCGACGCGGCCCGCGACGGCCGGTTCCGCATCGAGCCGCTCATGTTTCACCTCGCAGGCATCCCGTCCTACCTGGTGCTGGCGGAGCTGGCCGGTCACCGGCTGCTGCGCGGTCAGCTACCCACGCCGGACTATCCAGCGGCGCTGCGTGAGCGGGCACCGCAAGTGTGGTGGGACAGGGCTGAGCGGACGTTCGGGTACGCCCGCGCGAACTACGCCCCGCACGGGGCCCTAGCCCAGTGCGCCGGGTTGGTCGGCCAGGCGGCATCGCAGGCCGCACACGCGGTGCTGGCGGCGCGCGGCCAGTGGGTCACCAACGAGAAAAGGCTGCTGACCCGGGCGGGTCTGCGCCAGGTCGATGACTTCATCGCGATGGCGGGTCCAGATCCCGGCGTCATGGGCGAGATGGTCGAACGGTCCTGGGTGCTCTGCTCGGCGGCAGTGCGCGAGGCGGCAGACGCGTAAGCAAACCAGGACGGCAGCGGGCCTGGCGTAGAGTTTTCTGGCATCGTGGCCGACAGGTGTCGATTCGGCGGTGGCCATTTCGTAGCGGGAGTGAGAGCCGGCCGCAGGCTGGCTCCGGATGACGAACGGAGTGATCTGTCATGGCGCAATACCTGCTCGCGGTCCGTTACGGCTACCAGCCTTCCGGGGAGGAGTTCCGGCAGCTGTGCGTCGACGTGCCGGCGTTCGACGCGAAGCTGGAGGACGCCGGCGTGTTCGTGTTCCACGGCGGCCTGCATTCGCCGGAGACGACGGCGACCGTGGTCCGCCAGTCCGGTGACGACTTCCTGATTACCGACGGCCCGTACACCGAGACCAAGGAACACCTCGGCGGGTTCTGGATCATCGACGTCGCCGACCTGGACGCGGCCCTGGGGTGGGCCAAGCTCGCCACCGTCGCCTCCCGGGTGCCAGTCGAGGTCACCCCGTTCGAGATGCGGACCATCGACGAGCTGCTGGCGGCGAGCGCGGCCGGCGAGCTGTGATCAGGCCCGCGCGGCGACCGTAGCCGCGGCCGCCGTGACGGTCGAGGCTGTCTTCCGCCGCGAGTACGGTCGCTGCGTCGCCACCCTGATCCGCTTCCTCGGCGATATCGACGCCGCCGAGGAAGCGGTCCAGGACGCGTTCACAGTGGCGGCCGCCAGGTGGCCGTCGGACGGCCAGCCGCCCAATCCCGGCGGGTGGATCGTCACGACCGCCCGCCACCGGGCCATCGACAGGCTGCGCCGCGAGTCGGTACGTGACGAGCGGCACGCGCAGGCGCATCACCTGTACGGTGCCGCCGGCCAGGCCGCGGGCGGCAATGCCCTGGCGGAGCAGGAGGAGACGGTGCCCGATGACCGGCTGCGCCTGATCTTCACCTGCTGTCACCCGGCGCTGAACCAGCCCGCCCAGGTCGCGCTGACCTTGCGGCTGCTGGGCGGGCTCGAGACGCCGCAGATCGCCAGGGCGTTCCTCGTTCCCGAAGCGACCATGGCCCAGCGGATCGTCCGGGCCAAGCGCAAGATCAAGGACGCCCGCATCCCCTACCGGGTGCCTGCGGAAGCTGAACTCGCGGATCGCCTCACACCCGTCCTCGCCGTCGTCTACCTGATCTTCAACGAAGGTTACGCGGCGACCGCGGGCTCCTTGATGAGGCTTGATCTGTGCGGCGAGGCCGTCAGGCTCGCCCGCGTGCTCACCGGGCTGATGCCCGGCGAGCCTGAGGCCCAGGGGCTGCTGGCGCTGCTTCTGCTGCTGCACGCCCGCAGCGCGGCTCGCCTTACCGCCGACGGCTCGCTGGTCCGCCTGGCCGACCAGGACCGGCGGCTCTGGGACCGGGCCCTGATCGCGGAAGGCCAGGCCATCGTGCGTACGTGCGTCCAGCGCAGCCGCCCCGGCCCGTACCAGATCCAGGCTGCCATCAACGCTGTCCACTCCGTCGCGCCCAGGTTTGAGAGCACTGACTGGCGCGCCATCTTGACGCTCTACGACCAGCTATACGCGCGCACGCCTACCCCGGTAGTCGCGCTGAACCGGGCGGTCGCGCTCGCCGAAGTCCACGGTCCCGCCGCAGGGCTGGCCGCGATAGACGACCTGCACTCCGCGGGCCTGGACAGCTACTACCTGTTCCACGCGGCACGTGCGGACCTGCTACGCCGCCTTGCCCGCGGCACCGAAGCCGCGGCCGCCTACGCCACCGCCCGCGCCCTCACCGCGAACCCGGCCGAGCAGGCCTTCCTCGAGACGCGGCGCGCCGCGCTCAGCCCCTCAGATCCCGCACCCGAATGAGCATGGTGCAAGCCAGCGGCTGCAAAACTCTTCAAGCCGGTAATCCCGAACGGGCTGGTTGGGCGTTGATGGAGTGTGGGAACACAACGACCGGACTTCGCCGATTTCTACCGCAGGTCCGCAGATGAGTGCCTGCGCACGGTCCTGGTCAGCGTCGGCGACCAGGACACCGCGCAAGAGTTGGTGGCGGATGCTTTCGCGCGGGCGTGCGCGTCATGGCGGACCGTCAGCAGGCATCCGGCCCCGGCCGCCTGGGTGGTCCGCACCGCGCTGAACGCGAACGTCTCCCGGTGGCGGCGCCGCCGCCGGGAGGTGTCGGTGCCCGACCCCGGCATGGTCACGGACGTGCCCGCGACCAGCGCGACGTCTGCGAGTTCCGTCGATCCGCGGATCATGGCGGCTCTGCTGCGGCTGCCTGAGCGCCAGCGGCAAGTCGTCGCCTTGCGGCTGATCCTCGATCTCGACACCAGCGCCACGGCCGAGATGCTCGGCATCACATCCAACACGGTCATGGCGCACATGGCCCGTGCCCTCGCCGCGCTACGCGGCGACCTCATGCCCGGTCTGGTATATGCCAGCCAGCAGTGCACTGGGTAACGCTCTAGTACCGGACCAGGTCGGTGGTGGGGTCGTTGACCGCGACGTGGTGGTGCGCGAACGTGTGGTGCGCACCGTGCCCGTAAGCCGGATAGCTGCCTGTGGTGTAGCCGTACCACGACTGCGTGAGCGTGATGCTGATCTTGGTGTACTTGTAGTCGCGGCCGGTAAGCAGGATAGTGACCGGGCCGTTCTGGTAGCCGCCCATCCGGCCGAAGGTGTACTTGCCAGTACCGCTGACCCGGTTCTTGCCGACCTTGGTCCACTTCACCGCGTACACGGCGCCGTCCCCCAACGGCATATAGCCGAACCAGCCGGTCATCGGGGCGGCGTTCTTGAGCTTGTAGCTCGTAATCTTTCCGTTCTCGTTCCGCTCGACCACGACCGCTTTGGACGGCGTGCCCTTAGGGACAGTAGCGGCTTGCGCCACGCCGGCGCCGATTCCCAGCAGGGCGACACTGGCGGCGACCACGCTTGTCATCTTCCACATGTCTATCTCCATGCGTTCGCTCGGCGACCTCGAACATGCGGGCCGCGATATCTTCGTGCAGGTACTCGTCACGGCTTGGCCAGACTTACGGCGCAGCGTAGCAAGATAATTACTTAAAGTCACAGCGCTTGACCTTGACGCTGCGTCAACCCTTCATGCTGGCGGTCATGGATATCCGGGCCACAACTTCTCCGGTCCAGGGGCCTGTCATCTACGCGCAGGGCCTGGAGAAGTCTTTCAAGGAACTGCGTGTGCTGCGCGGCGTGGACTTCGAGGTGGAGCGGGGCAGCGTCTTCGCCTTGCTCGGTTCGAACGGGGCGGGCAAGACCACGGTGGTGAGGATCTTGTCCACGCTGCTGAAGGCCGACGCGGGGACGGCGCGGGTCCACGGTTTCGATGTCGTGGCTCAGGCCGCTGATGTGCGCGAGTCGATCAGTCTCACCGGGCAGTTCGCGGCGGTTGACGAGATCCTCACCGGGCGGGAGAACCTGATCCTGGTCGCCCGGCTGAGGCACCTCAAGGATCCGAGCGCGATCGCGGATGACCTGCTGAGGCGCTTCTCGCTGACCGGAGCGGGCACCCGCAGAGCCGCGACCTACTCCGGTGGCATGCGCCGCCGTCTGGACATCGCGATGAGCCTGATCGGGAATCCGCCGGTCATCTTTCTCGATGAGCCGACGGCCGGGCTGGACCCGCAGGCGCGCATCGAGGTCTGGCAGGCCGTGAGGGAGCTGGCCGAAGGCGGGACGACTGTGCTGCTCACCACTCAGTACCTGGAGGAGGCCGAACAGCTAGCCGACCGGATCGCGATCCTGCACCAGGGCCGGATCATCGTCAACGGCACCCTGGCTGAGCTCAAGCAGCTGCTGCCGCCCGCCAAGGTCGAATACGTCGAGAAGCAGCCTTCCCTCGAAGACGTCTTCTTCGCGGTTACCGGCCACGCCGGCCGAACGGGAAGTAAGGAACAGCGACAATGACCCTGCACTTCGCTGGTGACACCGCCGTCCTCACGGGACGGGCCATGCGCCACATCACTCGCAGCCCGGACACCATCATCACGACCGTGATCACGCCGATCGCGATCATGCTGCTGTTCGTCTACGTGTTCGGCGGCGCGA
>Ga0302325_10025198_pt1 | contig 12361 bp, 9 predicted proteins | sample Palsa_T0_2_FD_201948 | JGI IMG/M metagenome (GOLD analysis project Ga0302325, IMG submission 201948) | Peat permafrost microbial communities from Stordalen Mire near Abisko, Sweden - Palsa_T0_2 | ecosystem: Environmental > Terrestrial > Soil > Palsa > Peat permafrost | place: Sweden: Abisko...
ATTGACGCCATCGAAGTGGGCGCCGTAAATCCGTATCGTTTTTTGGCGGCCACGCGCGTGCTGGCGTGCATTTTAATGCTTCCCTTGCTCACCTTGGCTGCTGACGCTTGCGGCATCCTCTCCGGGTGGGTCTCAAGCACTCTCACGGAGAGCATAACCTTGCGTCACTTCCTGGCCAGCGGAATGAAGGATGTGCGGTTCAATGATTTTCTTCCGCCCACTTTCAAGACTGCCGCTTTTGGCTTGATTATCGGCTTGGTCTCCTGTTTTCAAGGAATGCGTACACAAGGGGGCACTAAAGGGGTAGGACGGTCGGCGACAAGTTCCGTCGTGCTTTCTTCGCTTTTTATCATCCTCGCCGATGTGGTTTTGGTTCGAGTGATCCAAGTGTTCTTTCCGTCTTAGGGCGCTATGGCGAATAATCCAAAGTTGATTGAGTCCGCCCCGCCAATCGCGGCGCAACGTCTGTGCAAGTCGTTCGGTGAGCACATCGTGCTGAACGGCATCGATCTTGCCGTTGCCCGAAACGAGACCTTGGTTGTGCTGGGGCGAAGCGGAACGGGCAAGAGCGTTTTGTTGAAGCTTATCGTTGGACTGCAACAGCCCAATTCGGGGTCAATTCGAATCCATGGGCAGGAAATTGCCGGTGTCGAAATGGATGAGTTGAGCACCGTACGGAAGAAGATAGGATTCCTATTTCAGCAAGCCGCATTGTATGACTCCATGACGGTCGGCGACAACGTCGAGTTTTCTTTGTTGAGACATACGAAGCTTTCCGAGGGCGAGCGCAAGACGCGAGTTGGTGAATTGCTGGCCGGCGTCGGAATGGATGGTGAACAAGGTAAGATGCCTTCCGACTTATCCGGCGGAATGCAAAAGCGTGTGGGACTGGCCCGCGCCCTGGCGCTCGATCCCGACATCTTGCTTTTCGACGAGCCGACCTCCGGTCTCGACCCGATCACATCCTGTGAGGTTATCCAGCTGATCGTGAAGCTCAAAACGGAACGAAAGCTGACATCCGTCGTGGTAACGCACGATGTTCACGGAGCGAGGCTCTTTGCGGACCGTGTGGTACTGCTTCGAGAAGGGAGTGTTGTGGTGGATGGCACTTTCGACCAACTGGTAAAGAGCCAAGATCCATTTGTGATCCAATTTCTCAGAGACGCAGCTTAGGTGCAAAATATGAACGGAACATTTCGGCTGGGTTTATTTATCGTGGCGACATTGGCGATTCTGGTGGTAGGGATTTTCCTGATTGGGAACAAGGAATCGCTATTCAAATCCACCTATCAGGTGAAGGCTGATTTTAAAAATGTGGCCGGCCTGACGGACGGCGCCGATGTTCGGGTGGCAGGCCTCCATCAGGGAAGTGTGAAGTATATCCATCTCCCAAACCGGCCGGACGGGAAGGTAGTGGTTGGGATGGATCTTCAAAGGGGCACGCGGACCATCCTAAAGAAGGATTCGATTGCCTCCATCCGGTCTGAAGGATTGATCGGAGACAAATATGTAGAGATTTCGTTCGGTTCCGAAAGCGCGCCAGGACTGAAGGACGGCGACACAATCGAGAGCGAGCCGCCTTTCGACATCTCCAATCTGGTCAAGAAAACGAGCGATCTTCTCGACAACGCCAAAGACGCGGTGCAGAACCTGGACGGAACCGCGAGCAACATGAAGTCGATCAGCGCGAAGATCGACAGCGGTTCAGGAACCGTGGGTGCATTGATTAATGACAAGACCGTGTACCAGCGCGCCGCCGCGGCGACTTCGGCTTTGGACGACGACATGGAAGCGCTCAAACACAACTTTCTCCTGCGCGGCTTTTTTAAGAAACGTGGATACGAGGATGCCGAGGATTTGACCAAACATCAAATTTCGCGCCTGCCGGCCGGAACGCCCCAGACGACTTTCGACTACGACGGGCGAGCTATCTTCGACAAACCCGAAACGGCCAAACTCAAAGACAAGAAGGCGCTCAACGAGGCGGGAGAATATCTGCAGTCCAACAAATTCGGCTTGGCTGTAGTAGTGGCGTCGGCCGGAATGAAGGGCGAGACCGACAAAGATCGCGTCTTGACGGAAGCTCGCGCAAGCGCGGTGCGGGATTTCCTTGCCCAGAATTTCCGGCTAGACGATACGCGCATTAAGACCATCGGTCTGGGCAAGACAGACGGCACTGGCGACGAGGGTAAGGTGGAGATCCTGGTTTATCCCGGCTCGGTTGAAGACCCGCACGCTGCGCGCAAAGCGGCTGAATAGGAGAGTGCGAATTGCCAAGTTCAGCTGGTCGATCTTGTACACCAGGCTCGGCGAGAATCGGCGCCTTGTTAAGACCACATGCGAAGTTTCTGCTTGTCGGCATGTTGGCCATCATTGGTGAGGGCGCCGCGAACCTGTTGGAACCGTGGCCGCTAAAGATCGTTCTGGACAGTGTACTCAATTCGCGGCCGATGCACGGGTGGCTAAACGCACTGATCTCGTCCCACATCGGTCAAAACAAGCTGGCCACTCTAAACTTCGCCGCCCTGGCCGTTGTCACTATCGCGATTGTGGGGGCCCTTTGTGCTTACGCCGAGAAGTATGTCACCACCAGCGTTGCGCAGTGGGTGATGCACGACCTGCGCCGCATGCTTTACCATCATCTCCAACGCCTGTCGTTGGCTTATCACGATAACAAACGGACCGGCGATCTGCTCAGCCGCGTTACCAGCGACATTGACGCGGTCCAGAGTTTTATCGCTTCCGGGCTGTTGGGATCCGGCGTTAATGTTCTGACCCTGGCCGGCATGGTGGGCGTTATGTTTTACCTGAACTGGCGATTCACGCTGATCGCTCTTTCGGTGGCGCCGGTTCTCTTCGCCGTTGTCTACCATTACACGCGGCTCATTAAAAAAACCGCCCGTGAAGTTCGGAAAAAAGAAGGCGAGATTGTCTCGGTGATTCAGGAGGTGCTTTCTTCCATCCGCGTCGTGAAGGCCTTTGCGCGCGAAGAATTTGAACAGCGCAGGTTGGAAGAAGAGAGCCTGGAAGGCGTGGAGATTGCACTGCGCGCGCGTAGTCTCAAAGCCAAACTTGGTCCACTAGTCGAAATTATTGTGGCGGTGGGCACCAGTCTGGTTCTGTGGTTTGGAGCGCGCCTGGCGTTGAGCGGCAATCTTTCGGCCGGCTCGCTGGTGGTGTTCATATTTTATCTCGGGAAAATGTATAAGCCGATGCAGGAACTCTCGAAGGTGACTGACTCGTATTCCAAGGCGGCTGTGGGTTACGAGCGCATTCGTGAAGTGTTTGACGCCGATGGCGAAGTGAAGGACCTGCCTGGGGCCCGGCGAGCGTCGCGCTTCCGCGGGAGAATCGAGTTCCAGAATGTGGACTTCGCTTACCAGGCGGGCCGGCCGGTGCTCAAGAACGTCAGCTTTCGAATCGAACCCGGCCAGGTGGCCGCGCTGGTGGGCCCCACGGGCGCCGGAAAAACCAGCATCATCAGTCTCATCCCGCGATTTTACGATCCCACTTCGGGTCTGGTGACGATCGATGGCTGGGACGTACGGCAGATGCAACAGAAGTCCCTCCGGCAGCAGATGAGCTTCGTGCTGCAAGAGACGCTATTGTTCCATGCCACGCTTTGGAGCAACATCGCGTATGGCAAGCCAGAAGCGTGCCGCGCCGAAATCCTCCGGGCTGCCGAACTCGCCAATGCTCATGAATTCATCGAAAAGATGCCGGCTGGATATGACACCATCGTGGGTGAGCGGGGAGTCACCCTGTCGGGCGGCCAGCGCCAGCGTATCGCGATCGCCCGCGCCATCATCCGCAATACTCCCATCCTCATTCTGGACGAGCCGAGTTCGGGGCTCGACGCAGCCTCGGAGAAGCTGGTTTTCGAGGCTCTGGATCGATTGCTCGAAGGCAAGACTTCCATTGTGATCGCCCACCGGCTTTCCACGATCCGCCGCGCCGACGTCATTTTCGTGGTGAAAGACGGCGGCATTGTGGAGCGAGGCAATCACGAGCATCTTTTGAAGCTGGGCGGTCTGTATGCCGAGCTTTACCATATCCACCAGGATGACGGCGGCGCGCAACAAGCAAGCGGCCCATTGGTCTCGAGCGTGGCGTGAGGCTAAAATGAAACTGCTCATACAGCCAACTGACGGCCTTGCACCCCTGGTTCAAGCAATCGATAGAGCGAAGAGCCGGCTGGAGATCGCCATCTTCCGCCTGGACCGCAACGAGATCGAAAAGGCACTCGCGGATGCCGTGGGCCGGGGCGTGTTCGTTCACGCTCTGATCGCCTACACCAATCGGGGCGGCGAACAAAACTTGCGGAAACTGGAAATGCGATTGCTTGCCGCGGGAGTGACGGTGGCGCGTACCGCAAACGATTTGATTCGTTATCACGGCAAATACATGATTGTCGACCGGCGCGAACTTCACGTGCTGTCCTTCAACTTCACCCGTCTGGATATCGATTACAGCCGCGGTTTCGGGGTGGTCACCCGGAACCGCAAACTGGTACAGGAAGCCGTGAAGCTGTTCGAAGCAGACACCCAGCGACAGCCTTACACCGCTGGGTTGCCTGGGTTCGTGGTCAGCCCCGCGAACGCTCGAAAACAGCTGGCGCAAGTCATCCGGGGGGCGAAGCGGGAGCTGCTCATCTACGATCCAGAAATTAGCGACGCAGGCATGCTTCGCGAACTGGAGACGCGATCGAAGGCCGGCGTTGAGATCAAGATCATTGGGCGCCTGGCCGGCAGGAGCGCCAAATTTCCGGTGAAGAAGTTGGGGGGCCTCCGTCTGCATACGCGCGCCATAATCCGGGACGGCCGGCTGGCGTTCATCGGAAGCCAGAGCTTGCGAGCGCTCGAACTTGGAGCGCGCCGCGAAATCGGTGTCATTTTTCGCGAACCTGCGATCGTCGCCAGTCTGAGCAAGACTTTCCTGGAGGATTGGAACGCCGCGGACCGGCCCAGTCCGGTTATTGAGATCGACCAAGTGCCTCAGGCCACTAAAGTCGCAAAGAAGGTCGCTAAGGCGGTCACCAAAGATTTGCCTGCCGTCACTCCGGTTCTGGAAGTAGTGGTCCGAGAGCTGGCTGTAGAAACCGATGGCGCGGATTTAGATCGCAAGGCCATCGAGAATACGGTAAAAGATGCAGTCAAAGAAGCAGTGCAGGAAGCCGTTCAGAATGTCGTGGAACAGAACGGCATGGTGCATTCACGGTAGACTTAATTCGCGCCACCTACCCACAACTGATTCAGCTCATCGATCCGAAGTTCCACCGCTCTTGCGAAGGCTTCCACTTCCTCCGGTGTGTACTCGGCAGCCCGGAAGGCATCGCGAATCTGCTCCGGCGAAAGTCTGGCAAGCAGCTGCCCAGTCCACTTGGCGTCCGCTTTGGGGATTTGCCGGCCGATCCATTCCATGTTGACCCGGCTGACAAACTCAGGGGCGTCAAAGGCAATAAACAGCGCCGGCCGGTGGGGATCCTCAAAATCTACAAACTCGCCGGCGTGCTCGGCCCCCTTGCGGATGAACTTGGAATGAACATACGAATCGAGGTTCCCCTTCCCCTTGTCGCTGGCTATGAAGTTCGTAGTCCCAAAACTGGATCCCAAGTCGCTTACCATATACACCAGTTCGGGACCATCGCCCGAGTCAGAGCGCTTCTTGCGGTAGACGGAATTGTTATCGTCCTTCAGATCCCAATTGTTGATAACCGCCATCATTACGCGCAGACCATTCAGCTCACGCGTATCAGTGAAAGGGTTCTTACGCCATTCCCAGGTCCCGATTTTCTTCTCCCCTTCCGAGTATCGTTTGAGCCGCACGTTCTTGATGGAGCCGTCCGGCTGGATGAATGAGTTGCCGCGCTGGAGGTGCGCCGGCATGCCTTTGGCCCGGAAATCCGGAAGAAAATAGTCCTCATTGGTAAAATAGCCGATCGACCAGACCAACCGGGTGGCCGCCGTTTCCGGTTTTGCCTCCGCTCCCAGTTTTACCTTCCACTTCACTCCGTCCTGGTCTCGAACGTCGAACTTCGGATTGGAGCCTTCCAGGTCTTCCTTTTCGAACGTGAAGGGAGGATGAGGCTGGTGTTCCTTGCCGCCAAGGCCTTCCAGGAGGTTACGGGAAGCAATGTCGGCAGGCTCGCGCCACAGGACGGGAGTTGCAGTCTGGGAACTTCCTGCATTCTGGTGGGCTGCTTTGAGCAACTTCTGCGCGAAAACTCCCGTGGGAAATGCGCCTAGAAATGTCACGCCCAGCAGGGTCAGGAATTTCTTCTTACTCATGCGTCTCCTCCACGCGGGAAGATGCACTTAGGCTGCCATACGCCATGATGTAACGGTTACTGGCAAATCCGCAGCCGATGAAATAATAATAATGAGGCAGCACCCGGAACCGGCCTAAGCAGAGCTGCATCGATATTGGTGAAAGGTCCAGTTTCTCTATGTCTTTCCCGCCCTTCAGCCGCAGATACTTTCTTCTGTTGGTTCTGGCTTGGCCGGCGTTGGCCGATTCATCGGCCGATTCCTCACCCCAGGGGATCAAAAATTTCTATCAGGTGGATCCGCACGTATACCGGGGCGCACAGCCGTCCGAAGATGGTTTTCAGTACCTGGCGAAGCTCGGCGTGAAGACAGTGATTGATTTGCGCGAGGCCGATCAACGATCGAAGGCCGAAGAGACGGCAGTTACGGCCGCCGGTATGAGATATGTCAATGTTCCAATGACGGGTCTGGCGGCGCCCACGGATGCAGAGATCGGCAGGATATTAGGAATCCTGGAAGGCGACGGCGGGACCGTTTTCGTGCATTGCAAGCGGGGAGCGGACCGCACCGGTGTCGTGATCGCGTCGTATCGCATCGATCGCGACGGTTGGAACAATGCCGATGCTCTAAGCGAAGCTAAGGCGCGCGGCATGGCTCCCTTTCAGTTTCCGCGCATGAGCTACATCCGCGCTTTCCGGCCTCGAACACTGGAGGCCAAAACCGGCGCACCCGGTACGATGGCAACAACTGCCTCCGACCCAACTACCGTAGATCCGAGCGGTATTGCTTCGTCACCCGCGGCAGTGCGCTAATATCGCGTAGCTGGAAAGCTGCGGATCCAGACGAAGTAACGTTGTGGTCACGGTCACGATTGAAGCTCTTCCCCGGCATTAACGTCATACGGGTGGAGAAGGAAACCTTATGTCGCCGCGCGATCGCGACATCCTGGCGCGGCGAAAACAGGAGAAGCAATGACTACGAGTTATTGGTTTGCCAGGATGGCTCAGAAGGCCGCAAAGGTCACCGGATCAAGCCCGGCTTTCATGGCCGTGTGCCTTCTAACGCTGTCGTGGCTGACCAGTGGACCGTTGTTTGGATGGAGCGATACGTGGCAGCTCATCATCAATACGGTTTCAAACATCGTAGCCATGCTCATGCTATTTCTCACACAGAACACACAGAATCGCGACAGCGCAGCCCTGCAGCTCAAGGTTGATGAGCTCCTGCGCGCGGTTCGTGGCGCTCAGAACGCGTTCATCAACCTGGAAGAGCTCACAGAGGAAGACCCGGCTCGCATAAAAGGGCGATATGCAAAATTGGCCGAAAATGCACGCGCGGTGCCGGCCGCGCTTTAGCCGTTCGCCACCCGCGGCCGCGCAACACACCGATAACTGCAACTCCTGCACTCTCCTGGGAAATAATTTGCGCACGCTCTGCCGTAAGGCAATGCTGAAGTGCTGAAACATCTCACTGTTTCCCTTTGGCCTTCCGTTTGCTTCTTAGCAGAAGGGTGGCTGTCACCTGTTACAGGTTGGGTTTCAGTTAGGAGATTTTATTAAGATGCTCGGCTGGATGATTTTGTTCGCATTGATGGCTCTCGCAAGCGCGGCTCTGGGATTCACGGGGATGCAAGAGGCATTGTGCTTCCGCACTGCCGGCGTATTTTTTTCGGTACTGTTTTTTTTGACCGTGTTGGGCCGCGCGGTTCGCCACCGGGCTCGATGAGGTGCGCGGGCAGATCTCTATGAAGGAGGAGGCCGTCCGTATCATCCTGGCCTTCTACTCCGCCAAGGAAGATGAACCTGACAAAGCATTTGAACGATTGCGTAGGGCTGCCCCTGGACAGGCCGCATTGTTTCGACGGGAAGGCACCGTCCACGGATCAAAGAGCCGCAGGCTTCAGCGCTACGCTCAGCTTCGTCTTGAAAGCGAATCGCTGATTGTCGCCTCGGCGCCGCCCTCGGGCGTTCAAGCGATCACGAAGCGGCTGCTCGGCGATGGGTCGCCTGTGGTCTTCGTCGTGCAGGGGGACCTCGAAACCGGTGCTTCGGCGGCGCCCGCCGGTCCCGCACCGGGCAAGATCCCGGTTCTGGAGCGGTTACAACATAATCAACACATCCTGGATGCCGTCCGCGCCGACCTGCTGGAGGCCTCTCAGCTCGATCACGTGCTGCCTGCCGCCGCCGAATGGATCATCGACAACACGTACTTGATCCGCACTCAGATTGCGGAAGTCCGCAAGCATCTTCCGCGCGATTATCCGAAGATCCTGCCGCTGCAATCCCCTGGAAATCCTCGCATTTGCGATCTCGCGCACGAACTGGTCCGGCGGGCGGATTTCGCTTTGGACCAGAGCGCCATTCTGGATTCTCTGCACGATTATCAAAAGCAGAATCCCTTAACAGTGGCCGAACTCTGGTTCTTGCCGCTGTTGCTTCGTGTCGGGTTGATTGAGGGACTCGCCGAGCTTGCTCAACGAGTGAATCAGGCGCAGCAATTGCGCGAGCTCGCCTACCTGTGGGCCAACCGGCTAGCCGCGAGCGCGCGGCTTGACTCCTCCACGTTCGAACGCATGCGGGCGCTGGCCGAAAGCCAACCGTGCGCGCAGGAGTCCTACTTCGTCACTTCGCTTGCCGAGCAGCTTCAAGATGAGGAAGCCGCGCTCGCTCCCATGCAGAGCTGGATCGAGGACCGATTCAAAACCACCGTCACTGAATTGGTGCGTTGCGAACATGTCCGCGAAGCGGCGCAGCGCCAATCCACCGCCAACGCATTTGGCAGTCTTCGCGGCCTGGCGCGGATCGATTTCAGCCAGGTCTTTGAGACCGCAAGCGTGGTGGAAGCCGAACTCCGCGCCGATCCCGGCGGGATTTATGCGCGCAGCGATTTTTCGACGCGAGACCGCTGCCGCCGGGTGGTGGAGCGGATTGCCCGGTGCGCCGGTGTGGACGAACGCACGGTGGCTCGCCGCGCCGTTGAGCTGGCCCAGAAGGCTGCCGGCGATTCCCATCGCGGGCACGTGGCCTTTTACCTTTTGGCCGACGGCGTTACTCAACTCGAGGAAGAGCTGTCTGCCCGCAGGCCGATCCAGATTCGGTTCACGCGTGCAGTTCGACGTCACGCCACCGCAGTCTATTTGGGCGGAGGCGCCGGGATGACCGCCTGCCTGTTGGCGCTCGCGTTGGCGCTGGCGTGGGAGGCTGGGGTGCATCGTCTGCCGACCCTGGCGGCGCTTGGGATTTTGGCGCTGTTTCCATTGAGCGAACTCAGCGTCCAGATTCTCAACGCGCTGGTGATTTCGTTTCTACCCCCGGACCCTCTGCCGAAGATGGATTTCGAAGATGGCATTCCCGAGGAGAATGCGACTTTGATCGTCGTGCCGATGATGCTCTCATCGGTGGACGTCGTCCGGCGCGAGATCGAAAAACTGGAAGTTCGTTTTTTGGCCAACCAAGACCGCCATTTATTCTTTGGTTTATTTTCCGATTACACCGACTACTTCCAGCCCACTGCACCGAACGACGCGGAACTGCTGAACGCCGCTTTGGAAGGCATCGATGCGCTGAATGCGCGGTACCCCGGCGGACGCTTTCTCCTCTTTAACCGCAACCGCGCCTGGTCCCGCAGCGAACAGCGCTGGATTGGACGCGAACGCAAGCGCGGCAAGATCGAAGATCTTAACGCTTTCCTTTCCGGAGAGGGATCGAGCGAGATCCTGATTCGTGGCGCGCTTCCGCTACCCATTCGCTCAGTCATCACCCTGGACGCCGACACCCAGTTGCCCCCCGGGTCCGCGCGGAGATTGATCGAGACAATGGCTCATCCCCTGAATCGAGTCGAAGTGGATCCGGTGACACGCACGCGCCGTCGCGGTTACGCTGTGATTCAACCCCGCATCAGTATCGCGCTGCCCTGCGCTATGGCCACCCGCTTCACCGGCGTCTTCGCCGATACAACTGGAACCGACCCTTATTGCCACGCGGTATCGGACGCGCATCAGGATCTCTTCGGAGAGGCGACATTTCATGGCAAAGCCATCTACGATGTGCAGGCGTTCCGTAGCGCACTGGCCAACAGGTTTCCAGTCGACACTATTCTTAGCCACGACTTGATTGAGGGCGCATATGCGGGCGTGGGCCTGGCCTCCGACATCGAATTGTTCGAGAACGTGCCACTAGACTATGCCACTTACAGCAAACGCGAGCATCGCTGGATTCGGGGCGATTGGCTGATTGCATCCTGGATTTTTTCGCGCGTCCCAGGGCCGGACGGCCAGCGCGTGGCGAATCCGCTTTCGCTCGTCAACCGCTGGCGCATTTTCGACAACCGGAGGCGGAGCTTGGTTCCCGTTGCATCGCTCGCGCTGCTGCTGTGCGGTTGGATGGCATCTTCGGCGCCCGGGGTATGGAGCCTGCTGGTAGGCCTCGCGGTTGTCATTCCCACGCTTGCCCCCTTGCTGGATCGCGGCGCGCGGCACATTCAGGGCGCCGTACACCGCTGGCAAGGCGCGGAAGCGGAAGGGGTGCGCGCCCTGGTAACGATCGCGTTCCTTCCTTATCAAGCGTGGGTTTCGACGGACGCGATCGCCCGCGTGTTGTACCGCCGCTTCGTCAGCAAGCGGCATATTTTGGAGTGGCAAACCGCTGACGAAGCCGCCGCGCACAAGCAATCCGGCGCTACGTATCGCCGCATGTGGATCATCTCGCTATGTTCGGCGGTCCTGCTCGCTGTGCAGCACTTTCAGGGCAAATCGGAGTCCAGTGTCGTTTTTCTCGGCCTGTGGATTGCCGCTCCCGAACTCATGCGATGGCTAGCGCGGCCTGCCCGGCGTTTCGTTCTCGATAATGCCAGCGCCAATTACCTGCGTTTGCTGGCCCGGCGCACGTGGCGTTATTTTGACGATCTGGTGGGTGAGGAGTCACACTGGCTCCCCCCGGACAACTCGCAGTTGGCGCTTCACATTGAAGTGGCCGAGCGAACGTCTCCCACCAACATCGGCCTTTGGCTCACATCCGCGCTGGCCGCCGCGGATTTAGGCTACTTGGGCATCGACCAGTTGGCGGAGCGCTTAGAACATACGATGGAGACGCTCGGAAAACTGGAGCGCTACGAGGGGCATTTGTTAAATTGGTACGACACACGAACGCTCCAGCCGTTGGCCCCGCGCTACGTGTCCACTGTCGACAGCGGAAATCTGCTCGCCAGCCTGTGGGTGCTTCGACACGGCTGTCGCGAGCTGTTGCATCGGCCCGTGGTGGGTCATGCCAACCTGCGCGGCCTTAGAGATACGCTGGCTATCGTTCGCGAAGGCGGCCGCGGCGACGCTTCGGTGACCCATCCTGCGCATGCTCTCAGTCAGCTGCTGCAGGGCAAGCTGGCAGGTCATCACCTTATAGCGCGCCTCCAGCTGACGGCCAATTCCATCGGGCCTGTGCAAAGCGCGGAGCAGCCGCCAGATTCCGCCCCGGCTTCCGCAAATGAACAGTCTTACTGGATTTCGCGGCTCGCGCACGAGCTCGAGGCATGTTCACAGACTGTCTATCGTTATCTGCCCTGGATGGAAATCCTCTCGCAGCCGCCTGACTCCTTTGTGCGGAGCTTGGGCCCGGACGCAGTCAAGCTTCGACGCCGCGCCCTTCGTGAGCTGCCCACGCTGCTAAGCCTTTCGGGCCGCCAAGCCACTTCCGGCTCCAGCGCACTGGATGCTCTTCTGGCGAAAGGGTCGTTGCCGAATCTTAGGCCGGACCTGGTCGAGTGGCTGAGCCAGGTGGCTCACGCCTGTGAGCAAGCTCGAGTGCATGCGGCGGACGCTGTGCGTCGTTTCGAGGATTTGGCGGATGCGTGCCAGCGTCTGGCGGACAGCATGAACATGCGTTTCCTCTACGATAGCGACCGCCGCTTGTTTAGCATCGGGTACGCGCTGGGAGGGCCGGTCCAATTCGCCAGCCATTACGATTTGCTGGCAAGTGAGAGCCGCTTGGCTAGGAGCCTGTCCGAGTATTCTCCAACTTCGCGGGTTCAAACGAAACAGAACCGGTACATAATGTTTTATGCCAAAGGGCTACCGAACCTACCTTCCTGAGCAGGACCTGCTG
>Ga0302325_10025199_pt1 | contig 12361 bp, 3 predicted proteins | sample Palsa_T0_2_FD_201948 | JGI IMG/M metagenome (GOLD analysis project Ga0302325, IMG submission 201948) | Peat permafrost microbial communities from Stordalen Mire near Abisko, Sweden - Palsa_T0_2 | ecosystem: Environmental > Terrestrial > Soil > Palsa > Peat permafrost | place: Sweden: Abisko...
GTTGACTACATGAGTATAGCCGACTCCCATGCTGTCGGTGGGGCTAAGTGGTATGCCGGACCCCATTCTACCAACGTACTGACATTATCTGGCGGTACTGTGTCAAACAATACTGGGTGGGTATTTACTGGGATACCTAGCGGCTTTTTTGACTTTATGTAGGTTGATGATAACGTTCTGTTAAAACCACTATAATATAGCGGACCGGCCAGGTTTGAGAGTGCTGGTCAGCTCATCTTGAGACAAATACCAATAACTTTAGTTGGTTCAAAAAGTAGTTGCTTTAGCTAAATCATTACATATATAATAACCGCAAGAACTATATGATGGTTCGGGGTTTTGCACAAAAATTAGTTAATCGGATACCGTCTGAAGGCTATGTATAAAAAGAAACGTCTAACTAACAATGGTGAAGCCACTATTGTCTACTTGTCGGGGGTCACATTCGCATGACAGCAAGATTGCCTATTCCCGGCGGCGATGATGGTGATTGGGGAGATATCCTTAATAATTTCCTAAGCCAATCGCTCAATAGTGATGGTAGCTTAAATTCCTCAAGTGTTGCTAATGCCGGTGCCGAACAGACTGCCAATAAGGGTGTGGCTGACGGCTACGCTTCATTAAACGGTAGCACCCAAGTACCAGCTGTCCAACTTGGTAGCGGTACGGCTAATACTACGACTTACTTACGTGGAGATGGTACATGGGAGGTTCCGCCGGGAAGCGGCGGTTCCACTACCCTGGCAGGTGACACCGACGTCAGTATTACTAGCCCCGGTAGTGGCCAGGTACTAACATACAATTCCGGTTCAAGCTTGTGGACTAACCAGACCTTGCCGAGTGCGCCGGTTACCAGCGTAGCCGGCCGGACCGGCGCAGTAACGCTTGGCGAGAGCGATATTGCTAACTTAACAAGTGACCTTAGTGCCAAAGCTAATGACTCAACAGTGGTACACAATACTGGCAACGAGACAATTGCCGGTGTTAAGACTTTCAGTTCAGCTCCGATAGTACCGTCTAGCTCTTTCCCCGAGAGCGCCGTAACAAACCTTACGACTGACTTATCGGCTAAAGTCGCCAGCGCCGGCGGTACTATGACCGGCAAGCTGGTAGTGCCCAGCTTCCAAGTCACCGGCGGTTCTCCTGCCAGTGGCGAGATCTTGACGGCTGATTCTAGCGGTAACGCGACCTGGCAGAGCGCGCCTTCCGGTGCAGTTACCAGCGTAGCCGGCCGGACCGGCGCAGTAACGCTCGGCGAGAGCGACGTGACCAACCTAACGACTGACTTAGCGGCCAAGGTACCCTTGGCCGGCGGTACTATGACCGGCAAGCTGGTAGTGCCCAGCTTCCAAGTCACCGGCGGTTCTCCTGCCACCGGCATGGTGTTGACTTCGGATAGTAGTGGTGATGCGACGTGGGCACCGGCAACTCCCGGGGTTGTAGTAAGCCTTGGCAGCGTCAGCGGTACGGTATCATGCGACCTATCGGCCGGAGTCGCGTTTACGGCCACACTAACTGGCAATACGACATTCCAATTTATCAACTGGCCGGCAGGCTTGGTGGAACCCGAGATTTATACCGTGCAGGACAGTACCGGCGGCCGTACGATTACGATTTCGGGAGTGGCCTGGGAACCGACAGGTTCTGCCCCTACTTTCAGCACTGCCGCCAACGCCGTCAACATCATCCCGGTAGTATCTTACAACGGTGGCACCAATGTCTTTGGCTTGACCGGGCTAGCGGGTCCAACAGGTCCGGCAGGTCCGCTTGGTCCGGCGAGCTGCACATTCTCTATGCCGGGAGTGCTGACGACTACGACAGGCCAGAGCCGGCAATACTTCGAGACCGCCTATACCATTACCAATGTTCGGGCTTCGGTAGGGACGGCGCCGACCGGCGCATCAATCATTTGCGATGTCCTCAAGAACGGTACTACCATCTATACCACTCAGAGCAACCGGCCAACTATTGCCGTAAGTACTAATACCGCGACTGCCAACAACCCGGATATCACCAGTATTAACGCCAGCGACTATCTGACGGTCAATGTCGCTCAGATTGGCAGTACAGTGGCTGGCGCGGATTTGACCGTAACCGTAACAGTGTCGTCCTAGCCTGAAGATCGGATACTATGGCCACTAGAACAATAGCGAACGGAGGCGGCAACTGGAACGCCACCGGTACTTGGGTAGAAGGTGCTGTGCCAACTGCTGCCGACGATGTGGTGGCCACCTCTACTTCAGGAGCATTAACAATCAATGCTGCCGCAGCCTGCCGCTCTATTAATTTAACTAACTATGTTAGCACCCTCACCCATAACGCCGCTATCACCCTAACCATTGGTACCAGTACGGCCAATGGCACTACGGCCCTGGTCTTCCCTGCCTCCGGTTGGACCTATACGCTAGGTAGTGTTACTACCTCGGCCATTGCCTTTAGCTCCACGGTGGCTTCAACGACACTGACGGTAGACTTCGGCAGTCAGACCACCGGCAATGTCAGCTTTAGTGCCGCTACAACTAGCGGTCATCAACTGGTTAACCATGGCTTCACTTGCGGGGCTACTGCAACTGTCACCCACACCCAGGGCACCTTTAATACCAACGGTCAAACTTGCTCATGGGGACTGTTTACCACCAACAACTCTAATACCCGTACGCTAACCTTGGGAGCCAGCGCCATTACGCTAACCGGCACTACCGGAACCGTCTGGGACGCCACGACCACCACTGGTCTGACCTTTACCGCCGGTACCTCCAGTATTACCCTCAGTGGTAGCGGCAGCACCGGCACAACAGCTACTATGAATGCTGGTAACTTAACCTATAACAGCGTGACCTTTGCCGTTACCGGTAGCTGGCAGTTAGCTACCCTCAGTGGCAGCAGCCCGACCTTTGCCAACCTAACTGTTACCGGCGCGGCGAACGCTGGGGCCATCCTCTCACTGGGTACAAGTATCACTGTTAATACGGCATTGACTCTTAACGGCAGTAATGCCAACTCTAACCGGCTACTTGTCAAAAGCACGGTTGTGGGAACCCAGCAGACTATTACCAACAACGCCACTACTACTACAATTACTAACTTGGATTTACAAGACATCGCCGGAGCTGGGTCGGCCTCTTGGAACCTCAGTGCCATCACTGGGAATGCTGGCGACTGCCAGGGCAACTCAGGTATTACCTTTACGACGGCCCGCACTCTGTATTGGGTTGGTAATTCCAGCAACTGGGGTACAGCCAACAAATGGTCATTGTCTTCCGGCGGTACCGCTAACCAGAGTAATCCATTAGCCCAAGACAGCCTCGTTTTTGATTCCCACTCCTTTAGTAGTACCGGCCAAACCGTTACCTGCAATATGCCCCGCATGGGCACTAACGTCGACTTTACCAATGTTACCAATAGTCCAACTCTTAACGTTAATGTCAGCTCACCGTTTTACACCAGGCTGTACGGTAGTTTAACGTTGGTTTCCGGCATGACTTGTAGTGCAACCGATGGTGGGCTCCAGTTTGAAGGCAGAAGCAGCAACACCTTAACTACCGGCGGTGTTAATATTGCTGGGGTTACTGCAGTAAACGTGAACTGCCCGGGCGGAACCCTGACTGTCAGCGGTAACTTGAATGTAAGCAGCGGAGGTCTTAACCTGAGCGCCGGCACGCTGACGTTTGGCAGTGGCAGCGTTACATCACCGGCCTTTGCGTCCGGCGGCACGGTTACCAGAGTCTTAAATATGGGGTCAGGTACATGGACATTGACGAGTACGGGCATCGTCTGGAATATTCCGAACACCGGCAACGGCTTGACTGTTAACGCCAACACTTCGACGCTGGTCGTTAGTAATACCAGCGCGACCCTCAAGACTTTCGACTGTGGCGGATACACTTACAACATCCTTACGGTTACCGGTGACAATGTCCAACTAAGCAGTGGTAACGCCACCTTCAACACAATTAACGTGGACAACGCCGGGTTACCCACTGGCCTTATAGTAACGTCAGGCAGTACCCAGACTATTACCAGTGGCTTTACTACTAATGGGTCGGCCGGAAGCCTGGCTATACTGAAATCCAGCACAGTGGGGACTTCCTCCACTTTGACTATGGCTAGCGGCACAGTCTCGGTTGACTACATGAGTATAGCCGACTCCCATGCTGTCGGTGGGGCTAAGTGGTATGCCGGACCCCATTCTACCAACGTACTGACATTATCTGGCGGTACTGTGTCAAACAATACTGGGTGGGTATTTGAAGCGCCGCCTAACTGGACAGGTGGTTGGGGGATACCAATTCAATGAGAGTCGCCCGAGCGGTCCAGTCCGGCATAGGCCAGCAGTCCTTGTTCCTGTATGGGCCTAATAATATTTTCGTCCGAAAATTAGCATCAAATGCAGCACTCAACAGCGACCAGAGCTCCGCCATGAAGCTGGCTAACCAGCTGAGCTACGCTAACCCTAATTACTCCTACAATGGCGGTACGGCGCCATCATTTTATGGCTACAGTGGCATGGGATATGGCGGACTCTCTCTTGGCCTGGCAACGCTCGTAATCTTTCAGTACTACACCATACCTCTGTACGTGGTTGATTCGACCGTCCCGAACCAGACCGTTACATATATACAATCAAACGGATCGCCAGAAGCACCTGGGGCAGCTACTAACCTCCAAAGTTACTTTAACGCCGTACCCGTACCTGACGTCACTAAGATACCGCAGGGGCAGATCCAGGCTGACGGTACGGACGGACACGCCGTCTTCTGGCGCCCTAGCACCAATGAGCTGTGGGAGATGTGGAAATTTAGCGGCTCTCCCGGGGCATATACGTTCCGTTATGGTGGCTATACTTCCAGTGCCGATACCTTTGACGGGGTCTACCCGAACTATTGGGGTGCTCGAGCCACAGGCATGGCCTCGGCGGGCGGTTTAATTACGATTCAGGATATTGTTGATGTACTACACGGGTTGCCGATTCAGCACGCAATCATGGTTGCACCTCCCGTTACCTCAGCCACGTCCTTTTCTGCGCCTGTTGTACCCGTTCCGCCGGCTACAAGGAACGACAGCGCATCCAATACCGCCCAATACGAGGCTGATGGGGTAACCCCGAACCCAGCTTATGGCTCTGTAGATGCGGTAGGCGAAGGTACCTGGTGCCGGTTCCCAGCTTCATTTAACCCGGCTACGGCCATGCCCAGCTCCGGTCCGATTGCTTTAGCCATTGCCACGGCAATCAGGGATTACGGCCTGTTTGTCGGTGATACGGCAGGCGGCGCCATATTCTGTTTGGAGGATGCCCGCGTGCTTGGCTCCCCCTACTCTTGGGCAAAGGTTAACCCGTTTGCTCGCCATAACAGTTCGGTTGGCAACTACTACGATAGCTATATTAATGATAACGTGCCTTCCACCTGGACTGACCCGACACTGCCGAAGGTGACCGAAGTTATGGGCGGCACGAACGGCGTGGTGTCCCAAATTCCCTGGCAGCAGCTCCAGGTATTGCAGCCGTTTTCAGCTTAGAAAATGTAGTCCACGGCTTACTGGGTGTTAAAGTAATTCCATACGAATGTGTGCTGAGCAGTATCGGCGTTTATAAAGTTAATAGTGAGCGTGGTGGTGGTTGAGTTTACATAGACACTATCCGCCGCAGGACTTACATTAGTGGCGTTGCTGATCACCGGATGCGGCGCGCTGCCAAATGCGTTGGCAAACGTGATGGTACATTGCATACCGCTTGCCCGACCGCGATGTTCTGGCTGCCAGTTGTATTGGTTTGCAGCGCATTACCGCCGAGAGCTACGTCACTAGAGCCAGTGACGTTACTTTGACCGGCGGCCGCACAAGCAGCCCAAGGATGTTTTACGAAGGCCGCGACCAAAATGAAACTGTTCTATGTTATGACCTATTGGGCCACGATGTAGTACAACGTTATGTTGCCAGCGAAGAGATTGGAGTTATTGACTGAGCCTACTTCGAACGAGCCGGTTCCAACATTATCGGCATACGGATCAGCATCGGAGCCATTACTGTTAGCTCCACCGACAATTACGTTAGGAGCACTAGCATAACCCGAACTAAACGTTATGGTACACCAATCACCGTTGGCGGTACCAGTTCCACCAGATGTCATAGTTATGCTTCCGGCCGTATCATTACCTGTCATCGAGCAGGTACCAGTGGTGCCAAGCGCGCTGGTCTTAGTAGCAGTGGTACTACCGCTACTATTACCGGTAATCAGGTGGCCATTGAGTGCGAGGTTACCATTCACGGTAGCCGCTTTAACGGTCAGGTTGCCTTGGTAATCAATGGTTGCTAGCGCAGCTCCCGTGTAGCTTTGAGCCTGGAAGACGTTGCCGCTGCTTTGTCCATTAACCGTCTGGACAACAATACCGCTATTGCCCGTACCCCCCGTAGAGACAGCCAGTTGGTAGGTACCGGCGGCGAGGGTTAAGGCGCCGATACTCAGTAGGTTACCTGGGGTAGCATTGTCGATACCAACCTCAGTATTGGCGGTGCAGCCATTTGTGCCACTGACACAGCCAAGTACCAAAGCGTTGCTTTCATCTACCACAGAGTAGCTACCGATAGTGGCAGCGTTTTGGAGTTGGGTGGCAGTACCTGGCCCGGAGTTATAACCAATAAAAGTATTGTTTGTGCCGGTGGTATTGGCATTCGTGGCGGTTGCGGTTACGCCAGCCTGGTAGCCTAACGCTACACTATCGCCGCCAGTGGTATCTAATGACAGCGCATTATAGCCAATGGCTGCATTGCTAGAGGCAGTCGTATTGCTCTGTAAGGCATTCAGACCGACTGCAGTGTTCTGGTTGCCAGTCACATTGTTCTGCAGCGCACTACCGCCGAGAGCTACGTCACTAGAGCCAGTGACGTTACTTTGACCGGCCGAAAGGCCGACAAGCGTGTCATTTGCCCCGTTGAGCGGAGCCCGGATTTGAAGGTCTGCCGTGCCGCCACTATTTTGCACGCTCAAAACGGTGTTAGATGCCGTTACCAACTTCACTGAAACACCGGTAATAGTACCATTCCAGTTGGTGTTAGTAGGCGTAAATTTAAGCGCACCGGTACCGGTAGTGGTAATGAGCTGTGCTTCGCTAGCGTCATTACCGTTAATGGCTTGGCCGTTCACTCCACCGATGCTTGGTGTAATTGCTGTACCAGCTGTCGGTGAACCGGTAACTGTAAACGACACTTGATAGGTATCACCGTTTACAACAGTCAGGGCCGGCGTGGGACTTAGGGCAGTGACGCCCCCTCCTGCGGTGTGGGTAGCGGTAGCTGACGAGCCGGTACCGCTAATGCTGGTCCAGCCGCTGGTAGCCGGGAAGCTCTCCGAGGACGTAAACATTTCCGAACCAAGTGTCGCATCAGAGTTACTTCCCTCTAGGCTAGTAGTCAAAGTGTTGGTGTTGACATTAAGGGCTGCCGTACCGGACGTATTTTGAACCTGGAACTCAGTGTTCGAGTTACTGCTACTAGTACCGCCGGCTATAAATGCGCTGCTAGTGGTTAAGGTATCCGCGGCGCTACGATACAGAGTGGTGTCAGTGCCAAAGTAGATGCCAGCGCCGGCCGTAGTAGAGGAGTTGGTGCCAACGTTAAGCGCGCCGCTAGTGGTGGTAGATTGCACGCTCAACGCGCCAGCCGCATTGATTTGGTCAAGCACCGTCGCGCTACTGTTTTGAAGCTGTAATAGATTAGCAGTCTGGCCACTGGCTCCCTCAAGTGTTCCTACTACATTAGTGCTAGCGGTACTCTGGATAGCAAAGTTAGCGGCAGTTTGGACACTGGTACCGTTATTGATATAGCTGCCTGAACCCGAGCCAGTGGTACAGCCACCGGCAGTACAGACAGTGGTACCGCCGATAACCAAGGCGGTTTGGGAGATCGTGGAAAGACCGGCTCCAGTACCGACACTAAGACTGGTCGTGCTAGAGATAGAACCGGCTACTTGCAGTGCGATGCCGTTAGCCGCCGGGGCCGCGCCAATTCCAACAAGCCCGTCAGTCGTATCAACATCCAGCACCGTAGTGGTATTAGCGGCGTTCTGTACCTTGAAGGCCGAGGTTGAATCGGTAGTAGGCTGCAGGTAGGTACTACCGGCAGGATTAACGTTAAAGCCGCCGTAGACGATGGTGTAGCTGGAGCCGGAAGCCACACACTTGGTGAGGCTGGCCGTTAGGGTTGTCGTACTGCCAAAGGCGGTAATGGTGCCGGTGGTACCGTCGCTGTAGTAGATGGTGCCGCCGACCATGCCAGTGGTGAAGGTGGTGCCATTCTGACCGATAATGGCCGTACCGGCATTGGCCGGACAGGTATGCGTGCCGTTATCCTGCTCGATAGTAGTCGCACTGCCGGCCGAGCCGTTCGTGCCGTAGGTGCTGGGACTAACCGTCAGGGGGTTGACGGCATATTGGCTGCCAATGCCGACGTTAGTAGACGTGCTGCCACAAGTGTTGAAATTGGCGGTACAGCCCAGGATGACAGCATTACCCTGGTTGACTACAGAATTGACACCGAGAGCGGTGGAGCCACTGATTTGGTAGGCTGTCTGGCCGGGGCCTGAATTGGAGCCAAGAAGGGTATCATTGCTCCCCGAAGTAATACCGTTTGCCCCGCCTGGATAGCCAGCATCGTAACCAAGCGCAGTATTGCCGCCGCCACTGGTGTCGGAACGGAGAATGTCATAGCCTATACCAGTATTGTTGGAGGCAGTGGTACTGTCTAAAGCCTGGTAGCCTATGGCAATATTCTCACTAGTGTTGGTAATCTGATCAAGCGCTTGCTGGCCAATGGCAATATTGTAGTTACCAGTGGTAACACCCGTTTCGGTCTGGAAGCCGACGGCAATATTGTCGGCGCCGCTAGTGTTAGCACCGAGTGACTGGTAACCAAGCGCCGTGTTGTCAGTGCCTATTGTATTATTTTGAAGGGCATGCCAGCCAAGTGCCGTGTTGTCAAAACCAACAGTGTTTGAAGCCAGCGCCCTCTCGCCCACAGCGGTATTTGATGAACCGGTTGTGTTGGACTGAAGGGCTTGATAGCCAATAGCGGCATCGTTCGTACCAGTCGTATTATCTTGCAAAGCCTGGGTACCCAGGCCAATATCATCAGTGCCGCTAGAATTTAACGAGCCGGCTGAAAGGCCGATGAATTCGTTGGTGGTACTAGAACTGGCCGTTAACTGGATATCAGCGGCGGCAGAGGCGTTGTTAACCACCAATACCGGAACAGGTGTTTGGGTGACTTGTTGGATGGAAACCACCGAAACGGCGCCAGTGAAGCTTGAGCTAGGCATAAAGGTCAGCAAGCTAGTGTTACACGTGGAGCCATTTGTGCAGGTAGCCGTAATGACCTGGGATTCCGTGAAGGCAGAAGGATTGCCGGTGTTTATAAAATAATTACCGACGGTAACACCGCCAAAGGTGACTGCCAGAGTAGAGCCATAGGTTTGCGACCCGTTGATAGTGTAAGTAACTTCATATTGCGTGCTGTTCACCGGTGTCACCTGGCTAGTGCTTAGCGCTGTAGTGTTGCCGCTTGCATGGGTAGCCACGCCACCACTCGTAGTCCAGTTGGTGGGGGTGCCTGACCAAGTGCTATCCGGCTGATCGGGGGTAAGGTTGGAGCCGAGTGTGGTCGTGTCATTGGCGGTACCGGCCTGAAGCGTGGTAGTCAGGGTGTTGGTGTTGACGTTCAGAGCCGCCGTACCTAGGGTGTTCTGGACTTGGAAGGCGGTGGCAGAGTTGCTCTGGTTCTTGACAATGGTGCTGCCAGCCGTTCCAGCAGTGCCGGCTCCGCTGCCGGCTGCTCCGGCACTCAGCGTCAGGTTGCCGCCATTACCATTAGTGGTTGAGCCGTTGCCGCCATTACCGGTAGTCAGGGTAATGCCTCCGCCATTACCGCCAGTGGTACCGGCAGCGCCAGCAGCCGCAGTAACGCCTACGCCACTGGTGCCACCCTGTATGATTGTCGGGCTGGCACCGATGAGCGAACCGATGGTTAGGGCCGTTGAAGAACCGGCGGTGGTGTTGTTGCCAAGACCGATAGTCTGGCTGATCGCGGTGGTGACACTACCGATCTGGATGGTGGTGGCATTGGTGCTGCCCAACGTCACGGTACCGGCGCCCGTAGTGCCCAGGGCCAAAGTGCTGGTACCACTGGCTTGGATAGTCAAGGACTGTCCGGAGGCAGGCTGGATAGTGGCTGTGCTGGCAGCACCAAAGGTCAAGGTACTGGCATTGAACGTATTGGTGTTGTAGGTGCCGAGAGCGGTAACGTTGCCAGCATAGTCGACGTGGAACTGGCTGACACTGTTAGTGGCTAGGTCAAGCAGATTACCACTAGGGGTGGTCGTCAGGTTGTTGGCCCGTATCAGGGCCCGATTGGCAGCCGGCTCGGAGGTACCGTTCTGGGTGACGTAGAGGGCGGAGTTAGTGCCGGAGTTATTGACGTCTAACACCCCTGCTGCACCAGTATTGGTATTGGTAAAGCCCAGCAGGTCACCTACATAGCTGGCGCTAGAGGTATCATTGGTATTCTTGGCGATGTAGTTGCCGCCGGTAGAGGGGGCGTAGTTACTACAGGCCGTGGCGAGGGTGCCATTGGTACAGATGGTGTCATTACCGGTGATAGCCGGGATACTCAGAGTAAAGTTACCGGTCGTGGGCGTGATGGGACCCTGTAGCGTCAGAGTGGCCGTTCCGCCAGAACCTTGGAAGACAATCGCTCCGGTGTTGGTAGAAGCAGTGCCAAGCGTTAAGGCGCCCGCGCCCTGCAAAGCAAGCGTGCTAAAGGTCGGCGCTGAGCCAGTAGAAATGTTTTGGATAGTGTTAATAACTCCAGAGCCATTATCAGTGAAGTTACTGGTGTTAAAGGTAGCGATACCTTCGGTGCTGCCATCAGCCTTAGCGTTATTAATGGTGATAGCACCGCTGCTGCCGGTGGAGTTGTTTAGCGTTAGTATGCCGGTTTGGGCATCCAAACTACTTACACCGCCGCCGGGACCGCCAGTACAGCTCTGGAAACTGAGTATGCCGGCGCCATTAGTTTGCAGACAATTGCCATTACTGCCATCGGCTATAGGCAAGGTGAATGTCAGGTTACTGGCTGTGACCCCGCTCTGGAGGGTCAAAGTATGGGCATTGGTCGAGTTATTGAGAATAATGACCCCCGTATTAGCAGAAGCCGTGCCAAGCGTCAGAGAACCGGCACCCTGCACCGCTAACGTACCGGTAAAGTTAGCGCTGCTGGAGATGGTCTGGCCATTGATAGTACCAAAACCGGTAATAGTTGGCGAGCCGGAGCCAGTAACTGTGCCGCTAATAGTCGGACTGGAAACTGTGCCGCTACTAACACTCAAGCCATTAACGCTGCTAGCTGTCAGGCTTCCGCCGGATACAGCACCACCGGTGAGGCTACCGCCAGAAATAGTAGCCGTATTGAAAGTACCAGCGCTAATATTGCCAGCATTGGTAACTAGCAACTTAGGCGTGCCATTAACTTGGAAGTTCAAGAAGTCCGCGGCACTGCCCGCCCCGCTGGCCGGTTCATTAAGCCCCAGGTAGGTGCCGCCGTTGGCAGTGGTGTTGCCGCCCACAATTGCCGAGCCAACTTGGATGAGAGAACTGGTAGCACTATTAGTGGGAGCACCCGTGACACTTAAGCCCGTGGTATTACCCTGTAAGATGGCCGCGCTGAAGGTCGGCGACGCATTGGTAGCAATATTCTGGATGGTATTGATAAGACCGGATCCGTTGTCGCTGAAATTGGTAGCATTAAAGGTGGCAATACCTTCAGTACTGCCGTCAGCCTTGGCGGTATTAATCGTAACGGTGCTACCGCTGCCGCTAGAGTTGTTGATTGTTACCAAGCCCGTTTGACCGTCCAAGCTGGTCACGCCGCCGCCGGCACCGCCGGTACAACTGGTAAAGACCAGTCCGCCGGCGCCATCAGACTGCAAACAGTTACCATTACTGCCATAGGAACTTGGCAGCTTAAAGACCAGGTTGCTGGCCGGATCACTTGATGGCGCCTGCAGAGTAACCGTATGCCCGCCCAGAGAGTCGGCAAAGCTAATTGAACCGTTCGCGCTAGAACTGGTTCCCAGGCTTAAACTGTTTGAACCCTGGATGATTAGGTTGCCGGACGCCGTGAGCGTGCTGCCTGATTCGCTCAAGGTGGAATTGGTAATACTGCCGGTGCCGTTGAATTTGGCAATAATACCGCTGGTACCGCTGCCGGTAATGCCGCTGCCGGCACCGGCACAGTTGCCCGTATCCAGACAAATGTTCGCACTGTTGCCACCGGCAATACTGGGCAGTGTGTAGGTTGCAGTGCCGGTGCCGGT
>Ga0302325_10025200_pt1 | contig 12361 bp, 10 predicted proteins | sample Palsa_T0_2_FD_201948 | JGI IMG/M metagenome (GOLD analysis project Ga0302325, IMG submission 201948) | Peat permafrost microbial communities from Stordalen Mire near Abisko, Sweden - Palsa_T0_2 | ecosystem: Environmental > Terrestrial > Soil > Palsa > Peat permafrost | place: Sweden: Abisko...
GCCCTTCGTTTCGCGCCGCCGGTCTACGGCGCGCTCTACCACGCGACCAACGGGCGCAAACGCTTTCGCGGCGTCATTCGCTTCTGCGAACCGCTCTATCGCAAGCGCCTGCGCGATCTGTTTCTCTCTTATCGCCCCGACGTGATCGTTTCCGTGCATCCGCTGCTCAATCACGCGGCGTTGCGTGCGCGCTCCGATGCGAACCTCATGCACGTCCCGGTCATCACGGTCGTGACCGACCTCGGCAAGGTTCACGAAGGCTGGCTCGTCCCTGAGGTCGATGCGGTCGTCGTGCCGGCACGCGAAGTCTACCATCGGGCGCGCGAACGCGGCATCCCGAAGGAGCGCATCTATCACCTCGGCCACCCGGTGCACCCGAAGTTCGAGTGCGTCGCGGATACCAAGCAGCAAGTCCGCGCGAAGCTCGGCCTGCCGGCGGAGAAGACGATCGCCCTGCTGATGGCGGGCGGCGAAGGCGGCGGCAAGCTGCTGCCCACGACCCTGGCGCTCGCCAAGTCGAAGCTGCCGCTCCACATGGTCGTCGTTACCGGGCGCAACAAAGCGCTGCGCGCAAAACTCAACGAACTCGCGCCCTCGCTGCCGACGCCGATGACGGTGCTGGGCTACTGCGACAACGTCCCCGAGCTGATGCGAGCCTCCGATCTCCTGGTCACCAAGGCCGGGCCGGGTGCGATCGCCGAGGCGAGCCTCGCCGAAGTGCCGGTCGTCGTCTACGACTTCATCCCGGGTCAAGAATACGGCAACCTCAAGTACGTCGAGACGAACGGGATTGGGGTCGTCGCGCTGAGTGCTTCCGACGTCGTACGCTCGGTGCGCCGCATCGTCGCGAACCTCGAGCGCCTGCAAGTCATGCGCGAAGCGCAAGCGATCGTGGCCCCGCGCGGAAGCTCGCGCCGGATCGCCGAGCTGATCGCTAACATCGCGTTCGGCGAACTGTCCGACGCACCGCCGCTCAAACCGCTCACCAGGGCAGCTGCCGCCGCCCTTTAGCGTGACGGGGCACACTTTTTTCAAAGTGTGACCGATATCTCTTTCATGGCAGCCTCCCGGGCGAGCCACGGCCGTCGATGAAGAGTCAACGGTCGAAAAAATTGAAGGAGCCTCTGGCACCTTGGGCCATTACCTTGCCGGTCCCCCGGGCCGCAGTACGCAAGCCGACCGTCCTTCGATTCCGTTGGATGAGTTGCTCGCCGCGCACGAACGCTTTCCGGCACTCTTCGACGACCGGCGCACCGGAATGGTGCTGTTCGATTCGGAGGGCAACCTCGTCCGCGCGAACGATGCAGCGCTCACCTTTCTCGGCGTCGAGTTCGCGGACATCGCGGAGCGCCGCTATGGCGCGTTCATCGAGCAGTCGTTTCGCGAAGTCGCGCGCATCGCGTTCGCCGCTGCGGCCGGCGGAGAAACGCTCGAGACGACGACCCGCGTAACGCTCGCGAGCGGAGAGCTCGCTCAGATCGACATGCTGCTGACGCCGGCGCGCGCCGCGGGCGCCATCGTCGGCGTCTACGGCGAGGCCCGCCGGGCCGGCTACCGCGAAGGAACGGCCCGCAAGATCGGCGAGCTCGCGTCGCTCTTCGGCAAACACGCCGACGCCGTGCTCGCGCTCGATCGCAGCGGTTGCTGCGTCCATGCGAACGTCGCCTGCGAGCGGCTGACGGGTTTCGGCGTGCGCGAGTTGCGCGGCCGTTCCTTCCTCTCGCTGCTCGCGGCCGACGCCCGGCCGCAGGGCCGAGCATCGTTCGAGCGGGTGCTCGGCGGCGATCCCGTCGCTTCCGAAGGGGCAATCGTGCACCGCGACGGACGCCGGATCGAAATCGCCGCCTCGACGGTCCCGATCGTTCTCGACGGCGTCGTCGCCGGCGCCTATGCGATTTGGACCGACGTCACCGAACGGCGCCGGCTCGCGGAAGCGGTCCGCGAACAGACCGAGCGCGTGCGCGAACTCTACCTCGTTGCGGCGTCTTCGGAGACCAACGCCGAGGCCCAGATCAACGCGGCGCTAGCACTCGGCTGCAAGCGCTTGCACTGCGATAGCGGCTACGTGGCGCTCGTCGAAGACGACACCGTCCGCTATCTCTTCAGCAGCGGCGCCGTGCGGCCCGAGTCCGGATCGACCGAAGAGCTCGACATCGGCCTGCATCGGGCCGTTCTCGAGGCTCGCCGCCCGGTGGTGTACGGATTGGAATCGCGCGGCCCGGCCGCGTTCATCGGCGCGCCCGTCGTCGTGAACGGTCTCGACTTCGGCACGCTGTGCCTGATCCGCGATCATCCGCGGGCGGAGGGATTCAGCGAGGCCGACCGTGACTTCGTCGGCCTGATCGGAGCCCTTGCGGCTTCGACGCTCGAGCGTTCGGAGCAGCGCCGCCGCGCCGATCGGCTCGCGTTCTACGACCCGTTGACGGAACTGCCGAACCGCACGCTGCTCGACGACCGATTGCAGCAAGCGATCGCGAGCGCCGAGCGGCGCTCCTCGGAGTTCGCGGTGCACTTCTACGATCTCGACCACTTCAAGGCGATCAACGACGAGCACGGGCACTTCCGTGGCGACGAGGTCCTGCGGACGGTCGCCCGGCGCCTCGCTCGCGCCGCCCGCGATGAGGACACCGTCGCCCGCATCGGCGGCGACGAGTTCGTCGTGCTGCAACCCTCCGTTCGTTCGCGCGCTGACGTCGAGGCGCTCTGCGGACGCATCGGCGCGGCGCTCGCGGAGCCGCTGCTCGTCGGCGGTGTGGAATATCGCCTCACCGCCAGCGCCGGGATCGCGCTCTTCCCTCACGACGGGCGGGATGCGCGAACGTTACTGACGCTCGCCGATACCGCGCTCTACCGCGTCAAACAAGGCGGCCGGGCCGGGATCGCTTTCGTCAGCCCGCCGTCGTAAGGCCGCCGCGGCGCGCCATCGTCGCCGCCCCGATCGCGCCCGCGTCGTTACCGAGCGAGGCCACGACGAGCTTCGTGTGACCGCGCGGCACCATCGTGGTCAGCTCTTCGACGCGCGGCCGCAGGCCCGAGAGCATGAAGTCGCCGGCCGACGCGACCCCGCCGCCGAGCGCAATCATTTCGGGATTGACGAAGGCGATGATATTCGCCACGCCGCGCGCGAGATCGTCGAGATAGCGCGTCCACGCCGCGAGGCCGTGCTGATCGCCGGCCTCGGCGGCCTTGCGGATCGGCTTCGATCCGAGCTTCTCCGGTTTCGCGCTGACGAGCGTGCTGCGCGGAAACGAAGGAGCGAGCGCCAGCGCGTGACGGATCAGGCCCGTTCCCGAGGCCTGCGCTTCGAAGCAGCCCACCTTACCGCAGCCGCAGATGAACCCGTCGGTCGCGCGAATCTGGTGGTGGCCGATCTCGCCCGCGCCGCCCTGTGAGCCCAAGATCAACATCCCCTCGGCGACGATGCCGCCGCCGATCCCGGTGCCGAGCGTGAGCAGCACGAAGTTTGCGGTGCCGCGCCCCGTGCCGTGCGTATATTCGCCGAGCGTCGCGCAACGCGCATCGTTGCCGACGAACACCGGCGATTTGAGGCGTTCGCGCAGACGCTCGCCGAGCGGCACGTCGTGCCAGCCGAAGTTCGGGGAATAGCGGACGGTGCCCGTCGCGACGTCGATGTTGCCGGGCGAACCGAGGCCGATGCCGGCGATCTTCTCCTTCGTCTGCGAGAGCAGCGCGTCGACCGACTCGCCGATCTGCTTGACGACGACCTCGAAATCGTGGTCGACGATGTCTTGACCCTCGCGCGCGACGATATTCCCGTCGCCGTCGACGATCGTCGCCAGCACATGCGAACCACCAAGATCGATACCGACCGCAGCATTTGCCATGCCGCGCCCTTCGTTCCGAAAGGCGGGCACCCTCGCGCGGGGCGAACGGTCCGCCATGGCAACGCTCGAACTTCCCCGGCCGCTCATTGACGAAGTCATCGCGACCCGGCGCGACCTCCACGCCCACCCGGAACTGGGATTCGAAGAGAAACGAACGGCCGGCATCGTTGCCGCCCGGCTGCGCGAACTGGGCTACGAGGTGCACGAAGGCATCGGCCTGACCGGCGTCGTCGGGCTGCTGCGCGGAACGCGCCCGGGGAAGACCGTGATGCTGCGCGCCGATATGGACGCGCTGCCGCTAACGGAAGAAAGCGATCGTCCCTACGCCTCGGTCGTGCCGGGGACGATGCACGCTTGCGGCCACGACGGACACGTCGCGATGCTGCTCGGGGCGGCGCGCGCGATCGCGGAGCGCCGCGACGATGTTGCCGGCCGGATCGTGCTCTGCTTTCAGCCCGCCGAAGAAGGCAAGGGCGGCGCCAAAGCGATGATCGACGACGGGATTCTCGATCGCTTCGGCATCGAGCGCGCGTACGGTCTGCACCTGTTCTCGCAACTCCCGACGGGCATCCTCGGCTTTCGCGAAGGGCCGTTCTACGCGTCGAGCGATTCGATCGAGATCCGCATCGAGGGACGCGGCGGCCACGGAGCCGCGCCGCACCTCTCGATCGATCCAATCTTGGTCGCCGCCGAATTCGTGACGTCGGTTCAGAAAGTCGTGAGCCGTCAGATCGATCCGATCGAGCCCGCCGTCGTCACGATCGCCGCGATCCACGGCGGAACGACGCACAACGTCATCCCAACCGCGGTAACGATGCTCGGCACCGTGCGCGCCTTCGATCACGGCGTCCGCGAGCGCATGGCCGAACGGATCGAGCGCGTACTGAGCGGCGTCTGCGCTGCATCGGGTGCGAGCTACACGTTCGACTACCAGTGGCGCTACCCGGTCACCTCGAACGACGTCGCGCAAACGGCCTATACGCGCGCGCTGATGCGGCGCACGCTGGGAATCGACCGCGTCGTAGACTCGGAGCGCCACATGGGCGCCGAGGACTTCTCGTTCTTTGCCGAACGCGTCCCCGCGAGTTTCTTCCTGTTGGGCTGTTCGCGCGACGAAAGCACGTCGTTCCCGCACCATCACGACCACTTCGACATCGACGAAGCGGCCCTCGAAACAGGCGTCCGCGCCCTTACGGCAATCGCGCTCGACGCGCCCGAAAGAGCTCCGTAGAAATGGGGGGTACCTGGTTGAAATGGGGGGCAACCCCCCAAACCCCCGCGCGCGACTCCGCGCGCTCTACACGGGCCACGCGCCTCGCGCATAGGGGCGCTTGACCCCGCGCCTTAGTTGAATTGGGGGTAAACCCCCAAACCCCCGCGCGCGACTCCGCGCGCTCTACACGGGCCAGCCGCCTCGCGCGTTACGGCGCTTGACCCCGCGCCGACGCGCGTGCGCGCGGCGTTGCCGCGCGCGGTCGAGGGGCTTACTTAGGGACGGCGATTTTTATGGTGGGGTCGTTGTAGGCGCTGTAGAGGAGGGTTAGTTCGTCGGCTTTGCAGCGGGTTACGTGGTAGGTGAGGGGGTCGTAGTTGCACGTTTCTTCGGTGCCGTCGGTGAAGGTGTATTCGAAGGTGCCGACGCGCTTGCCGTCTTCCATCTGGTCGGGGAGTTTTGCGAACGCGGCGGTAGGATCGTGTTGGGCGGTACGCACGAGGCCGGCGACGTCGACGCGCAGGTTGTTTGAAGCGCTACCCGACTTCTCCCATTTGCCGTCGACGAATTGCCAGAGGGTCGTTCCGATGATGATCGTCTTGACCGTCTTGCCGTTGAATTCGGTCGTCATTTGGTACTTGTCCGGCGCTTGCCAGACACCGAGCGATCGCACGGAGCCGAGCACCGTGAGCCGGTAGGACTTGACCGCCGCGAAGGCTTGCACGATCTTCGCGCGCAGGCTCTGATCGGGGGCCGCCGCGGAGGCGGCGGCCGGGAGCATGCAGGCGAGCAGCAGGGCTGCGCCGCGGGCGGTCCGAGCCGGCATCGAAATACCTCCGAGCATGAACGTGTAACGGAGCGTTCGCGCGAAATGTCGCGCGGCCTCGCTGGCGAAGCAAGCGCGACTATGTCCGAAACGATCGACCTCATCTCGCACGCCGCCGCACGCGAACTCGACGCCTTCACCAAGCGGACTCGACAGCCGACGGCGCTCGACCTGATGGACCTCGAACCGCTCCAGCAAGTCAACCAGATCGAGTTCGACGAAGAGCACGTGACGGTGACCTACAACGAGAAGATCACGCACCGCTACAACTCCAAAGAGATCAGCCACCGCCAGTGGACGTACAAATACAATACGGATCCCGAGTTCGTTGCGGCGGTCAAGACGGTGATCGATCTCGCGCGCCGGCATCTGCGCGCCTTGCCCGAGAACGTCGCCTGTCCCCCCGGCTGCGCGCAGTGCTGTAGCGGCTACGAGCCCTTCGTCAGCCACGCCGACGTACAGCGGATCGCGGATCATTTCGAGATCACCTACGAACAGGCGTTGAAGGACTACGTCGTGCGGCGCGACTCCGCCGACGGATTCTACGTGGGCTACCTCCGCAAAGTCGACGACGACGTCGCAAGCAAGTGCATCTTCCTGCGCGGGCGCGGTTCGGGACACTACTACTGCGGCATCTACGCGTCGCGGCCGCACGATTGCGGCGCGTTCACGCCGATCGGCTGCGACGACGTCGACACGAACCTCAAGCACGACGCGAAGTTCGCGCCGGGATCGCCTTTCGGCCCCAAGCACCGGCCCGAGCTTCCCCCGAAGCGCCGAAAAATGTAAGGTCGACTTCAGCGTGCGGGCGTTGCGCCGCCGGCGCGCGAAGTCAGAAGGCGATGAATCAGCATGTCGTGGCCCGCGAGCCTCGCGTCGCCGGCTACGATGCCGTCGTCGTCGGCGCCGGGCACAATGGCCTCGTGGCCGCGGCGTATTTAGCGCGCGCGGGGATGCGCGTGCTCGCGATCGAGCGCAGCGACGTCCTCGGCGGTACCGCCGTCAGCGAAGCGGTCTGGCCCGGCTGGACGGTTTCCTCCGCCTCGTATGTCTGCAGCCTCTTGCACCCCGCGATCATCGCCGACCTCAATCTCGCCGCGCACGGCTACCACGCCTATCGCAAAGAGCCCGCATCGTTCACCCCGCTCGCCGACGGACGCTCGTTGTTGCTAGGTCGGGACGCGGCTGAAAACGCACGCGAAATCTCCGCCTTCCTTCCCGCCGACGTGGCCGGCTTCGAAGCGTTCGAAACGGAAGCCGCGCGCCTGGGCAGTCTGCTCTTCGACGCGTTCGAACGCGACGATGTCGAGAACGTGCGCTTCGATGACGCGACACAGGCAACGCTGCAGGGCTCAGCTGCCGATCTGGTTGCCCGCTACGTCGAAACGCCGGTACTGCAGGCGACGCTCGCAACCGACGGGCTCATCGGTACCTTTGCCGGCCCGCGCGAACCGGGCACCGGCTACGTTCTCGCACATCATTACGCCGGCCGGGCGCTGGGCGCGCAGGGCGCCTGGGGTTTCGTGCGCGGCGGGATGGGGTCGATCTCGCGCGCCATCGCGCTCGCCGCGCGCGGCGCGGGTTGTTCGTTCCTCGTGGGACGCACGGTCGCGCGCATCCTCGTCGAGAACGGGCGCGCGTGCGGCGTCGTCCTCGAAGACGGTAGCGAGATCCTCGCGCCGGTTGTGCTCTCGAACGCGCATCCGCAAACGACCTTCGAAACGCTGCTCGATCCCGCGGACCGCCCGCCGGAACTGCGGGCGAAGCTGCGTTCGTGGCGCACCCAAGGCGCGTCGCTCAAACTGAATCTGGCGCTCGGGGAGCTGCCGAACTTCAGCGCGCGACCCGGAACGAACGCGCAGCCGCACCACCGCGCGACCATTCACGTCGCGCCGTCGCTCGACTACTTGCAGGCCGCCTGCGACGACGCGCGCGCCGCCGGCGCGTCGCCCGCCCCGATGCTGGAGTGCTTCATGCAGACGCCGACGGAGCCCGGCCTCGCTCCGCCCGGCAAACATCTGCTCTCGATCTTTGCGCAGTATTTTCCTTACGAGCGCACGGATGGGCCGTGGGATTCCGCCAAACGCGCCGCAGCGGCCGACGCGATCGTCGCGACGCTCGCACGCTACGCACCGAACCTACCAAGTGCGATCGAAGCGCAGCAATTGCTCGCGCCGCCGGATCTCGAGGCGCGCTTCGGACTCGTCGGCGGGCACATCTTCCACGGCGAACTGCTTCCCGGACAGATCCTGGGCGAGCGCTTCGCGACGTGCACACCCTTGGCCGGACTCTACTTGTGCGGCTCGGGCGCGTCGCCCGGAGGCTGCGTGAGCGGCATCCCGGGATTGCGCGCGGCGCGCGCCGTGCTGCGAAACGGGAACCAACCTGCGCGCGTTGAAAGCTCGGCCGCCCGCTCGCACGCGCCTTAACCAGAGGTACATCACCGTGGCTCTGCCCGAGCAGCTCAAGAACGACGTCGCGATGCTTCGCCAGTACGATTTCGGAAACGATATCGGAACGCCGCCCGCGCGCTTGGCCGGCTGGGCGTTTGCCGGGTTCGATACGGCCGACCAGAGCGCGAAAGCAATGCTCGACGTCCGCACGGCCCTGGGCAACGATGCGGTCGGCCGTCAGAAATTCGTGCAAGTGCTCGAGATGGGCCAACAGGTTACCCTCAAAGGCTTGGACCCCGAGGTCGGTAACCGCGCTCACGCCGCGTTCGCGCTCAGCGTAGCGAACGGCACCATCGGTCCCGATGACGCGAAAGGACTGGTCGACGCGCAAATCGAGCGGCTGGGCGGAGATACGCAGCGCCCAAGTCCCGACACAACCAAAGTCGGGCAAGCGCACGAGGGGATGACGCGGCCGTTTGCGCAGCTCTCGTCCTACGTCGACGCGGTCGGGCACGACGACAAGGGCAACGCGGTGCGGGCCGCGTTCGCGCACGAATGCATCGACAAAGCGATCGCGCTGCGCGACAAGTCGCCGACGATCAGCGCGGCCCTCTATGCCGACGCGGCCAACGCGATCGGCGATTTGCCGCCCGCGCAAGTGAAAGCCGAACTCGCCGACATCGCGCGCAAGGACGGCCCGCAAGGGATCGCGCGATTCGCGGCGGGTGCCACGTCGGGCGAGGCCGAGCGGGCGAAACCGATCGACGTTCCCGCCGGACGCTACGAGTTTCGGGCCGACGGCCTCGCCAACGTCATGCAAAAGGTGAACGGGCAAATCGAAGCGGGCCAGCGCGGCAACCAACCGGATGTGGCCGCGGAGTCGATGGGCGGTCAACTGTTTTCCGGAACGACCGCTTTTCTCAATGCGGCGCGCGGCTCCGAACTCGATCACAACCTCAGCGGGAATGACGACCGCACGGGGTTGCGCGGCGCCATGAACGCAACGATGCGCGGCGATTTTCCCGCCGTCTTCCGGCAGAACGCGCAACCCGACGGCGAGGGACTGGTCGCACCGGGCGGCGGCTTCGATACGATCAGCGCGTACGCGCGTTTCGAATTCGGCGCGCCCGGCGACGCGCACGGCCGCGGGACCGCGAACGAAGCCTCGCAGGTGCTCGGTCAAAAGCTCGGCACGTTGCAAGGCGATCTCCTCAAAGCCGAACGCGACGGCGGAGCCGACCTGCGGCGCGATTTCGGCGCGGGTACGTTCGGCGATCGCGCCCACGAGCAGGGCAACGGCGCGATGGTGCTCGGCGAGATGATCGGCGCGGTGCGAAACGGGATCAACCAGGATTTCGACGTGCGCGCCGACCGCGCGGGCAGCGATCAAAAGGAAATGCGCGAAGGCTTCGAGCGCACGAGCAAGCTCGTCCAGTGGGCCGGGAAGGCCGCCGGCGAAGAGGCCGGACCCGTCTTCGAAAAAGCGTCGCAGGTTTTCGATGCGCTCGCGAACGCGACGCCGCAGCAGATCACCGCCGACAGCGGCCGCGGCGTGCAATTCGACGATCTCGAGCGCGGCTTCCGAGGCAGCTTCTCGACCTTTCGTCCCAATCACGATTTGACGAACCGGGTCGCCGACGGCAGCGATCATGCCAACACCGAATGGGCGCACTACAAGAACGATCGCGAGCACGAGAAAACGAACGAGATGCAACAGGATTCGCAAGCCGGATTGCTCTCGAAATTCCTCGCCAAGCACATGCTCCCGACGCCGGACGATCCGGCGAAGCCCGTTCCGCATCAGGAGATGCCGAAGAAAGACGTCGAGAACCTCACGGCGGACGCGGTTGAAAAGTACAATGCGTCGCACAAGGACAAGCTTCCAAAACCGGCCGAGGTCGGTGAGTGGAACGGCACGACGCAGAAGGGTGTCGTCTTACAGATCGGCCCCGACGACTACGTGATCTCGGCGGGTCGCGGCAGCTATCGCCACTTCGACACGGAGCAGACGCACGGCGTCCATCCCGTGCCCGAGAAGCCGGCCGATCTCAACCGCGACGGCACCGTCCACCAGAACGTGCGCGGCACGGAGGCATTGGCCCGCTAAGCGGCCAGTGCCACCGGGCTCGCGAGTTCCTCGCGCAGCCTGCGCTTCGCGCGCGAAATGTACGTCTTCACGGTGCCGATCGGAATGTCGAGCTCGAGCGCGATCTCGCGATACCGCAGCCCCGAAAGATAATACAGCTCCAGCACTTCGCGATATTTTGGAGGCAGAGCGCCGAGTGCGGCATGGACGCGCAGCGCATCCTCCTTGCGAAGCGCCAGCTCTTCGGGACCGGGCTCGAAGGCCGCATCCGCGTCTCGCTCCACGAGCAGCGCTGCGCGCCGGCGGCGCCGGATCGAGTCGAGCGAGGCGTTGCGAGCGATCACGAACAGCCAGCGCGCGAACGGGCGGTCGGGATGGAATTGCCCGAGGCGCCTGTACGCACGCAAGAACGAATCCTGGGCGATGTCCTTAGCCTCGTCCGCATCGCGCGTCAAATGGTACGCCAGCCGCACGACGGGCGCACGGTAACGGTCGACGAGTACCTCGAACGCCTGCACCGAGCCCGAGCGCGCCGCATCCACGAGGGCCCGATCGCGCCGGTCGTCGCGCCCCTCGGTTTCCCTCAGAGGCACAGCTGAGCGCACGAATCGACGACCGGGGCGCTCTTTGCGACGCTGCCCTCGAGCCGGTCGAAGTAGTCCCCGTATGGGGTCACCGGTCCGCGCATAAGCTCGTGAAACCAGAGAACCAAGGCGGGGTGGCGCTTCGCGTCAAGTTGGAGCACGTTGGGCCTCCCATCTCTCCAGAAGCTTTACTAGGTGAACTAATTACTTTATAACACCAAAGATTTATAGAGTCAATATATTGCCTAGAGAAGTTATTTGCGGTACCATGGAGCCGTGGCCGAACCAACTACCGCCGAGCTTGCCTCCTCCGCAGGCGCCCGCGCCTGGCAACTGATGTACGAGATCTTCCGAGCAAGCAAGCCCTTCATGGAAGTCACCGCGGCCGAGTTCGACATGACGCCCCAGCAGATGTACGCGTTGCGCCAACTCGCCAACGAGCGTCCGCTCGCGATGAGCGAGCTCGCGACCTCGCTCGGCTGCGACGCCTCGAACGTCACCGCGATCGTCGACAAACTCGAGTCGCGCGGACTGGTTGAGCGGCGCAGCGCCGACCGCGACCGCCGCGTGAAGGCCCTCGTGATGACCGAAGCCGGCGTCGCCCTGCGCAGCCGGATCGAAGTCCGGATGCAACAGCCGCCGCCGGCAATCGCGAACCTGTCGCCGGCCGATCAGCACGCGCTGAGCATCCTCTTGGAAAAAGCCCTGGGCTCGCTCTGGCCTACGTGAGGATTTCCGCGTAGCGGGCAGCGTCGACGTTGCCGCCGCTGATGACCACGCCGACGCGCTTACCACGCAGATCGAGTTTTCCGAACAGCAGCGCCGCGAGCGCCGAGGCGCCGCTCGGTTCGATCACGAGTTTGAGGCGCTCGAACGCAAACCGCATCGCCGCGCGCAGCTCGTCGTCGCTGACGATGAGGATGCCCGCGCACAAGCGCTTCACGATCGGAAACGTCAATTCGCCGGGCGACGTCGTTTGCTGGCCGTCGGCGATCGTGACGGGCACCGGAATCTCGACCCGTTCGCCGCTGGCGAACGACTGCGCGAAATCGTCGCCCGCTTCGGGCTCGACGCCGTAGATCGCCGCGCCGGGCCGCAGCCCGGACGCAGCGAGCGCGCAACCCGCGAGTAATCCGCCGCCGCCCGTGCAGACGAGCAGCACGTCGAGATCGGGTACGTCCTCGAACAACTCGAGCGCGACCGTCCCTTGCCCGGCGACGATCGCGGGATCGTCGTACGGTGGAACGAGCGCCGCGCCGCGCTCGGCGGCGAGTTGCGCCGCGATCGTACCGCGGTTCATCGTCTGCCGGTCGTAGGGCACGATTTCGGCGCCGTACTCGCGGGTGGCGGCGACCTTCGCCGCCGGCGCGTCGCTCGGCATTACGATCGTGGCCGGCACGCCAAGGAGTTGCGC
>Ga0302325_10025202_pt1 | contig 12361 bp, 7 predicted proteins | sample Palsa_T0_2_FD_201948 | JGI IMG/M metagenome (GOLD analysis project Ga0302325, IMG submission 201948) | Peat permafrost microbial communities from Stordalen Mire near Abisko, Sweden - Palsa_T0_2 | ecosystem: Environmental > Terrestrial > Soil > Palsa > Peat permafrost | place: Sweden: Abisko...
AGCCCGCCTCGAGCAGCGTATAGATCAGAAGCCCCGACGGGCGCTCGATCGCAATGCGCAATGGCTCGATCGGACTCGCCTTGCGCAGTTGCTTGATCAGCTCGGTCAGGCCGCACTCATCGTGCTTGACCTCAAATTGGACAATACGCGCGCCGCTGCCGTTGATCACGCAGACCGCGTGAGTGGCGCTTCCCCAATCGACTCCAGCATACATGCCCATGGCACACCTCCTTCTCGATGTGATAAAGCTTCCGGTGCTGGGAGGTCTTGCGGGATGCTCATTGATCGGCGCTCCGGGGTGCAACCCATGGCGCAACTTCCTGTAGCCCGTCGAGGCCTCCCGGCCCTCGCTGCGCAGCGGGTCTCAAGCGGGTCATTGAGTGACGGGCACCGGTGGCTGTCGCAGCGAGTGCACGGAAGATCGTTACACCACAAACCCCTACCTAATCAACAGAGCGGGAAGGATGCCCAATGAGCACCGGAATGCATCGCCGCTGTCTCGGCGGGCGAACCTGCTCTTGGGTGTTCGCGAGTATGCCAACCCGCAGCCTCGACGTTAGTCATGCGCTGGTGACATGTCCTCCTCATTCTGCCGCAGAAGCTCCTCCGGGCGAAGCTCGCGGTTGGACAACGGCGGTGGGTTGGGGACTGCCGTTCCGGCATCCTGGTCGGGAGGCTGCGGTTCCTTGCCGGCGCCGGGCGGGTTCTGCGCGAGGCGCTCAGTCTCTTGCCACGCAGATGTATTCCAGCCGCCGCCAAGATTATTTATCAAATTGACGCTGGCGGTCAGCTGACGGAGCTGAACTTGCAGCTCCGCCTCTCGAGAAGACAGGAAGGCATTTTGCGCCGTGATGACGTTGACGTAACTGTCGATCCCGTTTCGATACCGCGTTACCGACAATGCCACGGTGTGTTGCGCAGCGACGGCGGCGTTGTGCTGCTCGGTAAGCTCCTGCGCCAGGATGCGAAGACTTGCAAGATTGTCCTCTATCGACTGCAGCGCCGTCAGTACAGTTTGCCGGTAATTCGCGACGGCCTGGTCGTTGAGCGCACGCGCCTGTGCGTTGGCTGCGCGATGCGCTCCGCCGTCGAACAGTGTTTGCGCAAGCGTGGGCCCGAATGACCAGAAGCGATTGGGCCAGTCGAACAATTGACTAAGGGCCGTCGACTCGTATCCAGCCGAACCGCTGAGAGTCAGGCTCGGGAAATATGCTGCGCGGGCAACGCCAATGCCGGCATTGGTTGCCGCGACCTGTCGTTCGGCAGCGGCGATATCCGGTCTGCGTTCAAGCAGGTCGGACGCAACGCCCACCGGCACGGCCGGCAGAGGCTGATTGAAGCGCCGATAAGCAAGCGAGAACTTGGCGGGCGGGACTCCGATCAGAACAGCGATCGCATGTTCGTACTGCGCACGCGCAATTCCCAAATCCGTGGCTTGTGCCTTGGCGGACTCGAGCTGCGTATTCGCCTGCGCCAAATCCTCATCCGAGGCGAGCCCGCCCTTGAAAAGCGTTTTGACCAGATGCAGGCTCGCCTGGTAGTCGGCAAGCGTGGTATCGAGTAGCAGCCGCTGCTCGTCAGCGACTCTAAGCTGAAAATAGTCCTGTGCGAGCTGGCTTTGCGTGCTCAGAAGTGCGGTTGCGACCTGCGCCGCGCTTGCCTGCGCGGAATAGCGGCTCTGCGCGACCGAATTGCGCACGCTACCCCACAGGTCGACCTGATAAGACGCCTCAAGCGGAAGTGCGTAAATCGTATGCGGACCGGTGGCGCTGCCAGAAACAGTCGTCGTCGAACCGGTTGCTGTCGTGCCTCCTGGAGTGGGGTTGGACGCGCTGCCTACGTTGTTGGCCAAGACATCAGCTTCGCTCGGCCGTGAACGTGTAATCGAGGGGTCGAGGGTTAGAGTCGGAAAGAGGGCGGCCTCGGCCTGCTGCACCATTGCGCGGGCGACGCGGTAATTTGCCTCAGCGGCGGCAACCGTCTGGTTGGAGATCGCGACCCTTGACTCAAGATCGTTAAGCTCGGCGTCTTGGTACATCTCCCACCAAGCACTTCGGATCTCGGCATCTTTCGGATCGGCAAGCTTCCAACCTTGCAAAGCAGCACTGCCCGGAACGGCTTCCTTGAACGTTGTCGCGGGCGCGGCTTTCGGAGACTCGTAATGCGGCGCGAAATTGCAGGCCGCGACGAGCAAGATTGCGCCAAAGCCAACAGGAGCTGCGGCTGTAGCCCTCATGAGACCACCAATTGGCCCGACGCGGCGGCCTGCGCCGGCGGCGCGCCGAGTCCGAACTTTGAAATCCAGGTGTTCAGGCGGTCCATATACAAATAGATGACCGGAGTCGTGTACAAAGTCAGCGCCTGGCTAACGATCAGGCCGCCCACGATGGCAATGCCGAGCGGGCGTCTGAGTTCCGAACCCATGCCGGTACCCAGGGCAAGCGGAAGACCGCCCAGAAGTGCCGCCATGGTTGTCATCATGATGGGACGAAAGCGCAGCAGACAGGCTTGGAAAACCGCGTCCTTCGGACTCTTGTGGTCGCGTCTTTCCACCTCGATCGCAAAGTCGATCATCATGATCGCGTTTTTCTTCACTATTCCAATCAGGAGGATGATCCCGATCAAGGCAATGACGCTGAGATCGGTGTGCGTGATCAGAAGCGCGAGGAGGGCACCTACTCCCGCCGACGGAAGCGTCGAGAGTATCGTGATCGGATGGATGTAACTCTCATAAAGGATTCCGAGCACCACGTACACCGCGGCGATCGCGGCGGCGATCAGCAGCGGCTCGTTTGCGAGCGACTCCTTGAACGCCTGCGCGGTTCCGCTGAAATCGCCGGTGATCGTGCTTGGCATCCCCGCCTTGGTCTGCGCGGCGTTGATCAACTTGACAGCATCTCCAAGTGCCACGCCGGGCGCGAGGTTGAATGAAAACGTCACCGACGGGAATACACCCGAGTGGTTGACGGCCAGTGGCGCGGTCGCGGAACCGAAGCGCGTAAACGCCGCGAGCGGCACTACCGCGCCGCCTGCGGAGGTAACATAGATATTCTGCAACGCCTGCGGGTTCTGCCAGAAGCTCGGATCGACGACCATCACCACAAAGTATTGGTTGAGGGCGGTATAGGTTGTGGCGATCTCCCGCTCGCCAAATGCGTCATACAGAACCGCATCCAATGCCTGCGCACTGATTCCGAGGCGCGCCGCAGTCGGGCGATCGATCACGAGATTGACTGCGAGCCCACTGTTCTGGGCATCGCTGTTGACGTCGGTCAACTGGTGAATCCCCTTCATTGATTTCAGCAGAATCGGTCCCCAGTGGTCGAGCTGCTGCAGGTTGTCGCTCTGGATCGTGTACTGGTATTGCGCGTTGCTCTGCCTGCCACCGATCCGAACGTCCTGCACCGCCTGGAGGAAAAGAGTCGCTCCGGGTACGGCGCCGAGCTTCGGGCGTAGTCGATTGATGACGTCGTCCGCGGATGCCTTGCGCTGTGCCAGTGGCTTCAAGGATATGAATACGCGCCCGGTATTGGTCGTCGTGCCGCCGCCGCCGCCCGTAAACGCGAGCACCGTCGCAACAGCCGGGTCTTGCTGAACTATCGCGGCGAGGCGCTGGATTTTGCGCTGCATCGCCTGAAAGGATGTCGCTTGGTCTGCGACGATGCTGCCGTTCAGGCGGCCGGTGTCCTGCTGCGGAAAAAATCCCTTTGGAATCGCGATATACAGATAGACGTTAAGGCCTAGCGTTACGATCGCGATGATGAGCACCAGCATGGAGTGCTCCAATACCCACGTGAGGCTTTGCTCATATTTCTTGAGCACACGCTCGAAGACCCGCTCGCTCGCCCGGTAAAACTTGCCGTGTGTCGACTGTGTGCCGAGCAACTGTGCGCTCATCATCGGGGTCGTTGTCAGTGAGACCGCCAAAGAGACGACAATCGTCACCGACAGGACGATGGCGAATTCCCGAAACAGCCGCCCAATGATCCCGCCCATGAGGAGGATGGGAATAAACACGGCGACGAGCGAGAGGCTCATGGAGAGAACCGTCGAGCCGATTTCGGCGGCACCCTTGTAGGCTGCTTCCTCGGCCTGCATTCCGTCTTCGCGATAACGGGTGATGTTCTCCAGTACGACAATGGCATCGTCCACTACGAACCCCGTGGAGATCGTGAGCGCCATGAGTGAGAGATTATCGATGCTGTATCCCAGCAGATACATGACACCCAAGGTTCCGATGATGGATACGGGTACGGCAACGAGCGGTATGAACGTAGAGCGCAACTCGCGCAAAAAGAGAAACACCACGAGCACCACGAGCGCGACGGAAATGAGGAGCGTTCTTTCGATGTCCTTGACCGAGGCGCGGATGGTTGAGGTCTGATCGAGGGCAACCGTAAGTGCGATGCCAGGGTTGATGCTGGCGTGCAGCAGCGGCAGCGCGGCATTGATGCCGTCTACAGTCGAGATGATATTGGCGCCCGGCTGTCGAAAAATAATGATCAATGCCGCAGGCTTGCCGTTTGCGAGACCCATGGATCTAACCGTCTGCACCGAGTCTTGCACCTTTGCGACGTCCGACAACTTCACGGGGGCGCCGCTGCGGTAGGCAACAATGAGCGGTCGGTAATCGGCGGCATTGAGCAACTGGTCGTTCGCCGTAATCTCCCAGCGTTGTGTCGCGCTTGCGAAGGCGCCTTTAGCCTCGTTCGCGGTCTGCGCGGCAATCGCCGCACGCACATCTTCCAGTTGCAGCCCGTAGCCATTCAGCTGCGTCGGATTCACATTGATTCGCACCGCGGGCGCGGAGCTGCCGCCGACCAGGACCTGGCCGACGCCGGATATCTGCGAGAGCCGCTGTTGCAGAATCGTCGAGGCAGCATCGTAAAGTGCCGATGGCGGAAGTTTGTCTGACGTCAGCGCGATGATCATTATCGGCGCATCTGCCGGATTCACCTTGCGGTAGGTCGGATTATTGGGCAGGTTGGTCGGCAGATAGCTGCGCGCGGCGTTGATAGCAGACTCGACATCACGTGCCGCGGCATCGATATTGCGACTGAGGTCGAACTGCAGCGTGATGCTTGTCTGCCCGAGCGTGCTCTGTGCCGTCATCTCGGTGACGCCGGCAATCCGGCCGAACTCGCGCTCGAGCGGCGTCGAAACCGATGACGCCATGATTTCCGGGCTCGCTCCCGGAAGCGAGGCGGATACAGATACGGTCGGGAAGTCGACCTGTGGCAGCGGCGAGACGGGAAGCTGGCTGAAAGAGGCGACTCCGACGAGCGCTACCGCCGCGGTCAGTAGCGTGGTGGCGATCGGACGCTTGATAAATGGTGCGGAGAAGTTCATGAGACCTGCGGCGCGGGTCCGGACTGGGCACCGGGGTTCAGTTCCGCCGGCGGCGCCTTGCGTTTGCGAAATGCAGCGAGCCTCTGGGCGAGAGAGTCAAAGAACAGGTAGATGACTGGTGTCGTGTAAAGCGTCAGAAGCTGGCTGAAGATCAAGCCGCCGACGATCGCAATTCCGAGCGGACGACGCAGCTCCGAGCCTACACCGTGTCCGAAGGCAAGCGGCATTGCGCCCAGCATCGCGGCCATCGTAGTCATCAGGATCGGCCGAAAACGCAGCAGGCAAGCCTCGTGAATGGCGTCGTAGGCCGACTTCTTCTCCTTGCGCTGCGCTTCGAGGGCAAAATCAATCATCATGATCGCGTTCTTCTGCACGATGCCAATGAGCAGAACGATTCCAATGATTGCGACGACCGTGAGCTCGTCGCCGCAAAGCAGAAGCGCCAAAAGCGCACCGACCGCGGCGGACGGCAGCGTCGAAAGAATTGTGATTGGATGGATGTAACTTTCGTAAAGGATCCCAAGTACGATGTAGACGGCCAAGAGGGCGCTCAAAACCAGGATCGATTCGTTCGTCAAAGAACTGATAAACGCCTGCGCGGTGCCCTGGAACGACCCCTGCAGCGCGGCGGGCGCAGGCAGCTCCTTGCGAACCTTCTGAATGGCTTTGACCGCGGCGCCCAGCGATGCTCCCGGCGCGAGATTGAAGGACACGGTTGTCGCCGGAAACTGCCCCATATGACTGATCAGGATTGGAGCCGAGCTCTGCGATGTGTGGGTGAAGGCGCTCAGGGGCACGGGCGTACCGCCCGAGGATTTCAAGTAAATATCTCCGAGATTCGTGGGGCTCGTCCTGAACTGCGGCGCCACTTCCAGAATCACGTGATACTGGTTCAGCTGCGTGAAGAGCGTTGAGATTTGTCGCTGTCCGAAGCTGTCGTAGAGATTGTCGTCGATGTTTTGCGGCGTGATACCCAGGCGTGAGGCAGTCGGCCGGTCAAACGCAAGTGTTGCCCGGCGTCCGGCGGTCTGCTGGTCGCTTGCGACATCCTCGAGCTGCGGCAATTGCTGTAAACGCGCGAGGAAGCTTGCGACGTACCTCGACAGCTCGTCCGCGTTCGGGTCCTGCAGGCTGAACTGATACTCCGTCCGGCTGACGATGTCCTCCACCGAAATGTCCTGTACCGGCTGCATGTAAAGATTGATGCCATCCACTTTCGTGGCAGCCTCCTGCAGGGAACGTATGACGTCAGTTGCGGCTTTGCGCTTGCTGAGTGGCTTGAGGTTGATCTGGATACGGCCGCTGTTAAGCGTCGTATTGGTGCCGTCGACGCCGATGAACGAGGAGAGGCTTGCAACGGCGGGGTTCCTTAAGATCGTCGCGGCGAGCTGCTGCTGTTGCTGGGCCATTTTGGCGAACGAAACGCTCTGTGCCCCCTCTGATACCCCCTGGATTTCCCCCGTGTCCTGAACCGGGAAGAACCCCTTGGGAATGACGATATAAAGAAGCACGGTTAGAAGAAGGGTGCCTACGGCGACCCACATCGTGAGAGTGCGGCGCTCCAACACCCAGTCGAGCGTGCGCCGGTAAAAGTCGATGGTTTTCTGAAACATCCGCTCCGAAAGCCGATAGAACCGGCTCTGCTGCGCTGTGTCTTTTTGCTTCAGAAGCTTCGCGCACAGCATTGGCGTCAGAGTCAGCGAAATCACCGCGGAAATCAGGATCGTGGCGCTCAGCGTAATAGCGAATTCCCGAAACAGGCGGCCGGTGATGTCACCCATGAAGAGAAGCGGTATCAGCACCGCAATGAGCGAAACGGTCAGCGACATGATCGTGAAACCGATTTGCTCTGCCCCCTTTAGCGCTGCATCGAGCGGCTTTTCGCCTTTTTCGACATAGCGGGTAATGTTTTCGATCATGACGATCGCATCGTCGACGACGAAGCCGGTGGAGATCGTGAGCGCCATCAAGGTCAGATTGTTGAGGCTGAAGCCGAGCGCATACATGGCGCCAAATGTGCCGACGAGCGACAGCGGAACCGCGATTCCCGGGATGACCGTTGCCGCCAGCGTGCGCAGAAAAACGAAAATGACGGCGACCACGAGCGCTATGCACAAGAGCAGTTCGAACTCCACGTCGGAAACCGAAGCCCGCACCGTGGTGGTGCGATCGGTCAAGACCGTGATCTTGATCGCCGGCGGAATCGTCGCTCGCAGCTTCGGCAGGAGCGCGTTGATCCGATTGACGACGTCGATGATGTTGGCGCCGGGCTGACGCTGGATATTGACTATTACAGCAGGGGTATTGTTCATCCAGGCGGACTGTTCGCTGTTTTCAACGCCGTCAATTACGGCCGCCACATCCTTCAGCATGATCGGCGCGCCGTTCTGATAGGTGAGGACGAGCTTCGTGTAATCGGCGCTCGAGGTGATCTGATCGTTGGCGCCGATCTGATAGCTTTGCTGAGGCCCATCGAAGCCGCCCTTCGCGGTATCAACGCTCGTCGCGATGAGCGAGGCGCGCACGTCTTCCATGTTGAGGCCGTAGGAGGCGAGCTGAGTCGGATTCACCTGCACGCGAACTGCAGGCTTTTGGCCGCCACTGATCGTTACGGCGCCGACACCGGGGAGTTGTGAGATCTTTTCAGCCAGGCGCGTATCGGCGTAATCCTCTACCTGCGCGAGCGCCATTGATTCGGAAGTAAGCGCCAGGGTGAGTATCGGCGCGTCGGCGGGATTGACCTTGCTGTAAACCGGCGGCATCGGCAGCTGCGCTGGCAGGTAATTCTGCGCGGCGTTGATGGCCTCCTGTACATCCTGCTCCGCGACATCAATGTTGAGGCTCAAGTTGAACTGCAGCGTGATGACCGAGGCGCCATCCGAGCTCGAGGAGAGCATTTGATTGAGCCCCGGCACCTCGCCGAGCTGCCTTTCAAGAGGCGCCGTAACGGCGGAGGCGACGACGTCGGAGCTTGCGCCCGGATAGAACGTCACGACCTGCATCGTGGGATAGTCCACTTCGGGAAGCGCGGCAATCGGAAGTTGGCGAAAGCCGATGACTCCGATGAGCAGCACAGCTGCCATCAGGAGTGAAGTCGCAATGGGCCGCAGAATAAACGGTCGCGACGGGTTCATTCGCCCTTTTTCACCTCGCCGTTCTTCGCTGCGGGGGGCGCTTGGGCGCCACTCGCCGGCGGCTGCGCGCCCGGCTGACGGATAGAAATCTTGATGCCGTTTTGAAGTTTGTCGAAGCCGTCCGTGACAAGCTGTTCGCCGGCTTTCACCCCCGTGACCGCAGTGGAGCCGGCCTCGGTGGCGAGGATTTTGACGTCGCGCGACCGTACGGTGTTGTCCGCCTGGACGACGTAGACGAACGCCACATCGTTGTTGCGTTGGATTGCCGCATCCGCGATGAGATTGACCTGCGTCAGCGTTTTGACGAGAAGCCGGGTGTTCACGAATTGATTTGGAAACAACTCGTTATTGCTGTTGGCGAACGTGGCCCGGGCGCGCACGGTGCCGGTTGTGGTATTGATCTGATTATCGATCGTGAGCAGTGTCCCGCTGGCAAGCTTGTGTTGCTTGGTGCGATCGAGCGCATCAACCGGCAACGCGCGTCCAGTTGCGATTTGTGCTGTCACCTGGTCCAGATCATCCTCGGCCATGGTGAAAATCGCGGTAATGGGCTGCAGCTGAGTAATCGTCACGATTCCGGTGGTGCCGTCTGCCGGTACGATGTTGCCCGGATCCACGCCGCGAAGTCCGACCCTGCCGTCGATCGGTGACACGATGCGGGTGTAGTCGAGGTTGACCTGTGCCGCAGCGAGATTTCCCTGATCGAGCTTCAACACGCCGACATCCTGTTCGACCAGGGCCTGCTGTGTTGCCACCTGTTGCTCGGGAACCGCGTGCTCTTTGAAGGAATTCTGATAGCGCACAAGGTCAAGACGGGCGTTCTTCAGAGAGGCTTCATCGCGGGCAAGTTGACCTTGGGCCTGTAGCACCAGGGCCTGATAAGGACGCGGGTCGATTTCAGCCAAAAGCTCATTCTTCTTCACGATCTGACCTTCCTTAAACCGGACTTCGGTCAGGGCGCCCGCGACTCGACTGGCCACAGTGACGGTGTACACGGGAGTTACCGTGCCGATGGCGTCGAGATAGATATCGATGCTGCCGAGTTTGACTGCGGCGACGGACACCGGTATTGGCGGCGGAGCGGCGGGTTTGCGCTTCGCCTTGGAAAGCCAGCTGATCAGGAGCCAGGCGCAGATCAGCAAGCCGATGCCCACGAGCAGCGAGATTTTCAAGCGGTGTTTTGTCCGCGAGCGCGTACGCAACAGGCGTCCGCGATGGGCATCGCGTTCGGTCTGACTCGCAGTCGGTTCCGGATCCGTCATGAGCTAGTTATCGGACGCTCTCTGCGCGGCAACTTCGGCGCTTGCACGCTCGACAAGCTCATCACTCCCTGCTTCGCAGTAGTCGGTCCCGGCCGCATCGCGCAGGATATCGCCAGGCGGCAACAGCCATCTTGGGCGTATGAAAGAATGTGCTCGGTAAGGCTCACCGCGATCGCAGGCAAGGCCCTACCCGGCGCCGCGAGTCAGACCGATCGGGAAATAAACGGCCTGAGCTTCGAAGTGGTTCCATCCGCCCGTCGCAGGCTAGTGCGCGTGCGCGTGAATTCCAGGCAACGGCCCGCGGGCACGTCCTGCCGCCGTATCGGTGCCTCTGGCCTGGGTAAGGCGCGCGGCTGGCTGTACAGCCCTGAAGGTGGGTGTAGTCACCACGCGCCGCGCAGCGCCCTGCGTCGGTCGCGCCTGGGTTACGACGACAGCAAGCCGTGCGCGTACCCGGTCGCTGAGGCGTCGCTATTGGGGATTTGCGCCTCAAGATCCGCACATAACGGCAGACTGGGGTTGCCTGGTGCAAAGGCGCGGTCCCACGCCTGCTCGTGAGACGCGGATTCTCCGCCCGGCGCGGCGACCGCCTTGTCCGCGACGATTGAGCGGTCGCGTTTTTAATCCGGTAGCGCTAACGTCCAAGCTTTGCGGTTGGACCGGCGCGAGCAACGGTGTGGCGCGACCGCCCGTCAGCGGTAGGTTCCGCCGTCTGATTGTCAAATGCGACCGAGCAGCATCAGGACAACGACAATGATCAGTACGACTCCCAGGACGCCGACACCACCGTGTCCGTATCCGTAGCCGTAGCCGCCGAAGCGGCCGCTGAAGCCGCCGAGCAGGCCGATGATCAGGATGATTACAAGGATAGCGCCGAGCGACATGGTTTTATCTCCGCGGACAGGGGTGGGCTAAAGGGGGCTCATTTCCAGTCCCGGCACATGTGCCGCGGCTGTTTCTTCACCGAGGCGCCTGCGAATGCATGCGGTCGTCGGCTTTGAAGAATGATCGTGCGAGTGCGACGAGCGCGCCGTCGCTTGGATGGTCGAGGGCCTGAACGTGGGAGATGCGCTCGGCAAGCCGCGGCTGCACTCGCTTGATGTAGGCTGCCAGTTCAGTCTTGGCATTTGCCGGCCCCGTGATCAGGATCGCGCCGGCGTGCGCGATGGCCTCGGTCACACGTTTGAGAAACTCGTTGTCGACTGGCGCGTGACCGCTGTCACCCGCATTTGCCTTATGATGGATATGCTGGTCCGGGTGGGAGCTGCGGACGGTCGTGTGGTCGACGTCCGTGGCATTGAACTGGAACACCTTGGCTTCGCGATGATCGATCCAGACGATTACATGATAGTGATTGCTCATAGCGTACATCCCGACGGCCCAACTACTGCTAGTTGCGACTGACGGCAAGAGAACGAACTCGCGCAGCACGGGGTTGCCTTACAGTTGCACACCCAACATTTGCGTTTGGCGCATTGCAAGCTGCAAGAAGGGCCGGGAATGGCTCGCATGGTGAATAAGCCTGTCTATTGGCACTGCGGAGACGTCTCGTCATTACGAATTTCGGTGCATTCAAGGATCCGGGCAATACCGCTTTTTGTATGGCTTCCCCGGCCCGCGGGCGTGCGTTCAATCTGCGCGTGATGCGCCTTCCGGGTCTGTGCGCTACAGCACTTAGGGCGCCCGTGAGACTGTGAGTTTTATGCTTCGACAACCAATTGATTTGCGTTGCGCGCTACACGCGGCAGGGTCACAACCGAAGGGCACCCCATGAACGAACGCATCGCAGGCATCATCGGCAACATTCACGAGCTCGAGAAGCAGCTCGAGGTGGAGTTCGCCAAGCGGCGCATGGAGCTTTCCTTCACCGTGACCGATCGGGTGGTCAAGTTCGAAGAGCATGTGCTCAAGCGGCACCGCGAGCTGAAAATGCGCCTGTCGCACTACATTCTGGGGGCCCGTCCGCTAATGCTCATTACCGCTCCGGTCATTTACTCACTGATCCTCCCATTTATGCTCCTTGACCTCTTTGTAACGGTATATCAATGGGTCTGTTTCCCGGTTTACGGTATGCCGCTCGTGCGCCGAAGCGACTACATGGTCATCGATCGAGGCCACCTCGCGTACCTCAACGTGATCGAGAAGGTAAATTGCATGTATTGTTCGTACGGCAACGGGGTCATCGCTTATGTGCGCGAAGTCGCGTCGATGACTGAACAATACTGGTGTCCGATAAAGCACGCCCGGCGCGTCATCGCGACACACGATCGCTATCGGCAGTTTGTCGATTACGGCGATGCCGAGCACTACCGAACCGAGCTTGAAGTACTGCGAGCACAAGTGCGCCAGAAACGCGATGATCTCTCGTGACGACTGGCCATACATCTTTGATCTAGCAGACAAGTGAAGGACTGATGATCAAAATCAAGTCAAAGGACTTTCGCGCGCGCGAGGGCGACAAGGTAAACCTGCACAAATGGCCCACCAAAATCGCGCCGGTGTACAAGTCGAAGCAGCATTATCAACAGCTCCTGAGCGAACACGTCAAACGGCTAAGCGCGCTGCAGGAGCTTCTATACGCATCCGACCGCTACGCGGTACTGCTCATTTTTCAGG
>Ga0302325_10025204_pt1 | contig 12360 bp, 11 predicted proteins | sample Palsa_T0_2_FD_201948 | JGI IMG/M metagenome (GOLD analysis project Ga0302325, IMG submission 201948) | Peat permafrost microbial communities from Stordalen Mire near Abisko, Sweden - Palsa_T0_2 | ecosystem: Environmental > Terrestrial > Soil > Palsa > Peat permafrost | place: Sweden: Abisko...
TGGATGAACATCGAGAACTCGCCGAGGTAAGAACGAAGCCTGGAAACTGCACGATTTGTGTTCCATTTTGCAGGTCTGAAAAACCTCTTGCAAGGATTCGAGAATCCACGCGCTTGCCATTCCTGGGGGTTTATCATACTGAGGTCCAGTGGGATCATAATTGAAAGTAGCATAGTGCCAATTCGTAGGGAAGACTGGTGGAGGAAATTAGTAATTATGTTGATCATCATATTCAGTATAGATTTAACACGTACTAATGTCAAAAGCAGCAGATGGAATGGCATCATCTGTTCTACCCTGCGATCCTGATCCGGTGCGCTTCATGACTCTAGCTTCAATGGTTTTTGAGGCCCCAATATTTGATGGATAATTCTCAAAAAGATATAGCCGCCCAGAATGTCCTGGTTTCCAGTCCTGGTAAAGCTGGGCGAATAATCCGTTGCAAAAGACACAAGAGCGAGAATAGAAGGACAGTTCAGAAAGGTTGTAATGCTTGAATCCTCGACTTGAACGAAGGGACTCCAAGCCGCTTGCTGTTCCAGTCACCGTCACGCATCGGGCACACAAAGATGGAGCCGTGGGCCGAATCTGTCTCGAAATTTCTTTTGCCCGTTGCTTGAGTTCGTCGGATTCAGAATCGGGAGTCCGCCTCTTCCGTTTTCCACTCATCATCTAAGTGTTTTTGGTGAAATTCTGACAAAGTGTGAGAACAAGTCGAGAGATCGACAAATGTTAATACGGCTATTGCTGCCTGAAAACTTATATATTCAAGAGAGAAAGAGCTGTGGCTGAGCATAGCCTCACTCGGCTCATGCATGCCTGGTGTGCTGTCTCCTTGCCTGTCCAATCATGCGGGGTCGTGCCAAGCCGCTGGCCAGCCTTACGGCTTTCAGCTTCTTCAGATAACCTGACTTTGCAGTGAAAATCTCAAGATCGCCATCTTGGGCCATAAAAGAGGTGAAAAGATTGATGAAGGTTGCTTCAAATGATAAAAAGGTTGCAGTTATTAAATTGGAAGGAAATAACCCTAAGATTCGTTCTCACCGCTCGAGCTGGTCGTTTCACCAGGCGAGACTCGCTTGCTTCCACGATGTTTCAGCAAACTTTGCGAGGCCGCGACGGAGGAAAAAGCCAAACGTCGAACAGAGCTTGTACTAAATGTACTCGGGAAAACTGAAGGAGATCAATTTCTTGAGTTCCTACCAACTTGGAGTCCGAAAGGGGGCCTTCGTCGTGTATTTAAACGTCTGGCAGCGCCACCGAACATCGCTTCTGCACCCCACAGATCTCCGACCAGGATCAACCTCAAACATCAAACATCTCAGAACAGCCTCGGCGCGTATCACCCACGCACGGTCAAGGCCATCTCACTGCGTCTCGCAGAAATAAATCCCAAGATGTTTTCTTCCTTCCCAAAAGTATTGCCTTGGACGATCAATGCCAACAAAGATGCAGCTCCCAGCAGGTATCTCTCGTCGATATGCAGTTCTGGCAGGAGGACTGCTTGTCACAATCTGGCTCTGGCTAGCCTTCGACAGACCAAGCCTTCCCACACACATATTATGGAACACTTCCTCCAAAGGAGGCCTCATCAGTCCCTCCATCGACGCCTTTGACTTCCCAACCGTTGACTCCGACGAGATGCGAGCAGTTTGCTCCTCGACCAAATGGAACCAATCACTTATCTTCACGTGCGACAACAACCACGGCGGTATTGGCCATGTTCGGAACTCGATTCTGAATTGCGTGAGGTATGCAATTGGTGCTGGTGGGGCGTTGGTGATGCCAAATATTGCGTTGAGAGATGAGGATGATATGGGGCATGACCATGGACATGCGGAGAAGAGGCACGGGCCAGGGAGGAAGGGGATGGAGTATATGTTTGATGTGGAGCATTTTCAAGAGTCGTTGAGACTGTCATGTCCAGAGTTGATGCTCATTGGGCATATGGAGGAGACTTTCAGTCCACGTCGACGAGGACTTCTTCCTGAACATCTGTTCACGAATATTCCGGCCAGTGGTATTGAGCATCCGGAGGAATGGCCGGTCAGATTGAAGGCATGGATCGAGGAACATATGCCTCCGTATCCGGAGAAGGAACCAATTATTATCGACCTCGAGCAATCGTTTTTGCACTACCCAACTCACTCAGATGGCCATAAATTCGCCCACACCTTCGACAATATCCTCAAATTCCGATCTGATGTTCGACGACTTGCTACCACAACGCTCAACAAATTGGCTGAATGGTACGACATGCCATTGAACGTCTCAGAACCGATCATGAACCCATCATTCATGGCCGCTCATCTGCAAACCGACAACCCGTTCCTCGAACAGCGCCACAACTCAGACGTAGCCTACGCGCACTTCCCCGCCCAAACAGCCGCCTACATTGAGCAAGCCATCTCCGCAAAAATCCCGCTCATTTACGTAGCTTCCGGCAACCTCCCCGAGATCCATAAACTTGGACTTCAGGCAACCGCGTCAAATATTGCTGTTACGCATAAAGAGGATTTGTTGAAGGATAAGGATATGGAGATGTTGGAGGGGCTGAGGTGGGATCAGAGGGGGTTGGTGGATTATTTGGTGTTGTTGAAGGCGCAGGATTTTGCCGGGGTGGGACACTCGAGTTTTTCGTGGCAGGTGGCTATGACGAGACATGAAGGAGGTGATAAAAGGAAGGGAGTGCTTGAAAGTGATGTTTGGAGTGATGGGGTTAGTACGTTGTATGGAGTACGGAGCAGCTATGTTGAGAGCAGTGGATGTATGTGGTCTTGATGGAACATTGGTTTGGCTTAAGCGGAGTTTTAAGGGAGTTAAATAATTTAAAAGAGGTTTTATGGATTGACCTTCTGGGTGTTGACATATGGCCACATCATCTTCCTTGTCCTAATCTGGTCCGAAGTCCGGGATGGGGTACGCACAGTCACGTGACCCACCCTTTCGACCTCGCAGGTCTTGGCACATTACGTTTGGTGAACCAGAGGAAATGGTATAAGAGACTGAATTGGCCCAGAAGCTGATGATAGAACTTCTCCCAATCCCACTGGCGGAAGGATTCAACGAGCCTCACTGGACAATTTTCAAAGGTATAGTTGACTTCATGTAGGTAGCCCTGCAAATGGTCCAGAGATATAAGAACAGTGACTTTAAATAAATCTTCAAGCACTAAATTCAAACGAGATATTGGATGTTGAAACAAACTTGGGGTATATGGGGCTGTAGAGAGACTTCTCACGTGACTACGAGATTTTAAGGCAAATTTGCTCCCTCAGCGCTCGATAAGGCCTGGTACTTCCATGTAGACCCATCAGAGCAACGATCATGTTCAATGCAAAAGAAAAAGGTTGCATTGTCCCAGCACTTGAGGGACATCCGGATGAATGCGGACGGAGAGCACTTGGACCTTATTTGTCGAGAGTGAGAACTGTAGACCTCTAAGCTTTACCATCATCCTACAGATACGTGAGTATCTCAACACTGAATGATCTCGGACCCTCTTACTTGAGGACTCATGAATGTTCGAAATATTCGTGGAAATTGTGGGCTGATTGGTTGCAGGAAACCCCTTTAGAGGCAAAACGCGCTAGAGGACGCTAATGCAGGCACTCTACGCGCTTTTCGACGCGACGCGCGACTCATTGAAATCTCCCACCTCATTCTTGGACATCCATCAAGATTCCTCCAGCTTCAACAAGAACAACGAAAGACTCGCCCCACGATGTCGTCTCCATCTCATAGACGCCAGCGCAGTTCGCAATCAGGTACTCCAAAGCGTACTTCGCAGAGGAATTCTTCTGCCCTGCCTTCAAGCCCCCCTGATCCAGCTGCTGTTCAACTCCAGAATGAAGCAGCATCCTCACAGGGCGGTACCCCTCGACGCGGTGTTCCATCGTCCTCGCCGATGAACTATCGCTCTTCTCCAGTTGATATCGCCCGCGCCAACCGCGAGCGAGATGTCTCCTCTCCCCTTCGACAGATGACCAACACCCAGACCACAGGGGATGGTGATCGCACTCCAAGAGCGAGTGGCCTCATCGGCGGTATGTATGCTTCAAATATCTTGGAAGAAAAATGCTAAGTATCACCAGAATCGTCTCCAATCCGATATGCCTCGAGTTCGAGCCCTGCCCCTCGCCAGCAACCCAACAACCTCCACAGCGACAGCAGTGGTCTCTTCGTGCGCTCTTCACGCTCCGCCGCCGGCCCTGGATCATCTCTCAATATCACGAGACGTGGTGACATCAATTCGGACAATATCAACACGCCTCATTCCAGACGGCGTATTTTCATGGATGAGAATGGCCGAGTTGTGCGCGAAGTTGCTTCCGAGGCTCCTACCTTCTCTAACCTTGATCCGACTACATCCGACGCACAAGCGATGGGCGGAAACTCCACACTTTGCATCTGGGGTACTAATGTTTCGATCAACGATACGCTTGCTACGTTCAAGGATTTCCTGCGCAACTACACTAAGAAATATCGCATGTGGGCAGATGGCATGTCTGAGGAGGAAACCAACGCTGACCCAGATTCCGAAACAAAGGAGTATGCTCAGACGATGCAGAACATGTTGACTCTTGGTGTCACCAGTCTCAATCTGGACTTCCGGAACATGAAAGCATATCCGCCTACCAAGAAGCTCTGGCAACAATCTCAAGACTACCCCCAAGATATCGTTACCCTCATGGACCAAGCCATCAAAGATGTCATGTATGAAATTGCAGAGGCAGAAATGGGGAAGCAGAGGCAATCTCAAAGCTCTGCAGGTGGTCAGGCTTCTCAGCGCAGTCGAGTGATGAGCTCCGAGCCCCCAGTTCCAAGCTCCGACCGAGATGAGCCGGTCTCTTCTGCGCGAGAGCAGACGATGGATCCAAATGAGATAGATTGGTGCCAAGAGGTTCAGAAGAGAGCATACAGAGTCAGACCCTTTGGCATGGATACAACTGTCAATATGCGAGATCTTAATCCTTCCGGTAATATCATGTCTTTGAAATTGCGAGCTATGCTAAATCTTATGCAGATGTCGACAAGATTGTTGCCATCAAAGGACTCGTCATTCGAACTTCACCTATCATCCCGGATATGAAAGACGCTTTCTTTAAATGCCAGGTCTGCAATCACACAGTCAAGGTTGACATTGATCGTGGCAAGATCTCTGAGCCCACCAAATGCCCTCGCCCGATTTGCGATTCTCCAAACTCGATGCAAATCGTACACAACCGCTCTGGGTTCATGGACAAACAGGTTATCAAGCTGCAAGAAACCCCAGATTCTGTCCCGGCAGGTCAAACACCCCATTCAGTTTCAATGTGCGCATACGACGAATTGGTGGACTTGTGCAAAGCTGGTGATCGTGTCGAGATTACTGGTATCTTCAAGGCTGCAGGTGTCCGAGTCAATCCACGCCAACGCACCCAGAAGAGCATCTTCAAGACCTACATCGATGTGCTGCACATCCAGAAAGTTGACAAGAAGCGAATGGGAATTGATGTCTCGACTATCGAGGAAGAATTATCTGACCAGCTTGCTGGAAACATCGAAGAGACTCGAAAGATCTCCGAAGAAGAAGAGGAAAAGATCAAGGCCACAGCTGCTCGACCAGATATTTACGAGCTGCTTTCTCGCTCACTTGCCCCCAGCATCTTCGAGCTGGACGATGTGAAGAAGGGTATTCTCCTGCAACTTTTTGGCGGAACGAACAAGTCTTTTGAAAAAGGAGGGAGCCCCAAGTACAGAGGAGATATCAACATTCTGCTTTGCGGTGACCCTTCGACTGCGAAGTCTCAATTGTTGATGTATGTCCACAAGATCGCTCCTCGTGGTGTGTACACAAGCGGAAAAGGATCTTCAGCAGTGGGTTTGACTGCCTATGTTACACGAGACCCCGAAAGTCGCCAATTGGTATTGGAATCTGGTGCTTTAGTTCTCTCAGATGGAGGTGTCTGCTGCATTGACGAGTTCGACAAGATGTCAGATGCCACGAGATCAGTCCTGCACGAAGTCATGGAACAGCAAACTGTTTCCATCGCCAAGGCAGGCATTATTACAACTTTGAATGCTCGCACAAGTATTCTTGCATCCGCCAATCCGATCGGAAGCAAATACAACCCGAATCTGCCCGTGCCGCAAAATATCGACCTTCCGCCTACTTTACTTTCACGTTTCGATCTGGTCTACCTGATCCTGGATCGTGTTGATGAGACCAGTGATCGGCGATTGGCACGGCATTTGTTGAGCATGTACTTGGATGACAAGCCCCAAAGTGCTGCTGGTGGAATGGAAATCTTGGTATGACATCTTCCCATGTCATTCAATGATGAAACTGACAAATCTAGCCCATCGAATTCCTTACTTCCTACATCTCCTACGCACGCACAAAGTGCCAACCACGCATCAGCCCCGAAGCCTCCCAAGAACTTGTCAGCTCCTATGTTGAGATGCGCAAGCTCGGCGAAGATGTTCGCGCCGCTGAGCGCCGAATCACCGCCACCACCAGACAACTTGAATCCATGATCCGTCTCGCTGAGGCTCACGCTAAGATGCGCCTGTCTGAGATCGTGACGAGAGATGATGTCAAGGAAGCTGTCCGACTCATCAAATCTGCTCTCAAGCAAGCAGCCACGGACGCTCGAACTGGTCTGATTGACATGAGTCTCCTCACTGAGGGAACCAGCGCTAGCGAGCGGAGACGAAAACAGGACTTAAAGACTGCTGTCTTGACGTTGTTGGACGAAATGACGAGACAGGGTCAAGCCGCCAGATATAGTGAGGTTGTGAAGAGGATGGGCGAGCAGAGTAGTGTGCCTGTTGAAGGCAACGAGTTTGCGGAAGTTGTCCGCATTCTCGAGCAGGAAGGAGCGATTATGGTTGTCGGTGAAGGAGCGCGAAGAGCAATCCGTCGGGTAACTGGTGTTTCTTAAATGTTCGATCTGGTACATTGGTTGTGAAGGTTGAGGAGGACTTGGAGAAGTTGTTCCTTGACTGGCGTTGGTGTATAGTTTTCCTGGTTTACGAGGATTGTATGAGGTAATGATAGATCAGATCAGTTGGCAAGGTTATGAACAGAAATGCAAATCAAGTTCCTGGATCGTGCCTTCGCTATCCGTGAGTCAACAAAACACACTCCGAATCCTGGTCACCTGGGCTTCGAAGGGGTGTTCCGACGACCGCGGTGTTGAAATCGACTCCTGGGCTCGCCCTCTCTCCGGTTCGGCTCGGTTTCTTTACTCGTTGGCCGCCGGTGCTCCTCAACAGCCAGAGAGCAGCACGGGATGAGGATTCGTGCAAAGAGAAACTAAGATTAACAGCTTCAGAGTTTTAACAATAGCAGTGTCTTCAAATTTTTAGACAGTGAGTAGCAGGTCACAACAAGCATGTATGTTGACGCCGTCCATCCAGTCTTTTGATACCCGCTAAAATCGAGGGGGGCTCATTTTGAAATTATTATGCCAGAAACAGAGACGTGCGCGTTGCCTTCATAGTTTAAAGTTCAGCTCCCTTTTCCTGCTCCTTTTCTTACCCTTAGTTGTGCGAACATTTCTCGCCTATCACGTAACCAATAGTGTCATGACTCTGAACCAACGTCTTGATACCCCTCTTCACACATCCGAGACTCTTGCCTGTCCATATATCTGTGACCATAAACGCCTTGCCCCCGGGAGTGAGGTGTGGGACTTCATCCCACTTGATATACCTCTCGGCAGGCGTGTCAAGCGTGTTCAACGCCAATGCCAATATACCCTCAGTCGATTGTCCGCTCCAGTACTCTGCTGGATTTGTGGCATTGAATGTCCAGTTAGGGTTTGTTCCCCATTTATACGGAGTTGCAGGGGCGCCGTGGACCTTATCCTGGCTAAAGGCTAACAAGTACTTGTTCTTCAGAATATCGATATGAGTAGTTGGTAAGGTTTCCAGGTTTGTGCCGATGATAAGAGGACTCTTCATGGCAGCCCAAAATGCGAAATGCGATCTGCTTTCGGCCAGTGTGAGATTTCCATTTCCGATTTCGAGCATGTCGGCATCGTTGTGGCCCCAGAAGTTGACACTGTTTAGTAGGAACGAGTTCTCGTTCATTATCTCAGCAACACGAGCCCACCATGGGGTAATATCACCGGACATTCGCCACGAGTTGCCCGTTGCATTTCCCCACACTTCTACATCTGCTTGGCCCCATTCGCACAGGCTGTACAGGATTGTACGGTTCTGTGCTAGCAATGCGTCTCGCATAATGGCGTATCGATGGGCGGTATTGCTCGTAGCCCAGTTGTATCCTGGCGGTGCATCACTTGAGGATGCCTTGCATGAACCATTGACGTACGGACCATAAGTCTGCCACTGATCAGGGACACACGAAACGTATTGATCTGTCCAATTGGCAGGCACATAACAATTATCGTACTTGAAGTAGTCGATTCCCCATGCAGCAAACGTTGCAGCATCAAGATACTCATGACCGATCTGGGCTGGATATCCTCCGCATGTTTCGGTGCCAGCACTGCCGTAAATCCCAACTTTGAGGCCAAGTGCGTGAACTTGATTCGCAACACCGATTATTCCTGACGGGAATTTCGTGGGATCGGGGATGATTTGACCAGTAACGTTATCGCGGCCAGATTTGACGGCCCAGCAATCATCAACTGAGACTTATCAGTACAAGCACGTAGATGGAGCTGATCGGAGTGAACAACTTACTATTAACATATTCATACCCAGCATCTTTCAGACCGAGTTTGACGATTTGGTTGGCAGCAGTCAGGATATTTGTCTCGTTGATATTACAACCAAACGCGTTCCAGGTGTTCCATCCCAAAGCTGGGAGTTTACCCTGCGCACAATCAGTACAGTCTAATCAACTATGGAGAAAAACTTACAACTTCATTCTTCTGTACCAGTGCCTGGGCGGCTTGCACCAAAAGAACTGCAATAGAGATAGACTTCTGCATCTTTGTTCTTTGACCAACGAAAATTCTGGAATGTACCTCGTTGGATGCATCAAATGATCGACTGGTGCCTCACCATGCTATATAGCTTGAGCAACTCCAAGTACTAAGCTCATCCCATTTACCGCCCCCTGATATTCAATGGTCTCGGATCATCTTTCCGCGGGATTGTTTTTGCGGTGATTGACGCATTTGATCGAATTATGACATCCACTTCCCCGCTCACCCGAGATCCATCGTGGCGTTCGCATTCATCAGTGCAATTGAAAGGTATGCTCTCCTTGCATTTCCCTACCTATTTTGAACCATCGCGTCGGCAATCACGATTCGCTAGGAAAGTTTTCGATTCTGTCTCGGAAGACCATCCTCCGCAAAGCTTCCATGCCAGGTCCACTCTTCTCAAGCCCCAACCGAAGATCTAAAGTAACCTTATTCAAGCCCGGAGTATACAAGCGACGTCCGAGGCGGCGGGTGAACTCTTGGCATTGCATATGTTTTGCCTCTGTATCTTCCCGGTCTTGCTAAAGTTGCTACGCAGAAATGCGCGGGGTAGCGATGAAATAGTTCTTCTCCTTTTCAGGCGGACCCGGGCATCCAGCCGATAATTAACACGAGAATCCATTGCAGGTTTGCCCACACTCCTTGCAATTAGTTGAGATCATCTCATTTATGACACCAGAGTTCTAATAATAAATTCTTTTTTGATCTCTTTCGAAATGAGATGAGTGAGTCAGGAGTCCCGAATATTGTACGGAGTGGCACCGTATCGGCACTCTGTTTACTCGAGGTGTCGCTGAATTCATCCTTAGATTTTGCCTTTCGCGTAGGAAACTTTTTTGTTTGCGACAGCCTTACCCCTGGTTCTCTTCTGCAGGGAAGCGGGGCTCAATTGATCGTCATCCTACTCTAGATATCCGGACCCGGCCCGGTAGGGACCGAAGCAATTCTTCCGTAAGACCTTGTCCTAGGTCCTAGCTGCGGAGTATAGAGCGTCACTCCATGACCTTGGATGTATTTCAGTCCATTGATTGATGGATCTAGGCAATGAATCCGTGTAGGGAAAAAAATAAGTAATCCAAATGGAAATAGGCCAGCTAAGATAGCTGCGCGATATACCGGCGGGCTGTTTTGGCTCACTAGGATCCTTGACGTGATCCCTCTTGTTTTTCCGTGCATTATTTTCTGCCAATCTCGGGCTCGCAAAAGGCGCCTACGGCTGCATATGTAGGTAGTATGCTTTGCAGTTGCACCCACTAGGATTTTCCACCTATGGATACCTAATCTTGGGTCGATCAATTACGGTTTACCGTAGTAGTCAGGGTTGTCAATAGTCTGACCTTAGTCCAGTCGGACCGCGGTCTAACTGGACGGAGGTGGTCCAACGGGGTAGTAGTCCAGTCTAGTCGGGGATGTTTAGACTGCAGCCTGGGGCCCCGGACTGCGGTCTGGACCGCAGTTTAACCTCAGTCTAAAAATATTGCCTCGCTTAATTTATATAGTATAATTTTATAGATATTTTGACAAGAACTAAAGGGGCGTATAAGTCACGTGACTTTTATCCACGTAGCACGAATTAAAAAATATATTTAAAAATTAAATAATAATTATTATTTTAATATATATTGAAATAAAACTTGAACTATAATTAAAATAATAAGCGAAGCTTAAAATATAAGAAGATATCCTTTAAAATATTTTTTTTATATTAGAATAGTCACGTGTACTAGACTAGTAAGACTGTAGTCTAGACTATAGTCTATGCAAATTTAGTATAGTCTAGTCTAGTCCGGCATACTCTCAGTCCAGTCGACCCAGTTCAGACCGTAGTCCTAATAGAAATTTACAGACTGCGGTCTCAGACCGCAGTCTAGACTACTGACAACCCTGGTAGTAGTTCATGGTCTAGAGCACGTGCTCTCATGTGAAGTCTCCACGTGTAGTTCCTCCGTGGAGTACTTTTAAGTATTAAATAAAGCAGAGATTCTTAAAAGATCTAAGCAGTTGTACGCAGCGCAGTGAGTTGCAGGAGTAGGAGTGAAGTAACAACAGAGCAGAGGACAGGCCCCTATTCGTACCCGCAGCGGCCGCGCACTTCACCCCGCTTCGAAGCGAGCTTGCTCCGCACCCCCTAAATATGTACACAATATCTTTACTTTCCAAGTCCGAAAGGAAAGGGGTGAAAATCCAGCGTAACAGTTCAGAATAAGAACCGATTGAACTATCTGAGATCAGGATCTTCGATGTTTTTAAATAGGAATCTGTGGCGCGCACGAGGACAGAGCAGTGTGCAAAGCGGTTTAGAGAGAAGTGAGGAGCGGATATAGAGCAGAATCATAAACAGAGCAGAGGACAAACATGGGCAACTCAATAGAAAAAGAAGCCAGGCAACAATGAGAGGAGTAGAGGAAGGGGTGTTTTAGAAGAATCAGAAGAAGGAAAATTCTCGACTCTTTAACTTCCTTTTCTTATAACAAGATTAAGGCTGACTTACAGGGTTTATCCGAGTGGACGAATGAGTGAGCTTATTAGGAATAATACGTTTGCGTGCGGGCGGTAGGGGCTGAAACGTAGCCGAAAAAGAAGGCCTTACTTGACGAGAGAACGCCCAAAATCGGGTCCCTTAAGAAAAGGGGGAAAGGGGATAAGTATAAGCCGACACAGTATTTTGTAGAGTAGTAAAGGAGGAGAGAGATGAAGCACAAGCACTAGTAATAGTATAGAAAGAGAGTTGACCGAAGATCCACGCCAAGACGTCCGTTTTAGTCGAATTCTACTGCTTTAGGAAAGCCTAGCGAGGAGGGCAGGGGTCATGCTGGGGCATTCTCCTTTTGAACCCATTGTCAACAAAGAAAAGGGGTAAATGGCACGTGACACCGCTAGCCTCGTCGACAAAAACGAACCAGCGGCCGCTAGCGCTTCATATTTGCATTTTAGCCCCCTTTGCTATCACTCAGCTAGGAAGAATCTATCTCTCGTACACAATATTTTCCTGTCCCTACAGTGGTGGTTTTGCCTTGTGAAATCCAAGCCAGTCAGGAGGTCGCCTGGTGGGGTCTTTTCACCAACATCGGATCATCCGAAGCTCTCCTCCGTAAATGAAGCAGGACCCAGCTTGACATGTGTAAAAAAACGGGCAGAAGGCTCGCACATCCATCATAATGGAACCCCCGCAGCCTCGAATCTCATTACAAGGATCACGGAAGATGCCTTCTCAGCGTTCTCGTATGATTTTTTAGCCCTCATGCACAGAGCTTGAAACATACTGTACTTCCACGTGTGCAAAACATCGGCAGACTTGGTGATCACTCCTCTATCACACCATCTTTAACTCTTCTGGTCCATACAGTTACCACAAACTCATTATCTAGATCCAAGTGAATCCAGGTTGCTATAGTACTTGATCTCAGCTTGCCTA
>Ga0302325_10025205_pt1 | contig 12359 bp, 12 predicted proteins | sample Palsa_T0_2_FD_201948 | JGI IMG/M metagenome (GOLD analysis project Ga0302325, IMG submission 201948) | Peat permafrost microbial communities from Stordalen Mire near Abisko, Sweden - Palsa_T0_2 | ecosystem: Environmental > Terrestrial > Soil > Palsa > Peat permafrost | place: Sweden: Abisko...
ACCCGCGCGCGGGCGGGCTTGTTCCGGTGAGGCGATAGGTTCGGCTGGTGGCGAAGGATCGTGAGGCCAGGGAGCGCGACCCCGGGGAGCGCGACCCCGGAAAACGTGGCCCCGGGCGGCGCGCGGCCGGGCGGCGCGCGGCCGGGAATCGCGCGGCCGGGAATCGCGCGGCCGGGAATCGCGCGGCCGGGAATCGCGCGGCCGGGCCTGGGCGGGCGCAGCAGATCGGCGTCGCCGGCGCGATCGGCGCGCTGGCCGGGGCGGCGCTGACGGCGCATCGCGGCCGGACGGCGATCGCCGCCGGGGCGCTGGCGGGCGCCGCCGGCCTTGGCGGTGCTGAAGCGGTGGCCCGGGCCACGCAGCGCCCGGGAGAGATTCCGGCCCTGTGGTCGCGCATCGTCATGAGTGGCGCGCTGGCCGCGCCGCTCGGCTGGGCCGCGGATCGCGTCGGGGGGATCGGACCGGTACCGGTGGCGACGGCCGCGGGCGCGGCGGCCGGGGCGCTCGGCCTGCGCCCGCAGAAAGTTGCGCTCGGGCCGGCCGTGGGGGCTGCGATCGGGCTCGGGCTCGCCTGGGCGCGGCGGGCCGGATGGTGCGGGCGGGTGCCGGGGGCGGTCGCCGCCGCGGCGGCGGTCGTCGGTTACCGGACGGTGTCGGCGCTGGTGTTCCGCGATCCGCAGCTGAGCCTGCTGGCCGAACGGGTCGAGCCAGCGTCCGTTCCGTTCGTCGTTCCGCTGGCCAGTCAGGGGCGTTACGTCGGCACCGGCTACGTCCGGTCATTGGCCGGGGTCCTCGGCGGCACGTACACGGCCGACGTGGCCGACATCGGCATCGTCGCCGACCTGGACGAGCTGGCGGGCCCTTCCTTCGACCCGGCGGGGACCGATCCGCTGGTCCGCGAGTTCTACGAGCACACCACCAGGTTCGCCCTCGACATCGTGCCGGAGTGGCGGCTGTGGGTGCGCCCCGGCTACCTGCTGTACCGGACGCTGCTCGCCCGGCCGCTCGGGCAGGCCAACGTGCCGATGAGCCAGCGGGAGGCCCAGCGCGGGGTGCGCAGCCGGATCGACACCATCACCGGGATCGATGCCGCCACCGCGGGCGACGGGGCGCCGGCGGGCCGGGCCTGGGCTGGAGGGCCGGTGGCGGTGCGCGGCTGGATCCGGTCGGCCGCCGATACCGGCGAGCCCATCTACGTCGGCATCTACACGACCTACCGGCACGCGGGCCGGGGCTACGTCAGCGTCGGCTTTCCGCTGCCGCAGGCCAGCTTCACCGCCACGCTGCTGCCGCAGGGCCGGCCAGACGGCGGCCTGGTCCTGGACAGCCGCAGCGAGCTTGACCAGCCGGGACACTACCTGACCTACATCGACGCGCCGGCCGGAGAGCTGACCACCGCCGCCGTCCGGGGTTTCGCGGAGCGCCTCGACGTCTACGTCGAGGCGGGCCAGCTGCGCGCCGAGCATGCGTTCTGGGTGTTCGGCTTGCCGTTTCTCGTGCTGCACTACCGCATGCACCGTAAGCCGCCGACTGGGGGGGATCGTGGGTATGAGGCTTGAGGGCAAGACTGCGCTGGTCACTGGGGGCACCAGTAATATCGGCCGGGCTATCGCCCTGGCGTTCGGGGACGAGGGGGCGCGCGTTGTCGTCAGCGGTCGTAGCGCCGAGCGCGGCGCCGAGGTCGTTGACCGGATCCGCGCCGCCGGCGGCCGGGCCGATTTCGTCGCGGCTGACCTCGATGGGTCCCGGCAGGCGTCGAGGGACCTCGCCGCGGAGGCACTGCGTGTTCTCGGTGGCCGCATCGATGTCCTGGTAAACAGCGCCGGCATCTTCCCCCGGACCACCACTGCTACCACCGACGAGGCGACCTTCGACGAGGTCTACGGGGTCAACGTGAAGGCCCCGTACTTCTTGACCGGGGCCATCGCGCCGGTGATGGCGGCCGCGGGCAGCGGCGCGATCATCAACCTGGGCTCGTGGATCGCCCGCCTCGGCATCCCGAGCGCCCTGTACAGCTCCACCAAGGGCGCCGTAGAGACCTTGACGAAAGCGTGGGCCGCGGAATTCGGGCCGGCCGGAGTGCGGGTCAACGCCATTTCCCCCGGCGTCATCCGTACCCCCAACGCGGACGGATCCGACAGCGGCGCCCACCCGGCCGAGGTGATGATGCGGGGTACTCCCGCGGGCAGCAGCGGCACCCCTGATGCCGTCGCCCATGCTGCTGTCTACCTGGCCAGCGACGAGGCTGCATTCGTCCACGGCACCGTGATCGACGTGGACGGCGGCCGCACGGGGGTAGCGGTCGTCGCCTCGTAACGCCCAGGGGACACCCGCCTGAGACCTCCCAGCGGAGTGTCTCGGTTCATCCGACAATTGCCTGGAGAGCCACCCGCTCGCGGCGAACCTGCGTATGTGGTCACAGCAAGTCGACGGCTACGTCGTGGTGAGCGACCCGTTCATCCCACCGGCTCAGCGCCCGACGGCCAGCTTCCTCGACGACGGCCTATCCGTCGTCTTTGCGCAGCAGGCGCGCGCCGCGAAAGCCGTCGACACCCTGCAGGTGGCTACTTACCTCAGATTCGAAGTGACGCTGGTAGTTGTCGGCTGTGGCCTGCGGTGCCCACCCATGCCATATCCGCGCGATCATCTGCCCTCGCTTCGCTGACTAGGGTCGTGCGAACGAAAACCATAACTCTCTCAGGTGAACTTCAGCCAGCCGGTCGGCGCCTGGCACCGCGGGCGGGTAAGGGCCGCATCGTCGGCCACGGACGAGGGACCTAGTCGTTCGCCGGGATCTCGTGGCGGTTCCAGCGGCGAGCGCGGCCGAACTGACGCTGAACCCGTGGTGGCTGCCGGTAGGAGTCCCCGTGGCCGGCGAACTTCCAAGGCTTGCACATCGGGCATCCTTTGGTCCGCCGAGTGCTTGTACGCGCCATCGCTCCTCCTCACGCGATCGTCGGATGTTGCCAAAGAGCAACATTTGAAGTCTGCCTGTGAATGTCGGCGCTTGGCAACATTCGCGTCGTCGTGCGCGCAAGGCAGCAGTTCAACAAGGTATTCATTGGAGGACAAGGTACAGATAAGGGACGGACGGCAAGTCCTTTCTGGAGGGATGAACCGCGGGAGCCAGGGACGGGAGCCAGCGTGTTCGGGCGGCCCAAATCCCCTAAGCTCGACCGCCAGGTGTGGCATGCAGAAGGTCACGTGAACTAAGAGGACAAGGAACGCCGATGGGATCGCAATCGCGCTGGGGTCTGACGTTGCCGCTGAGCGGGCTGTCGCTCGCTGCCCAGAAAGACCTGGTGGCCGGCCTGCCTGAGCTCGGCTACACCGATGTCTGGTCGGGGGAGCTGAACGGGATTGACGGCTTCACGCCGCTGATCCTTGCCTCCCAGTGGGCCCCTCAGCTGCGCCTGGGCACCGCGATCGTCGGTATCTACACCCGCGCGCCCGTCTCGCTCGCCGTGCAGGCCGGCACGCTGGCCGCCCTGGCTCCCGGCAAGTTCGTGATGGGCATCGGCACCTCGTCCCAGGTCGCCGTCGAGCAGTGGAACGGCATCCCGTTCTCCAAGCCCTACCAGCGCTCTCGGGACATGCTGCGGTTCCTGCGCGAGGCGCTGGCCGGCGGCAAGGTCACCCGCGAGTACGAGACGTTCTCGGTGCAAGGCTTCCGGCTCGATCCGGCCCCCGTGGTCCCGCCTGCGCTCGCCCTGGCCGCGCTGCGACCCGGCATGCTCAAGCTCGCCGCCGCCGAGGCCGGCATCGCGATCACCAACTGGCTCGCCCCCCAGGACGTGCCGAGGGTGCGCGACGCGGCCGGCCCGGACTGCGAAGTGGTCGCCCGGATCTTCGTCTGCCCGACCACCGACGCCGGCACCGCCCGGTTTATCGGCAAGCGGATGATCGCCACCTACCTCACCGTGCCGGTGTATGCCGCCTTCCAGCAGTGGCTCGGCCGCGGCGACATCATCGAGCCCATGCTGACGGCCTGGAACTCCGGCGACCGCAAGGGCGCTGTTGAGGCCATCCCCGACGCGCTCGTCGACGAACTGGTGATCCACGGACCCGCGGAGGAGTGCCGGGAGCGCGTGGCCGAGTACCGGGCGGCCGGCCTGGACACTCCCGTCATCGCGATCACGCCGGTCCCCGGCCTCGACCTCGCCGACACCATCAGCAAGCTCGCGCCAGCCTGACAAGCCCAGTACGGACGACGCCTGTGTTGACGTAGTCTTTCCAGGTGGTATCGCCACTAGGCCCCCCAAGCAGGTGCGGAGGACAAGCTCCGGGACATCCGGTCGGTAACCGATGCGGCGCTGTCCTATCTGGGCGCTGGTGACCTTCTCGCTGAGCTGCTGACGCGGGTGAAGGAGATCCTGGACGCCGACACCGCGGCGGTGCTGCTGCTGGACAGCTCGGCGCGTCAGCTTATCGTCACTGCGGCCAGCGGCCTGGAGTCGGTGACGTGGCCGGGTCCGGGCTCGCCGGCGCGGTCCTCATGGGCCGGATGCGCAGCGCCCTGCGCTCGTACGCGCTGGAGTACCCTGATCCCGCCGAGGTGCTGCGCAAGCTCGGTCAGAAGATGCAGTATTTCGAGGGCGAGGTCATGGCGACCGTGTCCTACGCCGTGCTCGACCCGGCCTGCGGTCAGCTGCGCATCTCACCGGCAGGTCATTTCCCGCCCGTGATCGCGGTCCCTGGCCGGCGCGGTGCCCTGGCCGAGATCGCGGTCGACGCGCCGATCGGCGTCGCCGATGCCCCCCGCCGGCAGGTCACCACGTTGACTCTCGCGTCCGGCGCGGTGCTGTGCTTTTTCACTGACGGGCTGGTGGAACGCCGGGATGAGCCGGTCGATCACGGCATCGCCCGGCTGTGCGCGGCCGTGTCGCCCGGGTCGCCGGAGAACGTTTGCATTTCGGTGATGGGAGCCATGGTGGAAGCGAGCACCCCGGAGACGACATCGCCCTTCTGGCCCTGCGCTGGCAGCGCGAGCCGCCGTCCGCGGCCACCACCGTCACGGCCCGCTCTCTGGATCGGCCAGGGCCCGGTAGCACCGCCCGGTATTTCAGTACGTGATGCCGGGGAACTGCTCGCGGGCGTGCTCCAGCTGGCCGGCCCGCTCGCGGGGCCAGCCGAAAGCGCGGGCGGCCTGGCCGCTCATGTCGGCGGCCGCAGCACCGCTGGTGAAGTGGACGTACTCGCCCCAGTTCATCCGCCGCGTGTAGGTCCCGCCGGAGTCGGTTGGGAAGTGCCGGGCCAGCTCCCGGAAGAACCTGTTCATGACCTCTGCCCGCCCGCAGTCCCGCCAGAGCGGGTAGAACCAGTCGCGGAACCAGCGAGTCCCCCGGCGAGGGAAATCGTCGGTGTTGCCGGTGAACCGGCGGTAGACGCCCTTGGCCTCGCGATCCATGCCCAGCGCCGTGTAGAGGTCATAGATGTAGAACTCGGCCCACTTGCTGTCGCCCCAGATCTCATACGCCGGTGAGCCGTGGACGCCGTTGTTGGCGCTCTCCACGGAATGCCCGATCTCATGAGCGGGCAGCTCGCGAGCGAGGGCGTTGCCCTCCCGCCAGCTGTCCAGCCCGCAGTCGCTGACGTTGTGGTAGTCGTGGACCGGGCTGACGTAATAGCCCGCGTGGCCGCCGCCGTGCCGCCCGGCGTGGTGGATGGAGTAGATGCGCGGGTCGAACCCGAACGCCTCGCCGTAGGTTGCCTTGGAGTACTGCCAGGTCGCATTGATGAACCTGGGCAGCCACCGGACCTCAGCCCAGCGCACGTCGGGGTCCACGTAGATCGCGCAGTGCTCGTCGCTGTGGTAGAGCCGGAGCAACTGGCGGTGGTCGAACCAGTGCTCCTGCCAGGTGGCCGGCGGATCAGCCAACTGACGCTCCGACTCTGCCTCCACCAGGTCCTCCCACCTCTGGGCATGGCCCGCCAGGTTCGTCAAGCCCTTACCAACGCGATCGTAGGCCAGTGAGCTCGCTTGCCGTACCTCGGCCTTTGCCACGGCGTGGTGGGCGGACCCCCTCCTCGACGGCAAGTCGCCAAGTCCCGATACCATCGACCACGATCCGAGCACAGGACACGGGGGATTGACGATGACCGACAACCAGGATTGGAAGCCGGGGCAGGACACGCAGGCGGTCGCGACGGCGCGGCTCCTGGGACAGGACCCGGACAAGATCCACTGCCCCGCCTGGGGGGTCATCGGCAACCTCGGTGACAGCATCTGCTACGCCGGGGTCCCGGCGAAGGTCGAGGCGATCCAGGCTGAGCTGAGCCGCCGGGTGGCGGACGCTGATCTGCCGGTGCGGGTCATCGCGCCTAACTTCGCGAGCGGGATCTCCGACGGGCAGCGCAATGGCACGCCGGAGATGCGGTATTCGCTGATCGGCCGGGAGACCACCAACGACGGCGTGTGCCTGCACTTGGAGGGCAGCGACGTCCGCGGGGTGATCGCCGTGGTCGCCTGCGACAAGCCGCCGGTCGGGACGCTGGCCGCGATCCTGGAGCACAATGTGCCCGCGGTGATCATGTCCGACGGGTCGATCCGCCCCGGCATCGACTCGGTCACCGGCGAGCCGATCGACATCATCTCCTGCTTTCAGGCGGCGGAGGAGCCGTCGGCCGAACGGCGCCGCATCGCGCTGGAGGCCTCGCCCGGCCACGGCAGCTGCGGCGGCATGTTCACCTACAACACGATGCAGTCGTTCATCGCGACCTGCGGCATGGAGCCGCTGCACATGGTGAGCCCGGCCTCGGAGGACCCTCGCCGTATCGCGGAATTCCCGGCCCAGCTGCTGGATGCGCTGCAGGTGCTGGCGAAGCGCAACATCCGGCCCCGTGACATTGTCACTCCGGCGTCGCTGCGGAACGCGACGCTGGTGGCGATCGCCATGGGTGGTTCCACCAACGTCGTGCTGCACGCGCCGGAACTGGCCCGGGCCGCCGGCATCGACTTCTGGCGCGAGGTCATCACTCAGGACGAATTCAACCGCGCGTCGCGGACACTGCCGGTGCTGGTGAACGCGCGCCCGTTCGGTCGTTACTCGATGGTCGACATCGACGCCAAGGGCGGCCTGCCGGTGATCGTCCGCGAGCTGCTCGGTGCCGGGCTGCTCGAAAGCACCTGCCTGACCTGCACCGGAGAGACCCTCGCCGAGCAGGTGGCCCGGCTCGGGCCGCCCGCCCCGGACGGCGAGGTCATCCATCCGCTGTCGGCGCCGTTCAAGCCGACAGGCGGCCTGCGGATGCTGCACGGCAACCTGGCGCCCCAGGGTGGGGCGGTGATCAAGCTCGCCGGGGTCGAGGGCGGGATGGCCGACGGCCGGTTCGCCGGGCGCGCCCGCGTCTTCGACAGCGAGGCGGCGCTGATCGAGGCGCTGTCGTCCGCGCCGGAGCGGTTCGAGGACCGCGACATGGTGGTGATCCGCTACGAGGGTCCGCGCGGCGCTCCGGGCATGCCGGAGATGCTGGATCCGACCTCGCGGATCACCGCGCTGTGCCGCCGCCGCGGCATCACCATCGCGCTGATGACCGACGCCCGTTTCTCGGGCGGATCGGTAGGACTTGTTATCGGCCACGTCTCACCCGAAGCGGCGCTGGGCGGCCCGATCGCGCTCATCGCCGACGGCGACACCATCATCGTGGACGTCAACCACGACACCCTGGACTGCGCAGAACTGCAGGACGAGGCCACACTCGCGGCGCGACAGGCACGGTGGCAGGCCGAAGCCGAGCGCAACGACAGTACCCACCCGCTCGTGCGATCCGCTCGCACCCGGCTCCTGCGGCGGATGCGCGCACACGCGCTCCCCCCGCTCCAAGGCGCCGGCCTGTCCGAAGCTGGTGTCCACATCCTGTAGTTCAGGAGGCGGCAAACTGACGCTGCCACTCGCTCGGAGGAATCCCGTAGGCGTCGCGGAACCGGCGGGCGAAGTGAGTGGCATTGGTGAATCCGCAGCGGCTGGCCACTGTGGCCACGGGAAGCAGCGTGCCGGTGGTCAGCTGCCTGCGTGCCCGTTCTAGGCGGGCGCGGATGATCCACTCGCGGAGCGGCACGGGGTTATCCGACCATACGGTGCAAAGGTGCCGGACTGAGATGTTATGCGCCCGCGCGATCGTCTGCGCGCTGAGTTCCGCGTCGGCGAGATTCCGCTCAATCTGCACCAGAAGGGACAGCAGTAATGACTGACAGCAATCCCACCGTCGTCCTGGTGCACGGCGCCTTCGCCGATGCCTCGTCCTTCGCCCGGCTCATCCCGCTGCTGCTCGACGACGGGATCAGCGTGCTCGCCCCGGCCGTCCCCAACCGCAGCCTGACCGGCGACGCGGCCTAAATCGCCTCGGTCATCCGGCAGATCGACGGTCCCGTGGTCCTGGCCGGGCACTCCTACGGCGGCGCCGTGATCACCGTGGCGGGAACCGAGGAGAACGTCAAGGCGCTGGTCTACCTGTCGGGCTACGCGCTGACCGAAGGCGAGAGCCTCGCCGAGCTTCAGGGCCGCTTCCCCGACTCACTGCTGGCCAGCGGGCTGGTCTACCGCACCTACCCGGTGCAGGGATCAGCCGACCCGGGCACCGACGTGTCGGTTGACCCGGCGAAGTTCCGCGAGATCTTCGCCGCCGACGTGGATGAGGACCTAGCCCGCGTCCTGGCCGTGTCGCAGCGCCCCCTCGCCGCGGCCGCGTTCACCGAGAAAGCCGCCGCGGCCGCCTGGCGAACCAAGCCGGCCTGGGGTACCCTGTCGGTCGCCGACCACACGATCAACCCCGACGTGGAGCGGTTCGGCTATTCCCGGGCGGGGATCACCCCGGTCGAGATCGACTCCCACCTGGTCATGCTCTCCCACCCCAAGGAAGCGTTCGCCGTCATCAGGCAGGCGGTCGACAGCCTGCAGGACACAACTCGCGGTTGAGGCGCCGGGCTAACCAGGCCGATATCGCAGTGCCCGCGACGACTACCCCACCGTGGCATGGACCTCGTTCACGGACTGGGCGGATCGCGCGCTAGGCCCCCGCGCCAAATGACCCGTGATGCCCTACCGCTGGCCGATTTGGAGGTACTTGTGCAACTATCGACCGATGGTGCGTATCGGCATTGTCGGAGCGGGTATCGGGGGATTGTCCCTTGCCCTGGCGCTGCGGGAGCGTGGCCTGCAGGCGGACGTGTTTGAGCAGGCTCCCGAGCTGACGGAGATCGGCGCTGCGATCGGGCTGGCCGCCAACGCCATCCGCGAGTTTGACCGGCTAGGCCTGGCCGGCGAGCTGACGGCAGCGTCGACCATCCCGACCGAGCTGATCTACCGGCACTGGCGGGACGGCAGCCGGATCGCCGCCCACCCGGTGCGCCAGGACGACTGGTACGCCAGGCAATTCGGGGCGCCGTGGTTCGGTGTTCACCGCGCCGACCTGCAGAAGATCCTCAGCGCTGCCTTCGGCGCGGAGCACGTGCACCTGGGGTGCCGGCTGGTCAACATCACCGAGCAGGCCGACTCGGTGGTGCTGGAGTTCGCCAACGGGCGGACCCACGTGGCCGACCTGGTGGTCGGCGCCGACGGGGTGCGTTCGGTGGTCCGGCGGTGGATCACCGGGGCCGACGACATGGTGTACTCCGGGACCAGCGCGTTCCGCGGCATCGTGCCCACCGAGAACCTGCCCTCGCTACCTGACCCGCACGCCATCCAGTTCTGGATGGGGCCCGACGCGCACCTGCTGCACTACGCCATCGGCGGCGCAGGTGAGGCGGTCAACTTCTTCGCGGTCGTGGAGACACCCAGCATCTGGCTGCACGACAGCAGCGTGACCGAGGTCGCCGACGAGGTCCCGGTGGCGTCCTTCCGCGGCTGGCACCCGGCGGTGACCGAGATGATCGACGCGGCGTCGAGCCCGATCCGGTGGGGCCTGTTCACGGTGCGTCCGCTGCTGCGGTGGTACCGGGGCCGGGTGGTCATCTTGGGCGACGCCGCGCACGGGATGCTGCCGCACCACGGGCAGGGCGCGAACACCTCCGTCGAGGACGCGTTCGCGCTGGCCGGGCTGCTGGCCAGCGCCCGGGGTGACGACCTTGAGGCCACGTTCTCCCGCTACCAGGTCCTGCGCCGGGCCCGGACCCGCAAGATCCAGCGCAGCTCCCAGGTCACCAGCGCCCTGCTCCACCTGCCCGACGGGCCGGCCGCCCGGGCCCGCGACGCGAAGGTGGCCGCGGTGCCGCAGGACTTCGGGTGGATCCACGAGTACGACGTCCAGCGGGCACTAGAAGCGTCCGGGGTGGTATCCGTAGGACATTCACGGAACGAGGCGCGCTGATGCCCCAGGACCAGGTGCTTGCTGGTATCACCGAGATTCTCGGCGGCGTGGCAGGTATCAGCCAGGCGGACATAACCCCGGAAACGTCCCTGGCCGACCTCGGCATCGACTCGCTGATGATGGTGGAGGTCGTCGTCGCGGCGGAGGACCGGTTCGGGTTGCTCATCAGCGACGATGACTGGCCGCGGTTCAAGACCGTGCTCGACGCCACCCGGTACATCGACCAAGCCGGCGAGTGGCCTTAGCGGGCGGTCCGAAACCGCTTGAGGCGGGGCCAGACGTACCCCGTATCCCGGCCAGTGGATGAAGCCTTGGCCCGGCTGGGCGTTTTAGGCATCATTTCCCGAATATGGCGTCTTGGGACGGCCGCGCCGCAGGGACGAGGACGACAGATCATGACCGTAATCCCGCTCGATGATGTCACGCGGAAACTGGACCGGGCCCTGGTCGAGGATCCAGCCCGCGGCATCTACCGCTGCAATCGCGAGATCTTCACCGACCCCGGGCTGTTCGACCTGGAGATGAAGTACCTCTTCGAGGGCAACTGGATCTACCTGGCCCATGAGAGCCAGCTGTCGGCGAACGGGGATTACCTGACGACGTGGATCGGGCGGCAGCCGGTGATCGTGTCCCGGACCCGGACCGGGGAACTGGCCGCGGTGGTCAACGCGTGCGCTCATCGCGGCGCGATGGTCTGCCGGCGCAAGAAGGACAACCGGGCCACCTGGACCTGCCCGTTCCACGGCTGGACCTACCGGAACGACGGCACGCTGCTGAAGGCCAAGGACGCCAAGGGGGCCGGCTACCCGGAGCAGTTCAACACCGATGGCTCCCACGACATGGTGAAGGTGCCTGCCTTCGAGTCCTACCGCGGGTTCCTGTTCGGCAGCCTGAACCCGGATGTGCTGCCACTGACCGAGCACCTCGGCGAGACCGCCAAGCTCATCGACCTGATGGTGGACCAGTCCGCCGACGGCCTGGAGGTGCTCAAGGGGGCCTCCACCTACACCTACGACGGCAACTGGAAGGTGCAGACCGAGAACGGGGCCGACGGGTACCACGTCGCCTCCACCCACTGGAACTACGGCGCGACCACCGCGCGGCGCCTGACCGGGGACTCGGCGACGGAAACCAAGGCGATGGACCCGTCCAGCTACGGCAAGCAGCGGGGCGGCTTCTACGCCTTCGAGCACGGCCATGTCCTGCTGTGGACGACCAGGGCCAACCCCGAAGACGAGCCGCTGTACGAGCGCCGGGCCGAGCTTATCGAGCGGGTCGGCCAGACCGAGGCCGACTGGGCGATCAACGTCGCCCGCAACCTGTGCCTGTACCCGAATGTGTACCTGATGGACCAGTTCAGCTCGCAGATCAGGCAGTACCGGCCGATCGCGGTGGACAAGACCGAGGTCACCATCCACTGCATCGCCCCGGTGGGCGAGAGCGCGCAGGCCCGGGCGGCCCGGATCCGCCGGTACGAGGACTTCTTCAACGCCACCGGCATGGCCACCCCCGATGACCTGGAAGAATTCCGCGCCTCGCAGAACGGTTTCCTGGCCGCCGCGTCAGCGCCGTGGAACGACATGAGCCGCGGCGCGACGCACTGGATCGAGGGCCCGGACGATGATGCGCGGGCGATCGGGATCAACCCGCTGCGCAGCGGCGTCAAGGTCGAGGACGAGGGCCTGTACCCGATCCAGCACCGGTACTGGCAGACGGCGATGCAGCAGGCCGTCGTCGCCGAGTCCAAGTCGCGGTCACTGTAAGACGCCCGGAAGGAACACCGATGGAGATCCAAGAGGTGGAGCAGTTCCTCTACCGCGAGGCGCGGATGCTGGACGACCGCGATTTCGAGGGCTGGCTGGAGTGCTATGCGCCGGACGCGGAATTCTGGATGCCGGCCTGGGATGACGACGACACCCTGAGCACCGACCCGCAGCGGGAAATATCGCTCATCTGGTACGGCAACCGGGGCGGCCTGGAGGACCGGGTGTTCCGGATCAGGACCGAACGCTCCAGCGCGACCAGCATTCCGGAGCCGCGGACCGGCCACAACA
>Ga0302325_10025206_pt1 | contig 12359 bp, 15 predicted proteins | sample Palsa_T0_2_FD_201948 | JGI IMG/M metagenome (GOLD analysis project Ga0302325, IMG submission 201948) | Peat permafrost microbial communities from Stordalen Mire near Abisko, Sweden - Palsa_T0_2 | ecosystem: Environmental > Terrestrial > Soil > Palsa > Peat permafrost | place: Sweden: Abisko...
ACGGCGCAGGATGCGATCGGAATGATCGTGCGCCTTCATGTGCCGCCGGAAGCGCTCGTTTTCGGGCCTTTTCTTCTCGCCCAGCAGGCGTATCTGCACCAGATCGGTAATGATGCCAGTGGTCATGACCAGCAGATCCCGCGCGCCGTGAGGTCGCGCTCCAATTGCGCGCAGGATTCAAATTGCACGGCATCAATCCCCTCGCGGCGGGCGCCTTCCACGTAGGCGGCGATGTCGTCGGTGTAGAAGCACTCTTCCGGCCGGCACTGGGCGCGTGCGATAGCCTCACGGTAGATGGCCGGCGAAGGCTTCATGGCCTTCACTTCGTAGGAGAGCACCAGATCGTGGAAGTGCCGAAGCATCGGATAATTCTGGCGCACTATTTCAAAATGGAGCGCGTTAGTGTTGGAGAGCACCAGCAGGCGGTAGTGCGCGCCGATCCCGGCCAGCAGGCTCTCCGGAACCAGCGTGTCCGGCAGAAAAATACTGCTCCAGATTTCGCGGAACTGCTCGTAGGTGACGCGCAGATCCAGCATGCGGCTGAGTTGTTCCACAAAATCCCGCGGCTCGACCAGGCCGGTTTCGAAGCGATGCACCAGATCGGTAGCGGCGATGCGTTTGGGAATCTCCGCGGCGGGGTAATCGCAGAATTTTTCCATGGCGCGGTAGCCGCGTGAAAAATCGAACGGGATCAGCACCTTGCCCAGATCGAAGATGACGGTCTTGATCACGTGGCGATCGCCGCTCAGCGGGAGGCAGGCGCCGGAGCGGCGGCGGTCTTCGCGGTCTTCTTGATGGGGCCGGCGGGATGCTTCAATTCGGCGTCCAGGATGGGTTTCAGGGTCTCCAGTTTGATCGCGCCGTTGTAGTGCTGGCCGTCGATGAACAGCGTCGGTGTAGCCATGACCCCCACGTTGCTGCCGTCCTCCTGGTCGTGCATGACGGCCTTGCGGACTTCGGGCGAATCGATGTCGGCTTCGAAAGTCTTCATATCCAGGCCGATGGCCGAGGCCAGAGCCAGAATCGTGGGACGGCGAAGATCGTTGTGGCTGGCAAACAAGGCGTCATGCATCTGCCAGAACTTGCCCTGCTTCTGCGCGGCGACGGCGGCGGCGGCGGCCAGCGCGGCCTCCGAATGCATGTCCAGCGGGAATTGTTTGAAGAACAGTCTTACTTGCGTTGGATAATCCTTCAACACCAACTGCAGTTGGGGTGTGGCCAGGCTGCAATAAGGGCACTGGAAATCGGAGAATTCGACCAGCGTGATGGGGGCGTCATTGGGTCCGGTCTCCGGCGCTCCGGCCGTGGGGATCTCGATGGGATCTTCCAGGAGCTTGTGCTCGGGCGGATGCGCGAATCGGGAGGCTTCCGCGTCGGTCAGCGCTTCTTTCTCGTCCTTGCCGGCCCTGAGGGACGTCACGATTACCGCCGCCAGACCTTTGCTGAAATAGCAACTCGGATCCTTCACGCGGCATTCCGCCACTTTCATGCCGCAACCGCAGGGGCAGCCGCGGGTGCGCAGCAGTTTCAGGGCGGTGGCTTTTTGCGCCGGGGAGAGTCCGCTCAGATCGACGGCGGGCAGGGATTCGAGAGTATTCCAGTCCTGAGCGCAAACCAGCGCGGCTCCCAAAATATAGAGTGCTGCGATGGCCAAGGCGCGCAGACAGCGGTGCATCATGCTTCTATTGTAAACGTTGCGGGGCGAGCTTCGCTCGCCACCATCGACAGAAGCCGTCGATGGTACGAGGCGACACGGAGACACGGAGGCGCGGCTGGAAGATCTCGTTGAGGAGGCGACCGTCGATGCCTACGGTGATGCCGAGCAAGCGGCTGGGTTTTTCACGATGATGGAGAACGACTTGGCGATGCCCTTCTTGACGCAGGTACTAGGGGTCGACGTTACCGTCGAACGGGTCGATATGACCGATGCGGACGAGATTATCGCGGTATGCAAGAGAGGCGCGAAACGCCAGAAGATCCCGATCCTGGATTTGCCCCTGCCATCGTTTCCGCCGAAGGGTGCCGAGTGGATCGCGGCATACCGGCATTGGCGGAGGGATTCTCCTGATCCGGCGGGATTCCGATAACACTCTGCAAGGGCTTCTTCGCGGCCAGCACTCTCTCCGCCATCGCATAGCGCAGTTCATCGTGGCCTTGTCCTATAACGCTGGAGATCTGGCGGCTGCGCTGCGTTAAGACCATCGGATGCTGGGATACTGTAGCGAGAGGAACAAGTAGGTGGAACCTGAACGGAAGCTGTTCGGACTCGCTCTCGCAAATATTCCGATTAACAACATCCAGGAAGAATTCGCAACTCACAGGGATCTACTGGCCGACGACGAGTTTCGCAAGAACCTATTGAACACGCGCAATCCGGTCGAGACGCCCTACCTGATTTGGAAGGGGCTACCAAAAGATCTCCTTACGTACTTTCTGCAGAGGGCGGTGCTCGGCGTCGAGGCATGCGTCAGTGCCGCCGTCGGGTGGGAAGCGCGCGCGCGAGGCCTTCTCACGGACGAGCTTGCGCAGAAGATGGAAGACCCATTTCGCTTGCGTGGACATGGAACCGCCGACGCTTTTTACAACCGTCTGCCTGGGCTCCTGGATCCGGAGTATGTATTGGAACGCTGCGACCCTCGCCTATGGGCGACAACCGAACAGTTCTATAAGGAAATTCGCAATCCATTATTCCACGGCTACCAGCTCTATCATCCCGAAGTAGGACAGGTGTCGGAGGCTTTTGCCCTGCTCGATTCCGTTCAAGCATGGATCGAGACCTGGTGTCGCTGGCACCGGGGATTCTAGTCGAGAACTATCTCCAACGTTACATCCTCGGCGCCGCCCCGCGGCGGCGGCCCAGATCCAACGACGCTTGACAATCGAACGACGCGGCGTTGATATATCGGTGGAAGAGAGCCAAGCTGTAGACGTAGAACGATGACCGATGCACAATTATACGTGGCGATTGGGCTCCCGTCCTTTGTGAGCGTTGGTCGGGATCTTGGTTAACGTGGGGTACTTTGTGCGCTGAACGGGCGCATGACCCGAGTGGAGGACAAGCTCGACGTGCTCACCGGCAAGGTTGCCGAGGTCGACAGCCGGGTGGTGCGCATCAAGGACAAGTTGGGGATCATGCCGCGATAAGAACTGTCCCGCTTATTCTGGGTTCTTCGGCGCCAACACCCTCTCCGCCATCGCATACCGCAACTCATCCAGTCCCTGCCCCGTGACGCTGGAGATTTCGAAGAACGCCAACCCCCCGCTCGGCCGCGACCCTCCGCAGCGATTCCACCCGCGCCGGGTCCTGCGCCACCACGATCATGGACTTGGCGGCCAGATCCCGCATGTTTACGGCTGGAACATCGCTTCCTGGCCCACGCTCCGTGCATGATCGGGCCGATACTGCCGGCTCGACAACAACCTTATGAAAGCCCCGGGCGAACCGACCGCTTCGTCCAGCCAGTCGTTCTTCATGAGCGTCACGAGCAACGCGCACGAGCGAGCTTGGCAGTTTATCGACCGCTCGGGATTGAATTCGATGTCTGTAAAGCCCGCATAGCGTAAGATGTGATTTCTGAGCCATTCCCGGTGCTCATAAAGCGCCGTAACATAGAGCCAGTCGCGCTTGGCATCCCGGACTTCGGGCACAGTATAGAGGTCCGTATAGGGGCCTCCGCGCGCGAACACCTTGCTGCCTTGAAACGCGGTCTCAAGCGGCATTTTCCCGAGCCGGTCGCTGTGGACCTTGAGATTGAAGGCGCTCAGCCGCTGTCCGACCTTTTCCTCGGATTTCGTGGAGACTTCCAGTAACGGCGCGTAACCAGCTTTGGCGGAAGAAGCATGCAAGGCGGCGACGTTCTTTCTCTTCTGCACGGGCGCGAAGCCAGGGTTCCAGACCAGGTGCATCGACAGCTCTTTGACTAACTCCGGGGAGTCGGGCGCGGGTATGAAAATCGGTCTTTCAGCCATGACGGAGGTTCCTTATGAGTTCCAGGGGGATATGGTCCGGGACCAGAAGCTCAACTGGATCTCGGGGTCGCGCAAGTTCGTGCGGGTGTACAATACTTCAAAATCCACCAACTCGCGCGCCTGATCGAGTGCATGAACCTTCATGCCGGATTTATTCGACACGCCGCGTACATCACGCCGTCGACTTTCAGCACGTCGGGATGAATCTGGAGGTACACTGAATCGACGATCCGCCCATCCTGCCGAGCGACATACTCCATCGGATGAGTGGGGCGGAAACACAGATGCACATACCGATCCAACCCTATTCTCCGATCCGTATCGTGACTCCACTCGTTGCCGCCGGGGGCGGGAATTTCGATCTCCATCTTGCGTAGCATCGCCAGGGAGTAAAGCCCTCCGTGCTCCTTAATCATCGGCAGGTTCCGACGATCCGTGAAGTGGTAGAACGCCGTGACCGCATATCGGAGGAACGGGTCTTTTCTGCGCCATCGCCCGCTGGCTCCCACCTCATTTTACTCTGACGACGATCACGGGCGCTATAATGCATTCAGCACCAGACATGCCGATACCCGATTTCGAAACCTTCATGTTGCCTGTGCTCCGGCTGGCGGGCGATGGTGCGGAGCACTCCATGGCCGAAATGCAGGAGCGCATCGCGGCGGAGTTCAAGCTGACGCCCGCGGACCTAGCAGAGAAGCAGAAGAGCGGCAACTCCGTCTTTGCCGCCCGCCTAACTTGGGCGGTCGTTTCCCTGAAAACGGTGGAGCTCTTGACTCCCGCCGGCAGGGGGCGTGTATCGGATATCGGACCGCGGCAAAACGCTATTGAATGACAATCCGCCGGGGCTCACGACCAAAACGTTGCAGGCTTGGCTCCAAAACACAGGGTACGCACCGGGAACCCGCCCTATGCCGGCAAAGGACCCAGAGAAGGCGCTCACCCCTGAGGAGCAGATCGAGCATAGCTATTCGGAGATTCGCGACGCACTGAAGCACGATGTCTTGGAAGCGGTGAAGAAGGTCAGCCCGAAGGCATTCGAGCGGGTCGTAGTCGATTTGCTGGTGGCTATGGGATACGGTGGCGACGAAGACGCCCGGACAGGTGGTCGTCACATCCCAGCACAGTGAGGCAAGAAGAATAGATGCCGGTCGCGGAGTGATACAATACCCTCTCTAGATGCTGGGGACAGCATCGCGCTTCCGCTACCTGCTCGGGAACGGCTACGGTCGGCGTTCTTGGGTGACCACCGCGGGCTGGATTCGCGGGCACGGCAGATCGGTGTGGATGCCTTTACGTCGCAATTCAGGGATTGGGCTCGTCATTGCCTTGTATGCTGGCTTGACGCTGGTACTACTGCCGCGCCTCTCATTGTGGCTTGACGAGTTGATCGATCTGCTCGGAACCCAAAACAGCACCTTCCGCTCGATTATCGAGTACGCATCTACGAATCCCGGCGGTGCTCCAATCTGGTATCTGACGCAGGGTCTTGCGACCAGCGCACTCGGTTTCTCCGCGTTTTCAGCCAGATTGCCGGCCTGTATTGCGAGCGTGCTTTCCTGTTGCGGCTTGGCTCTGCTAGCGCGGCGATTCGGCGTAAAGTCGCCAGCCCTTTGCGTTGCCGTGTTCGCATTGTTCCCGCTGCAGCTTAGATATGCTCTTGAAGGCAGGCCATATTCGGAAGCGCTATGCCTAAGCATTTGGGCCACCGTAGCCTTTCTGAGGCTGATCGAACGGCCGACAGTCGTCAACGGACTGTGGTACTGTGTGCCGATCGTTCTGGGCTTATACACCCAGCCGTTCTCCGGTTTCGTAGCGGCGGCCCACGCGATGTGGGCTCTGGGAAACAATCGCTTGCCGGCGAAGAGCCGCCTGCTCACGCTGGGAGCCGTCTTGGTGGCCGCCGCGGGCTTCGTTCCGTGGCTCGCGTACGCCAGCCGAAATTGGACGGGCGGCCTGCCTCAAGGGACGGCGGGTATCTTGCACCCCCGCGTCTTGTTGATGGTGCTCCGCGAGTGCCTAGGTGGTGGATATCTATTGTCCGGGGTCGTGATCCTGCTTGTTCTTCCCGGTCTCCGATCCGAGACGATGGCGCGGTCGACGAAGGTATTGCCGCTGCTGATGGTACTGGTTCCAATCGGCTTCGCGCTTTTGGCCGACTCGCTGTCCGGGTATTTCGTAGCCATACGCCAAGTAATCTTCATCCTGCCGAGCGTAGCGCTGCTGGTGTGCTTTGGCGTCGATTACATTGCGCGCAGGGCACGCGCCCGAATCGCCGTGGTGGTTATCGCCGTTGTCTTGGCGGCTAGCGTGGCCTATGATGTGCGCTGGTTTCGCAGGCCCAGGGAGGATTGGAAACGGGCCGCGGATGTACTGAGTGACAGCGTTCGCGGCGGAGCCTGCGCGCTTTTGGCTCCGGAGCGCACGGCGCAGATCCTCTTGTTTTTTCACCCAAGCCTGATACACCACATATATAGTGAGGGGTCGGACTTTTCAACGTGCCAGCGGGTAGCCGTGGTCATGTCCCATTACTCGCCGGATTGGAACGCCATCGTTCGGCGCCTGACCGAGCTGGGTTTTCTACGGAGCCAAGTGATCTTTTCGGGGAAGCCCACCGTTACAATGCTCTCAAGGTGACAGGGGTACGGCGTGTAACGTATCCGCGGCCAACTTAGCTCGCTGGACCGACCACTGCGGACGATGTGGGCAGCCGCCTTTTAGGCGGCTAAGCTAGCCACCAACCACCAGCCACGGCAGCGCAGCTAGCTTTCCTCCGCGGCATTCACTAATTTTAATCTCTTAAATCGGGAAGCAGCGTGGCTGCTCACGGCACATAAGAAAGAAATACCTCCGGGATATATTGATTTTTACAGCTCGAATTTCATTCGGTCCCCACTTTGCGCAAATAATTTTGGCCGTGGTTTGAATCGTTTAGCGCAAATGCCCCGAGTGTCCCGCCCACCCGCCCGCTATCTTTTAGACAGAAAGGGAGGTTACGCAAGACCGGGGACCTCAAAGGCGCAAACGGCGATGGATCCAATCATCATCATATACTACTTGTTCTGGTCATAAAGACCCCAACAAATGAATGAACTCTGCGCTTAATATGGCGCTTTAAAGCACAATTACGCGAAAATGTTTGCCACATTCACACCGAAAACTGGTATGATCCTTTGGGGGATGCCCTGATAGGGTATCCCCAAAGAATATCAAACCGGACATACCCCAGACCGCAAGGCCGGGCAGGGATCGATGAGGACCAGGTTTTTGGCCTCTTTATTATTGATAATCCCGCTCGCCGGAACGCTGGTGCGCTTCGTTCCGCCGCCCAGGACGCCTCCCCTGGCAACGCTCGGCCAGAAAAGCGTTCGCAGGGATCTCCTCGCGGCACAGCTCAAACATTCCGGCGAAGTATTCCGCACCGGCGATTTCGATGACGCCGCCACCCTTGCCCAGCAGGGCTATCGCGATGCGCGGGCTGCTGGTGAATCGCAACTTGCGTCGCGGTTCCTCAATAATCTGGGCGGTTGCCGGTTCGCCCTGCACAGGTATCGGGAGGCGCTGCAGGTATATTTAGAAGCACGCACGCTGGCGGAAGCCGCGCACGATAATGCCGGCGCCGGAAATCTGAATTTCAATATTTCCTCGCTTTATTCCCGTCTCGGCCAAATGGACGTCGCCACCGAGGCAATCGATCGCGCTATGGCGCGTTTATCCGGTCCGGAGCGCCTCGCGCAGCTCCCCAAATTACTGACCCACATGGCTACCCTGCGCGCCGACCAAGGCCGCTTGCCGCAGGCGCTGGACCTTTTTCGGCAAGGAATCGCCGCCGCCGACCGCGCGGGTGACCAGGAAATGTACGCCATAGCGTGGAACTGGTTGGGCTATGTATACCTCGAACATGAACAACTTCCCCAAGCCGAGCACGCCCTCCTGGAAGCCTATCGCGTGCGCAAGCTAAACCATCTGCGCAGCGTCGAAAGCAGCTACCGGAATCTCGGAATATTGAGTTTGGGGCAAGGCGACACACGATCGGCTTCCGACTTGCTGGACCGGGCCGTGGTCCTTTCCGGACGGCCGGGTGGCCTGCGACCGAACTGGGAGGTCTACTATGCGCGCGGCCGTGTGAGACTGCAACAGAACCGTCTCGGGGAGGCCCTGAGCGATCTGCGCATCGCCGCGCGCCTGGCCCGTAACTGGCGTCGGGAGGCGTCCCCCGATGACGCCACACGCGTCAGCACCGAGAACAAAATCCAGGAGGTGCATGCCGCGCTGGTGGAGGCCGGAAACAGGCTCTACTTCGCAACCCACCGTCGCGCGCTCGCGCAAGAGACCTTCGAGTCCGCGGAGGCCAACCGGGCTGCCAGTCTGCGCGCGCTGCTGGCGGAGCCGCGCGATTGGCGACACAGTTTGCCAGCCGAATACTGGGAGACGCTGCAGAAGCTCGAATCCGCCGAAGTGGAATTGTTGCGATTTCCGCAGGGGTCTCCCGGGCCGGCGGGCGCACGGGTTCGGCAGTTGCAAGGCGCGCTGATCCAGTGGGAATCGCGCGCCGGATCGAACACCGATGTGGAGCTGCCGAATCTTCTCGAACGCACGCGCCGCAGCCTGCATCCGGACGCCGCATTCCTGGCCTTTCACCTGGGATCGCCCAACTCCTATCTTTGGGCGGTATCGCGCGAGAAGTTCGCGCTGTATCGCCTGCCTGCCGGACCGGAGATCGGCGCGCTGGTGGCGGGTTACACGCAAGCCGTTCGCCAGGGAAGCGCCGCGGATCAGGCCGGCTCCCGGATATTCCGCATGTTGTTTGGACAACTCGATCCGGTATTCCGGGAAAAACCGCGTTGGCTGCTGGCGCTGGATGCGCAACTGTTCGAGCTGCCCTTCGCCGCGTTGATCGAGGAGGCCGGCGCGCGTGGCCGCGTATTCCTCGCCGAGCGTCATTCCTTGCAGATTGCTTCCGGCGCCGGGATGCTCTCGCTGGCGAGCCTCGACCGCCGCTTCTTCGACGGTCCGTTCGTTGGCGTGGCCGACCCGGTCTACAACATGGCCGATGCGCGCTGGAAAGGCTCCCAGGCCGCCTCCTTTTTGGGCCTCTTCACGGCGCGCGCGGATGATTTCACGGCCGGCGTCGATCTGCATTTGGCGCGCCTCGCCGGTAGCGCGCGGGAGGCGGCCGCGTGTGCCGCTGCCTGGAGCGGTTCGCGAACACCCACATTGCTGGAGGGCGCGGCAGCTTCCCGCCAGCGTCTGCAGGCGGCGCTCAACGGCCACCCCGCAGTGCTGCACTTTGCCACGCACGTCTTGCATTCCGGCGTCGATACTAGCGCCGGTTCCAGCGTCGATTCAGGCCAGGGCGCGGGATCCGGGCTCATCGTGTTGAGTCTGACGCATAGAGGGCAACACGAGGTGCTCAGCCCGGCCGAGATCGCCACTTGGAATCTGGACGGTGCCTTGGTGGCACTCAGCGGGTGCAGTTCCGGATCGGCCGATGCGCTTCCCGCTACCGGTTTGATGGGCCTGACGCGTGCCTGCCAAGTTGCCGGAGCCAGTGCCGTGGTGGCCAGCCGTTGGACCACGCCGGATGACGCGGGAGCGCTCTTTCTCTCCTTCTACCGCTATTTGCGCGCGGCCCCCCACGATGGGCCTGCCGTCGCGTTGCAACTCGCCCAGATCGACATGCTGCGGTCTCGCACATGGCGATCGAACCCGCTCTATTGGGGCGCTTATTTCGTTACGGGGAACCAACAATGACGGCAAACGGTATTGCTGAAAACACTACGGACGACCGGCCGGTTTCCGCTCAGCCCGGATGGGCCGAACTGGTCGAAAAAATCAGGCGAAGCGAGCCCGATGGATTGGAAGAATTATATCGGGTTTTTTCGCGGGGTGTGCGTTTCTATCTGTGCAGGCAACTCGGTCCCCAGGATCTGGACGACCGGGTCCACGATACCTTCATTATCGTGGCGCAGGCCATCCAGCGGGGAGAGTTGCGCGAACCGGATCGCCTGATGGGGTACGTGCGGACCATCGTCCGCCGGCAGGTGGCCGCCCAGATCGAGGATAATGTTCTCAGCCGCCGGCAACAGTTCGATCTGGACTGGGGCCTCGCCGTCAAGGATACCGCCAGCGATCCCGAACAAGCGGCCATCCGGCAGGAGAATCAGCAGTTAGCCGTCAGAGTTTTGAAGAGCATTGCGCCCCGGGACCGCGAAATTCTGATACGTTTTTATCTCTGGGAACAGCCAGCGGGCCAGATCTGTACGGAGATGGGGTTGACGGATACCCAGTTTCGGCTGCTCAAGTCGCGCGCCAAGGCGCGCTTCGGCGAACTTGGCAGAAAAAAGGTTACAAAACGTCTAGTACCTTTTGGTGAGAACAATTGGAGGGAAATACCACTGAAGAGATAAGTGAGGTATTTGTCCTCCGAAGGGACGGTACAGCCCGTGCAGTTCGCCGACAATCGTCACGCCACTGACGACGTGCTGGAGCAATATTCGATGGACCGCCTGGCTGGGCCGGAGTTGGCCGAGTTTGAGGAACACCTGCTGTTGTGCGAGCCGTGTCAGGACAGACTTGCCCGCGAAGACCGCATCCGGTGGCGCGTGCGCGATGGGGCGGCGGTGCTGCGCCCTCGTCCCGCAGTCTTGTGGCGATTGCCAAAGTTAGCTTGGGCCGTGGGCTTGGTTGCGGCGGCCCTAGTGGTATTTGCCGGAATCCAGTGGCCGTCCTTACGCCGCTCCACTGCGCCGCCGGCCGTGATTCTGCTCCGGACCACCCGCGGAACGGAAAATCCAACGCAAGCCGCCGCAACCGCCGGTACGCCTCTCACCTTGGCGCTCGATTTAGCCGATTTACAGCAACTCTCCGCATACACGCTGGAAATTGTGGATGCCGGCGGGCATCCCGCATTTCATTCCTACGGTTCTCCCCAGAACAACACACTGCAAATCACGCTCACCCGTGGCCTGGCGGCCGGCGCTTATTTTGTCCGGGTGTACACTCCCGCCGGGGAATTGCTCCGAGAATACGCCCTCACCGTGCGCGGCTGACATGAAATGCTGTTGACGACAATAGCGGCGGGTCGAGGAACGTCGCCTTGCCTTTCATGGCCCGTGGGTTCCATAGTGAATTGCCACTGCCAACATCCGTCAGACATTCGTGAATGTAAAATAAAACCGAAAAGGCTGAAAAAACTCTTGTCAAGGTGAGCCGCTGGACGTAGAATCGAGGATGGTCGGGAAGGCAACACGAAAATCCGTTCACCGCCGGAAGCGGCGCGCAGCAGCGGATTGGGCTGGGTATTGTAGCATTCCGGAGTCGTAATCCGGCGGCACTCCGGATTCGGCGGTCTTGACGAAGCGGCAGCGTAAGAACCCGATCATCCCCGCGTAGCCGTGAATCCCGAAAAACTTAGGATCTCGTAGCGTGAATCCTGAAATATTTAGGCATTCATGTGCCAAGACCCGCGATTGGCTTAGCATGGATGTCCGGTTGTTCTTTTCCCGGCCACTAATGGAGGAGCGGTGAGAAACGAAAATAACGAGAGGTTAGAGTAAGAGGGAACCTACGACCGGTTGCGGACGGTCCTGCGGTGTGCCATTATCCTAGGCCAAAAGTCCTAGGCCCGAGTGCCTGTGCTGCTTTGCCGCTCAGCGCCGCTACCCTCTTGACATCAGATACGAACCTCAGTACAATAACTCGACATCTCAAGGAATTCTGCAAATGGCCGTTGTCCATAACTGAGAGCGCAGATTCCTATACCGGAGAAACGGAAAAATTATGATTCGAAGATTAGCTACATTTCTGCTGACAGTTTTCGTCCTTGGATCGGTCGTGAATGTCGTTTGCCATGCCCAGTCACGGCCCCTGTTGACCCATCACCTGCGTGGAGCGAGTCTCAATGGGCAGGCGCGGTCCGCCGGACGCCTTCCCGCAGGGCAGCGCATGCGGCTGGTAGTTGTCCTGCCGCTCCGCAACCAGTCAGCCTTAGATCAATTCTTGAAGGAACTCTACAATCCTGCCAGCCCGTCTTACCGCCAGTACCTCACGGTGGAAGAGTTCACGACGATGTTTGGTCCCACCCAGCAGGATTATGACGTCGTCCTTGGTTGGGCGGAAACCAACGGCTTCACGGTGGTTGGCACATCCCGCAATCGCATGAACGTGGATGTGACCGGGCCGGTGGCCGCCATCGAGACAGCCTTCCATGTGAACATGGACCTCTACCAGCACCCCACCGAGAACCGCACCTTCTATGCTCCGGACCGCGAGCCCGCAGTGGACCTGCCTTTCCCCCTATGGCACGTCGCGGGCCTGGACAACTATTCGATCCCGCGGCCCCTTCTCGTACGCAAGAATCCGAACGTGACGTCCAATGCCACCACGGG
>Ga0302325_10025207_pt1 | contig 12359 bp, 6 predicted proteins | sample Palsa_T0_2_FD_201948 | JGI IMG/M metagenome (GOLD analysis project Ga0302325, IMG submission 201948) | Peat permafrost microbial communities from Stordalen Mire near Abisko, Sweden - Palsa_T0_2 | ecosystem: Environmental > Terrestrial > Soil > Palsa > Peat permafrost | place: Sweden: Abisko...
CGTTGGGATCGTTGTCCTTCCAGGAGCTGAACTCGACGGTGTTTTCGATTTTCTTTTTGATGTCCGTGAGCTGCTGCTCGCGGTCGGTGGTCGAACCCGTCTGGTTGCTCGATTGGAAGCTGGTGCTGCTGCCGCTGCCGCCCGAGCCGGTCACCTGGGCGGTTCCCGACGTGGTGTTTTGAATCTGCGGATTGAAGTTCGGATTGATCAGCAGATCGGTGATGTCATACACCTCGGTCTTGACGGCCTTGTTCAGCACGTCCGAGGTGGAAATGCTGATGACGCCTTCGTCGATCGTGTACGCCAGTTTTCCCGAGCCGGCTTCCTCGAGGATGATGTCCAGAACCTTGGAGAACTTCACATCATGAAGCTCGACGTTGACCGTGGTGGTGGTCTTGTCGATGCCGTCGGCCTCCAGGGCCTTCCAGTCAACCAGGATATTGGCGCCCGTGACGTCGCGCAGATAGCTGATCGCATCGTCGAACGCGATGTTGGGCAAAGACACTTTCGGCAACCGATGGTCCAGCAGCGCCTGCACCGTCTGGTCTTCCTTGCTGACGTTGTTGTTCCGCATCTCCGCATCGCGCATGGTGGAGACGTCCGGCCAATTTTCCGGGTAACGGAAAACGTCTCCATAAGGAATCTGGGCTTCATCCGCCTGGTTGAGCGATCGCGCCAGGTTGTAGTCGAACTCCTCGCGGTATTTCCGCTGCTCCTGGATGATCGCCTTGTCCTCGACAAACTGGCGAACGCCCAGCGCGTAATCGTTTTGCGGATCGATCGCCAGGATCTGGTCGAGCACTCCCAGGGCCGCGGCGTAATTCTGCTGCTCGATGTCGGCGCGCGACAGGCGGATATAAGCCGCCACCGCGGTTCGCCGGCGATAGATGTCCACCTGCTCGATGCGGGCCTGCGTTTCGGCGGCTTGGGCGGCGTTGTTGCGCGCCTGCATGCGGTCGGATTCCTCCTTGGCCTGGTGCAACTGAAGCGTGGCCTCGCGAATCTGCGAGTCCATCTGGTTCAATTCATCGGTGTTGAAGATCGTGGGATCTTCGTCGCGGGCGGCCTGGGCATCGGAGATATCGTTTTCGGCCTGCTCATACGCATTGGCTTCGGTATCGCGGCGGGCCTGGTCGATCGCGGTGCTGAACTTGTACTGAATCGCCTGCATCGCAACCCGGATCTGGGTTTCGGTGCGGGTGAGGCTCGCGCCGCCCTGACCGGGGCCGCGGCCTGATTTGGCCAAAAGCCGATCGCGTCCCTCGGCGGCATCTTTGTTCGTCGGATCGAGACGAACCGCTTCGGTATATTTGTCCAGGGCGTCGGCGTCGTTGCCCTCGGCTTCCAGCTTCTTGGCCATGTCCACGTCGCCCTGAGCCGCGAAAATCTTCTGCTGCTCAGCGAGACGGTCGATTTCAGCCTGGTGCTGAAGTTGCGATTGATCCGATCCCCCCCCGCCTTCACCGCCGCCGTTGGCGGGTGCGGACTGCGTCGCGCTGCCGCTGGTTTCATCCGCAAGATTCACCGGCTGGGCCGAAGCGGGGGTTTCACTGCCACTTTGGACTTGTGCACTGGCGGAGGCGCTTTCGTCCATACGCGCGAGATATTCCGCGGGTGTGAGCCCTTCCAGATAGTTGGGCTGATACCCCAGATCGCGCGCCTTCATAAAATCGACGCGGGCGCTGGCGAAATCACCGGAGCGATATTCCGAGCGGGCGCGATCGTACGCCGCCTGCCCCTGAACTTTGCTGGTGGCTTCATTGGCGGCATCGGGATCGCCGTTGGTATTCGCGCCGCTCTGCTGGGCAACATATTTCTGTTCCCCTTCGTCCATCTTGCTCAGGTATTGGCTGGGGGAAGCCTGCAGGAATCCGCCGGTGTATCCAAGCTGCTCGGCGGTGAGAAAATCAGCCCGCGCCTGTTGCCAGAGACCTTTGCGATATTCGCTGACGGCGCGTGTGTACGCCGATTTTCCCTCGGTGGATTCGACTTTCTCGGCGAGCAGAAGCTGCTGGAGCTGCTGCTGCGCGCTCTGACGGGTTTGGGCGTCGGCGCGAGGATTATCGAGCACGGCGTTGTAATGCTGCTCGGCATCGACAATGTGATTGGCCTTGCGGGCATCGTCCCCGGCGATGAGTTCCGTTTGCGCGGCGCGTCGCTCGGTCGAGGCTTCGCTGGCCTTGGAGAGAATGCTGATGAGTGTCTGGTGATCCTCCTGGCTGAGCGATTTGATGTCCACCTGCTGCAAAGTGGTGACCGCCTGCTCGTAGCGGCCCTGGTTGTACTGGTCGATTCCGGCCTTGAGGAGATCGCTGCTGCTGGGTTTGGACTGGGAATCGCCCGAATTCGCGGGACCGGAAGTCTGATCCGCAAAGAGGCTGCTGAAACTGCTGATTCCTGTGGGCAGCGCAATGGTCGCCGCCAATCCCAGGCACGCTAACTTTTTACGTCGAATGGAGCCGCGGATCATGGTGTTGGACCTGCTTTCACGCCGAGCGGGGGAATCGAACAACACGTTGCTCCTCCTCAGGTTTGCCTCAATACCTTGCGAAACAGTGGGTGGCTACGTACGGCATGCGATGGTAAGAGGTTCGATGGATACTCGCCTGTGCCTGAAACCCTCGAACTTTTCATGTCATTTGACCGCGTCGCAGGCACAAACTTCTTGCGCCGCTGCCAACTAAGACGAGTCTAAACAAAGGCTAGCAGCGATGCAAATAAAATTAAGCCTCTCAACTCTGCCACGAGCCCGGCGCCCAAAAGCGGGATATCGCGCATATTCTGCGCTGAGTCACCCTCTTTGCGCGAGGCTCCCTATGGATCGACCTACCAGCCCTGATCGCACCAGTTTTCTCGGGCGAAAGTCTATTCCCACTCAATGGTTGCGGGTGGCTTGGAGCTGATGTCATACACGACCCGGTTCACGCCCCTCACTTCGTTGATAATGCGGTTGCTCATCTCCGCCAGCACGTCGAAGGGAATCCGCGCCCAGTCGGCTGTCATGAAATCCTGGCTTTCCACGGCCCGGATGGCGATTACGCCGTCATAACTGCGTGCATCCCCCATAACGCCCACCGTCCCAATGGGGAGATAGACCGCGAATACCTGTGCGGTCTTGCGGTATAAATTGGCGGCAATCAGCTCTTCCAGCACGATTTCATCCGCCGATCGCAGGATGGCAAGATTCTCGGACGTGATCTTGCCGATGATCCGCACCGCCAGCCCCGGGCCGGGGAACGGATGCCGCCAGACGATCGATTCCGGCAGCCCCAGCACCTCCCCCATTTGCCGCACCTCGTCCTTGAACAGATCGCGCAGCGGTTCGACCAGCTCAAATCCGAGTTGCTCGGGCAATCCGCCGACGTTGTGATGCAATTTGATATTCGCGGCCGTGCCGGCATACCCATGCCCGCTTTCGATCACATCGGGATAGAGCGTCCCCTGCGCCAGAAAGCGCGCCTCGCGGATCGACTTGGCCGCCCCCTTGAACGCCTCGATAAATTCGTTGCCGATAATTTTCCGCTTCTGCTGCGGATCGGTCACGCCCTCCAGAGATTTGAGAAACTGATCGGCCGCGTCGAGCGTGATGAGGTTAATCTTGAAATGATCGCGAAACGTGGCTTCGACGTTTTGCCGCTCATTCTTCCGAAGCAGCCCGTTGTCCACGAAGATGCAGACTAGCCGATCGCCGATCGCCTTGTGCAGCAGCGCCGCGGCGACGGAGCTATCCACCCCGCCCGACAGTCCGCAGATCACGGTGGCGTCGTCCACCTGGCGGCGGATGCGCTCCACCGAATCGTTGATGAAATTTCCCATCGTCCACAAGCCGGAGCATTTGCAGATGTCGTACAGGAAATTCTGGAACACCTGCTCGCCGCGCGGCGTGTGAGTTACTTCCGGATGAAACTGCACGCCGTAAAACGGCCGCGTCGCGTGACGGGCCGCCGCATACGGACACGTCGGCGTCGCCGCCAGCGCGACGAAATCCGAGCCGAGTTCGTGCACCTGATCCCCGTGGCTCATCCAAACCGTCGTGTCCTGCGGCAAGCCGCGCACCAGTGCGTCATCCTTCACGACGTGCAGTTTCGCCCGCCCGTATTCGCGCGCTTTCGCCGGCTTCACCTTTCCGCCGAGAATCTCGCAGCCAAGCTGCATCCCATAGCAGATCCCCAGGATCGGCACACCAAGATCAAAAATCCCGGGATCGCATCTGGGCGCATTTGGTTCATATACGCTGCTCGGGCCGCCCGAAAGAATGATCCCCCGAGGATTGAGTGTTTTGATCTGCGCCGCCGGCATCTCCGGCCGAACCAGCTCACTGTAAACGCCCTTATCGCGAACGCGGCGAGCGATCAGTTGTGCGTATTGGGAGCCAAAATCCAGGATGGGAATGACTTCGTCGTGGGCCATTTGGAAGTAATAACGGAATGATAGATGTAATGCAAAGAAGGAAAGCCTCTTGTGGAAAAATCAGCTATAATACCGCCTCGGTATGTGATTGACCCCTATTTCCATAGCGATGTCGCGGCCCCGGGATCAAGACCGTAAGCCGATATATTTGCGAGTGAACAGGAGTGCCTGTTATGACGTATCGCGGACGAATTGAGCACGGCGTGGTGGTTTTGGATGGGTCACCCGCATTGCCAGAAGGAACGGAAGTGGAAGTGCTGCCCGTGTCGCCCGCGAACCGTCCGGTTGGCGAAGCGCTGGAAAAACTCGCGGGTAAAGCTCACGATTTGCCGGCTGACGCGGCGGAAAGACACGATCAATACCGACGTGAGCGCGGAGCATGATTCCCTGGTTCGCCGACACCTTCTTTTTTTCTCGCCCTTCTAAATCGCAATGATGTATATCATTCGAAGGCAGTCGAAATGAATCGAATGGATCATTCCATGCTCACGACCGGGTGGATTCTTCTGGAACTGGCCGATCATCTGTGCGATGCCCGGAATCGCGGGCTTTTCAATGAAGTGCGCCGGGCCTTGGCGGCTGACCCGAGGTTTGAGATCGTATCGGCCGATCAACAACTGCTGGATCGTGCCGGCAGCCTCTACGAACTCCGTCCTGACAAGGATTGGTCACTTACGGATTGCACGTCGTTCGTAGTCATGCAGGACCGAGGCATAACGGAAGTGTTGACGGGCGACAATCATTTCGAGCAGGCGGGATTCAAGATTTTATTGGCTGCACCCAAGCAGGCGTAAGTGCAAGCCAGCGCAATCTCGCGCGTTATACTTCTGCCACGCCATGGCAAACTCCGACATCGATCGCGCGATTGAAGTATTCGCCCGCGGAGTCGCGTTTAGTCGAAGTCGAACCTATCCCTGCCTTGCCGAGCATGTGGGCCGCTTTTGGGTGATTCGGGATGCGGAGCGAAAGCGCGCCGGTGACTATCGCCGGGAGGAGTGGATCACTCACGGGATTCCCGCTGCCGAGGTGGATGCATTTGTCCGGAAAAATACGCGGGGACGGTTTTGCATCTGCGAGATTCGCGGTCCCGATGAGGATGACATGCAAATTCGCGCCGCGTACAAGGCGGCCGGCTATCGCCTGGGCAACACCGAGCCATTTATGGCTCATACCCTGCGCCGGATTCCCAAAATGCCCGAGCCGTTTCCGCTTCAGCGCGTGACGACGCAGGAGATCGCCAACCGGCTTGCCGCGATCACGAAAAAGCGGCCGATGTCTTCAGATTATTTTCTGCCTGATTCGCCCGTTCGCGTGTATGTGGCGCTCGACGGCAAAGAGCCTATCGGCTGGACTCAAAGCATCAAGGCCGGCAAATCCACTTGGGTCTCCGATGTCTACGTGAAACCGCAATACCGCCGGCGCGGAATCGGCAAATCGATGCTCGTCCGCATGCTTTGCGACGATCGCGCCCATGGATCGAAATGGTCGGTGCTCCTGGCGAGCCACACCGGAGCGCTGCTGTATCCGAACGTGGGGTACGAGCAGATCGGAACGCTGATGCTCTACACGCCGCGGAAGGAACCGGGACATTCGTAATATCTCACCGCAACGCGGGGATAAATGGGATCAGCCCTCGCGAATGGACGCGAGCCCGTGAATGTGGGAACAATGGGGATGGCTGGACGGGGAATTTTACGTCGGCGGCGATGTTCTGAGGACCAAAAGACCTTGACCGTTCATCTTCGCGCGTGAAACTAATCGTATTTTCTTGTTGTTCCTTGAGTTCTGATCTCTATAATCCCGCCTGCTCTTACGGATCGGATTGAAAATGCAGCAGCTACGACAGGAAAAGTCCGCGCGTCGGTCCCGCCGGCTGGCATTCCTTTGGTCCGCTTCTACCGTTGCACTGGCCCACCTGGCGATGGCGCAGACGTACGATGGACCCAACGACGGAAGTTTTTCCGTCGCCGCCAACTGGGTCGGCGACGAGGCCCCCAACTCAGGCGGCAGTCCGGTTGTCGGCCCCGATGAAGGATCCGCCTCGTCGATGACCGTCTTCCTCAACTACGATGCGGCGAGCTACACGAACAATGGCGAATTTAGTTTGCTCACAATTGAATCGCCCAGTTCCACGCAAAACATTACCGTGAGCGAGGATCCGTTCGCTGGTTATGTCGATTCATTACAAACCAATGACTTCGACCTGGGAAAAGACGGCAACGGAACATTCGTCCAAGGAGGATTTTCCACCAGCAACAACTATATCGCCAATGATATGGTCCTCGGAGGCCTTACGGGCGTCACGGGTGAATATGATCTTGATACAAACGGCACTTTGTACGCGGGTGGGATGTTCATCGGCATCAACGGCACTGGAATCGTCCGGCAGAACACCGGCGCTGTTTCCGGGGAGACTATCGCTCTTGCATTCGGCAGCGGATATGGCGAATACGACTTGAGCGGGGGAACACTCAACGAAACGCAGATATCGGTGAATGCGAATTGGCAAGCCGGCGATGTGGGGGCAGAGTTCAATCAGACCGGGGGGACCAGCACGACCGACACGCTCATCCTGTACGGCAATTCGAGTTACACCCTCAATACCACCAGCGGACCGAGCACACTGAGCGTGACCGGCTCGGGCGAATACGACGGGGAAAGCGGGACCGCCACGCAAACCGCCACGTTTACGCAGACCGGCGGCACACATACCGTGACCGGGGGCCTGTATGTCGGCTACGAAGCCGCGTGCGCATCCACTTTTACGCTGAATTCCGGCAGTCTTACCGCGGACAACGAATATGTCAGTTACAACAGCGCGGGAAGCGGTAACTTCGTTCAGAATGGAGGAGTCAACACCGACTCCGGAATGCTGGATATCGCCGACGGTGCCTTCAGCGGGACATATTCGATTTATCCAACGGCGACACTCTCTGTTACCGGAGTGATTGGCCTGGCCGGCCAAACGCTCGATGGGGGATCCGCAACTTTTCAGCAGTATGGCGGGACGGTGTCGGCAAGCGCATTGAACTTCGGCTATTACTATGGAACAGGGCAGTACATCATTTCAGCCGGGTCGCTCTCAGTCGGATCCATCAGTTTCAGTCCGGCGCAGGTTTCGGGCGGAGAAATGATTCAGTCGGGCGGCACAGTGACGGTGGGCTCGACCGCTTCACCGGGCTCGATTGTCATGAATTGTTTTGAGGATTTCTCCAGCGAGTATTCTCTTTCCAGCGCAAATGGTCCCAGCAGCTTGATCCTCTACGGAAATATGGAATTGGCTGGTGGAAACGCGCCCGACACGACAATGTCATTCAACCAATCCGGCGGGACGGCCCAAATCAATGGAAATGTTTTTCTCGGAGATACCTTGTTCTTCGGGAACACGCCCTCTCAGGGCAATTCGATCTCATTCACCAACTCGGCATCCTGCACCGTCACCGGCAGCGTTTATATTGGCGGCTCCGCATCGCAGGCCCTGGGGCAGGGGACCTTAACGGTGAACGGCGGCTCACTCACGGTAGATGGCGCGCTCCAGCTTTGGAACACCAGCGGCACAAGCGCCACGCTTTCCTCAGGAACGCTTGAGGTCGGATCGCTCAACGTCAATTCCAACCCGTCGCTGTTCAACTGGACCGGCGGCACGTTGCACGTGACGAATCAGACGATTTATTTCGACACGATTACCAACGATTCGAATGCGCCATTCGGAAACAGCTTGACTCTTGGATCTACCCAAAGCCTTATCGTGTATAACGGAAATATCGAGCGCCTTGATGGCCCGGGCAGCAGCGTCACACAAAACGCCGGCAATAACATCACCAATGGTTTGTATGTCGCCGGCAGCAACGGCGCCGGCACATATAACATCTACACACTCAACAGCGGCGCTCTCACCGTCAACGGAAACACCGGCGGGATCGAGCAAATCGGTTTCAACGCGGGCAATGCGCTTTTCCAACAATACGGCGGGACGAATACCGCGCAGCAGTTGATCGTCGGCCTGAGCAGTTCCTCGAACGGCCAGTTTGATCTCTATGGCGGTTCCGTCAACGTAACAAGCCTGACGCTCGGTTATTCGTCGCCGGCCGGATCGCTTTACATGACGGGTGGAACGCTCACCGCGACGACAACCACAAATAACGGGAGCATCCAGCAGACGGGCGGCGTGGCCAGCTTAGGCAAAGTCAACGGAACCGGCGCCATCCAGGTCGGAAATTTCACGAGCGGATCGGCGCACACAACCGTTGTTTCGATCTCTCAATCGACCGCGATTGTCGTCAGCAACGGCCTGCTTACGATTTCGCCCAATTCCGGAGCCGCCAACACGCTGGACAGCCTGACGATCCTCGGAACGGGCGAACTCGATCTGAACAACAATCACATGTATATCGACTACGCGGGGGAAGCTGACCCAATCGCCCAAATCGCCGGCTATATTCGTTCTGGTTACAACGGCGGAACATGGAACGGCGCGGGCATTATTTCAACGACGGCGCAGAGCAACCCGCAATATGGGATCGGCTATGCCGACTCGGCCGATCCGAACAATCCCGCCGGTCTACTTTCCGGCACGATTGAAATCATGTATACGCTGCTCGGTGACGCGAATCTGGACGGCAAGGTGAACGGGACCGATTTCACCCTGATGGCCGCGAATTTCAACGATGCGGTCACGGATGGATGGGACAAAGGTGATTTCAACTACGATGGAAAAGTCAACGGATCGGACTTTGTTCTGCTGGCAGAGAATTTCAATCAGTATGCGAGCCAATCAGACATCGCCGCGGCCGATCTGGCGGCGCTCGATTCATTCGCGGCGGCAAACGGCATCAGCCTGGCAAACGTGCCGGAGCCGGGGACCGTTGGTATTGTTCTGGTCCTGGCGATCGCCGCGAGGAGACGGCGAAAACTTCACGTCATTTAGCAGCCGGGCTTGCCCGGCGCGTTCTTCAATCATCCAGCAAAAACCGAATCACCTTCGGCGGCAAAATCGGCGACTTCACATCCACGACGAACGAAACCACCAGCATCTTGTCCTGCCGCTTGAACTGGGCCCAGAATTTATAGAGTCCCGGCTTGGGGAAAATCGTGCCGAACGCATTGTCCAGACCGCCCGGAGCGTCAGCGACCTTTCGCTATTATTTCAGGCGTCAGGATCGCAACCAATTGGTCGGAAACCGGCAACAAAGCCGACTGATCCCGCGGAATTGTAAGCCTCGACCGATTTTCGGAGATCTGTTCCACGGGAACCTGGTAACTCAATGTCTGATCGCCAGGATCCGTCACGGTTTGAAACCGGATGAAGTTCATTTGTTTTATGTCGACGTCGACAGTTACGAACATGCGGTCTTTTGAAGTAATCACTTTGAAATAATCAATGGACCAACCATCATCTGCATATTTAATCTGCGGAGTGATTGTTTTTTTTCCGTTCACATATTTTACATCTACCGCAGCCACGTAAGGCATGAATGTCACCGCTTGAGTTTTACCGTCGCCCTGATCAGGGAGCGTGATTCGAGGTGCGGCTTTCACGCCATTGGCCATTCTCACGAGCTGGTTCACCTGATCTAAAGAAATGAGGATATGCCCTCGCGGCGTTGCGTTGCCGAAAGCGGTCTTACTGTCCAGCGCAAGCAATTTATTCGACATTGAAATCGCGAGCACATCTGGGGCAGAAATTGAGGTTGAGGCTGGACCGCTGGATTGATGACTAACCATCGCGAAATAAACGGCGCCGGCGCCGGTCGCCAGGATCAGGCCGGCCACCGCGACCGCCACTGCGAGTTTGGTTCCGGTTGCCATGGCCCATACTCCTCGAAAAAGTGATCCACCGGCGATGTGCGCCGTCGAAGCGCTCGCTGCCACGGAGGTGGCGTGAGAAATAGCCGCCGCCGGCGCCGGCTCGATAGCACGCGCAGCAAGAATCGTTGTCAGCTCCGCTGCTCCGCCGCTGGCAGGATGGACGCCAAGTGCGATGAGTTGCTTCCGCAAACGGTCAACCGCGCGACTGACCCGTTTGCGAGCGCCCTCCTCGGTCGTGCCGGTGGCTATGCCCACTTCGCGGAGGCTCAGACCGCGGAGGAATTTGAGGATCACGGCCGCCTGATCGGTTGACCCCAGCCGTGACAGAGCTTCGTCCAGCAGCGGGTAAATGGTATTCCACTGGCGCTGCTCATCGGCGATGGCTGCCTCCACGGGACTTGAATTATCGGCAATTTCCGTCCGAGTAAGGCGTGCGGCTTGCTCGTGGGTACGCCGGCGGGATTCGATTTTCATGGCATTTGCCGAGGCATAGCGGGTTGTTCGCAGAAGCCACGTTCCCAATGCGGCGGCCGAACGGATTTCGCGAGCGCGGCGAGCAAACGTGACGAAAACGTTTTGCATAACGTCCTCCGCCAGGTCGCGGTCGCGCACCTGCCGCCGCGCAGTGGAATAGACCATGCCCGCGTATCGCTGTATCAATTCGCCCAGCGCGTCGCGATCGCCGCTGGCAATATAGCGGCGAAGGACATTATCATCGGTTGTTGAACGGGTTTCGGCCTGCTGCGGCATCATCTGTTAAGTGTACACATTGCCGTCAAGCGGACAGGAAAAATGCGACCACAGCTATCGGTTCTCAAGCGACTGTGGAAAACAGATAAGGGACATCACTTGAATCGATGTCCCTTGTGCCATTAGCTCAGAATAAGCACCAATTTTTGTCAAACCCTAATCATCCAGCAAAAACCGAATCACCTTCGGCGGCAAAATCGGCGACTTCACGTCCACTACGAACGAAACCACCAGCATCTTGTCCTGCCGCTTGAACTGGGCCCACAATTTATAAAGCCCCGGCTTGGGAAAAATCGTGCCGAACGGAATGTCCGGCCCGGCGCGTGCCGATTGATCCGGTGGGCTCAACTGCTCGGGATGGCAGTGAAGGTAAACCTCCGAATCCTGCGAGATGAAGACCGCGTGCGCCATTGCGCTGAGGTACGGCTGAAGATCGTTGACCGGCAAGCCGTCTTTCGTCAGCCGGATCAGAAAATGGGTTTCGATCCCGGCCACGGGATCGCGCGGCTGGAATAACAGCTCGGCCGTCATCGTCGGATCGTTGTCCATCACCTTGGCCGTTGCCGGCGTTGGCGTCAGGTAGGGCGCATCCATCAGCAGTTGCGGATCGGCGTCGGCCGTTCGCACGACCACGGGAAGGCGAAACACCTGCGCCCGCTGCCCCGCGGGCGTGATGTCCGCATAGAGCAGATACGTGCCGGGATTGGGAAACGTGTAAACGAGCTTCAGCGAGCCGTCCGGCTGGATCAGCGGATGAACGTGATCGAAATACGAAAAATCCGCCGAGATCATGATCAGATGCAGCAGCTTCTCGTGCACGACCAGCAGGTCGCGAAAAAGCTGGCCATTGTGCAGGGGTGTAAACGTGAGCGTCATTGGCTTGCCGGCGATGATATCGCCCGACTTGGGATCGCAGTCCAGCCGCATGTCATATTCCGGCAGGTGCAATTCCGTCGGTGGGTTTCGGCGGATGGGCATGAGCTGCATCCCGCAGAGCGGGCAGATGCCGGGGTTTTCCGAGATGATTCCATCGTGCATCGGGCACTGATAGCGCGCCACTTCGTTGGGCGGAACCGGCGTGATCGCCGGCGTCACCCACGGATCGAAATATCCCATCTTCATCGCCCCATTGACGGGAAGCTCGGCCCGGGCGGAGAAGGCCATCACATTTTTCAGAAACGGCGCGGTCGCGCTGAAATGGCTGCGCGAGCCATCAGAGGCCAGGGGAATGTCGATATCGCTGTACCCGCGCGAGATGATCAGGTTCACTTGCTCGGCACGCACGGGCACGGGCGCTTCGGTGAATCGATCCTTGACGTACAGATCGAGCTGCTGCGTATCGGGATTAAAATTGAGCTGTGCTCGGATGGGACCGTACGGCGCGATCGGTG
>Ga0302325_10025208_pt1 | contig 12359 bp, 14 predicted proteins | sample Palsa_T0_2_FD_201948 | JGI IMG/M metagenome (GOLD analysis project Ga0302325, IMG submission 201948) | Peat permafrost microbial communities from Stordalen Mire near Abisko, Sweden - Palsa_T0_2 | ecosystem: Environmental > Terrestrial > Soil > Palsa > Peat permafrost | place: Sweden: Abisko...
CTAGTGAACACTCAACCAATCGAGCTTGCCTATATTACAATGCGAGATATCTCGCTCAAGTATGACGAGTCGCCACTCCTACAGCGGATCACTGCTGCGATCACATGGATACAGATCGACAATCAACTATACGGAGGAATTTTCCCCATGATTCTTTACCCCAGCGTCGTTCCAAAGAATACGAAGGAGACTGAAGCCCATCCATCTGTTCACGCAGCGATTACCCGTGTCAAGGACGATTCTTATGGTGTGCTGTACATCAAGTATTTCACAATCCTGCTCCAACAAATGACGTTGGAAATCGACGAGGACTTCGTCTACGCCCTTCTCGAATTCTCAACGGTTCCGGGTGCCAGCTGGTCTGAAGTACACGAAGGAGTCCTCTGTGACGAAAATCTAGACATCCCAGAGCCGAAGCAAGAACAATCAGGTCAAGATATCTACTTCGAGTTATTGAATATTCAGCCAATGCAGCTTGATCTGTCCTTCGTGCGAACAGATCGAGTCAACGCCGAAGATAAGACGTCCTCCAGGAATCCCTTGATGTTTTTCTTGAACGTTCTCACAATGGCTATCGGCAACATCAATGATGCTCCAGTTCGTCTCAACTCTTTGATGCTCGAAAATGCTCGAGTGTCTGCTGCTGTTTTGATACAGAATATTTCCAGCCATTATACGCAAGAAGCACTGTACCAAGTACACAAGATTCTTGGCTCAGCCGATTTCCTCGGCAACCCTGTGGGTTTGTTCAACAATCTAAGCTCAGGGGTTGCAGATATTTTCTATGAACCATATCAAGGATTCATAATGTCTGATAGTCCTGAACAACTAGGACTTGGCATCGCTAAAGGTGCTACCAGCTTTGTTAAGAAGTCGGTATTCGGCGTATCAGATAGTTTCTCGAAATTTACTGGCAGTATCGCCAAGGGCCTGGCAGAAGCTACTATGGACAAGCAGTTCCAAGATCGTCGTCGTATGACCAAATCTCGAAATCGACCCAAGCACGCACTTTACGGCGTACAAGCGGGTGCTAACTCCTTGTTCACGAGCGTTGGTAGCGGCGTCGGTGGCCTGGTTCGGAAGCCAATGGAAGGGGCTGAGCAAGAAGGCCTTGCAGGATTCTTCAAGGGCGTTGGAAAAGGAGCACTCGGCTTCGTCACGAAACCGGCAATTGGCGTATTCGACCTAGCTTCCAACGTCAGTGAAGGAATCCGCAACACCACTACAGTTTTCGACCAGGAAGGTCTGGACCGAGTCCGGCTCACCCGCTTCATTGGTCCGGATGGAATTGTTCGCCCTTACTCTCAGCGAGAAGCCCTCGGCCAATTCTGGCTCAAACAACTAGATAACGGGAAGTATTTTAATGAGCTGTACATCGCCCATCTCGAGCTACCACGGGAGGATGTTGTTGTCATGTTGACATACAGTCGTATTATGCTCATCAAGAGCAAGCAATTGACCACAGAATGGGACGTCCCGTTAAAGGATATCCAAACTATCAGTAAAGAGAGAACAGGACTGAGTTTGACGTTGAGAGGTGGCACGAATGGACCGTTTGTGCCGGTGGCGGAGGAGAGTAGCAGGAACTTCTTGTATCGGCAGATTGGGGTGGCAGTCAATGAGTTCAATAAGAAATTCAAGGCGACGGAATAGGTACTTGAAAGGGGGAGAGAATGAGGCTGGGATGGGATAGACTGATTTTTTCTTGGAAGTAGGCTTTAGGAGCATAATTGCATGGAGTTTTCCTTTGAGGTCTCGGTTTTAGGCGGTGAATCGGTGATGGTAGAATGAGAACTTGGCAAGTGCTTCCACAAGCAAGCTTGGCAGCATATTTTTGCAGTTGACCCGCCAGCTTGCTAGATAGCCGGGGAGTCAAGTGGCAAATAGGGGGACCAATTGATCCGTGCTGAAACATGTCAGTTGCATTTCACGTGATTAGCCCCTTTAGGTTCCAGCCGTTCTGAATGGACCCTGTTCCTGCAGTATTTAAGCCACACGAACTGCAGCACACTTTGTACTTTAGACCTTTCATCACAACCATCTTTACCCTCGATTTCAGATATCACTGTGTGTTTTCCACACCACCGTAGCTGCAAATGTTGAAGCGGATAAGCAACCAATTTATGATAGGCACAACTACTAACTGCAATCATAAATTATCCGCATCCTCCACAAGATATCAATCAAAGGCCGTCCTTCTAACTGGAGGTTCAATGCGCGAATATAATTGCAGAAAAAAAACCATCCGCCATCAAAGTCGAAGCATTTCGCGATGCGCATTTCATCAAGTGCATACACTAGACAGCCGCTGCCCATTCCAGCTTACCATGTATTTCTCTGCTCTTCGTGGCACTTAGATCACGTCCATCTTCCCACTCGTTTTGTCCTGTGGCCACAAGAATGACAGTAATAACTACCCATACGAAACAACCCACTTCTTTTAACCTTTGGCAATCTAGTCAGCCTCTGGTGCGCCAACAATCTTTTCTCTTCTTCCAAACGTTCAAGTCTCAATCGGCTCTCAGCCATTTCGTTTCTGATTTGGCTCTCAAGCTGCGCATTTTCTATGTTATGGGTCAGAATACATCAAAATCTTGGGACATGTAACTGGGCATGGGATTCTTACGGTTTGCTTGCGCTGCTCTCAATTCCTGAATTTCAGCATCGTGCTCCGCTTTCAATTTTTGTTCAAGTTTCGCAATCTCCTCTCTGATTTCTATGCCCGCTGCAGTTTGGACGAGAGTCAATCCGCTACTGAGCTCTTCCTGAAGTCGGGTTGACCTTGGGGTGTTTTTCATCATTGACCTGACGAGAGATTGAGCCTCAGCCGCAGACTGTGTCTTACTGTTGGAGGTTGTAGCTCCGCCATCGATCATACTCTTCCAAAACGTCTGCTTCAACTCTGCTTCTTGTCTCAACCCTTCTTCATTCGTTACCTTCTCCCACATTGTTGTAGCAAGGACCACATTTCGCAGCGAGTCTGACCCGCAAAGCTGCTGCATCATGCGCAAATTCTTGAGACTTGGTCCTTCCATCCGAATGTCGATAATCCTGTGGAGGTAAATAATTCCAGATAGAAGAAATCCCTCGTCGTAAGTATCTTTCATCCATTCAGCGATTCGTCTTAGAATTTCTGTATCACTATAGTTCGTATCGCTGAAACCTGGAGTGTCAATAAGCATAACAGGTTCATTGTCAATCTCGCAGGGCACTTCGTTGACGACTTCGGTTTCTATTCATAACAAAATCTAATCTCCAAATCTTGGTTATTTCATTTTAAGATGGGAGAACTCACGCGATGTAAGACCATGTCCTACTTCAAGATCGACTCCCGTCACGGCTTTAATGAAGGAAGTCTTTCCCGTTCCTGTCTGTCCAAATACAGCTATAACGATGGGCCGTCACTATCTCCCTGGTCAGAGGTTGTTGGAAGAGGGATTTCGTAAGTTGGTCGTTGGACTGGATTGGGACCTCTTGGTGGCGGAGGAGCCCCCCGATTCGGAGGACTCGTAGGCAGAGGAACGACTTGGCGGCGGTTTCAGTTTGAACCAGAAGGTCGTGATCTTGCCGAAGTTGGAAGAGGGACGTCGGTGTAGGGTGCCGCTGCTCTAGGGCTATCCCACGAATTATCCCACGCACCCGGAATCAATAAGTTGCTAGACATTTTTGCGATGTTGAATTGGTGGTAAATCTTGATTTATGGGTCAATATCACTTCAAGAGATCCTAAATTCGAGAATTGGAAGGAGTCACCAATTGTATGTTTGAAGCAATAGTACTCGGTGTTGAAGCCTCACACAAAGGCCAAGGCTACCAATGTACACAGCCTCAAGCTCATGTTTTGCAACCACATCAATCTTGCGGCGATGAGGTTTAGGCCTGTTTCACAACTTGGTGGGCATGGCTTGTAAACCCGATAATACCCAGCGGTCTGCGGCAAGATCTTGTTGGGTCGAGGGGAGATGCACGTCAACGGACAATTGACGATTGAGACTGAATTTATATGACAAAGGTGGGACTAGCATTGCACTAAATTGAGCAGCTCAGCCTCGTTTGACACGCCACTGGCTGATATTGCGGCTACCACGGGGTTAATAGGAACTGCGGCTTTCACTGTACCAAGTCCAGTGGGACATCTCAGCTGTGACCCCTCCGAATATTGCCTTCGAGTCCCGAACATCTAAACTGTACCACTCCATGACTCTTGGAAGTTCTCAATTTATGCATGTCCACATACATCTTCAGTTTCAGCTGTAGACAATGAAAATTAATGTCAGCATCTCTTCCCCTTCTGACTATTCTGCTCATGAATTTTCTACGCCAAATCTGAACATTGTTTACATCTCCATCAGGTTCTGAATCACATCTTGTATATGCATATTTTCTGTTGAATACCTTATTGAGATACATCCCAGACAAATTTGATGTATAACATCCCCTTGCCCCGATGTTGCATGAGGAAGCAGACCTCTTTCGACTCCTGCGCACAATGTATTTCCAGGTCTGAAGTCGTGGGAAGATCTTTGGCATCAAGAACTCGAAGTCCCTCACTTGAGTCACCGTCTTCTGCAATAAAAAGACGGCCTGACAAAGCCTTAGCGAAGTCGATTGTAATCGATAGTCCACCAACTCGAATATGTAGCGAAGGTGCTGCCAGTGTGATGAGCTTGCTGTAAGGTAGATTCTTCCTTCTCACTGTGATCAGAGAAACCCTGTCCGGGGATGATACGCATTCGGTGATTCTGTTTGGAAGTTTGACAGCACCAGGTGCCGTCAGATTTGCTGGGATAATGTCGGTGGTAATCGTATCAATTGGGACATTGGGAGGTATTGAAGGTATACTAGGTTGTTTTGAATGTAGTCCTATAGTTCTTGTGCTTGGAAAAACTTCTTGTCGTGGTGGAGATGGTGGGCGTCGGACAGTAGATCTTGAGGCCTGAGATCCCAGCTCCAAAATAGCAGAATGTTCCATCGATGAGTAATGTGCCTCCGACGGCACACAACTCTCGATCGGATCAGGATGCCGTGTCAATCCAGATGTCAAATTGTTGTTAATTCTCTCATCCAGAACATCCTTGAAACGCTTCGTGATGACTGCAAGCTCCGTGCGACGTTCTTGGGGGATGTCTAGCCAGTCCGGCAGGACCCACATTTCATACAACCTCCCATGAGTTCGCGGAACATGAAACCTGCCGTGGATATGAAGGAAAAGGTCGCACAAATAGCAGGCTTTCTTGCTGGAGCATATGAAACGTGGTCGTGGAGCTTTTGGGTTGAGCTCATAGTAGAAAAGGAGCTGGATCTCGGCATGAACCTTGAGGTGCATGGAAGCTTCAGCTATACGTTTTCGTAGATTGTTTTCCATCTTCTCTGGCTGATAATTCGAGGTCCGACTTATTGAGCTTGGAAGGCTTGAGAGCTGTAGCTCTCCTTTCATCTTTTTGATAGAGATAGGCACCTGAACTTGAAATATCTCCACGTGGACGTTCAAGAACAATCGACAGTGTTTGTCCCTCGCCGCAGAGATGAGGTCAGAAGCAGCAGCGTAATACCTGCCAACTTTTCTCGTTGCTTCGGGAATATATTCCTTCAAACTTGGGTCAAGTGATGATTTTTCGAGAGCAGCTTTGAGATCAACCGCCAAGGTGAGTTCGCGAGCCTCCTTCACGATCGCGGAAACTAATTTCCGTGCTTCAAAGGTTGGTCCATCTAGATCTTTCAACCCTTCAAGTTGATTGAATAGGTCAAAGAGAGTCTGGATTTTTTCTTTTCCGGACTCTGTGACCAGTACGTGCACAGCCTCGCATAAGTGGATGAGTAAAGGGGTCTTCCCAAAACCCTTGGAAGATCTTCTCGCATGTCTTGATCGAAGTCTGGAAAGTATTCGGTAGAAATCTAGTTCAATAATTTGTATAAGGAGTTCCTGCTGGTCTTCCAGCACCGAATTTACTGAACAGCAATTCAGCTGAGCCATAGCACACTCCATTGGAAAATATTGGGGGAAAATACCTTGCAGCGCTGCTTGCTCGAGGACCCGGGCCATCTTATTGAAACCATTTACAACCAATGACATATCACCCGTATTGGATGCCATCCGAATCGTGATTCCTTCCTTGTCCTCATGCTCTTCAATGCAGACAGCCATCACCCGAAGCGGATTATCTGAGATCGATGATAGGAATGCCAGATTACTTGTCACCTCCTTCTCTCTCAAAGCGCTCAAACAGTATTTTGGATCATTTTCGGTGCTCAAGAGATGATCTTTGGGCGGTTCTGGAACCTCATTGAGGGTTTGAAAAAGGCAAATGGATTGTAGAATCTGCTGACGAGTGATTTCGCCTCCCCACATCAGAGTCTCCATTTTGAGGGGTTGTGAAGACAATGAATGGAATTGCTCGGAGCTTTAGACCTGAGGGCCATCTTTGATGAGAAGCTATCAAAGATGAGAATTGATATGTCATAGGCTCAGGTCCAGGAGCTTCGTGGCCCTGAGCTTGAATCTCCCTTACCAAGAAAATGCAAGGATGTACAACCATTAGAGAAGCCGGCCCTCTCACACGAAGATTGACATAGCCTCATGGAGCAACATGATGTGCTAGCTTCTTGAGCCAAGCGCTGCATGGAGCAAAGGGGGTACCGGATATCCTGCTGGTTGCCATGTGGCGGGTGTGCTTCGCTTCTCCAATCAAATATCGTATTTTCATGCAGTGTAACTCGGATTATAACTCAGTCAATGAGCCGCTCGAAAGATGCTCTCACTCAACGCAAGATCATCCAAATGTTGCCAGGTTTGAATGCAAGTCTTCACAAGCAGCCAAGTGGGGAGTTGAAGCTTTCAGCCACCAAGAAAGCTCCCGTGCGATTCCTACCCCGCGATTCTCAGGGCGCAGAATGGACCAGCCAGTTCCAAGCATTCTGGCTGGGGCTGTGAGATTGGAGACTACCGATCCTTGATTGGAACTGAATGAATGACAAAAATCGAGGGCCCGGGTTGCAGCAGTAGCGGTGAGTAGTCGGCCTCAAGCAGTCGGCCTCCAGCATCATGTATCAGGGTCAGGACTGCATGCGCCTATCAGCACCAAGGATTCATCCTGCAAGCCAGCTGATATCATGCCAACATAATTCGAACATAGAGGTGACCTCTCAACATTTGAGCTTGCGTCCGTTTGCCACTGCAGAATCAATCTCGAACGATGATTAATTTCTCTATTGAAAACTTTCTCAACATAGCAGACTAATCACTGAATAGCATTCCACAAAGAGAATCGCGTCCAATCGAAAAGCTTCGGAAAAGAATCCTCCTAGTTTCCTTCCGCCGATTTAAAGATGTCAGTTCCGTTCGAAGCGTTCGTATCATCCACTTCAACACTGAGACAATACAAATAACTAAATTATCCACCCAGAATTCTACTTTCTCGTCCGTTCAAGTTCCTCATTGGGACTGATGAGATCGAAATCGTGGTTCATGAAGAAGCGATTGCAAGTCAATCGCCTGCACTGGAGGCCTTGATGCGTGGAAAGATGTCCGAAAGCGCTTCACGTGTTGTAACGTGGGGTGATATTGATCGAGCAACCTTTGCTCGATTTGCGCAATTCGCATATACAGGAGACTATTCGGTCCCAAAAATGATCGTGAAGGGTCATGTTCATCAACAAAAGCAGTTTGAGAAAGAGAAAGAAGTCGAAAATGGCATCTGGTCGGTTGCAAAACCGCTGCCGTACGAGAGTTCATGGGATGCATTCAGTTCTGCTTCAAAAAAAGATAAGAAGAAAATGAAATCAGCTCAGTTCACTTTTGGAGAGACATTGCGATCTGCGCAGACGACAGATTCCACTAGATTCGACAAGTCTCACGTGTATGCTCTTCTCCAGCCTCGATCTAAATTTGCCGACAGTTGCGATCCCGAAATTATCGACGGGCCCGAAGAGAACAACATCACTGAGGCTTTGCTAAGTCATACTTCGCTTTATATCTTGGCCGAGAAGTGGGGAATCGATAGTCTAAAAATGTTGACTCTGTTCAAGCTCCATAAAACCTTGAGCATGCTCGAGATTGACTTCCCAAAGGTCCCCCATATCATGGAGCTTGTGCGTCACGGATACGCTGGTACCCCAGACCTTGAGACTGGAATCGATGACTTGAGGGATCTATTGTGCCAGTATGTCGCTGCCAATGTCAAGGTTATGTCTGAGCATGAGCACTTCTTGGCATTGATCCAGGATGGAGGTACTTTCGTGCGAGACCTTTGGAAGCGGGTGTTGCCAAGAGTTGGATAACCCACTCAATGTTGAACTTGGTTCACGTATCTCTCACTTTGAAAATGCGACGCGGGAGCGTATTGAATAGTAAAGGGCTATACCTCTGTAGACTGGTGGTTAGGGCCGCTTTACGAGGTGGTTTCAATCCAAAATTCTCTATCTTCTTTGCCAGTGAAAGCTCTGTTGAAAAATAGGCCTTACCAAGATTTCCCATTTAATCGATCAACTCTCTGCTTGGACTTGATATGCAGTATCAGTTGCAAATGCTACGGTGTTTCCGTCCGACATGAAAGTAATACGTTCTAGCGAGAATATTCCTTGAAGGCCACACTTGCTGCATAGGTAGAGAAGTAAAGGTGGGCAACGCAAATTTACAGCTTTTGGGTTATTTTCAACCCTGAACCAAACCTCCTATGAGTCGTTCAACATTGAAAGAAGAAAAAAATTCTGAAGTTGGCTGTCGAGGCCTTTCTACACTAGTCTTGTGGTGTTGAAATAAGGAGATTTGGTAACTTGCTTTTTGAATTGTTTTATGTTTATCCTCCGTGCCTGCTTCAGCAGAAGCCCTCCGAATCAAGAAAACGGGCCGAGGCTGCAAACCGACTCACTGCCGAGGAAGCTGCCTCTGCGGTGGCTTGCATCGCAAATGGATTGCGATGCACCTGACCCGAGGATGAATTTGTTGCAGGTTGATACATCGGTGTTTGTCGTGATGCGTCCGGGGCAACTGTTCCTTCCACCAGTGCCCACTAACCCAGAAGAAAGTCATCCTAATCACATGACCTGTACATTCATCTCGGTACGCTGACAGAGTGATGTTCTAAGAGAGGACGTTAGCGACAGCTTTTTGTGACTCGTCTGTAATTTTAAGAAAGCATGTAGGGCCTCGACAATAGCGCCATAGTTTGATGTTTTAAAAGTCTTATTTTGTTTGATATACCTTTGGGAAATCAACCCCCTGTGACCCTAGACATTTAAGCGAGCTCGAAAAGGGGCTCGATACATGCTTGGCAAAACGTGAATCCTAATCACAAAACGAGTTTAATTGTTCAGAACTTAAGATTTTAATTCGCGCCATTATTTCAAGATTGAAGAATCATTTACAACCAGTAAGTGATTTCATTTAATTTTCCACCTCTGTAAATTGACATATAGCTATGTATGAAATCATCCTTCCCTACCCACCAAACTACTCGGAGAAAAATACCAGCAACACCCATCCAACACAAAGCAGTCCCACCCACGGTACCTCAATACAGCCAGCAGAATCACCGCTTAATATTGAAGATGTCGGAACAGGCCTAGGACCTTCGGTGGAGATCCCAATCCTCCCTTTGTCGAATTCTAAACCACTGCCATTGTCTCATTCAATCCTCCACCATGCGTATCGTAGTTGATTGTGCAAACTGGGATTGAGGATGGGCAGCTGGTACTCAGGATTGTGGCTTCGAGGGGAGAGCAGTCGTCATCGTTGATGCATTAGTTTCCATTAGCTGGGACAACTTTGGCTAAGGTGGAAAGATTTGTGGTGGAGTTATTCTGTGCGCTGTCGATGTCTGCGCCGCATGTGAGATAGTGGATTAGTGGCAAGTTGATGTATGTAGCGCTGGTGAATAAGGTGAAAAAGGGGTTGTTCAAGCCGATGCCGTAGCCAAGGCAAGGATACAACCTCCAATTCAATTAGTGGTGAGCTGTTGTGCGAGGTTGGGCCACCTCGACCGTATATCGGGCAGGATCTCTGAGAGCAGTTGCAATAGTCACAATTGTTTTTTTTCGTCGGGGGGTCGACTTCGTGGCTGGCTGAGCACACAATTGCTTCTCTCCAACATTCAAGTGCGGTGTAGGTTACTCCGACTGTATCAGACAGAGTGCTGAGGAGGGATCCAAATTCCTGTAGAAGTTTGGCTCAGACATGACGAGACCGGGCGTGCTAGTGTGCGTGAACCTCAGGAAGCCACAGTCAAGGCCGACTCGGCCCTCCTGGAACCGGATACATTTGAGGTGAGGGCCTCAGATGCCTCGGAGGCTTGGAATGATGTAATTAAAGTAGCAAAAAGGGTTGAATATCCAGAGAATGAGACGAGGGTCCCCAAATTGATTATCCAGGTAATATAACTACCAATTGACACCACGTAACGCCGTTGATTTTGCCTGTTGCCCACTCTCTAATAAAATTTTACCCAAGGATCCTCAGTCTACGCAGAGCCTTTATTCCCGCATCTAAATTGTTCTAGGCAATCTGTTCTCCCCCTTCTCATAGGGAATTCCTGCCTCCTCTCTGGCCAGGTCATTAACCCATTTCTCCTGCGGCTCGATACCCTTCCCATTAGCCCACTTATTCGCCAAGTAAAACCAACTCAGGGCATTACCGACCGTGCCAACCTCATCACTCACACTGTGCTTTGCATAGTTGCTCATCTCCTCATACAATTCCTCATCTGTCCACAGATCTAGCAGGTGTCCAGCAACAGCATGCCAATCTCCAGGTTCGACGAGATAACCATTCTTGCCGTGCTGAACTTGGAGTGGGATGCCACCGCAGTTGGTAGCGATGGTCGGCTTGCCTTTGTGAATGGCTTCGGACACTTTAACTTCAAAGCCTTCTCGAGTCGAAAGCTGGAGGACGGCGTGTGAGGCAGAGAGTAGAGTGTCGAGCAGTTGATCATTAGGTGCGAGGCGCATGACGGAGATGGATGTAAGAAGGTGTGGGAAACGAGTTTCGAGGAGGGACATTGTTTCATCTAGAACAATGGTTCCGTCTGGGTCATCTACTGATCCATTACCGCAGCTGAAGATATTAGTAAAGTTTGGGCACACGATTGAAGAAACTTACATAACCAGTTGAGGAGCTTCGATGTGAGGATGGTGCTTAGCGAGGCGGCGGCGAAACTCGGCGTAAGACTCGATAACATCAGGAATGCCCTTTGCTGGGTCAAATCTTGCGACTTGAATGATATACTTCTGTGCTGGCCACTTCAACTCTGTCATTCTCATAGCGTGGCATTGGTCATTGTAAAGATGTCCATAATATCCTTGATCCCATTCATTCAGATCTTTGTTGAGCCCGTCAAGCCAATCTGTAGTTGCTGGGAGGTATGCGACTTTGTTTCTCGGGACATTACCAGGAACGAATGATGGGATAGGATGACTTATGAACATATCAGCATGTTTGATATTGTTCCAAAGGAACTGCCAGATATCATGCTGTGGTGAGCCTTCTGTCATCGCTAAATCACTCCGAATTTGAATATGACTTCGATACAAAACCGGTCTATCTGGAGTAATGTTCTTGATTAAGGGAATCAGACCGGGCATTTGAGGATCATCAATCTGACTGCATTAGCAAGGTTCGTGCTACTGCTAAGTGGACTCACCATAATAACATCAGCTCCGCCTTCTGACACGGGCCGCAATGGTCCCCCCTCAGAAAGCCAATAACGTTTCGCGTTATCAGCAATCCAATCTGTAATAACTTGCTTTTCTTCCGCGCTGATTCTAACATCTGGCTTTGCTACGCCTTGCAGAATGTTATGCATCGTTTTCGTGATGCGGAAGACCCCTGGCTTTGGTTTAGGCACATACCTGGGACGAGGAAGTTAGCTTGAGCAACAGGACTTTGCGGAGCTGTGCGTAAATACCAAGTCAATTCGACATCTAAGAGCTTCGCCAATCGTACTAGGGCATGTCTCATCAAGGCAACTCCGCCTCCTTGTGGTGTGCTGCTGAAAAATGCGATCTTGGTATTCGATTTCTTCAGTGAAGTCACGAAGTGCATCATTGAATTCCATGTATTTTCACTACAAGTTGTCTTGAAATCATCAAGGCTAAGTATGGGGGCTCTGCCTCCTGCGTCGACTTCTACAACACCTCTGTAACCGACTTGAAGGAGCGGGGCGAGACTGGGACCAAAATGCCTGAGATCCACAATTAGTATCAATCATATGAAGAGTTTCAAGAATAATGAAAGAATTTGAGTGGATATAGGACACTGAACAGGAAATACTTACATGATACATTTCCTTGCCATTGAGTCTGCCTGTTCATCGACACACTTAGCGCTCCAAAAGGTCTTGTCCTTCAATTCCGTTTCGTGTCCTTCCA